>OFFZ01001847.1_pt1 | contig 11505 bp, 11 predicted proteins | sample 1521631 | NCBI WGS metagenome assembly OFFZ01 (sample SAMEA3504102, study PRJEB24116) | mouse gut metagenome | biome: mouse gut; feature: mouse-associated habitat; material: faeces | place: Denmark | collected 2011 | reverse complement strand
CGAGGGTTTTAACCCCATTATACAGACAATAAAAAAACAGGATGTACATCTTCAAAAATGTCTTACATCCTTCTACGGCTCCTCGCCCACTTTTTATTATATTCCGATACTCTTACTTTTTGTCCTTTGGCAGGACCAGATTCAGCACGATCGCAGCAAGCGCCGCAACCACCACCGGTGTCTTCGCAAAAATAGTCGCAACCCATGCCGGAGAGCCGCCTAACGCATCTGACGCCTGCACCAGCCCGGAGCCAAGCGCCACGGCTATACCTACGATTCCTGCATTTCTTGCCGTAAGCCCCGCATTGCTGATCATACGGATCCCTGTCACTGTGATCGCCGCAAATACGGAAAGGGTAGCTCCGCCCAGCACACACTGCGGAATACTGGTCAAAAATGCCGCGAATTTCGGCACTATACCGGCAACACCTAAGATAATAGCCGCCAGAGCAGCGATCCATCTGTTCACCACCTTTGTCGTACTGACAATTCCCACGTTCTGGCTGAATGTTACATTCGGAAGTCCTCCCAGAAATGCTCCGGCTATATTGCTGATACCGAACCCTATAATACTGCCCGTAATCTCCTGACTCGTTGCGTCTCTGTCCATACCGCCTATTGTCGTGGCCGACACATCCCCTACTGCCTGCAGAGAATTGATCGCAAACAAGAGGCCGATCGCCACGCAGGATGAGAATTCAAATTCAATCCCAAAATGCATCAGCTTTGGCAGTTGGACGATTCCCGCCTGTCCGATCGAACTGAAATCAACCATGTGAAACGGAAATGCAATGATGTATCCTGCAATAATACCGATTAAAATAGAAGCAAGCTTCACGATTCCTTTTCCAAAGTTATTACAGATCACTACAATAATCAATGTTACGATTGCCACAAACCAATTCTGCCACGATCCATAACTTGGACTTGACTGCCCTCCGGCCATATAGCGGATCGCAATCGGGTATAATGATAATCCGATGCATAAAATAACGATTCCTATCACAAGCGGAGGAAACAGCACTTTAATCTTATTGTACGACAAACCTACCAGAACAGCCACCAGGCCGCCTACGATCTCCGCCCCAAAGATCGTCGCAATCCCATATCCTTCCACGATCGTCGACATACTGGTGACATAGGCGAATCCAACGCCGACGATGAGCGGAAGTCCGGCTCCGATCTGCAGGCCGATCCCCTTCACCCGGATCGGAAATACCTGTAAAAGTGTAGCCAACGCAGAGATCACCAACGCGGCCTGAACAATGATAACCTTGTCCGCAGGATTCAGCCCTGCCACCCCCGCGATAATGATTGCCGGCGTCACACATCCTACAACCATTGCAACAATATGCTGAAACGCCAACGGAAGCGCCTGTGCCATCCGCGGCATCCCTCCGTTCAAGTCAAACACCAGATCATGCTCTTTCTTTCTGTCTTTCGTATCCATTTTTTATCTCCTTTTCATTTCTACTCCTTTTTACTTGCATGCCGTACCGCCTGTCTTTTTACATCGTTCAGTTGTCTCCTCCCTCCTCTTCTTATATTTTCCAAACAGTACCGGCTCAAGATTGCAAGGATTAAGCATGCATCTTCCATGTAACAAAAAAGGAGCCTGCGACCTTTGTGAAAGGTCGACAAACTCCTTGATTCTGAATACGATTTTGTTATATTTTTATTGTAACAATTTTTTTCTATTATGTCAATATTTTATTAAAATTATCTATACTAAGCATCTATATCGCCTCTTTACATCAGCATATTGATCAGAAAGCTATTGTCCCCCTCCTGCTTCTCATCATCCGCATTCTGGGCGACCTGGCCCGCACGCTCCTGCGCCTTCGCGAGCATCGCCTTGACCTTCCTGACCTCATTCTCGTCGCACATATCGTTGGCAAGACCATTCTCACAGTCTGATAAATCCTTTTTCAGAAGGCTTATGACCATCTGCACCTGCTCCGGCGTCTTCGCGGAGGCAAGCTGTCTTGCACGCTTCCCCTGGTTAAATGCAACCTTGCCTGAGGGCTTCTTCTCTTCCTCCGCACCCTGCGCCTGATCGGCGCCGATCTGCAATTCGTCAAACTGATTCTCCTTCAGGAGATCTGAATCCTTCGCATTCCCTTCCGTGTTCCCCGGCTTCTCTGCCATGATCTCTGCAATACGGTCTCCTGCGAAGATCTCATCAAGCAGTCCTTCCGGTATCGGCTTCCCGGCAGTCCATCCCGGCACCTTCTCCTTGATCGAATCGGAAACCTCCTGCGAAAGCTTAAGTCCCAACTGCCCAAGTGTCCAGCACGCAGACAGACGGTCTTCCCTGTCGAGCGTCTTGTAATATTCATTCAAGGTTCCCTGATAGGCTCTCTCCTCCGCCGCATTATCTCCCGACATCCCGTTATACTTATAATATGCCTGCTTCACATTCTTAAGAACATGCTCCTTCATCTCATCGGACACATCGATGATCTTCTTATAGTCCGATCTGCCGGTAACCCGCATCCCCTCCACCCCGTATGAATTCTTAAAATGCCCGGATCTTAGATCCTCAATCGTGTTCAATACTGCCTTCATCTTGCTCTTCTCCCTTCATTATCATATCATTCCTTAACATTACCGCCAGGATAAATGTCCTGCCCTTCACCTTCCAGTCAACCGTCCCCTGGTATTTCTCCGCCGCGCTCTTGATATTCATCATCCCGATCCCATGCATTCCCTTGCCTTCCTTATCACTTTCCGGGAACTCCGCCTGCGGCTTTCGCCTCACGCTGCCGCCGAAGCTATTCTCAATCTTCAGCAGCAACAGCGGTCCTCTCTGCAAAGAGATCAGCCGGATAAACGCCCGCGCCGCCGCATCCTTCTTCTTAAGCTTCATACATGCTTCCATGGCATTGTCCAGAGCATTTCCAAGGATGATACCGATATCGTAGCTTCGAATATGCAGCTTCTCTGGAAAGACCAGCTCCTTTGCATCCAGTTCAAGATCCGGTATGACGCGGACGATCTCATGATATTTCATATTAAGAAGTGCGTCTACGACCGCATTACCCGTCCGAAACTTAAGTTCCATCTGATCCATGGTCTGATCGATCTCCGACAGATACCGCTTAAGCTCCTCTGCCCCCTGTCCCTCACTCACCGAAGCTAATTGCTGTACAACCGCAAATGTATTCCTCATATCATGCTTCATACTCCGTATCCCGGAATAGAGCCTTTCTATCTCTCCGATATGTTCCTTAAGACCTTCCACCTGCTTCTCCAGGATAACCCGGCTGTTCTTCTCTCTGTTCAGCTTAAGGATATCCTGAAAGGACTTCACCCCGTACAGGACTGACGCCAGAGACAGCAGAAGGATCACCGGAAGCACAGCCCTCAGGACCGGATATCTGTGATACAGGAATTCTTGATAGTTCTCTTCGACAATGATCAGCGTCACCCGCAGCAAGGTACACAGAAGCAATGCCGACAAGGCCGGAATCAGGATGAACAAAAGCTGCGTCCTCGGCATATCTATATCCTTCTCCCGGTAATCCTCCGCGATCCGCCTGAGGGAAATACGGATCAGAATAACAGAGACCGCAATCTGGAGAAAATGTACTCCTGCCACGCTGATCTCCGACAGAAGCCGGAAGGTCCCGATCTCTGCGACCGCTCCCGTCTTCAAACACCAGTCCAACAGAGAGGACAGCAGGCTCGACGGCCAATCCATCAGTATGACCGCCAGATAGACGCTGATACCGGTCACCGCCTGGAACGTGACCACAAGAAAGCATGTGATTACATGGAACGCCTGGTAAAAAACGAGCGCCAGAACCGTCAGGATACAGAGCGAAACTGCCTGTTTCCCGATCACGGTCTGACTCTCATACTCTGCCGGCCAGACGACATAAAGCCCCATCCGAAGCAGCGTATAGGACACCGCCGCAAAGAGACCTCCATGCCGCCCCCTTATCCTGCACTCCAGAAAGCTTCCGTAAAAATACTGCAGATAATATCCCTGAACCAGAAATAATACAAACTGCATAAGAGAAAAAAAGAATTCTATCGGTTTAGACACAGGGTACTCCTCCGTTCTGTAAAAACCACATATAGGCCTTCACGAATTCGCTGTGCTTCTTCTTAGTCAGATAGACCGTCCCGCCGCCGGCAAGACTGATGCTGTCCGCACTGTACTCCACGATATACGCCATGTTGACCAGATATCCCCGATGACACCTGTAGAAGCGCTCATCCAGTTGCTCCTCCAGCCCGCTCATGGCGGCATAGATCTCTATCGTCTCTTTTACCGTGTGGATCTCCGCCTTCTTCGCCTTGCTCTCTATATATAAGATATCGCCCTGATCTATGGTAAGGCTTCTCCCCTTCGTTCGGACGAAGAGCTGCCTGCGCCGCCCATCCTTCTTCTTCGCTTCCCCGACCGCCCGGCCGACAACTTCGCGAAGCTTCCCCTCATCTATCGGCTTCAGCAGATAGTGAAACGCCGACACATCGAAGGCTTCAAACACGTACTCCTTCATCCCTGTGACAAAGATCAGTATCGTATCCTCCTGCTGCCTTCGAAGCTCTCTCGCCGTATCGATCCCGCTTACGCCCTCCATCTTGATATCCAGAAAAATGATATCGAACTTCGTATGAGCGGCAAGCAGGTCTTCTCCTGCGGCGTAAGACCAAACCGTGCAATCCGTGAAATATCTGTGTATGAAGTTCTTGACCTGTTCTCTGATGATCCTCTCATCATCGACAATCGCTATATTCAAAGTCTCACCTTCCGCTTTCGAAAACCTGTTATAAAACCTCTCTTGAATTATATCGGCAAAATGAATGATTATATTGGCCAAATGGAATAAAAGAACGGTTTTTGGGAATAAAAAACACCTTGCACAGTTCTTCTCAATCAAACTGTGCAAGGCTCGCCCGGCATTATATCTTAAGCGGTTCCCTGTAAACCGCTTCAAGCGCCACATGTATCGCGCCTAAAACCCCCTCCTGATTCTCCAGCTCAGAAAACACCAGCCTGGGAGGATATGGTACGTGTACTGCAAGCATCTCACTCCACTTCTCGGAAAACAATCTGCCGATGCTGTTCCCAAGTCCGCCGGATATGATAACCGCTTCCAAATCCAATACTGCTGAAATATTGATCAGCGAAATTCCTACATACAAAAATATCTCATCCAGAATAAGCTTCGCATAGACGTCGTTTTTCTTATATTTCTCAATCAGCTTATTGATCTCATCCTGGAAATCAGGCCGCATGATATAGTTCTGGATCTTATCTCTGGATATCGTATTCTCCAACACTCCGACCTCGTCAAATTCTGTCCGAAGCTTCGACGGATCCCCTACCATGAATCCAATCTCTCCCGAAGCCCGGTGCGCCCCCGGATATAATTCACCATTGATGATAAATGCAGCCCCGACGCCGACTCCGTAGTTGATCAGCGCAAAATTCTTAAGCTCTCTGCCTGCCCCATGCCACATCTCTCCAAGCGCACCCAGATTGATGCTGTTCTCAATGACGACAGGCGCCGTAAATTCTTCCCCGATCTTCGTTCTGATCTGAGCCAGATCGATCGGCGGCAAAAAGGGGGCCAAAGTAACACGGTCTTCTGAAAGGACTCCCGGAACGCCGATACAGATGCTTAAGATAGCGGATTTATCCTTTCCGCTGGCCGCTGCGACATCTAACAGCATCTCTCTGAGTTCGTCGGCAATCCCTATCCCGCCGTCTTCAGTGTTCGTCGGCCTCTCAAGGCTTGACAATTCCCGGCCGAGAAGGTCCGCGAACATCACCCGGATGCGGAACCTCCCAAGATCGACTCCTAATACAAATCCCCGTTCCGCATGATAAGACAGCAGCGTGGATTTGCGTCCCAGGGAATTGTCCCCCTCACCGACCTCCACCACATATCCGATATCAATCAGGCTCTTTACATTGGACGAGACCGCCGGAAAACTCATGCCCAAGTGCCGGCATAAGTCCGCCCTTGACATCGTTCCCCTTGTCCTAAGGCAGTTTAATATCAATATTTTATTTGATTCTCCCAATGCTTCAGGCGTGCCGCCTTTTGCTTCGGGTATACTGTCCTTACTCATAAGACCTCCCCAACGAATATGCAGTCCGCATTTATTGTAATTATTATATCACTTTCATTTCACCGCCGCAATTATTATGTGATCTACCCTATCTGCTGGTACAACTCCACATAAGAATCCCGCATAAAACAAATCTGCTTTTCCAGCAGCGCATCATGTTCTGGATTCTCCTGTATTATCTTCAAAGCATTAACCGCTTCCTCCATAGAATCATACTCTGCTTCCCATATCATGGTATTGACCGCTTCCCGCCCCATGACGGACACATATCTGTGGCCTCTTTTCAGATCCGCCGATTTTTCTTCTAATTCTATAAATCTCTTTTCCAAGGCCAGGAATGCGGCCTCATCTTTCTTATCATAGTTCTGGACAAACCTCATTTTATAAACCATGCTTCACTCTCCATCCCCTCGTCTGATATCTTCTGACATACGGTCTCATAACCCACATGAGATGCAATGCTGTCCTCGCTCTCCACTGCCATCCCTGCACAGAGAGTTCCCAATTCTGCTGCACTTGAAAGCTTCGTTTCACCAAATACAGCGTCTTCTCTTCCCTTCTGCAGCGTAAGCCCCATTGCTATCCCTGCAAGAGTCCCGCCAAGGAACGCGTCTCCTGCTCCTGTGGTGTTCACCGTTCTCGAAGACAGCGGAGGAATATGCTCGATCAGGGATCTCGTGACCGAATAAGCCCCTTTCTTCCCGCAAGTTAATAGTAATTCTATATTCGGATTTTCTTTCACTAATTTAAGATACAGACGTTCGGCCAATTCCTTCTGTTCCAGTTCTTCGCCTAATATGGCTGCTGCTTCCTCTTCATTTACCGCAAGCAGATCACAACTGGAAAATGCCTTCTGCCGGATGAATTCTCCCGCCTCTGCTGCCGGGACCGACAATACGCAATAAGCGCCCTTTTCTTTGCCATAGGCAAGCATCGCTAACCGGCTCTCAACAGGCACCTCCGGAATCACCGCCACGATCGTATTCTCATCAATATCCAGGCATTCCATACAATTCTTTATGTATTCTGGCGTTACATGCAGAGCCGCATTGTTCTTAGCCGTAAAATTGCACCCCTCCTTGTCTGGATACTGCAGACAAATACTGAGCATCGTAGATTCTGTCTCGCTCTTCCCCACGAACCTTACATTCATGCCGCTTCTTTCCATCTTATCGATCAATTTATGTCCGATTTCGTCGCATCCCACATAGCCGATGGGGTAGATGGCTGTCTGCCCTCTCAGCAAAGCCGCCGCATAATGCAGCACGATATGCTGTTTACAATAATCTTTTGCCCCGCTTAACCTTACAAGACGGGATTCACTTCTTCCAAGAGTAGTCATCTCATCACTATGGAACAGCATGCCTTTTCCAATGCCTCCCGTTCCTACGATCTTATTGTATTTTACATTACCCATACTATCATCCATCACTCTCCAGTCCAATCTTCCTGTCTACTCCCCTGAATTCCCACTCCGGATGCTCTGCGATCGGATGACACGCTGTTTCTCTGGTCGCAGTGATCAGTGCATCTGGATGCTCTTGCAGCAATGTCATCGGAAATTCTTCTGTCACATCAGAAAACAAGGCGATCCTAAGAGCCGTCTGCTTCCACGCCCCGGTCGCGGAATAGACTCTGATCTTCTTTGCCGAAAAACATTCCTTCACCCCCAGAGTGACCGACATCGGCGGCATAAACTGCCATGCAGCCCCCATACTCCTGTGCGCAAGCGCCAGTATGGTATCCCAGTTGTTTTCCTGTACCCTCGCCCTGGAATTACGGATATCGTCCGCCGTCACGACTGCATAAGGATTCCTCCGCGCCTGATTGAAGGCAACATGTCCGTCCTGCCCCCATCCGCCCAAGGTATAATCTATACTATGACTCATAATTTCCCTGCTCATCCAATTCACATTATCCGGCGTCAGATAGTGCCTGTTCTCTGCAGGTACACGAAGCTCCTCTCTTACCGCTCCGTAAAAATACTCTTCCATAAAAGTATGAAAATTGTTCGGATCGTTTTCCGGCAGCAATCTGGCTTCCCAGTCAAGATTTTCGTCCATATGATAGCAGACCACATGTTTCATGGCGATCTGCTCTTCATTTATCATCTGTGCGAACGGCTCATACCATTCCTTCGGGCCGCACGGCACGATCAGCCGGAAGACGCGTTGTTCCCTGGCGGCCTTCCAGATCTCATCCGCCAGATCCTTCGCCATCACTCTGCCCATCTCCTGCGCATCCTCCACGATGCGCAGGCGCATCTTCAGGGCAGGATGTGAAACGAGTTCTTCCATTGGAATGCTGCACCATTGATATAGCAAATTCAAATCCATCATTTCCCCGTTCCCCTTTGCCTGTGTTGTTAATTAATGCGTTATTTCTTATAGGTGTTATCGTAGAATTCCTGAACGTTCTCACTCGTGATCGCTTCGATCGGCATATAATTTTTCCTTTCCACCTCACGCCCGTTAAGCAGAGAATCCGCATAATCGATAACCATCTGCGCATGCACCTTCCCGCTTCCAAGACTTATGGAGCCTTTGAGAACCTCGTTGTTCATGATCGCAAGAACCTCCTGCTCCGTCGCGTCAATAGAGAACAGCGCATAATCCTTATATGCATCCTCGCTCCCTGCTGCCGCCTTCATAGCCTCGTTTCCGCCCACGCCTGAACCGGCGCTTAAGCCTAACATTACTCTCAGATCTGGATTTGCCTGCAGAATACTCTCCGTATTTTTCATTCCCTCATCCACAGTCAGCGTGCTCGCATTCGCCACCAGCTTTGCATCCGGCATAAGCTCTTCCATTGCTTCCTCACAGGCTGCTCCTTCCTGCACGCCTAATTCCACAGTTTGGATATCCAACAGCCCCCATTTGAATTCACCGGATAACTTCATATTAGCATCCAACCATTCTTTTGCCATCTCCGCTAATGCACGTCCTGTCTTTACCGGGTCTAATTCCAGAGAAGTATGCGCGTTCTTAAGCCCTCTGCAGTAGTCGACCACATAGATCCCCTCATCCATCGCCTTCTTTGCAAGCGGTTCTACCGCCTCTACATCTATCGCAAGAATAATGATCGCATCCATTCCGCTCTGGATAAAGTTCTCGATCTGGGAAATCTGTTTCGTAGAATCCTGCCCCGCATCCGCGTAGGTCACCTCCAGATTCTTCTCCTTCCCATATCTCTGGGCCTCCTCTACCAGCTCCGACCACACAGGATTCGACAGATTATAGACCGCCATTCCGACCCTGTATGCATCGCCGGAATCACTCTGTGTATCTGTACCGCTTCCTTCCGCTTCCTCTTTGCTCTCACCTGCGGGCTGCGCATCACCGCCGCTGCTGCTGCACGCTGCAATCCCCAACACCATGGCCATAACCAACAAAACTGCTGTTAATCTTTTTTTCATTCGCTTTCCTCCTCATATACTAAACTTCATTGTTTGCATTGATTGATTTTACTTTTTTCACTACTTCGCTCTTTTTTCTCATCTGTGTATCATAGATAACTGCAATCAGCATCAGAAGCCCTTTTACCACAAGCTGCGTATACTGGTTTACATCCATCAGAAGAAGCCCGTTATCCAAGAATCCCACGATCAGCACACCGACCAGTGCTCCGAATACCGTTCCCTTCCCTCCGTTTGAGCTGACCCCGCCCAATACACACGCGGTGATCACATTGAATTCGAATCCTGCCCCATTGGAAGAAAGTCCTGAATTCGTCCTGGATAATAACAGGATCGCTCCCGACAGAAGACCGCAGATGGTATAAGCCAGTATCTTCAGGCGTCCCACCGATATACCGGAAAGCTTCGCCGCCTCCTCATTGCTCCCGATGGCATAGAAATATTTCCCGATATAAACCTTCCTTAACAGGACAGCGCCTAAAATAAATACGAGCACCATTATGATCAGTGAGATCGGCATCCCTAAGAAATTCCCCTGTCCGAATACGGAAAAATTCTTCGGGAATCCAAAGATCGGAATTCCTTTTGAAATGATATAGCTGATCCCATTCAAGGTATTCATAATAGCAAGTGTCACGATCAAAGGTGCCACTCCTGACTTGACAATAATGATCCCGTTGAGCAGTCCGATCCCTGTGCCCATCAAAAGACCGGTCAGAATCGCCGGGACTGTGCCCACACCCGCATTTACCATAAGCCATGCACAAGTCACATTGATCAGTGAGATCTGATATCCCACCGACAGATCAATTCCTCCCGTGATCATAACAATGGTCATCCCTACCGACACGATCCCAGATCTGCCTTGATACATTGAAGAAATTATTAACCTCCAGGAAATGGGGTGCAATAAAGCTAAACAGCACCAGCATCCCAATCAGGACAAAAAATACGCCGTAACCGCTGATTTTCTCCATATTCAATTTTCTATTCATCTTCCACCACCTCCGAAATATAATTCAGCACACGTTCCTGCGTAAATTCTTCCTTTTCCAGCATACCTGTCTGCCTTCCTTTACTGAGCATGACCATCCGGTCCGACATTCCCAGAAGCTCCTCCATATCCGAGGATATCATAATAATTGATTTGCCCTGCCGGACGATCTCTGTCATAATCTTATAGATCTCCTGCTTGGCTCCAACGTCAATCCCTCTTGTCGGTTCATCAAAAATCAAGATCTCAGGATCTACTCCCAGCCATTTCCCCAGAACTACCTTTTGCTGGTTTCCTCCGCTTAGATTTTTAACCCGCTGAAAAATGCCCGGAGTTCTGATTGTAAGATCTTTCACGTATTTCTCGGAAAATTCTCTGCTGTCACTTTCGCGCATTATGCCTCTTTTGGACAATTTCTTTCTCACCGCCATAGTCAGGTTTTCCTGCACCGTCATTTCCAAGATCAGTCCTTGCTGCTTCCTATCCTCCGGTACAAGGCATATCCCGTTTCGGATCGCCGCGTTTGGACTGTTCGGATCGAATTTCTTACCTCTTAAGATGATCTCTCCGCTCTTTATCTTCGCGCTTCCAAACAAAAGCGCCGCCAATTCTGTCCTCCCTGCACCGACTAACCCGCCGAATCCTAATATTTCTCCTTTTTTCAACGTAAAAGAAATATTCTTAACACCGTTGCCGGTCAGATGATTCACTTCCAGAACCGTCTCCTTCTGTGTAAAATTACGTTCAGGATAAGTCTCCTTCAATGTCCGCCCCACCATCAGGCGAACCAGATCGTCTTTGTCTGTATCCTGAATCGCCTTCGTTGCAATATACTGTCCGTCCCGCAGTACGCTCACCCGGTCCGCCAGACGAAAGATCTCCTCCAGCCTGTGTGAAATATAGATTATCGTTACTCCCTCTGCTTTTAACGTCTCAACGATCTGAAACATTGCCTCCACTTCGCGGTTCGTCAAAGGCGCGGATGGTTCGTCCATGATCAGGATCT
>OFFZ01001845.1_pt1 | contig 11511 bp, 9 predicted proteins | sample 1521631 | NCBI WGS metagenome assembly OFFZ01 (sample SAMEA3504102, study PRJEB24116) | mouse gut metagenome | biome: mouse gut; feature: mouse-associated habitat; material: faeces | place: Denmark | collected 2011 | reverse complement strand
CGGCGATGGCCTTGGGATCCTTCTCCGGCTTGGACAGGTTGATGGTGATGTCCAGTTCGCCGTACTTGGTGGGCGCGGTCCACTTCATGTCCTTTGCGATGCGGTATCTGCGGATGTAGTCGGAATCCTGGCTGAGCCTGTAATAATAATCGGTGGCCGCTTTGGGGGATTCGTTCTCGTACAGCTCCCGGAACCTGCGGATGACCTGGCTGGGCCTGGGCATCAAGAGCCCCATGACCTTGGTGTCGAAGAGGTCGCGGTATACGATGCCGTCCTCCGCGATGAGGCCGTTCTCGTAGGCGTAGTCGCACATACGGTTCAGAATCTCCTCCAGTTCCCCGGCAAGCGCGGCCTCTCCGGCCTGATCCGTGGCAGCCTCTTCCTGGGGAGCCGCGCCGCATTTCCCATCCTCGCCCTCTTCCGGCTCCGCTATCTCCTCCAGCCCGAACAGCTCCAATAATCTATTTATGGTAAAAATCTCATCCTCTTTGGGAACCAGTCCTGTCCTGATTCCGTAGGACACCAGTTTTCTGATATCAGTTCCTATTCTCTCCATCCCTGCCACGCCGCCTTTCCGTAACCTGTATGATTCCTGATTTGTAAGCTCCCGACCTGTAAAATGCCTGTATTCATTGCCTGTATTCAATTCCTGCAGTTTTTCTGCATAATGCAGAATCCGTTTCCTTCTAAGACCATCTGAAAACCCGGCGTCCTGAAGGATCCTGTCAAGCAGCGGATGGGCTATCCCCTTTCCCCTGCTCCCCGGCGAGATTTCAAGAAGACACCGGAGCCGCAGTTTTACAGCGCCACAGGCCCGTTGCCCACTTCCACCACATAGAAGTCCGCCGCGTATCCGATCTTTTCCTGATAGGCCCTGCCCACCTTCTCGATGAAGCTGTCGATGGCCTCGTCCTTCACGATACTGACGGTGCAGCCGCCGAAGCCCGCGCCGGTCATTCTGGAGCCGATGACGCCCTCCACCTTCCAGGCCTCTTCCACCAGCGTGTCCAGCTCGACGCCCGTCACCTCGTAGTCGTCCCGCAGGGACACATGGGAGGCATTCATCAACTGGCCGAACAGGGCCACATCGTTGGCCTTCAGGGCCGCTACCGCCCGGACGGTGCGCTGGTTCTCATACACCGCGTGCTTCGCCCGCCTCCTGCGCACATCATCCTGGATGGCGGACTGATATTTTTCAAACGTCTCCTCGTCCAAATCTCCCAGGCCGTTTATCTGTACCACCTGCTGCAGCTCCGCCAGGGCCGTCTCGCACTCGCTGCGGCGCTCATTGTACTTGGAGTCCCCAAGGCCCCGCTTCTTGTTGCTGCTGGCGATGACGATCTTCGCCCCCTCCAGCACGATGGGCGCGTACTCGAAGGAAAGGTCAGCCGTGTCAAGGAAGATGGCATTGTCTTTCTTTCCCATGGCGATGGCGAACTGATCCATGATGCCACAGTTCACTTTATTGAAGTTGTTCTCCGCGTACTGTCCAATCAGGGCCAGGTCCTGGTTCGTCACGTCGAAGCCGAAGAAATCCCGCAGGATGTACCCGGTGAGCACCTCCACGGACGCGGAGGAGGACAGGCCGGAGCCGTTGGGGATATTCCCGTACAGCATCAGGTCCATGCCGCCAGGCACTTTCATGCCCTTCTCGCCGAAGGCCCACATGACCCCCTTGGGATAGTTGGTCCAGCCTGCCTCCTTGGCGGGCACCAGTTCATCTAAAGAGGACTCGATGATGCCCAGCTTCTCGAAATTCATGGAATAGAAGCGCAGCTTATTGTCCTCCCGCTTCCTGGCCGCGCCGTAGGTGCCGATGGTCAGGGCGCAGGGGAACACATGCCCGCCGTTATAGTCGGTATGTTCTCCGATCAGGTTCACCCTGCCCGGCGCGAAATAGGCCTTCACGCCCTCGCCGCCTCCAAATACTTCCTCAAACCGTTTCAAAATCTCGTTCTTCATGTTGCCTCCGTTCCGCGCCCTTCCATGCGCTGTCATCTGAAATCCATTATACACGGAAAAGCTGTGGGACCGCCACATTCATTTGTTTTTTGTACCTGTCAAAATGTTAAATGATGGAGAAAGATGTCCCGCGGACAATATACATGCGACAATTCGGAAAGCCCCTTGCCTCCATCTTCCTCCAGGACAGCGCCCTGATCCGGCAGACCGGATATTTCCTGACAATCCTCTGCCTGTCCGTCCCGCTGCTCGGCATCATCAATATGATGACCAGCTATTTCCAGGCGCTGGGGAAGGCAGTGAAGTCACTGACCATCACGGTGCTGCGCAACGCCGTGCCGTTCATCCCGGGCGTCATCCTCCTGAACCGCTTCTGGCAGCTGGACGGCGTCATAGCGGTGCAGCCTGTGGTGGAAGCCGTATTGGCAGTCATCTGCAGCTTAATGTACCACAGGGATGTGAAAGCCGTCAGGCAAGCCCGTCCATAAAAGGCCTGGCTTCAAAGAATTTTGACAAAAACCGACAAGCTGCATTGACAATACGGCCAGATATGCTATGATGTAATCATAAAGCATATTTCTTGAAGACGCTTAAATCATCTCAACCATCTAAAGGTCTCATTCAGAAACTCTATGCTTTGAAACCCATTAAACTTACAAGGCAGGAGCTTCTGGCGCAGCAGTCCGTATTTCCTGCCTAGAAAAGGAGGAGAAATGAAACAACTGCAAGAAATGAACCTGGTGGACGACTTTTTAGTCTACAGCCTGACCTCCCACAAGGTCTACGGGGAGGAAGCGGCCCGCTACATCTTAGAGTGCATCCTGCAGCGCAGCATCCGGCACCTGACGGTGGTGCCCCAGAAGACCTGGTATGGCGAAAGTCCGGAGAAGCACGGCGTGCGGCTGAATGTCTGCCTGGACGAGGAGGACGGGGAGCTCTTCGATATCGAGCCCGACCAGAACAGCAGCTCCGCGGATGTGAAGGCATTGCCCAGGAGGGCCCGGTTCTACCATGCCAAGATTGATGCCGGGAACCTGACCGCCGGGGAAGGCTACGGCACGCTCCGGAATGTGGTGGTCATCTTCATCACCACCTATGACCCCTTCGGGTTGGACCGGATGGTGTATACCGTGAAGAACGGCTGCGTGGAAGTGCCCGAAATGCCCTACGAGGACGGCGCCAGGACGCTGTTCCTCTACATAAAGGGGCAGGAGGGGAATCCACCGGAGGAGCTCCGGGAGCTCACCCGGTACATGGCGGAATCCACCGAAGCGAACGCGCGGACGAAGGGCCTGAGGCGGCTGCATGAGATGGTGACGAAAGTGAAGGCAGACAGGGAAGTGGGGTTAGCGTATATGAAGATGTGGGAAGGCGAAGAGGTTATCAGGGCAAGGGCTACCGCAGCCGAAAAAGCGAACGAAGTCATACGCCTACTGGAAAAGACTGGCACTGTCTCCCAGGAAGAGCGGGAGCGCATCCTGGCGGAGCGGAACCTCCAGGTTCTGGAACGCTGGTATGAGGATGCCATGGCAAAAGCTGAGCAATATCTGGTCGCAAAAGCCAAGGCAGAAATGATACTTCTGCAACTGTCAGATTTCGGCCAGATACCGGAGGCCGTGAAATCCAGAATCCTCGCGGAGATGAATCCGGAAACCCTCGACTATTGGATCCTGGCCCTCAAACGGGCCGAAAGCCTGGAACAGTTCATCTCCCTGGCCATGCCAGACAGGGAATCCCAGAAAACATGACTCCCCCAGCCCTCCTTGCCATCTTCCAGGGGCTGGGGACAGATTATGGCTTTTTCGTCAGCCTACAGAAGACAAGGGTATCGTCAGGAGATTGAACCATATCTTTGACACCCTCATGGAAGAACGGGAGGGCTGCCGCGAACGATAAATTCATGTATGATGCTAGGAGGACAAGCAATGGACAGAGAACAGATTTTCCTATTCCCCGGCGAGACCTTGGTAGACACGATTCATGACAAAGGCATCCGCTTCGACATCGTGGAACGGGAGGAGGCCATCTGGTGCGGCACGCTGGGGCATGCCACCAACCCCACGGGGGAGCCGGACATCCCGGGGCTGCTGGCGGCGTATCAGGCCCTTGTGCCTGTGGAGAAGCGGGAATTGCTGGCCCCGTCCTGGAGCGGCTGCATCAGCCTGGATTATTGGCCGGGAGGCAGCGCGCCACGGGGAATCATGTTCATGCAGCAGGTTGCCACGGCGCAGCAGGTTGCCACGGCGCAGCAGGATGAACGGTACAACCTATACCGGACGCCCGCCTCCCTGTACATCCGCGTCCACTATGACAGCGCAGAGGTTCCGCAAAAGCTGCTTGGCAAGGAACAGTGCGAAGTGTTCGAGCTGTACGGGCCCATCCATGAGCAGGCTGAGAAACATGGGTATGAACCAATCTCTCCCGTGAGCGTCGAGTTCGAATACTACAGCAGCCTTTCCTGTTTTGCCTACTGCGCCGTGAAGAGGAAAGCGGAATAAGGAACGCCCCATAGCATAGGAAAAGCGATGGAAAGCGGATAGAGAAAGAGGGGACATCCATGGAGCGCAAAGCAGTCATCTTCGATTTGTTTGAAACCCTAATCACCGAATGGGGCCATAAAAAATATACCAAAAACGAAATGTGCGCCGATTTAGGCCTGGAAAGAGGGCGCTTCGATGCCTACTGGGACGAAAAGGAGGCGGAACGATATATCGGCGAGATAAGCTTCCCTGAATCCATCCTGTATGTCTGCGGAAAATGCGGCAAGCCTGTCGATGATTCCACCCTTTCCCTAATCATCCGCAAACGGACAGAGACCAAGTCCCTGTGCTTCGAGCATGTCCACCCGGATGTATATGGGCTATTGGACCGCCTGAAAGCGGCGGGATACAAGCTGGCCATCGTCAGCAACTGCTCCTCGGAAGAAGTGACGGTCATCAGGCAGAGTCGGATATACGGCTATTTCCACCAGGTGATTCTGTCCTACGAGGCAAAGCTGCGGAAGCCGGATATACGCATCTACAGAAAGGCAGCCGACCTGCTGGGCGTCTCCCCAAAGGAGTGCGTCTTCGTGGGGGACGGCGGCAGCAATGAGCTTCCCGGCGCCAGAGCGGCAGGAATGGAGGCCATCCAGGCCAAATGGTACACCAATGAACTCCCCCACAGGCGCGACAGCCTGCCCGGTTTCCTGACGGCGGAAGAGCCTTTTGACATTTTGCGGTATTTTGAAAAAGGGCTTGACTTTCCGCCACTCCCGGGTTATACGCCCCTTACTTCAAAACAAAAAGGCTTTGACGAGGAGTAGTAAATAGCAGGGATTTCACAGAGAGGGGATGTACGGTGCGAATCCTCATTAGAACTGTGGATTTTCAAACTGCTTCCTGGCCGCCTCAAACAGGTTGTGAAGGTAAGGATACTCCCATAGATCCGCCCCCACGTTGGGCCCCGCATCATCCCCCCAGCCCATGCCCGGCCTGCCTCCGTAATCGGTAAAGCTGGCCGCCATGTACCGGACGGTATTCACCAGCACAGTGTTCGGCTCCTGCTGGCGCACGCCGATCACTTCCGCCATATTGGCTTTGCCGAACTTGAAGAAGTCCACATACTCTATAATCTCTTCCCCCGTATCATACGCAAAGGAGTACCCATACAAATCGCAGCCATCCTCCATATGATACTTTTCAAAGGTAAGGTCCGACACCCTTCCCGGACAAAGCTCCTGGCTGCACCGTATGGCCTCCGCCTGAAACGCCTCCCAGTCCTTTGGCTCCCGAAAGGGATTTTCTCCCACGGGGTTCGTCACCGGCAGACTGTGAATCTGATTCTCCTCTTTCCAGGAGACATAAGCCACATCGCTGGCCAGAAAATAATGGGCAAACCCGTCCGGCTTTTCTATCTGGAAGCTCCCCTCGGAGCGCAGGCCGCCCCTGGAATACGGATTCCTGCGGATATAGGAAACCTCCGGCATGGACACCGTCTCGCCCACAGGCAGATAATTAGGATCCTCCGGTGCATCCCCGGCCCGCAGGATGGTGGCCCACAGGCATCCGTCTCCGTAAAAGCGTTCACTGATGCGCCATAGACTGTCTCCTTCCCGCGCCTGGTATTCCAGCAGCTTATCCCCTGTGAGCCTGATATAGTCCTCCGGCTCGGCTCCTTCCGGCAGCTCCTGAACCGGCTCGAAAGGATTACGCCTTTCCCGCTTTGTCTTTTCCTCCTGCTCTTCCTCCGTTAAGCCGTTCGCCACCGCCCGCCTGCTGTTTTCCACCTCTTTTTCCGTCTTGCGCACAAACTGCTCCGTCCGCGAATCCCAGAGCAGATAAGAGGGCGGCGTAAAAGATTCCTCCTCCGCTTTTGCGCCGTTTTGATGAACCGGCGCACCGACCCGCATATCCGCGTAACCGTCGCCGTTCAGGTCCGGATAAGTAATCGTGTCCGGCAGCTCAATGCTCAGGGATATCCTCTGCTCCTGCAGCGTTTCCCCGGTCTCCATATCCGTGACCGTCATGTCATAGGGCTCTTTCATACAAAAGCCGTTCAGAAGATAGTAGCGAGGTTCCGCATCCTCCTTTGCCGCCGTTTCCTTTTCCTCCGCGGAAGCCCCGTCCCCGCTCTCCGCCAGAGAACCGATGGCGGAAATAATGGCGTCCTTCCTGAAGTCATATATGTAATCGGAAACAGAATCCTCTTCCTGCCCCTCCTCCTCGGAAAGCGAGAAGTGCAGAGAAAGCATCCTGCCGCCCTCCGTCAGCGCCAGCTCGTAATCGGCCTCCACAAGCAGGCCAAAATACCGCATAACCCCTTCGTCCCCGGCATATTCCCAATTCTCATCGATTCCACGGACCTCCAGAAAGCTGCGCTTCGGATCCTCCAGCTCGGTCAGCCGTTCATCATGGTCAATCCAGTATAGAGTTTCCTCATCCAGCCCCCAGCCGCTCCCCAAACTGCCGTAGCTCTGGAAAATATCCGTAAACACATACTCCAGAGTTTCATCCTCCTCCGACGGCGCATCCAGCAGGGTAAGCCCGTATGCCGTCCTATCCTTCACATAGAGATTGACCTTCGAGCTTTGGTGGCGCAGATAGATAAGCTCATAGCCGTCCTCCATTTTCAGCGTTTCCTGTAAAAAGCAGAGCAGCTTCCCATTGTCCATGCTCCATACCGTCAGGGGATGCTCTTCCGTATCGAATCTCCTCTTCAGATCATGGTACAGGTCAAGGGCGTGGACGTTCTCCGTCATGGGGAAAGTATAGTACAGAAAGCGCAGCGAGGCTCCCTCCGCTTCCCGCCGGGAAACCTCATTCAACGCCGTCTCCATTTCCGCAAGAGAACTGTAGAAACGCCATGTCACCTCCGCCTCTCCCGCAAACCGAAAAGCCGACGGCGCGTCCCAGTCGCTTTCCAGCGCTTCCCCCTCATAGCCCTTTATCATAATTTCCGCGCTGGCATAGGGACTTGCGGAAACATGCCCATACAGATATCCTCCAAGCTCCTGTACCTTACAGCTATCCTGCTCCCCCGGCCATTCTTTCGCTTCTTCCTCCGGCTGGGCGCTTTTTGCCTCTCCCCCGATACCGTCTCCGCCGGGAGCCTTTCCCGTATCGGAAGCTTCCCATCCGTTTTCGCCTGCCCCTCCCGCAGACGCGCCGCAGGCCGTGAGCAGCAGGCACAGGGCCAGCAGGGCGGTCGTGATGTGTCGTGTGTGTCGCGTCATAAATGTATCCTCCTTGCCGCCGGCTTTCGCCGGCTGGGTATGGCAAGGAGGATAACAGATAAATCTTACAACGCAAGGTACAAAGTTCTTACAAATTCTTACGAAAAAACCGGGGGCCTCTCAGCGAGGCTCCCGGTGCTTGGGGAAGGTCAGTATGGTCTGGTAGACGCCGTCCTCCTGCCGCGCCTCCAGCGCGCCGCCGGAGCGCTCCATCAGCTCCCGCATGGTGGGCACGCCCAGGCCATGACTGTCGGCGCGGTCCGGCGCGGGCAGGGCGCGGCTGCGGAAGCGCAGCGTCACCCGCTCGGGAGCGTCCCTCCAGGTGATCTCTATGGGAGAGGCGGGGTCGGCGTATTTGCGGAAGTTTGAGTAGAGATTGTCGAAGACGCGGACGGCGTCCTCCGTGCGGAGGCAGAGGGTGAATTTCCGGTCGAAGACCGGGGGCTGGATGATAAAGCCCTCCCGGCAGAGGTCGTCGCACTGCTCCGTCAGCAGCTGGCCCAGCAGGGCCCCGCCGTCCACCGCCTCCGGGGGCTGCTCCAGTCCGGAGGCGGGAGCGGCTACCTGGGCGCTGGCAAAGAGCTGGTCGGTGAGGGCTTTGAGCTGGGCGGCCTTTTCGGAGGCGAGGCGGAGATATTCGTCGTGTTCCGGCTGGCCCTGGTATTTTTGGTAGGTCAGAATGTCCAGGTAGCCCGTCAGCTTGGTCAGGGGGGTGCGGATGTCGTGGGACAGGGAGGTGATGAGGCGGGCGTTGGCCCCCACCGCCTCCCGTTCGCCCTCCAGACGGGCCAGAACGGACAGGCGCAGGCGCTCAATGTCCTCCCCCAGGGCGCTGAGTTCATCACGGCCCTTCACCTTGATGGCGTGGTCCAGGTCCCCCGCCATCAGGACGCCGGTCTCCCGGGACAGCACGCCGATCCGGCGCACCAGCCGGACGATGCCGGGGATCATCACGGCGCAGAAGATCAGCAGGGACAGCAGCAGTCCCGCCAGACGGACAAAGTTCCGGATCTGTAATGCAACGGAGGGGGTGGTTATGCTCAGTACGCCATCGGCGCACTGAATTGGGTACAGCTCAACGAAGGAGGTAAGTGACTGGTATACGTTCGGTGCTATAAGGCGAATGGTGCTTACCGACATGTCTGCGCGGGCGGAATCAGCAGTGGTCAGATAGGTGGTGACCATACTGGAAAAAGAGTTTCGGGAGAACTGCTCCACATATTCCGCGGCCTCATCGACGGTAAGGCCGTTTCCTGTAATGTAGTCCTGCCAGCTCTGGATCACGGCGGTCTGGCGGGCCTCCCAGAGAGGGGCGAAGCGTTCGCTGTACAGCAGCCACGGCACGGCGAGGTTGTCCACCAGATAAAAGGCGGTGAAGGCCAGGACCAGCCCCAGCACCGACATGCCCACAAGCTTGGCCCCCAGGCGGGAGAGACGGCCCTTCTTATCCAACGCGATACCCCCTTTCCCCATACGGTCTTGATGTACTCCGGATGCCGGGGGTCGTCCTCCACCTTCTCCCGCAGGCGGCGGATATGGACCATGACGGTGTTGGAGGAGGAGGGGAAATAGGTCTCCTTCCAGACGCTCTCGTAGAGATTTTCCATGGAGAAGATCTTCCCCCGGTTCTGCACCAGCATCCGCAGGATGCGCCACTCTGTATCCGTCAGGTCCAGCTCCCGGTCGTTGCGCCAGACCATGTTGGCGGTGAGGCTCACCCGCAGCCCGCACCACTCCGCCTCCTCCTGGACCGTCTCCGGCTTGCCCCGGTAGACCTGATACCGCCGCAGCAGGCCCTTGACCCGGGCCAGCAGCTCCGGGTAGGAGAAGGGCTTTACCAGATAGTCGTCCCCGCCGCTGGAGTAGCCCATGGTCAGGTCCGACTCCTGGCTCTTGGCCGTGAGGAACAGCACCGGCACGTTCCACTGCTCCCGCAGCTGGAGGCACACGTGGTAGCCGGAGATGCCCTCCATCATCACGTCCAGGATCACCAGGTCCACCCCGCCGGGGTGTTCCGCCAGATAGGCCAGGGCCTCCTCGCCGCTGGAGGCCTCCGCTACCTCGAAGCGCTCCCCCGTCAGGAGGACGCGCAGCACGTCCCGGATCTCCCGGTCGTCGTCTACGATCAAGATCTTGTCGCTCATTCGTGTTCCCCCGTGTTTTCTCGCTTTGGCGGAAAACCCCGCCCGCTTTTCTATTATGACGCAGAAACAGCGGACGGGGTTCCATCTTTTTTCTATTTTCGCGGGAAGTTGTATCGGTTTTGCATCAAAGCGACATCTGTTTTGTTATTTTTTGCGGAGAATAGCCCCTTTTACAGGAACAGGGACATGATGACCGGGGTGACGTAGCACTCCGTGAACGCCGCCGCCACGGTCAGCGGCGCGACGACCATCACCAGCACCCGCAGCAGGTCCTCCAGCACCGCCGGAAGGGGCGCGCGGTCCGGGTGGCTGGTCACCAGCTGGTTCATTGCGCGGCACAGGTGGACGCCGCAGGCGATGGAGAAGATCAGGGCGGGGATCTCGAAGACGCCGTGGGGCACGATGCCCGTCAGGTAGGCCAGCAGGGACATCCCCCGGACCATGAAGAGGGCTCCCAGCATCCCCAGAAGGACGCCGTTGGTCACAAGGCTGATCGCCGGCAGGAACAGGAAGGGCACGAAGCCGTAGGCCGCCGAGATCAGCATGGCCCTCCAGTTGTTCATCAGCAGGGCGAAGACGGACATCTCCCCCTCCTCGTTGACCACGCCGGACTGGGCCGCCTGCTCCATGAAGGTATTCATGGTCTGGGCCGCCTGCTCCGGGACCAGCAGGCCGATCCCCACGCCCAGGAGCACCGTCAGGAGCATCCCCAGGGCGCACATCCACAGGGTCCGGCGGAAGCCTCCGGTCAGGAAGTCCTTCAGCAGGGAGCCCTGCTCGTTCAGCCATTTCATCAGCCCAGCATCTCCAGTCCGACGCGCAGCCGCCACAGGCACTCGTCACGGCCCAGGATCTGGCAGATCTCCACCGCGCCGCCGGGGGTCACGGCCTGGCCCGCCGCCGCGATGCGCACGGGCCACATGAGAGTGGCGTTCTTGACCTCCAGCCTGGCGGCCAGGTCCATGAGGCAGTCGTGGATGGACTCCTGGGTCCAGTCCGTCAGCTCCTCCATGGCGGGGATGGCGGACTCCAGCATCCGCTTGGACACCTCGTCGTTGGTCTTGGACTTCTTGTTGGTGAACAGGTCCTTCTCATAGGGGGGCAGGGCCTCAAAGAAGCCGATCTTCTCCGGGATGTCCGTCAGGCGCTCGCACCGGGCCTGGAGCAGGGCGGCGATGGCGCGGGTATCCAGCGCCGGATTTTTCACCGCCTGGCGGATATAGGGCTCCGCCGCCGCGTGGAAGGCCTCGGGGGTCATGGCGCGGAGGTACAGGGCGTTGAAGTGGGTCAGCTTCTCGATGTCGAAAATGGCCGGGGACTTGGAGATGCCCGCGATATCGAAGACCTCCGCCAGCTCGGTGAGGGAGAAGACCTCCCGCTCCGCCTGCTCGCCCCGGGGGCTCCAGCCCAAGAGGGCTACGTAGTTCAGGATGGCCTCGGTGAGGTAGCCCTGGGCCTTCAGGTCCTCGTAGGAGGGGTCGCCGTGGCGCTTGGACATCTTGTTATGCTGGTCCCGCATGACGGGGGAGCAGTGGACGTAGGTGGGCACCTCCCAGCCGAAGGACTGGTAGAGGAGGTCGTACTTGGGGGCGGAGGACAGATACTCGCTGCCCCGGACGACGTGGGTGATGCCCATGAGGTGGTCGTCGATGACGTTGGCGAAGTTGTAGGTGGGCAGGCCGTCCCGCTTGA
>OFFZ01001844.1_pt1 | contig 11518 bp, 8 predicted proteins | sample 1521631 | NCBI WGS metagenome assembly OFFZ01 (sample SAMEA3504102, study PRJEB24116) | mouse gut metagenome | biome: mouse gut; feature: mouse-associated habitat; material: faeces | place: Denmark | collected 2011 | reverse complement strand
GGGTGTACCAACGGGAATAGAACAGGTAGTTGTGGGCGATTTTTTGGTTGAGTTCCTTGCTTTTTTCCGGCTCCATCATCTTGATGAATTTCGCGGGGCATCCCCCCCAAAGTTCATGCGGGCCGATTTTTGTTTTGGAAAGAACCACCGAACCGGCTGCTACAAGTGCGCCTTCGCCTACTTCTGCATCGTCCATCACGATGGCTCCCATCCCGATCAGGGCATAGTCGTGGATTTTGGCACCGTGTACGGTCACGTTATGGCCGATTGACACATCATTGCCTATTTCGATGGTTGATTTCTGATAGAGGGTGTGCAACACGGAGCCGTCCTGGATGTTGACCCGGTTCCCGATTCGGATGGAATTTACATCGCCTCGAAGCACGGTGTTGAACCATATGCTGCATTCGTCGCCCATTTCGACGTCGCCCACAACGGTGGCGTTTTCGGCCAGGAAACAGTCGCGGCCGATTTTAGGGGTGAACCCCCTTACGGGTAGTATGAGTGGCATTGGGTGTTTGTGTTTGAAGTTTTGTGTTGTAAGGTTAACGATGCAGGGTTCGTTAAAGTCAACCTTGCATCGTTAACCTGTTTGTCCGATTTATAAAGGTAGAGTCTTTTCACGCAGCCATTCCCCTTGTTCGGGTGTTAGCAGCGGGAGCAGGCGCCTATATACTTCGTCGTGATAGCCGTTGACCCAGTCAATTTCATCCTGCGTCATGATGGCAGTTTCGAACAGTGCACGGTCAAACGGGAACAGCGTCATGGTTTCGAAGCGGAAAAAGCGCCCGAATTCAGTAGTGAATGCCGGGACTGTGAGCACGAGGTTTTCGCATCGGATGCCGTGTATGCCTTCCCGGTAAAGGCCGGGTTCGTTGGAGGAAAGCATTCCGGGGCGCAGAGTGGCCGGCACGTCGTTCAGGCGGATGCTTTGCGGGCCTTCATGAACGTTGAGGAAATGGCCTACGCCATGTCCTGTTCCATGGAGGTAGCTTAATCCTTCTTTCCACAGATATTGCCGTGCGAATGCATCGAGCTGGCCTCCTCGGGTTCCCTCGGGGAAGATGGCGGTTGCAAGCGCGATGTGGCCTTTCATCACAAGGGTGAAATCGTGTTTCTCCTGCTCGGTCGGTTCGCCCATGCAGATGGTGCGTGTTATGTCGGTGGTGCCTGTGAGGTATTGTGCGCCGGAGTCGATGAGGAGCAGGCCGTGTGGCTCTACCGTCGAACTTGATGCGGGCGATGCGGAGTAGTGTACGATTGCCCCGTGGGGGCCGTAGCCTGCTATCGTATCGAAACTTTCGTCGAAGTAGTCGGGCTGTTGGGAACGGAAATGCGTAAGAATGCCGGATACCGCCAATTCTGTCAGGGGTTCGCCTTGCCGCATCATTTTTTCAATCTCCATGAATGCGCCTACTAGAGCGGCTCCGTCAATCTCCATGGAGCGTCGAATGCCTGCAATCTGTGTGTCGTTTTTTACGGCTTTCAGCATTGGCACGGGTGAAGCTCCCACAACGGCGCGAGAACCAAGGGTGTCGAGTACTCGCCCTGATGTGCGTGATGCCTCGATAAGGACTCTGGCATTGTCGGGAAGGGCGCGCAGGAATGCGAGGGCTTCCTCATAAGGGGCGGTGCCGACGTTGCTTTGTGAAAGATATGCGGCTGTGGCTTCATCGATTTTACCTTCTTTTATAAATAATGTGGAACCTTCGGATGAGAGGTAAAGGAATGCCGTGGCAACGGGGTTGCATTTTACATCGCGTGAGCGTATGTTGAGAGTCCATGCTATTTCGTCGAGCGGGGAAATAAATATGGCGTTTGCGCCTTGGGATGCTGCATCGGCCAGTATTTTTTCTATTTTGTCAGAGGCGGTTTCACCGGCGAACTTGATGTCGTGGATGAATACCGGGGTTGCTGGCAGTCCGGGACGGTCGGTCCATATGGAGTCGATGGCGTCAAAGCCGGTGTTCAGCTTTATGCCGTGCTTTTCCAATGATGAGCGCAGGTTTGATGTCTCTATTATGGAGAATAGGGAGCCGTCGATGCCTACGTTGTCCCCCTTTTGGAGGTTTTGAATTAGGTAGGTTGTTATAGAGGGAGTGTCGGGCAGTCCGTCTTTCATCAGCGTTATGCCTGTTCCGGCTAGCTGCTCCTCGGCTTGCAGGAAATATCGGGAATCAGTCCACAGCAATGCCTGGCTCTCTGTCACCACAAGTGTGCCGGCCGAACCGGTGAACCCGCTGAGCCAGCGGCGCACCTGCCAGTGGTCGGCTATATATTCACTTTGGTGTGGGTCGGTCTGAGGTATGAGGGCGGCGTTAAGGCCCGATTGTTTCATTTGCACACGCAGGGCAGCGAGGCGTTCCGAGATTGTTTCGTTCATTGTCTAGGTAGGTTTGTTGTTTAAGGGGGCTTGGGGGGTTATAGTGCCTTGATGAATGTATGCCATATTATTATGTGCATATATTATGTCGAAGGCTGCCATGCAAAATTAACAAAAAACTCGGTTATTCGGTCAAAGGGGATTTTAAAAATACATCAGAGGTGTAGTTTCTGTATAATCATCATTGGCTCTCTCTTTTTCTAGTGATTTTGCGTGTGCGTGTTAATAGCTTGAATATTAGTGCTAAAGCGGCTTTTGTGATTGGCCCGGTAAAATTTTATGCGAAAAAAGTTCGATTTTTTTGCCGGATTGTTTGCGTGATTCAGAAATGTTGCTTAACTTTGCATCCGCAAATGAGACGGTAACCTGCTTGGACGAAGTTTGAATGTAGGTGCTTCCGCTTCTCAAGAGATCTTTGAAAGTTGCCTCTTTAGCTCAGTTGGCCAGAGCACGTGATTTGTAATCTCGGGGTCGTTGGTTCGAATCCGACAAGAGGCTCAATCTGACGCATCGGCATGTAAAGACGCAATGAAATTTAATTGGGCGTATTCCAGAGTGGCCAAATGGGGCAGACTGTAAATCTGCTGGCTTTCGCCTTCGGTGGTTCGAATCCATCCGCGCCCACAAAATAATGCGGAAGTAGCTCAGTTGATAGAGCATCAGCCTTCCAAGCTGAGGGTCGCGAGTTTGAGCCTCGTCTTCCGCTCCATTTTCCCATCAAGACGCAATGCCAATGTAGCTCAGGGGTAGAGCACTTCCTTGGTAAGGAAGAGGTCGCGGGTTCAAATCCCGCCATCGGCTCTATAAAAGTAACAGCCCCGATAGTGTCTAATTGCTATCGTGGCGTTGCGATTAAACAAGATATCATTCTAACAACAATAAATAGCAAAAAGTTATGGCTAAAGAGAAATTCGAAAGAACCAAACCGCATGTTAACATCGGTACTATCGGTCACGTTGACCACGGCAAGACCACTCTGACCGCCGCTATCACCACTGTGTTGGCTAAAAACGGTCTCTCCGAAGTAAAGTCGTTCGACCAGATTGACAACGCGCCCGAAGAAAAGGAACGTGGTATCACTATCAATACTTCTCACGTTGAATACGAAACCGCTAACCGTCACTACGCTCACGTTGACTGCCCGGGTCACGCTGACTACGTGAAGAACATGGTTACCGGTGCTGCCCAGATGGACGGCGCAATCATCGTGGTTGCCGCTACTGACGGTCCGATGCCCCAGACCCGCGAGCACATCCTTCTCGCCCGTCAGGTGAACGTTCCCCGTTTGGTTGTGTTCTTGAACAAGTGCGACATGGTTGACGACGAAGAAATGCTCGAACTCGTCGAAATGGAAATGCGCGAACTTCTCTCGGCTTACGAATATGACGGTGACGAAACCCCCATCATCCGCGGTTCCGCTCTCGGCGCCCTCAACGGCGAACCCGAATGGGAAGCAAAGGTAATGGAACTCATGGATGCCGTTGACAACTGGATTCCCCTGCCTCCCCGCGACATCGACAAGCCCTTCCTTATGCCTGTTGAAGACGTGTTCTCGATTACAGGTCGTGGTACTGTAGCTACAGGCCGTATCGAAACCGGTATCGTTAAGGTTGGCGACGAAGTTCAGATTATGGGTCTCGGCGCAAGCTTGAAGTCAACCGTAACAGGTGTGGAAATGTTCCGCAAACTTCTTGACCAGGGTGAAGCCGGTGACAACGTTGGTCTCCTTCTCCGTGGTATTGACAAGAAAGAAATCAAGCGCGGTATGGTTATCTGCCATCCGGGTGTTGTTAAGCCCCACAGCAAGTTCAAGGCTTCTGTATATATCCTGAAGAAGGAAGAAGGTGGCCGTCACACTCCGTTCCACAACCACTATCGTCCCCAGTTCTACATCCGCACACTTGACGTAACCGGTGAAATCACCCTTCCCGAAGGTGTAGAAATGGTAATGCCTGGTGACCACGTAGAAATCATCGTGGAACTCATCACTCCGGTTGCCTGCGACCAGGGTCTCCGCTTCGCTATCCGTGAAGGTGGCCGCACCGTTGGTTCGGGTCAGATTACCGAAATCCTCGACTAATATCCTGCTGCCGCAAGGCATCTGATATAGCGATACAAAGCCCTGGCGGAAGAGTCTGTTTCCGCAAACCCCGAAGCCGGGGCTTATACACGGGTTTAGCTCAGTTGGTAGAGCACTGGTCTCCAAAACCAGGTGTCGGGAGTTCGAGTCTCTCAACCCGTGCCAAAAATATCGAAATGAAGAAATTGAAATTACTTACGAATATAGAGGAGTCTTATGACGAGTTACGCTATAAGACTTCTTGGCCTACTAAGACGCAGTTGATCAAGAGCGCTTGCATCGTGATGATAGCTTCCGTGATTATCGCTTTGATAATTTTCGTCATGGATCAAGTGGTTGACAACATCATGCACCTGATTTACAGCCTCGGCAAGTAATCTTTAAAAGTGGAATAAAATCAATGGCTGAAACAAAAAGAGCATGGTACGTTCTGCGTGCCATTTCGGGAAAGGAAGCTAAGGTCAAGGAGTTGCTCGAAGGGGCGATGAAGAATACCGACCTTGGCAACCACGTTTTCCAGGTGTTGATTCCCACCGAAAAGGTTCTGACCATTAAGAACGGAAAAAAGGTTGTCAAAGAGAAGAACCTCTATTCCGGTTATGTGTTTGTAGAGGCTGAGCTTATCGGTGAAGTTGTGCACGAGCTGGTTAACACCACCAATGTTATTGACTTCCTTAAAGGTCGCGGTAAGGATGCAAAACCCGAACCGTTGCGTGAGAGCGAGGTTATGCGCATGCTTGGCACAGCTGACGACATCAATGAGAATATCGAGGAAGGCGTGAACGATTATATGGTCGGGGAGATTGTAAAAGTCAATTCCGGCGCGTTCAACGGCTTTAACGGTAAGATTACAGAGGTGTTGCCCGAGAAGAAAAAACTCAGGGTCATGGTCAAGATTTTCGGCCGCGAGACTCCTTTGGAGTTGGAAAACTCGCAGGTTGAACGCGAATGACGCAAGTCGAGCAGTAAGCCCTTCGTCGCCCTAGGTGACAAAGGGTTTTAATGCGAGAAATGCGTTGGTTCGCCTCGTTCGTTCCCCAGGCGAAGTAAGTGCGGCAGGTATAGGTGATTACATATTTAGGAATACATTCCTGTACCGGCCGACAGGGCTGACCCGACGAGGGAAAGACCGCGAACCGGCATGAGAATCGAAAGTCCATAGTGTTTTGGACAGCGTTCGCAAGTAAAATGCGCCCGTGAGGGGCGCGGCAGAAGTGGTTACGCACTTTGGCCGTGACAACTCAAGGCGCGATTCGTAACACTAAATAATGATTTTGAAACAATGGCAAAAGAAGTAGCCGGACAGATCAAATTGCAGATTAAGGGCGGCGCGGCAAACCCATCACCTCCAGTAGGTCCCGCACTTGGCTCCAAGGGTATCAATATCATGGAGTTCTGCAAGCAGTTCAATGCCCGCACTCAGGACAAGGCCGGAAAGGTTCTCCCTGTAATCATCACCTATTACACAGATAAGAGCTTCGATTTCATCGTAAAGACTCCCCCTGTGGCAATCCAGTTGATGGAAGCAGCGAAAATCAAGAAAGGTTCCGCTCAGCCTAACCGTCAGAAGGTGGCAGAGCTTACATGGGAGCAGGTTAAGACGATTGCAACCGACAAAATGCCTGACCTCAACTGTTTCACTGTTGAATCGGCAATGCGTATGGTAGCCGGAACGGCCAGAAGCATGGGTATCACCGTAAAAGGGGCATTCCCTGAAAACGTTTAAAAACTTCAATTGAAATGGGTAAACTTACAAAGAATCAAAAGTTAGCTTTAGAGAAGATTGAAGCCGGGAAAGCCTACTCGCTCGCCGAGGCCGCAGAGAAAGTAAAAGAAACCAACTATGCCAAGTTCGACGCTTCGTTCGATATCGACGTGCGTCTGGGTGTAGACCCCCGTAAGGCCAACCAGATGGTTCGCGGCGTGGTTACCCTTCCTCACGGAACCGGCAAACAGGTTCGTGTTCTTGTACTCTGCAACCCCGATGCTGAATCAGCCGCTAAGGCAGCCGGTGCCGACTATGTCGGTCTGGACGAATATATTGATAAAATCAAAGGCGGATGGACTGACGTTGACGTTATCATCACCCAGCCTGCGATTATGGGTAAAATCGGTGCGCTCGGACGTATCCTCGGCCCCCGTGGTCTTATGCCCAACCCCAAAAGCGGCACTGTCACCATGGATGTGGCAAAGGCTGTTGAGGAAGTCAAGAAGGGCAAAATCGACTTCAAGGTTGACAAGAACGGTATCGTGCACACATCGCTCGGCAAAGTTTCGTTCACTCCCCAGCAGATGAAGGAAAACGCGCGCGAGTTCATCAATACCCTTATCAAGCTCAAGCCTTCTACGGCTAAGGGTACGTATATCAAGAGCATTTATCTTTCGAGTACGATGGGTCCCGGCATCAAGGTCGACTCCAAGACCATTGACGATTAATCACAAAAAAGTTGACGACAATGAAAAAGGAAGATAAAGGTATAATCATTGATAAAATCGCAGAAAACCTCAAGGAGTACGGCTGTTTCTACCTTGTCGAGACTGCCGGGCTGAACGCCGAACGCACTTCGGAACTGCGCCGTGCATGCTTCAAGGGTGATATCAAGCTTATGGTAGTGAAGAATACCCTTCTCCACAAAGCCCTTGAAAAGATAGGCGGCGATTTCGACGAACTCTATCCTGCTCTCAAAGGTGCCACTTCGATTATGTTCTCCAATGTGGGCAATGCGCCTGCAAAACTGCTGAAGGATTTCGTTAAGAAGGACGATGTTCTTCCCCGCCTGAAAGCAGCTTATGTGGAGGAAACAGTTTATGTTGGTGCAGACCAACTCGACACCCTTGCAAGCATCAAGAGTAAGAACGAGCTTATCGCCGACGTTGTGGCCCTGCTTCAGTCGCCTGCGAAGAATGTCGTTTCAGCCCTCACGTCGGGTGGCAGCAAGCTTCACGGCATCCTCGAAACCCTCTCCAAAAAAGAAGACTAAATCATCACTTTACGAACAAAACAAATAAAACATACTAAAATGGCAGATTTAAAAGCTTTCGCAGAACAACTCGTTAACCTCACCGTTAAGGAAGTAAACGAACTCGCTCAGATCCTCAAGGACGAGTATGGCATCGAACCCGCAGCTGCAGCTGTTGCAGTAGCAGCCGGTCCCGCCGCTGAAGAAAAGACCTCGTTCGACGTGGTTCTGAAATCGGCCGGTTCAGCTAAGCTCCAGGTTGTTAAGCTCGTTAAGGAACTTACCGGTCTTGGCTTGAAGGAAGCTAAGGAAATGGTTGACGGCGCACCCAGCGTTGTTAAGGAAGGTCTTGCTAAGGCAGAGGCTGAGGATCTCAAGAAGAACCTCGAAGAAGCTGGTGCAGAAGTAGAGCTTAAATAATAACGAACCTGCCCAACAGGCGTTCAGGTTAAGTATCTGCCTCATGGCAGATACTTAACCTTTTTGCGTAACAATAGGGCTTTATTTAACAAAGTTTGTGATAGTTTTTTTAAGTTTATTTTTATTTAACTGTGACAAACTGCTTGTTATATAGCCTATGTCGTGGGCTTTAGGGCTTGTAAACCAGGACTTTGGACAAGCCGCGACAGGCCCTGCGCCGGTAGGCTGCTTCTCTCCCTGAATCCCATAGGATTACCAATTACGCAGAACACGTTTTTCTCTTTCCAAAGAATTATTGAGTTCCCCTAACAAAACCAATAGATGTCATCAACAGTTAAACCACGCGTGAACTTTGCCACGGTAAAGAACCCGCTACCTTATCCCGATTTCCTTGAGGTGCAATTGAAGTCGTTCAAGGACTTCCTGCAGCTCGACACTCCACCCGAGAAGAGGAACAACGAGGGACTCTACAAGGTGTTTGCAGAAAACTTCCCTATTGCAGACACTAGAAACAACTTTGTGCTTGAATTCCTCGATTATTATATCGACCCGCCGCGTTACACCATAGAAGAGTGTCTGGAGCGTGGTCAGACTTACAGTGTGCCCCTCAAGGCAAAGCTGAAGCTCTATTGCACTGATCCCGACCATGAGGATTTCGCAACCGTCATACAGGATGTGTATCTCGGCCCGATTCCCTACATGACCGAGAAGGGTACTTTCGTTATCAATGGTGCGGAACGTGTCGTGGTGTCGCAGCTTCACCGTTCGCCCGGCGTGTTCTTCGGGCAGAGTACCCATGCTAATGGTACCAAGCTTTATTCGGCTCGTATCATTCCTTTCCGTGGGTCGTGGATTGAGTTCGCCACCGACATCAACAACGTGATGTATGCCTATATCGACCGCAAGAAGAAGCTTCCCGTAACTACGCTTCTCCGTGCGATCGGGCTTGAAAGCGATAAAGACATCATTGAGATTTTCGACCTTGCAGAGGAACTCAGGGTTACCAAAACCAACCTCAAAAAGGCTCTTGGACGTAAACTTGCCGCCCGTGTGTTGCGCACGTGGGTGGAGGATTTCGTCGACGAGGATACCGGCGAGGTTGTGTCGATTGACCGCAACGAGGTGGTAATCGACCGTGAAACCGTGCTTGAAGAAGATCACATACAGGAAATCCTTGATTCCGGCGTAAGCACCATCCTGCTTCATAAGGAGGATGCCAACACTTCTGATTACTCCATCATCTTCGAGACACTTCAAAAAGATACAACGAACTCTGAAAAGGAGGCAATACAATATATTTACAGGCAGCTGCGTAACGCCGAGCCACCGGATGACGCAAGTGCCCGTGAGGTTATCACGAACCTGTTCTTCTCCGAGAAGCGTTATGACCTCGGCGAGGTGGGGCGTTACCGTATCAACAAGAAACTCGGGCTTACAACCCCGATGGATGTGAAGGTGCTCACCAAGGAGGACATGATCGAGATTATCAAGTATCTCATAGAGCTGATCAATTCAAAGACCGATGTCGACGACATCGACCACTTGAGCAACCGTCGTGTACGCACGGTCGGCGAACAGCTCTACAACCAGTTCGGTGTGGGTCTGGCCCGTATGTCGCGAACCATCCGTGAGCGCATGAATGTGCGTGACAACGAAGTGTTCACCCCCATCGACCTTATCAATGCCAAAACGATTTCGTCGGTTATCAACACCTTCTTCGGCACCAACGCTTTGTCGCAGTTCATGGACCAGACAAACCCGTTGGCTGAAATCACCCACAAGCGTCGTCTGTCGGCCCTCGGCCCCGGCGGTCTGTCGCGTGAGCGTGCCGGTTTCGAGGTGCGCGACGTGCATTATACCCATTACGGACGTCTTTGCCCGATTGAAACCCCTGAAGGCCCGAACATCGGTCTGATTTCGTCGTTATGCGTATATGCGAAAATCAACGATCTCGGCTTTATCGAGACCCCGTACCGCAAGGTTGCCGACGGTAAGGTTGACCTTGACAACGAGCATGTGACCTATCTTACCGCCGAGGTTGAGGAAGGCCAGTTGATTGCCCAGGGCAATGCCCCGCTGTTTGACGACGGTACTTTCCGCAATCCGAAAGTAAAGGCCCGTCTTGATGCCGACTTCCCGATTGTGCCACCTGCGGAAATCCAGCTTATGGATGTGGCTCCGCAGCAGATTGCCTCTATTGCGGCATCACTTATCCCGTTCCTCGAACATGACGACGCCAACCGCGCGCTCATGGGCTCGAACATGATGCGCCAGGCTGTGCCTCTGATGCGTTCGGAGGCTCCGATTGTAGGTACCGGTATAGAAGGCCAGCTTGTGCGTGATTCACGTACCCAGGTTATGGCCGAAGGTGACGGTGTAATCGAATTCGTAGATGCCACCACTATCCGTATCCGCTATGACCGCACTGAGGAGCAGGATTTCGTTTCGTTCGAAGAGCCTGTAAAGGAATACCGCATACCGAAATGGCGTAAGACCAACCAAAGCACAACAATCGACCTCCGCCCGATTTGCAACAAGGGGCAGCGAGTGCAGGCCGGTGACATACTTACCGAAGGTTATGCCACAGAGAAAGGGGAACTTGCCCTGGGACGTAACCTTAAGGTGGCATTCATGCCTTGGAAGGGATATAACTACGAGGATGCCATCGTGCTCAATGAGCGTATGGTCAAGGAGGATATCCTGACTTCTGTGCATGTTGACGAATACAGTCTTGAGGTGCGTGAGACAAAGCGCGGTATGGAGGAACTTACGTCCGACATCCCCAATGTCAGCGAAGACGCTACAAAGGACCTTGACGAGCGTGGTATTATCCGTATCGGCGCACATGTGGTGCCTGGCGATATAATGATCGGTAAGATTACACCTAAGGGTGAGTCAGACCCGACTCCTGAAGAAAAGCTTCTCCGTGCTATCTTCGGCGATAAGGCCGGCGATGTGAAAGATGCCTCGTTGAAAGCGTCACCCTCGCTCAAGGGTGTGGTAATCGGCAGCAACCTTTTCTCGCGAGCCACCAAGAGCGGACGTCAGAACAAGGCCGCACAGGCACTTCTGCCCAAGCTCGACGAAGAGTATGAAGAAAAGCTCGGCAACCTGAAGGATCTTTTGATCAGCAAGCTTATGACCCTTACTGCGGGCAAGACCTCGCAAGGTGTTAAGGATTTCCTCGGAACGGATATTATTCCCAAGGGTGGCAAGTTTACCGCCGGGGCGCTCAAGGATGTTGATTTCGACACCGTGAACCTCAGCATGTGGACTGGCGACGAGCATACAAACGAACTTGTGCGTGAGCTTATCGTGAACTATCTGCGTAAATCGAAGGAGATTGATGCCGAGCTGCGCCGCAAGAAATTCGACATTTCGATAGGTGACGAGCTGCCTTCCGGCATCATGCAGATTGCCAAGGTCTATATAGCCAAAAAACGTAAAATCGGTGTCGGCGACAAGATGGCAGGCCGCCACGGTAACAAGGGTATCGTTTCGCGTGTCGTGCGCCAGGAGGATATGCCTTTCCTTGCTGACGGTACGCCGGTCGACATCTGCCTTAACCCGCTGGGTGTGCCTTCACGTATGAACCTCGGTCAGATTTTCGAGACCGTGCTCGGATGGGCCGGCCGTGAACTGGGCGAGAAGTTCTCGACACCTATTTTCGACGGT
>OFFZ01001838.1_pt1 | contig 11552 bp, 9 predicted proteins | sample 1521631 | NCBI WGS metagenome assembly OFFZ01 (sample SAMEA3504102, study PRJEB24116) | mouse gut metagenome | biome: mouse gut; feature: mouse-associated habitat; material: faeces | place: Denmark | collected 2011 | reverse complement strand
TTGGACGGCGCAAACGCCGCGAAGCCGGGCTTGTCATCAGTCTGAGCATTGAATACGAAATGTTCAATGCTGTATAGCGCTACACATCCGCCTGTTTCATCTGAGCAAGTTTTGCGCGGTACTCGGCAATCTGAGCCTGCTCGGATGGTGAAAAAAGCTGAAGCCGGTGCTTGTGGGCTACTGCTTCAGCGCGGGCGGCCATGTTTGAAATCTGCTCTGCATGGTCTGTATTGTTTTCCAGCAGAGCGGCCAGAAAACCATGGAGCAGATCGGACGGCTCCGCGTCGAATTGGTTGGAGGTAAGTATCTGGAACAGAAGCTGGAATGCCTCGGCCGGATGGCTGTTTGCCAGTTCAAAGAGCGCGAGATCCCGAAGGCACTGAATGGAAGAGGGGTCCAGCGTCCGCCGCGCCAGTTTACGGAATATTGCGGTCTTACGTTCGTCTTTGGCTTCCAGAGCGTCCAGGCCCCGGAACACGGCGTAGTTTTGCACTGCCTGGCGGCGCAGGCGGCGCCAGACCTCCCATAACGGGGAAGCCGCTTTCAACGGGAGTTTTTTGCTCAGCACACGCAGGCGCTGCACACGGTAGGTGCCGGGAGATTTAGTGTACAGGGCGGTAAGTTGCCCCCGTTTGTCTCCCTGCTTCAGGTAGTATTCCGCCGTGACGGCATCAACGCGGCAAGGACAGGAAAGACTGGCCATACGTCGCCACAGATCGAAATCAATGAGCACTTTCTGTTTGGGATCCAGACCGCCTGCCTGGATGTATAACTCCCGGTCGTGCACGGGGCTGATCCCGGTGATGCCGTTGCTTTCCATGATGTCGGCCAGGCAGAGCTGGCGATCATAAACAACGCCGCGCTCAAGCTCGCGCGGAGGAGTTTCCCGCATGTTCAGCAGAACCCGCGTGGCATCGGTATAGGCAAAACGGACGCCCGGCAGTTCCCGCAGCGCCAGCATAAGACGTTCCAGATGTTCGGGATACCAGATGTCATCATCGCTTAACCACGCGATATACCGGCCGTGGGCATGTTCAAAGGCCGTGTGGTATCCGCGCGCCATACCGCCGTTCTGCTCCCGGCGGATCAGCTGGATGCGCGAATCGTGGAAGGAGTCGACGATATCCCCCACTCTTACGCCGCCGTCCTGTACAAGGAGCAGTTCCCAGTCCTTATAGGTTTGCGCGATAAGGCTCTCAATCGCTCGGGGGAGGGTTTGCCGTCGGTTGTGGGTACTGATAAGCACACTGACCAGGGGGCCGCCCTGCCGGTAGGCCGCGCTGGAGATGCGTTCCCTGGCCAGCCTGATGCGTTCCAGCCGCTCCGCATTTTCTTTTGTGCCGGGGGAGAGCAGAGCGAAAACCTCCCGTTCCAGGCGCTGGGCCGGCCCGCCTCCGTCCGGCTGCTCACCGACAAGATTCAGCGGAAGGATGCCGTCATAATATTCCGCCAGCGGAAGCTGTGAAGGGTCGTCTGTAAGGGCCAGATTGAGATTCCAGGGTTTGGGGCGGTACGGAACGCTCAGGGTTTCATCCCGAACGCTCTTCGGGCCGGGGATGCGGACGACAACGTCTATGTCGTTGTCGTCACGTCCCCAGCGCTGCATGTCGTGGACTTCACAGCAATGTCCCCCGGCGGTCAGCAGTCTGCACAATTCCGGAATGGCTGCGTGAGATCCGTTTTGTGTATTTGGGGCTTGTTTCTGTGTCCTTAGCAGGATTACAGCGGAAGAGTTCGGCAGGCATTCCAGTTTCAGGGCAAAATGAAGTGGCGTCACGATGTTTCCTCACAGCAGTTTTTTGAGCGTCCAACCGGCTGCGTTTGCCGCCTTTTCGACATCGGAGCCGCCAAGCGCGCAGGGCGTGGCTTTGGTCAGCACCCTGGCCAGCCACGGTGCGAAATCGTGGAAGTCCTTCAGGGTGGTTCCCAGGGCTTCCTCCCTGATGCGGGCGCGAATTTCTTCCGTATCGCCGCACAGGTTGCGCCACATGGCTGTAGAGCCCTTGGCTCCCGGCAGCATGTAGGCGTCCATGTCGCCGATGGCTCCAACCACGGCGCGGGCCACATCCTCCCGGCTCAGGGAGAGGTTGCCGAGGTAGTCCGCCGCGTTGTGGTAGGTTTCCAGCGTGCGCTCCACGTTGGGATCGCGGTAGGAAAGGAAGACAAGGGAGCCGGTGGCGCGGTTATGGCTGATGAAGGAACCGTAGGCTCCGCCCTGCACACGCACGCGATCCCACAGGTAGCCCATGCGCAGATGGCGCAGCACGACCAGCGCGGAGCCGTGGAAAGCATACCCTGTGTCGCGCAGGCTGCCGCCCAGGCCCACATAGTTGACCTGCGCCGGGACAATGAGCCCTTCCGCTCCAGGACGAACAAGCGCGGGGCGATCCGCGTTTCCGCCCTTTCCGGCGGGCAGGGCGTCGGCCACGGCCCGGAACAGGGGCAGGGCTTTTTCCAGTGTCGCGCTGTCGGCGGTGAGGCTGAGAACCGCGCGCTGTGCCGCCGTTTCCGGCAAGGCGGCGGCAAGATGATGCAGACGGCGCATATCCGCCAGCAGGCCGGGCCAGTCGTGTTTCACGCGGGAGGACAGCGCGCGGACATATTCCAGATAGCTCACGCCGCCGCACAATTCGGCATACGCTCCGGCGGTGGACAGGCCGCCCCCGAGCCGGGCGCCGACCAGACTGTGCCCGGAGGGGATGATGCTTTGCTCCAGGCGGGCGCGCTCTTCCATGACCATCTGGGTGAAACGCTCGGCGTGGTCGAAATCGGCATCGACGAGGATTTCCCGCATCAGATCGGCCAGGCGGCCGGCGTTGTCCGCCGTGGCCTTTCCGGCCACTTCAAGGAAGGACATGGCGGAAGCGTCGGAGAGACGGGTATGGAAAGTGGGGAAAGCATCCAGACTGCCGGTTCGTGCGGCCAGTTCCAGCCCCAGTTCCACATAGTCATGTTTTTTGGTGCCTGCTTCGGTCAGTGCGCGGGCATAGAGGGGAACAAGGGGCAGCAGATCAGCGGGAACACCGTCCAGCGGCAGGAGGAGGCGGCCATACAGAATGCCCGTGGTATCCAGATCGTGCAGGAGGATTTCGAGCTTTGCGTCGGAGCGTGGGGCACAGGGGAGTTTGCGGTTCTCGCGCGGAAGATCGTCCGGCTTCAGGGTGGGAATAGAGGCAAGAGCTTCCGGACTGTCCGGCGTTGTCTGCGCCTCGCGCAGGCGGGCCGAGGTTTCCGCCGCGGCCTGTTTTTCCGTTTCGCTCATGGCGGCGCGGGCGCGTTCCAGCCGGGCGTCTTCTTCGGCCTGGCGGCGGGCCGCCAGCTCGGAATCGGGAAGCAGAAGCACCTGCGCGCGGTGGCGGTTATCCAGCAGCCAGCGCCGGATCGCGTTTTCAAAAACCTGTTCTCCGGCGGCCAGGCGGGCCTTGAGCGCGGCCAAGGGCTTTTCCCAGGCCAGCGGGGCAAAGGGGTCGCCGTCGTAGAGCCAGGTGGACAGACTGCGGAACATGGCCGCCAGTCCACGCGGGAAACGACCGGTGTTGTTCTCGCGCAGATCGAATTCCACGCTGTTCACCGCCGCCTCTACGGCCTTGGCCGGGATGCCGCTTTCAACGAGTTCCGCCAGGGTATCAAGGACGAGTTTTTCCACCTCGTCACCGTCTTCCGGCCTGATGGAACGCAGGCCGATGGAATAATAGGCCTGACGCAGATCCGTTTCCAGGCCGGCGCCGGAGAGGTCATCGCCCAGGCCGGATTCCATGAGAGCCTTGCGCAGAGGAGAGCCGGGCAAGGCGGCGAGGATGTGATCCAGCATTTCAAGCGTCAGCATCTCTTCCACGTCGGCGCTTTCGCAGAGCAGCCAGTTCACCGTAACGTGAGCCTGACGGGCGCTGTCTTCGCCTTCCGATGCGGCATACGGTATTTCCAGCTTGCGTTCTTCATCGCGCGGGAACTGGAGCGGAACGGAGGAATCCACTTCCCGGCGCTCGTAGCCGGAGAGCGCGTCTTCCAGCTTCGCCAGCCGGGCCTCTTCGTCATCATCGCCCCAGAAGAAGAACCGGGCGTTGGAAGGGTGATAATAGGCGGAGTGAAAGGCGCGGAATTCCTCATAACTCAGGTTCAGCACCTCGGGCGGATTGCCGCCGGAATCGAGGCTGTACAGCATGTCCGGAAAGACGGCGTGCTGGGATTGTTCCATGAGGATGGAATCGGGCGAGGAATAGACGCCCTTCATTTCATTGAAGACCACGCCTTTGTAGCTCCAGCGGCCCTCTTCATCCACGTCGATATGCCAGCCTTCCTGACGCAGGACATCTTCGTCGATACGGGGGTGGAACACCGCGTCAATGTAGACGTCCACCAGATTATGGAAATCCCGCAGGTTGGTGCTGGCTACGGGATAACAGGTCTTGTCCGGAAAGGTGAGGGCGTTGAGGAAGGTCTGGAGCGAGCTTTTGAGCAGTTCGACAAAGGGTTCCTTGACCGGATATTTCGCAGAACCGCAGAGCACGGAGTGCTCCAGGATATGGGCCACACCGGTGGAATTTTTGGGCGGCGTGCGGAAACTGACGCCGAAGCACTTGTTTTCATCCCGGTTAAGCACGGAGAGCAGTTCCGCCCCGGTGACGTCGTGTTTCCAGAGGCGGGCGATGCCGCCGATTTCGGCAAGCGTCTCTTCGCGCTGAAGGGTAAAGCCGTGTTTGCGCATGAGGTGTCCTTTTCGGGTACCAGGGTTCAGTCAGGGAAAGATTCATTTTTCCCGCAAGGGCCGGGAGTGTTTTGCCACGAATAAGGGCGGCCTTGCGACCGCCCTCACAATATGCGTATGAATCCGGGAAAGTCGAGAGTCAGCAGTTGGCGGCGCGCAGCGTCTCTTCCACCAGTTCCAGAGACGGCGTGGCGTTTTCATCCAGCCCGCACATGGAACGCACAGCCAGCATGAGCATGTCGAAGGGCAGGGTCATTTCAGACTTGCCGTCCGTGACGGAGCAGGAGTCGCCCTGAACCGCAATGCGGTAGGCGCGGCGACTGCGCGATCTTCCGGCACCGCTGGCGACAGAGTACACCTGCTCATGTTCGTCGGTGACGTAGAGCTTCTGATGGGTAAGCACGCCGCTGTCTTCATCAAACCAGGACGCCTCGGAAAAAAGCCTTCCTCGGAAATCCAGAACGGCGCCATTGTCGAGCGTCAGGGCGACGTTTTCCATCGTATCGGCAGCCGATTCCGTCATGATCTTCTCCTTGGTAAGGCCTGTGGGCCGGACGGCAAAGCGGTTAAAATCTCTGAGTCGTTTCTAGCACTCGGCTTTCGGTACTGTCAACTCGGAGCGGCCCCCGAACACGGGAAATCAGTGTGCCGGCGCTTATTTTCTTTGGCTCTGTCACGGAACCGAACCGTGTTGGCAGCGCTGCGCGAGGCGTGTATTTTTATCAGGGTTATGTTCAACACTATTCTGGAACAGAGCCTTTTCTTTTCAGAAACGACATGATTTCCGCTGGAGCGCGCACCATGCCGATATGAGCTGTTCCGGCAAGGTCGGCCGCGCTTTTGAAACCGAAGCCGTACATCGCGGCCAGGAAATCAATGCCCGCTTCTTCCGCACCGCGGGAGTCAAAGGGGCTGTCGCCGATCATCAGCGCGTTTTCGCGTGCAGTATCGAATAGTCGCAGGCATTCCAGCATCATGTCCGATTTTTTTCGGTTGCCTTCCGTATTGTTGCCCCGCACGACACGGATAAAGCGATCCAGCCCGAAGATACGGCAGACTTCCTCTGCCGCATCCTGTTTCTTGTTGGTGGCTACGGCGTGGCGTATCCCCATGGCCGCGCTTTGCTCCAGCACGTCAAACAGACCATCATATACCCGTGCTCTGCCTATGCCGTCGACAGCGTAGTGCGAACGATAGATGTCGGTGGCGCGCTGCGCTTCGGCCTCCGGCAGGCCGCACAGATGATGGAAGGAATGCTGGAGCGGGGGGCCGATAAATTCCTGAATGCGGTCTTCGGGAACGGGCGGCAGGCCCAGTTCCCGGACTGTGCGGCGCACGCAGCCGAGGATGCCTTCGGAGCTGTCGAGCAGGGTGCCGTCCATGTCCCAGAGCAGGACGGAGCGATGGAGAGAAGAACGAGACATGTTAAACCTGCACGGAAGGAGAGGAAGAATGCGGGCTTTCTCCATGTTCTTCCGCCGCGGGAGCGGAAGGAAGCGCGGGGGGCGTTTTGAACTGCATTTCATACAGACGGCGGTAAATGCCGTCGGGCAAGGCTATCAGTTCATCGTGCGTGCCCAGTTCGGCAAGGCGGCCCTCACTGATCACGGCGATACGGTCGGCGTTGCGAATGGTGGACAGGCGGTGCGCGATGACGAACACGGTCTTGTCTTTCATCAGGTTGTCAATGGCTTGCTGCACCACCCGTTCGGATTTGTTGTCCAGCGCGGAGGTGGCTTCATCCAGCACCACGATGGGGGCGTTCTTCAGAAAGGCCCGGGCAATGGCCACGCGCTGTTTCTGTCCGCCGGAAAGCAGGATGCCGCGTTCGCCGATTTCGGTATTGATGCCGTCAGGCAGGGAGGCGATGAAGTCGGTAAGATAGGCGCAATCCAGCGCGCGGGCAATGTCGTCGTCCGTGGCGTCCGGATCGCCGAGCACAATGTTTTCCCGGATAGTGCCCGCAAACAGGAAATTGTCCTGAAAAACCACGGAAATATTCGCGCGCAGGGATTGCAGCGTATAGTCACGGATGTCCCTGCCGTCGATCGTTATCGCTCCTTCCGTCACATCGTAGAAGCGCGGCAGCAGGCTGACCAGCGTACTTTTCCCCCCACCGGAATTGCCGACCAGCGCGACGGTTTCACCGACCCTGACGTCCAGATTGATATCCTGAAGCACAGGGCGATCAGGCTGGTAGGAAAAACCGACCTTCTCGAAGCGGATGTTTGATTGCACACAGAGAAGCTCTTGCGCGTCTTCGCGTTCCAGAAGCGACGCGGGGCGGTCAAGAATATCGAAAATGCGTTCAATGGCCAGGAAGGAATTTTGCACGGCAACGGCATTGTTCCCGACGCTTTTTAATGGCGTGTAAAGCATGAGCAGGGCGGTGATGAACGAAACGAAGTTGCCCGAGGAAATGCTGCCGTTGACAATAAGCCAGCTGCCGAGCGCCACGGCCAGCCCCAGCCCTATGGATACGACGATATGCATGAAGGGCGAAAGCCATGCCGTGCGCCGGGTCATGGCCAGAGAAAGCTGAAACACGTTTTCAAGAATGTCGAAAAAGCGGGTGCGTTGGTACTCCTGAAGATTATATGCGGTGATGGTTTTGTTGCCCGCAAAGGTTTCATTGTAGGTTGTATTGATGGCGGTTACGGAAACGACATTCTTTGAAACCAGGCTCTTCAGCAGCTGCTTGACCTTTGTCAGAGGTGCGACCGCTATCACCAAAATGATGATGGCCATAATGGAAAGCTGCCATGAATTATAGAACAGTACGCCGATGAGGGCGATGGAGGAGAAAATACGGGTCAGGAAACTCTTGAGGTTGGAAATCAGACCCGCACAGGCAATATCCGCATCGCCGTTGAAGCGGAAAATGATTTCTCCGGAGGTGGATTGGTCAAAGTACGCCGGTTCAAGCCAGATAAGCTTTGAGTAAAGCTTTTGCTTCAATGCCATGGTCAGCTTGCCGCCCACCCAGGTGCTGGTATAGGCGGAAATGAAGTTGAGCAGCCCCTGCACGGTGGTGAAGGAAACAATCAGAACAGGAATATACCACGGTGAGGACATGTCCTTGCCCACGACGACCACGTCCGTATACGGCTTCAGGAACAGGGCGATGGCGGCGTCAAGCGAGCCGATGGGAATGGTGATCAGAACGGACAGGAGAGCCGGGAGCCATATGGGCCGCACAAAAGGCCACATGCGGCGATAGTTGACGATAAATTGATTGGCAAGAACGGCTTTTTTTATATCTGGTTTGGTCATGGTTTCCTGCTGATATGGAGGGCATGGGGACTAATGTACAAAACAGCCGGAGGGGAACGGGATAGGAACGCACAAGCGGCCTCGCCCACAGCAAGGGGCTGGCGGGGTAAAAAAACGCTTGGTGAACAATGGAAGAAGCGGCGGGATTCGGCTTCCTGTTTATGGCCGCCAGCAAGCGGCGGAAGATAATTTAAAAAGATGGAGCTGTTCTGTCAAATTTTCTGAAATGAAGCGAAGGCGGCAGGTCAGCTTTTCCTGTACTTGGGATGACGTTTTTTGAAAGACAGGAGCGGGAGCAGATCAAAAAGGTAGAATACCTTTTTGCGGCCGGACGCGCGAACAGAAAAAAGAGGAAAAATATCAAAGAGCTTGATGCGGGTTCTTTCCTCAATAAACATCCGGCTCATTGCCCACAGTTCAGGGTTTTCCCTGCGTGCGAATTCAAGAATGCCATATTTCGCCGCTTCCATCTGTCTGGCTTTGCAATGTGAGGTATTGCCCTCCCATGCCCGGTAGAGAAACAGGACATCCGGCAATGCCGCGAATTTTGTGTGCGGAATCATCCGGCAGAACAAAGCATGATCTTCATTGGGCGAGAAAAACGCTTCATATCGGATGCCATGTACTTCAAGGATGCTTTTGCGAAGCATACATGCCGGATGCACCAAAATACAGTCAATAAGCAGGGACTCTTTCAGGGCGATATCTTCCAGCGGCAGATCCGTTACTCGGCTGTTGCCGATATTGCCCACCTGACAGCAGACAAGGCCGACATCGGGGTGGGCGTCCAGATAAGCGGCTTCTTTTTCCAGACGTTCCGGCAGGGAAATGTCGTCATGATCCATAACCGCAAAGAATTCGCCGCGAGCCATGTCCATCAGCTTGTTGCGCGAGCCTGAAATTCCGAGATTTCTTTCATTGACGACATAAGATATACGCGGATCATCATAGGACTTGATGACCGTTTCCACAGAGGGGTCAGGGGATGCGTCATTGAGAATGAGAAATTCGAAGTCCGTGAATGTCTGATTCAGAATACTTTCCATGGCCTGGCGAAGGTGAGCTTCAGAGGTGTTGTACACGGGCATGAGAACGGAGATTTTGGGCACAGCTACTCCTGACGATGAACCTTCATTGCGGAAAAGTGTGTGTGGCATGGACAGAAGTTATCTCTCGTGAGCCGCACGGTACTCGGCAAAGCTCATGCCGTTCTTGTCCTTTTCGGAAAGGATCGGTTTTTCCACCGGCCAGACGATGCCCAGTTCCGGATCATCCCAGCGCAGGCAGGCTTCAACTTCAGGATGGTAATATTCGGTACACTTGTAATGGAAGTGTGCAAGTTCACTGAGCACGGCGAAGCCGTGAGCAAGACCGGGAGCTATCCATAACTGGTGCTGATTGTCGGCGGACAGCTCACATCCATACCACTTGCCGAAGGTGGGAGAACCGGGGCGGATGTCGACAGCTACATCAAAGACATTCCCAAGGGAAACGCTGACCAGCTTGCCCTGGGCAAACGCCTTCTGGTAGTGCAACCCGCGTACTACGTTGCGGCGCGAGGTGGAATGATTATCCTGTACGAAACGGCAGTTCAACCCCGCTTTGACATAGCGTTCTTCATGCCATGTTTCCACAAAATAGCCGCGCGCGTCGCCGAAGACTTTTGGTTTAATCACGACAACGCCTGCTATGGGAGTTTTTACTATTTCCATCGTCCTGCCCCTGTATCGACCAATTCATAAAGGTATTGGCCGTAATCGTTTTTTGCCATGGGCGCCGCCAGACGGCGCACATCGTCTGCGGAAATATATCCCTTGCGCCAGGCAATTTCTTCAAGGCAGGCGATTTTCAGCCCCTGTCTTTTTTCCACGGCCTGAACAAAAGAGCTGGCTTCCAGCAGAGAATCGTGCGTTCCCGTGTCCAGCCACGCTATGCCCCGTCCCATTATTTCCACATTAAGCGCGTTCCTGGAAAGATAGACATTGTTCACATCTGTTATTTCCAGTTCGCCGCGTGCTGAAGGCCGAATGGATTTCGCCACGTCCAGCACGGTTTCATCATAAAAGTAAAGTCCGGTCACTGCGTAGTTCGATTTGGGAAACTCCGGCTTTTCCTCAATGCTGAGGACGCGCTTGGTTTCATCGAACTCAACGACGCCATACCGTTCCGGATCACTGACATGATAACCGAATACCGTCGCGCCTTTGTCCCGCGCCATGGCTGCGTCAAGAAGCTCCTGCATCCCCGCGCCGAAAAATACATTGTCCCCCAGAATGAGGCAAGTATGCTTGCCCCTGATAAAATCTTCCGTGAGCAGAAAGGCTTGCGCCAACCCTTCCGGCCTGGGCTGGATGACGTAATGAAAAACGCAGCCCCACTGTGACCCGTCGCCAAGCAGTTCCTGATACAGGGGCAGATGCTCGGGCGTGGAAATGATCGCGATTTCTTTTAACCCTGCCTGCATTAACGTGGCAAGCGGGTAATAGATCATGGGCTTATCATAAATGGGCAGCAACTGCTTGCTGGTCACCATGGTCAAAGGGTACAGCCGTGTTCCGCTTCCTCCAGCTAGGATGATTCCTTTCATCGTTTTGCCTCCTTTGCAGTCATTGCGCTGTATAGCGGGCGCAGACCTCCGCCGCCGAGCCGATCTCCTTAACACATCCGCCTTCCAGCCATGCTGCGCGATCACAGAATTCTTCGATCTGCTTGTTGGAATGGGAGACCAGTAGGACGGTGGTTTCTCCTTCAATCATTTCCGCAATCCGCTTCTGGCATTTTTCCTGGAACCGGTAATCCCCCACCGATAAAATTTCGTCCACAATGAGGATCTCCGGTTTCACCGTGGTGGCGATGGCGAAGCCCAGCCGGGCATACATTCCGGAAGAAAAGTTTTTCACCGGCACATCTGCAAAATTTTCTAACTCTGCAAAATCCATAATCTCCTCGTAGCGCTCTTTCATATAGACCGAACTGTAACCCAGAACCGCACCATTCATATACACATTCTCCCGGGCGGTGAGATCTGGGTCAAAACCCGCTCCCAACTCAATGAGAGGGGCGATACTTCCGTGTGTCTCTACCACGCCCTGGGTAGGCTTCAGCACTCCTGCCACCGTTTTGAGAATGGTGGATTTTCCCGCCCCGTTGAGGCCCACCAGCCCGAAAACTTCCCCCTTGCGGATTTCTAGGCTGACATCCCGTAGGGCCCAGAACTCGTCAAAGAACAGCTGCTGCTTTACTGCTCGAATGAGGTACTCCTTCATGCTGTCCACCCGTTCCCGGCTCATGTTAAAGCGGACGGAAACCCTGTCCAGGCGTATTGCCATCTCGTCCATAGCGCTTCCTCCCACCTAAACATACAAAATAAACTGATCCTGTTTCTTGTAAAACACAAACAGCCCCATCCCCAGGGCGGAGACCGCCAGCAGGGTGCAGACCAGATTCTGCCACAGGGTCGGGACGGCGCCGTAAATGGCGCAGGTGCGAAAATACTGCACAAAATGGAACAGCGGGTTCAAAGATATAATCCAGCGGAGCTTTTCCGGAATAATGGATAGGGGATAAAACAGCG
>OFFZ01001834.1_pt1 | contig 11567 bp, 12 predicted proteins | sample 1521631 | NCBI WGS metagenome assembly OFFZ01 (sample SAMEA3504102, study PRJEB24116) | mouse gut metagenome | biome: mouse gut; feature: mouse-associated habitat; material: faeces | place: Denmark | collected 2011 | reverse complement strand
CCGCTTCCCGGAGGAGCAGGAGCTGGCCCGCATTTTTGACGGCAAGACCGCCAGCTACTATGTCCGGGACAGGGAGGTCTACCTGGCCCCCCGCGCCCTGACGGCCCTCAACGCCATGATGGACGATTTCCAGGCCCAGGGGGGCAGCAGGACCGTCAACGTGGTGGCGGGCCACCGCACGGCGGAGTTTCAGCAGCATCTTTTCGACCAGAGCGCGGAGCGCAGCGGCCGGGAGCACGCGGAAAAATTCGTGGCCCAGCCCGGCGGCAGCGAGCATCATACGGCGCTGGCGGTGGACCTGTCCCTGCTGTTTGAAGACGGGACCAGCGGGGAGTACCAGGGGACGGGGGAATACGCCTGGATCAACGAAAACTGCCAATACTACGGCTGGGTGGTCCGCTATGACAGCGCCAAGGAGCCGCTCACCGGCATCGGAGACGAGCCCTGGCACTTCCGCTATGTGGGAACGCCCCATGCCGCAATCATCCAGAGCCGGAATATGGCCCTGGAGGAATACATAGATTATCTGAGACAGTATCCTTACAGAGGAGAGGGCCTGGGCTTCACGGCGGATGACGGGCGGAAGGCCCGCATTTCCTATATCGAAGCAGGGCCGGAGCCGGTTACCCTACAGCTGCCGGAAGAGGCGTCCTGGTCTCTGTCCGGCAACAATGCGGACGGCTTTATTTTGACAGAATGGAGGTAGACAGATGCGGACGAAACCCAATTACGGCTGGCTGGACAGATTTCGGATCATTGCCGCCCTGGCAGTCATCGCTATCCATACCTCGCCCCTGGCCACATTCCATGAAGGGGCGGATTTTTTTCTCACCAGGGTGCTGGCGCGGATCGCCGTGCCTTTCTTCTTCATGGTGACAGGGCATTTCGTGGTGGCGGGCTTCCTGCCGTCGGGCAAGGCTGCGCCCTCCACGAAAAGCATGGTGCGGTTCCGAAAATTTCTTGCCAAGACTTCCATGCTCTATCTGTTCTGCATCATCCTGTACCTGCCGGTGGGCATCTATGCAGGGCATTATGAAGACATGTCTGTCGGCGCCTTGCTGCGCATGCTTTTCTTTGACGGCACCTTTTACCATCTGTGGTACTTCCCGGCCTGCATCATGGGAGTGGCGCTGGTGTACCTGCTGAGCAGGTTCCTGAGCCTGGGGGCCATGACGGCCGTATCCGCCGTGCTGTATGCGATCGGCCTGTTGGGCGACAGCTATTACGGGCTGGTGGAGAAGGTGCCCGCGCTGGAGGCCTTCTACGGGTTCCTGTTCCAGATTTCCTCCTACACCCGGAACGGGCTGTTCCTGGCGCCCCTGTTCCTGGTGCTGGGAGCCTGGATGGCAGGGGCGGCCCAGGGCCAGGGCGGCAGGGATCTCTCCGAAAAGCGGCTGTTCCTCTGCTCCCTCTTCGCCCTGTCCTTTGCCCTGATGACCGGGGAGGCGTTCCTGCTGCGGCATTTCCAGTTCCAGCGCCACGACAGCATGTACCTGCTGCTGGTTCCTGTCATGTTATTCCTGTACCGGTTCCTGCTGTGCATCCCGGTGAAATCCGACAGGGCCTTCCGGACAGCCTCCACCTGGATCTACGTGCTGCACCCGGCCTTCATCGTAGTGGTCAGAGGCATCGCGAAGCCCCTGGGCCTGACAGGGCTGCTGGTGGACAACAGCCTCGTCCATTACCTGGCGGTGTCTTTCCTGTCCGTGGCCGCCGCCTTCGCCAAGGCCGTGGAAGTGGCCTTCCAGGCTGTGCGCAAGCCCGTGGAGGGCACTATCCTCACGGTGCTGCGCGATGCGGCCGCAGCGGCGGGCAGAGCAGAAAGCGGCCTGAGGCTTCTGACGGCGCATGGACGGAGGAGAGCGCGGAGGACGATTGGGACAGCGATTGGGACAATATGGGAGATATGGAGGAAGGGGGATTCGATATGTCGCATGAAGATGAACTTAATTGCGATTACCATCAGGAAGCGGAGGAAGCCTATGGGGAGGCCTATATGGAGGAGGCCGGTCTCAGTGACGGGATCCCCCTGACGGACGGCCCGGAGGAGGGCGCTGCGGAAGATATGAAATCAGACAGCTATGCCACAGAGGAGGATTTCCCGGAGGAGCAATCCGAGAGCCATGCCGGTTACGGAGAGGCGGCAGATCCCCTGCACAGGGCTTCCCCCGCCTCCCGGGCCTGGATCGAGGTGGACACCCGGGCGCTGGCCCACAATGTGGACACGCTGCGCGCCCGGCTTCCCCAGGGCTGCCGCCTGATGCCCGCCGTCAAGGCCCAGGGGTATGGCCATGGGGCCGTCCTGATCTCCAGGGAGCTGAACGCTCTGGGCGTGGACGCGTTCTGCGTGGCCGGCATCGGCGAGGCCATAGAGCTGCGGGAGGCGGACATCCGGGGCGAAATCCTCATACTGGGCTATACGCCCCCCGAGGACTTCCCCCTGCTGGCCCAATATCAGCTAATCCAGACTGTCATAGACTACCCGTACGCCTGTCTGCTGAGCCAGGCGGAAGCGGACATCCATGTCCATATCGGCATCGATACCGGCATGCACCGCCTGGGCATACGCTGTGAGGAAATCGATGATATCCGGGCCGTATATGACCTGCCCCACATCGTCATCGACGGGCTCTTCACCCACCTGTGCGCCTCCGATTCGCCCCTGCCGGAGCACAGGGCCTTCACCGAGGCCCAGGTCAGGGCCTTCTATCAGGTGGTGGACTATCTGAAGGAGGCGGGCTGTCCCTGCCCCAGCCTGCATCTGCTGGCCAGCTATGGCCTCCTGACCCTGCTCCAGGGCCGCAGCGGCCTGCGGGAGGAGCAGTCCAGGCGCTTTGCGGAGCGGCGGATCGCCTCGGCAGAGCTGAAGCTGGCGGCAGACTATGTCCGCCCGGGCATCGCCCTCTACGGGGTCATGAGCACCGAGGCAGACACAGGCCCATGGAAAGGCATCCTGAAGCCTGTCCTGTCCCTGAAGGCAAAGGTGGTCTCCGTGAGGCCCCTCTATGCCGGTGAGGGCGCAGGCTATGGCATCGCCTTTACTGCCGAAGAGGACATGCGGATCGCCGCCGTCTCCATCGGCTACGCGGACGGCCTGCCCAGGGAGCTTTCCCACGGCAAGGGCAGCGTCCTGATCGGCGGCCACAGGGCCCCCATCATCGGCAGGATCTGTATGGACCAGACCATCGTGGACGTCAGCGGGATTCCCCGGATCCAGCCAGGAGACACGGCTGTAATCATCGGCGTCGACCGGGGGGAGGAGATCACGGCAGGCCAGATAGCCGAGCAGTGCGGCACCATCACCAACGAAATCCTGAGCCGCCTGGGAGCCCGCCTGGACCGGGTGACCGTATAGCACGGCGCGGCTCCCGCCCCAAAACCACCGACAGAAAAGCCCCGGCCTTCGCTGCACCGGGGCTTCTGTATAAATACAGGATTTATATCTCTTGCGGTAATTCATCCTTGCGGAAATCAGCTATGTTGTATTCTATTATCTCTCTGCCAGTTGCCAACAATTCAGCCAGTTTCCTATATGATGTATTGCATATCAACATATTCGCCTTTACATATCGGTCATTATTTTTCCTCTGCATTTCCTCTATTTTATAGGTGTCTATTGCCCCTGATTCACATCTTTTTCTTTTTCTGACGCAACATGGTTCTACCCAGCATTCTGTCATTGGTCTATCTATGCCTGCAGATGCAAAAATCCTGTTTAGAAGTTCCTTGGACAAGGACTCTATGGTTACACAAGACTCGAATTCAGTTTCGCCCATTTTCTTATAAGAGCCTTTTTTCCTCATATTCTTTCTTATTTTGTCATACATGCCGCTATAAATGTCCAGTCCTTTTGTATACAATGCCAATGCGCTCAAGTCATTATATTTCTTATATAGTTCCCTTATCTCAGAGACATATTTTCCATACTCAGACAAGTCGGCAAAATACTCTATCCCGTCTGTCATAAGCACTTCCAGCTCAAAAGAAATGGTATCCAGCATCCTGAATCTATCTTCTTTTCCGGATGCCTCCAAATAGCCAAAAGCTTCTTCAGCATGTCTCAATACCAGCGGATTCTCTTTGATGCCATCATAAACTATGATTGCATCATCCGTTGGTTTCAATTCCGCGCATAACTCTTCTATTTTACGTTTCAGGTTAACCATCCCATGAAAAGATTCGACACTGATAGCCTCTCCGTCAGGAGAGTATATTTCTGCTATAATCTTACATAATCTTAATCCGTCAGTTGAATCCTCAACGATAACTCGCCTCATGAATCAACCTCCAAACAAATACTTTATGGATATGTCATTGCCCTTAATGCTGGGCCTGGCTATGTCGCTTACTTTATGCACAAGTCTTGTATCGCGTCCGAGCAGTATATAATAGTTTCCTCTGGAATAATCCTCCAGGATGAACTCATATACTTCTTCGCTTCTCAATATATGATCCGCATTATCTATCACTACTACGCTGTCATTCGCATTCTTTAATTTGCCGATTACGCTTACCGGTTCCACATCATCCTCATTGTCCGCCTTCAGGAGCACAAAACCCTTTGCTCCTGTTATCATTTTATAATCCCTGATCAAATTATATATCAAGGTCTTGCCAGTGGCCGTGTAGCCCCAAATGGTCGTTATGCGCGTATTCAACTGAATGTCTATGCGGTATGTCCCCAGTGTAAACTGTATCCTCTTACTCATGCATCCCCTCACTTATCTCGAATAAATGGTGCGCCATATTGCCATTCAGCATGAACTCACACGCAAAATCATCCCGCAAATCCTCATGCCCTAAAAACAGGTTCAACTCGCTTTCGTTATAATGTGTCAATATATATTTTATAGCGTTGCTCCCGCAATCAGTTATGTCTATTATCCTGTTCTGCACCATGTCTATCTTAATCAGATAATAAATACATATGACCACTTTGCTTCCTGTTGACAGTTCGCTTATCCCCAATGTCTCACCGTTGAATTTGCTTCTGAACTGCTTTCCCGGCAGCGGTTCGCATCCCTCTACCTCGCGAATCACCCGCTCTATCTCCTCATATTCCCCTAGTTGGTTCAGCACCTTTGAGGCATTATAGAACAACTGCCAGGGAAATTCGATATATACCATGTTTCCATATTTATCTTTTATGTCTTCCACCCTGTCTTTAGATATTATATTTATCATGTCCCATTATCTCCTCAGAAAAAATCTGTATATATAAAAAATAAATCAGAAAAAAGAACAACACAAAAAAACAAAACGCCTGTCTGGCTGACAGCATGATCGCGAATGCAGGCAAGGGCCGACAGGGAGCGAAAAAAAGCTGCGGTACTGATGAAAAAACCAGAATCCATCTGGCAGCGGAAAACTTTCCTATGATGGCTGCATTGCCAGCGGGATGTTCCCAGACGGCAAATATTTTTCCGGAGAAGAAGCCCATGCCTGGATGGGCGCTGCCGGGCTGGCCTGGTTTCAGGAACAAATCCGGATTTTTTCAGCATCTGTGTTTTCTGCCGTACACATTCCCCCTGTGTTATGGTATACTGTTTGTAAAAGCAGGCTTTTAAACAAAGTTTTGGCACAGCGCAAATACTGTTTGTAAAACACGGAATGCAAAATTTATAAATGTTTGTAAATACAAGGAATATTTACAAACAGAAAGGAGGAATTTTTTTTGGGAAAGGAAGTCGGCTATGCACGGGTAAGCAGCCGGGAGCAAAATCTCGACCGACAGATGATGGCCTTAATGAAGTATGTATCAGAGGAGATGATTGTTACGGATAAGGCTTCTGGGAAAAATCTTGACCGTCCCGGATACCAGTCCCTGAAAATCGGGATTGGAAAACTTGTAAAAGGAGATACTCTCTACATTAAATCTTTAGACAGGCTTAGCAGGAATAAAGAAGATGCAAAGAAAGAGCTGGAATATTTTTCCAGGATCGGGGTGAGGGTCAAAATTATTGACCTCCCAACAACCATGGCACCTGTACCAGAAGGACAAGATTGGATTTTGGACATGATCAATAATATTTTAATCGAGGTTCTGTCATCCATTTCACAAAACGAAAGGATAACTATCCGCAAACGGCAGGCAGAAGGATTTGCCGCCATGCCGGTTGATCAAAGATCCGGGAAAAAGATAAGCAGGAAAACCGGAAGGTGTGTCGGCAGGCCTCCTGTCCAGTTTCCGGATAACTGGGAGGAATATTATAAAAAGTGGAAGGCAAAAGAAATCACTGCTGTTGCGGCAATGGAAGCCCTGGAACTGAAAACGAACAGTTTCTATAAACTGGCCCGCAGGCATGAAGAAAATGAAGCAGCACAGACAAAGGAGACTGGCTGATGGAAACTAAAAATAAACCGTCTATTGCATACCAGAATAAGGATATCGCCAGCAAGATACTTGCCGAGAACTTCAAAAGCAAATCACTTGGGGTTTACGGCCTGGACCTTCCAAGGATTGTCCGGGCGCTTCCGACAAACCTTCCGGAGATTTCTGCAAACGAACTCCGTATTGACCATATTTTTGAGCTGGAAGACAATACGATATGTATCATAGACTACGAAAGTTCCTATAAAAAAGAAAATTTCATAAAATACCTGCAGTACATGGCAAGGGTGCTGGAACGGTACCGGAAAGAGAGCATTTATAATGTAAAACTCCGGATGGCCGTTATATATACCGCAGATGTGCTGCCCGGACAGACAGAGACAGTGTTTGATGCAGGGGACCTTTCCTTTCATATTGAGCCTGCGTTTTTATCTTCCCTTGATTCGGAAGAAATTAAAAAAAGGATTTCCGGAAAAATCATGGCGCAGGAACATCTGTCAGATGAAGAACTGATGGAATTTATCATACTTCCACTGTCATACAAAGGGACGGAAACCAAGAAAAAAGAATTAAAAGAAATGATTTCACTTGCAAAGGAAATCCGCAGTGAAAAAGAATGTTTATTCGTATTATCCGGGATGCTGGTATTTGCAGACAAAATAATTGATGCCGAGACAAGCAGGCAGGTAAAGGAGTGGATTCGCATGACAAAAGTAGGCAGACTGTATGAGCAGGAAAAAATTGAATACGCAAACAAACAGCGGGAAAATGACATAATATACCTTGGGAGAGAAGACGGAAAGTCAGAGGAAGAAATCGTCAGCCGCCTGAAAAAAATGCTGGGCTATGATGATTCCGAGGCACGGGCCGCTATTTCTGTTTTCGATAGCAGGCAGGCAGCCGGTGTATAAAAGCAGCCGGTGTATAAAAGCAGCCGGTGCCATCCATTTCCAGAACAATTCCGTAAATATGGAGATGCGGAAACATTCCAGCACGGTTCCGGCCGTCTGGCAGCAAAAAAACGGCAGCATCCGCACTGCCGTTTTTCCGCTTCCGGATTCTTTCATTTCAAGCCGCAGATTGTATTTCTTTTTAGCAGGAACAAAACGCCTGGGCATCCTGATCCAGAAATACTTTCCTGCAATCTGTCATTTTCCATCAGCTCCTTCACATAATCCATGCGCATCTGGCTGAGACATCTTTTTCCCCCGCCTATTAATCTGCAGATGCAGCAGTATTTCCTGGGATTTTTCCAGCCGCTATACCTGCCTGATCTGACAAACGGCTGTTACCGGCAGCATTCATCCACCACATCAAACCGGGGTTTCTGCCATACTCCCTATAAAGATGCCTATGATAAAATAAACTGAAAAAATCAGGAGGAAAAGGAAGGAGGACAGATGGCAATATATTATTTCAGGGAAAAACTGGAAGAAGGAGTTTTATATACGAAATCCGGAATTTTAACTGCTGCAATCAGAGGAACAGAATATAAAGCGGTATTTCCGCCTGGCAGAAGCCCCAAACATGTGGAAAGGGAAAGCATCCCATGCCTGGCCCGCAAATGCAGCAATACGGAAATGAAATGCATGGTCGAAGCTGTGTCAGCAGACAGCCTGGAACTGGAAAAGAAAGACTGGATCTGTATTAATCCGCTGCTGTTAAAAAATGCTGCAGAATTTTTCCTGGGCAGCTATTCAATGCCAGAAATCACCCGCTGTTATCCAAATTATAAAAAGGATCAGATTATTGCCTCACAGTGCATAGATTTTATTGCATCTGACGGTACTATGATTGATTTAAGATTTCTAAAGACAGGCGTGGACACTGCGTATGGAAGAAAGCAGAATGGAAGTTACTCCATCCTGACCCCAGGATTCATCATGGGATATGTAAATATCTTAAATATCCCGAAATATACAGAAAACCGCATGATTCTGCTGTTCGTTCAGCAGCGGGAACCGGTATCCCAGAATCCGGTTCCTGCCATGAACGGCAAAACATATGAATCTGTCAGGACAGGCTGTGCATATGGCCTGGAATTCTGGAATGCAGTTATACGGGCAGATGCAGAAGGAATCAGCCTGTGTTCATACAAATGCATTACAGATGATATCCTGTCAGGTGCCGGATTGTACAGCACCGGGTGTACAATCCGGCCATTTCCTTGAAAACACTTCTATCTGCCTGCATACGGAACCTGACGGGCCGGCATTCCAAATAGCTGCATTCTAAAAAATCTGGAAAGTGGGATGCATACGAAAAAATGGATGGCTGCAGCGCCATCCTTTTTTTATATTTCCATTTACAAACATCCATGCTGTTTCATACGAAAAGATGAAGCCTTATATCACAAACCAGGATTTTAACTGCTGCCAGAGGAAAAGAACCTCATCCTGCATCCCCGCCCTGCAGAACCCCATGGCTGCCCCGCAGCTGCAGCAGTACAGAAACTGCTGCAACCCTGTCAAAAAATTTCAGGAGAAGTGTTACTGATTTTCGGACTGAAACTGGAATTTCAGGACAGGTGATAACAATTTCAGGACAGATATCCCGGCTGCCGCTCCAAAGCCCTGCTGCACAAGGCTCTCATGGACATGCCCGCTCCTAATAATATAATGTTTAGTTTATATTACAGCAGCGGAACCGGCAGCATAGCTGTGCCGGTAATTTACAGAATGAAAAGAAAAAATGAATACCGGACACTGGCATCCTTTTTTCTTTCATCCCTGTAACTTTTTTCATCGCAATACCACTGCTGAAAGTCCGTCTGCATCGCAGGAAAGGAATGTCATGCTGCTTTTCATTTCACGCCTCACCATCTTTTCACTGTGAAGATTCCACTTCGCAAAACCATATATTTCCTGCTGGTTACATCAGAAGCGTGCCTGTCTGCAGCAAGGCAGAAGCCTTCATGGAAAGATACTGCATGGGAACCATCTAAATGAATCTGTTTCAGTAACGAATACCTGTCCCTCTGCATAAATCATCTTATAGGACAATACCTGCCCTTCTGGACCCCCATTCCCAACTCCCTTCTCCTGCCTTCCGCCAGATCTGCTTTTTTCTTTCCATACAGTACAGATTTGTTTGAAATGCACTGTTTCCATTTACTGACGGAAACATTTATCCCATCCAGCTTTCATTATCAGATACCAGCCATCATGTACAGGAAGCAGCATTTATAGAAACTGTCACGCAATACCAGGAAGGACACAGTATGGGCATCCGGCAGCAGCAGGCTTCCCCTGTTTCTAAAACAGATGCCGTAATAAGTATCTTTCATTCCTGTTGCAGACAGGCATGAAAAACATCCTGAGCTGTATACAGCCATACAGAAACAGCAGCAGATGTGCAGTCCGGCAAGTCAAACTGCTGCACCAGGTTACAGAAAAAACAGGAGCAGCATGAACGGCACAACCGAAACAGCCGTACATCTGCAAAGAAAATCTTTTTACTGCCGCACACGGCTCCTGATGCAGCAGTACACTGGCTGTGGACATACATTGAAACAGATTCCTGCTGAATGGACAACTGTTTCACCCATCTGGCTGAAAAATGGCAGCACAAAATACTTTTTGGGCAGATATCAGGGTACCGGACATGCCGCTCCTTGATACCAGCATCACAGACAGCAGCGCCTGGAAAAACTTTTATTGCAAGTCTTTTCCAGCATTAGTTCCGACCGCAACGCAAAAAAACGGCAGTATCAGTACTGCCGTTTTTTGCAATCCCGGTATGTGTCATTCCAAACCCCAGATTGTTATCTCTTTTTACCAGGAACAAAACGCCGGGGCATCCCGATCCAGAAAACCAGCAGCAGTACCGGAATGCCTGCACCTGCTGTTTTTCTCTTATTCCTGATGCCTGCATCATTCCTGTACATCCTCTATTTCTATCTGATGCTTTTCTGCATAATTCCTGACTACTTTCATTTTCGTCCCGTTTCCCTCGAAACTTCCAAGGTAATCATATAAAAACTGCAGCCATCCTGGAATGTCCTCCCCATAAACATCATCAAATTCGTTCAGCGCCCGGATAAGCAGCTTTTCACTGCTGTTATTTTCAAAAACCATGGCCAGCAGTATTTTTGCTCCATTCTTTTCAGATTCCGGAATGCTTCCACTCCCTATGTGTTCCTTTCCCATTCATCCTCCTTAATATAATCTGTAATTTCAGGCATCATCATCTGAAATTCAAATTCATAATCTCATCCAGTATTTTTCTCATTACCAGCACCGCTTTTTCTTCCTCTGTTCCACACTCCCGCATCGCCTGCAAAATGGCCGCTGGCAAATTCTGCAGCCGCTCCATCCCGGACATTGCAAGACAGCAGGCTGTTATCCTGCCAAACTCCTCTGCAGTCCATTCCTCTAAAGGGATTTCTGTTTTCCCCTTACAGAATTGAATTACTTCGCCCTGCTCATTTAATGCAAGCGATTCTGAGAGTCCGTAACTGCACGACCTCTCCCCTTTACTATCAGCAAAAACATGCCACATCTCTGGCCGTTCCATTCCATTCTCCTCCCCTCATTTTTGGGTTCCCGCTTCTTCCTGTGACTCCGCCTCCCCTCCATTTACAGACTGCATGAATCCTGTATAAAATTTCCTCTTATAAAACTTACATTAAAATCACAAAACCATTATATCTCGAAAATACAAGAAAGTTTTTAGCATAAACAGTCCATCATTACCTTAGTAAAACAGGCATCACATTAACCAGTAAAAACAGGCATCATATTAACCAGAAAAGCAGGCATCACATTAACCAGAAAAGCAGGCATCATATTAACCAAAAAAGCAGGCATCACATTAACTAGCAATAACAAGCATCACATTAACCAGAAAAGCAGGCATCACACTAACTAGCAATAACAAGCATCACATTAACCAGTAACCACAGACATCACATAATACACTAATTTCAGGCATCAGAAACATCTGAATCAGGCATCTATTCCCCATTTCTTCAAAAAACTCTCCTGTCCGGTTCGAGCAAACGGCATTTTTACTGCAAACGGGCCATCTATTCCCTTCTTATGTCTCAATATATGTTTTTTATATCTGATGGCACTTGGGGATGCTGATATCTGGTGGTGCCTGCTATGAATTCTTCATGTGATGCCTGACGATATGCGATGCCTGAAATTTAATCCATGTGATGCCTGTTGCTCCGCAATGCATAAAGAGAAAGAAGACCAAAGTGTGGACACTTTGCCCCTTCTTAGAATAGGAA
>OFFZ01001825.1_pt1 | contig 11598 bp, 18 predicted proteins | sample 1521631 | NCBI WGS metagenome assembly OFFZ01 (sample SAMEA3504102, study PRJEB24116) | mouse gut metagenome | biome: mouse gut; feature: mouse-associated habitat; material: faeces | place: Denmark | collected 2011 | reverse complement strand
TCTATCCCATCGCCAGCACAAGCGTATGAACGTATCCAATAAGCGGCAGGGGTACAGGAAATTTCCCGCTCCTCCTGGAGGACGAGCGGAAGAACCATTCGCCATCTGGGGCGAATGCTGCTGATTAGGTGCTCCCCAGGCCAAGGGGTAACCAAAATTTTTGGCTACCCCTCCCTGAATCAGGGCATCCTATAGGGGTATTCCATGTTGGAGCACCCCCTCCGATTGGGAGGACACCATTGCAGAAAGTTGCAACATTTTGCCACAAACGGCAAAGGATTCCCGAACCAGGGACCCCTCTTTGGAGGACACCATCGACACTTGTGTCGAACCTAAGCTCCTCCCAGGAGCCGGGGTTCTCCATAATTTTATGGAAAAGGACAAATTACCTTTTCCGATTTTAAATCGGGAAATTCCCAATAGGAGCCAGGGTTCTCCGCAATTTTGCGGAAAAGCCCATTTGGGACTGACCACTATTCAGAGGTGAGCGCAATCTTGCGTCCGCCCAAGCCAAAGTTGGCTCCGTCAGGGACAGGCCAGAACGTCCCACCCTGAACCGGTGCAACCGTCGCAACTCCGCACCATGAAAACATAATATGCTTACCAGGGGAGCTGGGGGACGTGCTCTCACCCAATCCGAGACCTAACGGAAGGCGGTGATTATTATGAGTACATACGAGGAATTCATGGTGATTTTGACTGTGGCGCTGCTGATTGTGGCAATTCTGAATTATACACATAAGAAATAGCCGTCCCGCTCACTGGCAATGACTGGACGACTATCCTTATAAGTCTAAATTAATTATTCGCCGGGTCGGGTGACCTGCACTCACTTTCCGGCTCCCTTGATAAGCATATTATAAACCAAATCTGATGAAGCGTCAAGCATTAAAAGCGGCCACCGCATGTTTCCTATACCCCTCCCCAGAAATCTTTACGACATCTTTAAAGGCACCTCATTTTTATGGATTTTATATTTTTCGTATCCAGTGAAAAGTTCAGTATTTATGCGGCTTTCAGAGTTTTGCTAGCTCCTCTGAAAAGCCGCCCTAATCTCTACTAGTGACACTGTTAGTGACACTTTATGTAACCCCCAACATGAATATATTCTTTCCTGTGGACATCATCTGCAGGTTTCCCTCGTCTATCATGACACGGCCAAGCTCCCTCCTGTCTACTTTCAGCACTATCTCCTTTGGCTGGCTGTTTCCAGTCCTTACAGCACCTGTTATCCCAAGCGCTGACAGCACCTCTAGGATGGACTCTTTCTGCGCCTGCTTTATCGTGTCAAGGGGCGCTTCTATGTTCGTCCCATGCTTCTGGTCTCCAAGCACCGCTAGGAACTCTTTATTGGCAGGAATCACTGCACCTGTGGCCAGTCTTGGGATAGGAACCTGGCCGAGCTCTGGTATGTTGAAGCCGAAGTGGTTCCCTCCTATCAATGGTATCCAGTCCGGGATATCGAAGCTTAATCGGTTCAGGGCCCGGATGACCGTGTTGATGGCGTTCACTACACCATTTGCAAGGGAGCCAACGAATCCAAAAATGCCATTTACCACACCCTTGATGGTATCCCTGACACCAGAAAATATCTTCGTGACACCCTCCCATGCCTTTCTCCAGTTCCCAGTAAATATGCCAGATACAAAGTCAATCAGTCCTGTGAATATCTTCTTTACTCCGTCTATGGCAGTCGATATGGCTTTCTCTGTGTTTCCAATTATCTGTTTCGCTACATTGAATATGTTGTTCCCAATAACCATTACTATGGACTTTATCCCCTCTATGGCCTTGGAGATTCCGTCCTTTATCGCCCCGAACTTATCCAACAGCCAGTCTTTGAGCTTTCCAGCAGCCTCCTTGATTTCGTCCCAGTTCGCAATGAGCAGTGCGCCGATTGCGATTATCGCTCCTATGGCTATCGTAAGCGGGCCGCCTAAGACTGAAACGATTGCCTTGATTGCCGTAACCGCTCCAGATATGACGGATACCGCTTTAAACGCAGCGAAAAATCCCTCGATTGCACCTATAGCCAGTTTTACAGGTGCTGGAAGCTCTCCAAACGCTTCAAGCAGCCCTTTTATCAGCTCCTTCCCAGCCTCGAACAGCTTCGAGCCCAGGCTGGCCCAATCGATATTCTTGAGCATCGTAACGATGCCCTCTCCGACTGCTTTCCAGTCCGTTCCATCAATCGCGACTATAATCGCGTCAAGCATTCCCAATGCGAAGCTGCTGATTCCCTGGCCTACAGCAGCCCAGTCCGTGTTCGTGAAGAATGCGTTTATCCCCTGGAAGATGTTGGTTCCGAGGGCCTTCCAGTCAAATGTGGCAGCAAAGTCTATTGCCGCCTGGAATATCCCAGTCAGCCCAGTTCCAAGCATGGAACCAATCGTGGATAAATCAATAGCGCTCACTATGCCATTCAAAGAGTTTCCTATTGCTGTCCCAATTGCACCCCAATCAAGATTCTGCACGAACCCAAGGGCGATGCTCGGAAGAATCATGAACTTGTTTCCGATAAGCATTCCAAGGCTCGTAAAATCAACCTCATTCACCAATCCGTTCAGGCTGCCTGCCAGGCCGTTTCCCAGGTTCACCCAGTCTATGCCGGTTATGAGCAGGTTCAGTGTGTTCACCACCGTATTGATTCCTGCCCCTATGGTCCTTCCCAGCAAATTCCAGTCCAGATTGTCCACAAGCGAATTAAATGTTTCTGTAAAAGCAGTCACAAAGCATGTTATCTGAGGGCCGACATTTTCCCAGTTAATCACATCATAGATTTTCTGTAGCCCACGGTTCAGTGCTCCGGCGATATAGGCTCCAAGCCCTTCCCAGTCCTGGCTCTCAATCAGGGACTTGATATCCTCATACATATCAAGGAACGCGCTTTTGATTGGCACGTTTTCCTCAAACATCGTTCCGGATGCCCCGCCCGCACCAGATTGAGTGTCTTTCGCCTTATATTTGTTCACTTCATCCAGTGGGTTCAGATATCCCTCCTCCGCTTCCTTTGCCTCCTCCAGGGCCGCTGTGGTCTGTTTTATCGCTTTCGTATATGTCTTCTGCCCTGTAATTGCCGCCATCAGCTGACCGAACGAATCCGCAAGGCGCGTTATGTACCCTATGGCTGCCTGGATATAGGGTATGGCCGCTTCTACCAGGGGGCGGAATGCCGCTGCAAATGAGTTTTTCAGCGTCAGGGAACTGGCTTTCAGACCGTCCACCGCAGACTTAAAAGCGCCGACTTCATTGTATAGGTTCCCGAAGCCCTGCTTCATCCCGGAAATCATGGCATTGAATATCTTGCTTATCTGATTAAATATTAATGCGGAAGCAACAAGGCCTTTTATCCGGCTTCCAAAATTAGACAGTGTTCCTCCAGACTTTTTAGCTGATTTATTTATTTTGGAAAATGCTCCGCGGGCAGCTTCTCCAAGCTTTTTAAATGAATCTTTTGCTTTACTTAAAATATTTTCTATCCCAACTTTTCCAAAACTAAGAACATATTTTGCCAAGGCTTTTTGCTCATTTTTGAGTTGCTTTGATAGATTTGCATATTCTTCTGTATCCTGCCCAAGCATGGTATCTCCACCAGAAGCTTTCAGTTCCTTCATCTTCTGCTTAAGTTCTTCTACTTTACTTTTGGCATTTTCCAGTTCTTTTGTATCAACTTTTGGAATAAATGCTTTTCCCTCTTCTTTGAGAGATTCCATTTTTGCTTTTATTTCATCTACTTTGTCAGATGCATTAGCTAATATTTCAATTGACTTAGGCTGTATTGGAAGCCCCATCTCTTCTGCTTCATCCTGCAATCTTGCGAGTTTTTCCAATTCTTCTTGTGCCTTTTTCAATTCTTTCTGTAACGCTTTGTATTTTTCAGTTGGTTTTCCCGGCTCATCCATTTTTGCCTGAAGCTTATCATATTCCGATACTGCTTTTTTCAGTTCTGCTTCAAGATCAATAAATTCCTTTGTCGGAACCTTTACGTCTTTCAGGGCATCCATTTTAGACCGCAATGACGCTATTTCATCCGCAGTCTTTACGATGGTATGTGCTAAGGCAGAAAGCTGCACCTTTGCATTTCCGGTATCTATTTTCGTATTTATCCGTATACTTCCGTCATACTGTGCCACGCTCTCACCTCCCAAGAGAAAAAGGCACCAGCAGACGCATTACACGCCTACTGGCACCTCTTAGCCCTTACGCTGCCCCTATTAGCAGCATGAATTGATTCTGTTCTCAAATCCGGACATCATTCACTTTATGACCGACATAATACTCCGCCTCAGTTCGTCCTCGCTCTTGGGTTCGGCTATCCCCAACTCAACCATCATCCCGATGGCCAAATCTGCAGCGATGTTTATGCTGATTACGATGCCGTTCCTCACCATCTTTGCGCACTTTACTTCCAGGCTATCCGCTTCATCGAGCCCCTGGCAGATGCCCTCCATCAGTTCCACCGGCTTGCTGGCAAGCTGTCTCTCTATTTCGCGCGCGATTACGGTACGCCTTAATTCTTTAGCATCATCCATTTTGTGCCCTCTCCTTTAATGCTATGTCCAGATAGTGGAAGAACAACCGCCTTGCTCCGTAGAAGTCCGTCCTACATAAACTGCACCGGCCTAATTTGTCATGATATTCCAAAAAATCATAAGGAATGCTTCGCGTCACCGACAAGACTATATGTCCTGCCGCCAGTCTGTCAGTTTTAATGGCCGCCGCAAGAACCAAGTCAGCATATTTATCCAGCTTTGCGATCTGTATCAGTTCCAGCATCCGCTCTTTGTCAATGCCATATGCCGACCATGGAAGCCGGATATTCCTGGCGTCTCTCCTTCTCCTGCGCTTCCGCACATAGGCGTTCCCTGTTTCTTCCAATCCTGCTGTGATTCCCATCTCCCCTATCCTCCTTCCAAGCGTCTGTATGTACTGTTACCTTATCGGCGTGAACCCGAAATTGAAATCAGAGGGGCTAAAACTGCTAGTCGCGCTCCTAGCATTCTCCACCTTTCCATTCACCGTCTCAACCGGGAAATCCTTGTCAAGATTGCTGAAATCCTCTCCCTCAAACGGCTGCATCTCTGCAAGCGACTGCTGGGCGATAAAATTGTGATAGTCTGTCGGTGTCTTGAGCTTTCCTCTCCCAGATATCGCCGGACATGCGCCATGCTCAACAGCATGGTAAATCGTTTTCACAAATTTACTGAATACTTCCGACCGGTTTTCCGGGCTCTGGCCGAACTGCACTATGGTGATGCCAGTGCCTTTCTCCTGAGGCCTGCTTGCGCCATACCTCTCCTTGAGAATCCGTGTCATTATGGCGTTGTCTGCATGCTTATTCGCCAGTTCCTGATAATCCGCATGGGTAAGATTTATCCCGCTGTTCAGCAGCCGCATGGTTGCATCGTCAATCTTATCGCCGTCCAGCTTGCCAAGCTCCTCCATCTCTGCATCATACTCATCAACCACCGTCAGGATTCTGGATAAGGCTGCCTGTACCTCTGCATCACGCGCCGATTTCATTTCTTCCAGTTTCTCCCTGTACCCTCTTTCTCCATACATATCAGCTTCATAAGCATTCTTTAAAAGCACGCTGTCGCGCTCATAATCTGCCCTTGCCTTGCTGATTGCCCTGGTTGCGTTCCCTGCCAGCTCAACCGTCCTCTTGTAATAATCAGTTATTGATTTCTTCATGATAAGATTCTCCTTTATATTTTATTGGTCATTCAGCACAATTTTCCTAGGCTTCACATAATGGTTCCTAAGCTCCACCTGGAAGAGCGGCTCACCTCGCTCTTCGTGGTATTTCCGGAAGTCCTTATTGACCTCGCTGATAGTGAAGTAGGCATCTATCAACCTCCCCCACTGTTTCCCGTCCATCCTTGACAGGCAGTGCGGGCACATAGGCGGCTTGCCATCATGATTCATGTCCCGGCTGTAAAGCTCGAACCTCCCGCCACAATGAAAGCAGCGTACCCTCAAATAATCCATAGCCTCCTCCTTCCTATGCTCTCGCCTCCCAGGAGTTCATTGCCCTTTGCAGGCTGTACCTGAGAGCGTCTATGCAATGGTTGTTTTTGTCCGGGTATCCGGAAAGCAGGTTTCCTTCCTTATCCCTCTCATACTCATATTGGATAATCTCCTTATAGGCACAAGGCGTTCTCTTCGGGTCTATCACGATCGTGCGGCGCTGCAGCCACTTCATCGAATACTCAACACTCCCTGGCGGCTTATTTGCTGCCCTCGCCCATACTCCCATATTCCTCAGGTCTGCTATCGACTTCGGCTCCGCACTGTCGCAGATGGTCTCGAACCTGTGATGGTACTTCCTGTCCTCAAGCTCCCTGGCAAGCTGCTCGTTGCTTATCTTGTTCCCCACAAACTCGTCAAGAAGATATATCTTTTCCTGCCTGGGGTTGAAATGGCAACGGATGAACGCCATGGGGTCAGGGTACCAGCCAAAATCCACCCCCTGATATATCCTGTCAAACTGGTCTATCTCCTTGTCCTCTATCGTGCGTATCTCCAGGAACTCGAACACCTCGCTTCCAGTCCCTACCGCCTCCCCAAGGTATTCATGCCTGTACGCCCTTTCATTGGTTCCCTTCAGGTGTTCCGCATCGTCAAGGAACTGCTGCCCCAGCCATTCCGGCGGCGCGTCCAGATAGCTGCTCTTGTGCCGGTAGCTGTCATTGCGGGGCTCGGCCACGTACTGGTTCGCCCAGCTCACGGCTGTGATGGGCGGGTTGAAGCTCTTGAACACAACGAACCTCTCGCCGCCGCGCAGCACGGACTGCTGCACCGTCCGGATCTCCTCCGGGCCCTGGAACTCGTCAAGTTCCTCGAACCACAGGTATTTGAAATATCCTTGTGCCGTCTTGATGGACTTCGTCTTCTTCGCCTTGTCCAGCCCGCGGAATATGACCTTCTGCCCTGTCGAACGATAGACGCACTGCATGGGGCTCACGTTCATCTCCCACAGATGCCCCACTCCCAGCTCGTCAACAGCCCACTGCACCTGCTCGAACACCGATTCCCTGAGCGTCACCCCATATTTCCGGAACACCACTGCATTTGCCTGTGGGTCCTTCATCATCCCGAGGACTATCTCCAGCGATATGAACGAGGACTTCAAGCCCCCACGCCCGCCGTACAGGTCATAATATGTATGGCCGCCCCTCACGATGTCCCTGTGCACCGGGTAGAACGCCGGGGCTATCAGTTTCCCGAAATCAATCACCGTCTCCAATGCTGTCAACAATCCTCACTGCTCCCGTCAGGTCAACCTTGGACTCCTGCTTGTCCCGCCACTTGTCCGGCCTTCTGTTCTTCAGCCAGAAAATCATTGCCGTGACGTTGCCTTCCAGCGCGCTCTTGTACAAGGCATTCTCGACTTCATAATCAGATACCTCTTTCCCCCTTTTTAGGGAAAGAAAAATCGGAACGCTTTTCTTCTTCCAGTTCAGGAGCGTCCTGGCACTGATGCCCATGTTCCCGGCTATCTGTGCCTCCGTCAGCCCATCGCGTGCCCATGACTCCAGCAGGAAAAGGCTATCCTTCTCCTCCCATTCCTCCATCCTTGCCACCAGCGCCACCTCCTCAAAACGTTTTTCTTTCTCCTATGGTACACCATATTCCGCAATCCGTTGTACCAAGTTATTCGCCATTCAGGCTATCCCTTATGCAGGGCAGGCGGCCATGACAGCCGCCCATCCCCCATCAATCACTTGCCTTTCCTTGACCGCACTACGAATACTATCAAGGCAATCATCTCCAGTATGATTACTGCAAGTGCTCCGTCAATAAGTCCATGTACGTACATCTCTTATCGCCTCCTCTATAGTTTCATCAGACGTAATATGTCTTCTTCACCAAGTTCCAGCAATCGGAAAAGAATCAGCATTTCTCCATAGCTGAAAGAGTCTTTGGGTTTTCCATTGACTTTTGGTTTCTTCCTCTCATTCCATGCCTGAGGGGTAATGCCTAACGCCTGTGCCAAATCCTTTGTGTGCATCTTCTTTTTACGTGCTTCCTTTTCAAACCAGTATGGCAAATCGGTTACCATATAATCTCTTTTCTGCTCCATGCTCAATGCCACTCTCGGCATATCACCACCTCCATCTATATTATCCCGGCCATTGCCAAAATAATTATCAGTACAAGTATGAAGCCGAACACCTCTCCGATTATCCCGGCAATAAAGTAGCAGAGGAATTTCAACCGCTCAAAGTCCATCGGCTCCCGGTTCGGCTTGCTTCTCAGGATTACTTCGTTGATGTTTTCGTTCATGCCGCACCTCCCAACACATACCTGTCAATAGTAATGAGCACCTTGCCCATGAATTCCTTGACCATTTCAGGCGCATGCCCCATGGTCTCCCTCTTCCAGCCCTCATACTCCCTTTCTGACAGCCTGCGGCACCTGGCCGCCATCTCCGCTATCATGGGGATGCATTCCACAAACAAATCATACTCTGTCATACTGCACCGCCTTTCTTCATTTCAGCCAGTGCCGCCCGATAGCCTTTGGCATAGCCAAAATTGAAAAATGTGGTGATCACTTCAAACGCTCCATTCGCATCCGTAGCACTGAAAACTTCTTCCATGCCATGCTCCATCTCACTGAATGACATTCCATATTCTGAATTTTTCTTTGTTGATGAAAAGAATCTCTCAACATACTTTTTAATCTTATCCATATTTTCCTCTTCCCTTTCTGCCGGAAGCCATGGTATTATGTACATGTGTATGTACGGTTCCGGCTGTGCTTGCCCCTTGATAGTTGGCGCTATCTGGGGGCGTTTTTAAGTTTCTCCGCATATTCCTCCATGAGGTTATAGCATTCTTTCAAGCTTTCATCGTATTCCTGTCGGATGCTTCTAATAATCTTTGAAGCAAATTCTTCATCAGGGACAGGAAATGCGACATCCCTTATCATAGCCTTTACCCCATTCCCTGAATAATTCCGCTCGTTCGGTATGATATATTGCACCCTGATGTTATCAATATGTTCAGAATCCTCTTTGCTGATTGTCTCCAGCCCACCCTCAATCCGCTTGATTTTGCCTGCAAGCTCCTCCATCTGCTGCACTATCTGTAATCTCTCACTCAAAGTCTGTTCTCCTTTCTTGTCTGTCCCTTAAGCTGATACAAATAACGTTTCTTTCATTTCTTTTATTACTTTGGAAATTGAAGAAATAAAAGAAATGTTTATATTTAGCTTAAGACCAATCTTTAAATGTGGGGTTTTCAGTCTCAAAAACATGAATCAAACTGCCTGTGCCTTTGCTTATTTCTGAATGATAAATCTGGTCATATCCCTGCATATCCAGAAGCCGTTCCTTGATTTTGTGTCCGACTTTCTGCGAACTCCCATATATCCGGCAACCTTTGAAATACTGGCTACTATCTATAATTTCCTTTACCCTCCCTCTCCACTTGCCATTATTTTGGCTCAACAGTTTCTTGATGGTATTCACAACCGGGTCTTTTGCATATTCCTGACGTTTCCTGGCCTCTTCCAAGGCGGCTGCATTCCCCAAGTTTACCCATCTGACACCTTCACGCTTCAATTTGAAACTCGCATCCTGAATCGTCCTTCCGGTTACGGCAAGAGTAGCTTCTTTATCTTCCCGATGCTCCTTAAAAAGTACCCATACAAAATCACTCACACCGACAATAGCTGTGGAACCCAAAAGGTTACTGAATGGGTCTGTAGGGTCAACAAACTTCCTGTCGTGGTAGATTGGCATTATACATCCGTCATACTTATCAGCAATACCTTTAAGTACTGTCAAGATTTCGTAATCTGATTCATAATCTGTCTGATTCTGTTGTTTTCCTCGCTTTACTTTCTGAAATACATCGATTACGACAAACTTCACATCTGGATGGCCTTTCATGAAATCCATTAAATCTTCTTCGAACCCCTCTCCCATCAGATTGTATTCATGCGCAAAATACAAGTTTTTCGGTGCGTCTCTTCCGTCCAATATCTGCCGAAGCCTGTCCTGTGTAAGTGACGGCGTGTTTTCAAGGTCTATGTACAACACACCGCATTTTTTAGTAGAGAATCCCAGAAAATTGTTTCCACATGCCAAATCAACCGCCAACTGTAAGGCCATCCAACTTTTCCCAAGCTTAGACTTTGCAGAAAATCCACCCAGCCCTTTCGTCAAAAGCCCCTCCACCAAATTGACAATGGGCGGCAAATCTGCCGACATAAGGGAATCCGCCTCCATATAAGAAACGGCTTTCTTTTGCTTTACAGAATGGAATGTCCCATTATCAAAAACAACTGGATGGCTTTTGCCACCTTGTAATTCCTCTAATCTTTGGTCAATATCTGCGATTTCTGCATCAATAGCCGCTTCTTCCTCGCCAGTAGTTCTATCTCTTCTCGTCTCCGTCTCTCCTCACGTCCTTTCTTTTCGCATTCTTCCAGATACCACTTGCCAACCTCTTTCATCTGTTTCTGGTGTCCTTTCTCATACTCTCCGACAACAGAATCATAATATTTTCTCGCCTTGCTGCATCCGGCATCCTCCAGAGCCTTGATGGCCGTCTCCCGGAATCTCGGCCATGTAACCTCATAGCCATACACTTTCAGGAAGAAAGCCTTGTTAATTACCATGCCTGGGTGGATGCTTTGCAACAGTTCCTCACGGCTTGCCATGGCTCTGCTCCAATCTGGAATAATCAATGACATCCTCCGGGGATATCCCCAAGGCTCTGCATACTTTCCCGAATCTTTCGAGTTTCACCAGATAGCCTCTTCTGATTCTGTACACCACATTGACCGATACCCCGGCCTTGTCCGCAATCTCCTGTGGAGACAGACAGGACGCTGTCATTGCCGCTATAATCTGGTTTACTTTCGCTGCTACCATCTTCCGCCTTTCCTCCTCTCTTTCCTTAATCTGGTCAAGTTCTCCCATAATCTCATTGTGACGCTTCATGAATTCCTCACTTCCAACACCCAGGTGCTTTTTCTCTTCCGCCACCATTGCCGCAAGTTCTTCCTGTGACAGCATAAAACCACCTCGTTTACTGAATATGCTTCACATATTCCTCTGAAATCTGGCATGGTTCCTCAAGCTCCTCATGGTCAGGATCGTAAAGAATGTCAATACCCAGAACCACGTTGTCTACTTCACGCTCCAGTTCAATCAGCATACCGGAATCTGCCGCATTAATGCCGAAGGTAACATTTGCTACTGTGTAGCCCTTTAATCTCTCTTCATCTGCTATGTAATAATCTGTAAATACTCTTTTTGCCATTTTCTGTTTTCTCCTTTCTTAGTCCTCCAAAATTTCAGTTACATCACATTCAAGAGCATCTGCTAATCTTCCAGCAGATACAACAGATACTTCCCGCTGGTTGAGAATGGCATTCATCCTCGCACGGCTTACTCCATAGGTTGCTGCTAATTCTGCCACGCTCTTTTTCTTTCTTGCCCGGCAGATGTCAACCTTATCTCTGCTGATTCTCATTGGTTTGCCTCCTTTCTTTTTAGTTTATAAATCAACTATAATGTATTTCTAAATCTTTGTCAATATCATATTCATCTAAAATACATATTTTTTATAATAGTTGATA
>OFFZ01001824.1_pt1 | contig 11602 bp, 11 predicted proteins | sample 1521631 | NCBI WGS metagenome assembly OFFZ01 (sample SAMEA3504102, study PRJEB24116) | mouse gut metagenome | biome: mouse gut; feature: mouse-associated habitat; material: faeces | place: Denmark | collected 2011 | reverse complement strand
TTTTGATCTCTGCGGACAATGCTCACGCAATGCATCCGAACCATCCGGAAAAGTCGGACCCCAAAAACTGCGTTTATAAAACGCCGGTTATCTTGGGCAAGTCCTCCCCATTGACCTCGTTGTCCCGGCAAGTGAGGCTCCAACAGCGCCCATACTTTGTCGCTTATATCGTGCCGATGATAGGATGCTTCCATTTTTTCTCCCGCTGCTTTCTCTGGTTGCTTCCTATTATATCACGTTTGTCGCTTTTGTGGAGACACTATCTAACGTATCCAGCCCGCTTAACACTGCGCACATAATGATAATCAGTATGTCTGCCAACGGATATTTTATGTAGCTCTGGTGTCTTGGATCTTCTATTGCTGACATCTGCTCCCTTATTTCTTCCATCTTTTTCGCCCTGCCTCTTTATATCACATTTTTATGAGACGGGCGTGGAAGTCTATACAGGGCAACAGCATTTGAAATTATGCGGAAAAGAGATATAATCAGGAATATGGAACTAGATAGTGTCTACTCGAGTTACGCGCGTATGGCAGCCCAAATAGCGATACAACGAACATGTACCGCGGCGATAAAAGCATCGGAGGTCTTGGCATAGCGGGTGGCAATGCCTCTCCAGCGTTTCAAGGATAGAAAGCAGTTTTCTACCAGGTGACGCAGTTTATAGAGGTATTTATCATAGTCGCGCTGTTCTTTACGATTCTTCTTCGGTGGAATCACAGGTTCCATTCCCGCTGAAACCGCATAGGCCAGGATATCATTTGTGTCATAACCCCTGTCTGCCAACAGAGTTTCTGCGGAAATGCCTTCTATCAGGTGGACAGCTTCTTTACAATCTGCTCGGGTACCTTCTGTAATAAGGATTCGGACTGGCATACCATGCGCATCCACGGCCAGATGTATTTTGGTGTTGAGCCCCCTTTTGTCCTGGACATATCCTGATTACCCCCCTTCGCCTCCGCCGCCTGGGGATGCACTTTGATATGGCTGGTGTCGATCATCAGCCATTCATAATCCAGTTCGTCGATCAGAATTTCCAGAAGTTTTTCCCAAACACCTTTTCTGCGCCAACGGATGAACCGCTGATGAACGCTGCCCCACTTCCCATAATCGGGAGGCAAATCCCGCCAGGGCGCTCCGGTCCGCAATACCCAGAACACCACATTGATAAATCGGCGGTTATCCTGGGCAATCCCTCCCTACTGGCCTCGTTGGCCTGGCAAATGGGGTTCCAACAACGACCACACTTGATTGCTTATGTCGTGTCTGTGATAGGAAGCATCCATCTTCTCCTCTCCTGTCTTTTTTGATGCTTCCATTCTATCACAATTTCACCGCCTTGTGTAGACACTATCTAGAATCGCAAATTTTGAAGGATGGTGTTCTGTGGAGAATAGAGCACAAGATCGGGAGAAATTCCGCGAATACCGCATGAGTAAAAAAGATCGAGATCCTAGAGGCAGAAGTACCCAGGACCTTGCCGCTCCTCTTTTATTTGTTTTTTTCAAGCTTTTCAGGCAGCGGCCGGGTAGTCTCTTTCAATTCCAGCGTATGACCCATCACGACCCTCTTTGTGACAAAATTGGGGTCAGTAATCTGTTCATAGAGCAGGTCAAAGGCAGTTTTACCCATATTATATCCCGGCTGTTTAATGGCGGAAATGGATGGAGTACATATTTCTGTAAGATAGGTTCCATCAAACCCAATCACGTCCACATCTCTACCCGGTGTTTTCCCGGTTTTGAGCAGATATTTAACAACGCCCGTCGCAGTCTGGTCGCAAGAGGTAAAAATTGCCGTCGGAGGCTCCGGCAGTGCCATCAACTCCTTGCAGACATCATAGCCGCAGGTGTAGTTGTAGTCACAACCCCGCAGATATTCCTCCCGGAAGGGGATACCGTGCTTTTCCAATGCCAGACGGTATCCCTCCTCCCGGTCCAGCTCATAAGGCCTGCCAAAGACGCCGTTAATAAACGCAATTCGGGTGTGGCCGGTTTCGATAAAGTAGGTGATGGCGTCCTCGGCAGCCGCTACATTGTCGATGCAGGTGTAACAGATTTTAGAGCTAAATGTCCGCGCACCGCACTGGACGTAGGGGTATTTTGCGGCAAAGCGAACCATTTTTTCCTCCGGCAGGGTTATGGTGAAGCTGATGGCTCCGTCCACCTGTTTGGTCCGGACAAAATCCAGGTAGTGGGACTCGCTGGCCGGTGTACGATGGGTAACACAGGCCAGCGTGTCGTAACCCTTGGCGCTGGCTCGCTGTTCCACTCCCTGTAAGACCCTAGAGTAGTAAAGATTCGAGATGGAGGGCATGAGCACCAGAATTTTGCCGCTGCGCTGGGAACGCAGCGCACGCCCCACCAGGTTTGGCTTATAGCCGGACGCCTCAATCACCTCGAGTACCCGTTTTCGAGTTTCTGCCGATACATAATCCTCGTTGTTAATAACCCTGGACACGGTGGCAACAGAAGTCTCTGCCAATGCAGCGATATCTTTAATATTCATAAACCCACGCCCCTTATTTCAGTAATATTACAGATTTTTTATATTTTTATTTTAGGGGATTTTTCTGGACAAGTCAAGTATAATACACAAAAAGCTGTCGATATGCACAAAATTTTAAAGAAAATTCTGTGGAAAAGGGCGGAAAAATATTTTATATATTGACAAATCAGGCCCGCCGTGCTAGTCTTTATGTAACGGATTACATAAAAATTACAATAAGTTACATATTTAGGGAGGATTTAGCAGTGGAACAATTTATAGTGGAGAAGCAGCAGCAGATCCCGGTCCATGCCCAAACTGACGTTTTAGTGGTAGGCGGCGGCCCTGCAGGGCTCTGTGCGGCGGTTAGCGCGGCACGAAACGGCGCGCAGGTGATTCTGATGGAGCGCTACGGCTACCTGGGCGGAATGGCCACCGGCGGCTATGTACTGCTTCTGGACTGCCTGTGTGACGGAAAAGGAAACCTGATCGTTAAGGGCCTGGTGGAGGAAATCGTCCGGCGTCTGCGGAAGGTGGATGGAATCATTGAGCCGCCCAAGGAGGTCTGGGGTTCAGAAGATATAGAGCAGATCCTGAAGTGGCGGCGCTATGGTTCCACCGGCGGTGAGGACAAAATTGTTCGGTACAGCCCGGTCATTGATCCCGAGATGATGAAATGTGTCGCAAACGAGATAATCTTGGAGGCCAATGTAAAACCGCTGTTTCACGCCTGGTTCAGCAGCGCCTATGTGGAAGACGGCGTGGTTAAAGGCGCTATTTTCGAGTCTAAATCGGGCCGCCGGGCGGTTCTGGCCAAGACGGTTATTGACTGTACGGGCGACGGGGATGTGTTCTGCACCGCCGGGGAGAACTACCACATCGGAAATCTCCCCCTTGGACTGGTATTCAGGGTGGGAAATGTGGACTGCGAGCGGGCTGAGCAGGCCCTGGGCAACGGGGACTTTTCCCGCAAGATTACCGACGATTTAAAGGTGATCAAAGGCTGCTCCGGCGGGTACAGCTTTGGCGAGCTGCCCATGGGCTTCTATATGAGAAGCAGCATCAACAATGTAGTCTGGTTCAACACTACAACCCAGGGCAGCGCAATAAACATCGAGGACCTAGCGCATACTGAAATTGAGATCCGGCAGGCGATGATGCGGACCATCGAATACTTCAGAAAGAACGTACCCGGTTTTGAACATGCGGTTATTATTGATACCGCACCCCAGTGCGGTGTGCGCAGCAGCCGTATGCTGGATGGCGAGTATCTGATTACCCGGGAAGAGCTGATCGCCGGCGCACAGTTTGATGATACTGTTGTTGCGGCCCAACCCCCCTACAAGAAGTTTGAGACGACCGATAGTCTTAAAGAAATCCCATACCGCTGTTTCCTACCTAAACATGTGAAGGGTCTGCTGGTGGCAGGGCGGTGTATTTCCGGGGATTTCGGCGCTATTGAGATGCTCCGCGTTATTCCAACGGCCATGCTCATGGGCGAAGCCTGCGGTGTTGCCGCGGCCCTGGCCGTGAAACAGGGAATAGATGTAAAGGAAGTCAGCCCCCAGGAAATTCAAGAGCAGCTGCGCAGGCAAAATGTGCTGCTTCCCCAGCGTTGAATTTTATGTCCTCCATGAAAGGGCCCTTGTATCCTGCCCCGCAGGATCGAGATTCAAACAGAAATGGAAATTCCAAAGGCGGCAGATAGGGAGGTAGTAAAATATGCCGGGCTATAAATATTTTGAGGATTTTGTAATCGGTCAGAAACAGGTTACCAGCGGGCGAACCATGACAGAGGCGGATATTCGGCTTTGTATTGGCTGTTCTGACAACACCCATCCCGTCCATGTAGATGCAGAGTATTGCGAAAAGCACCCATCAGTACATGGCTGTATTGTCCAGGGAGACCTGATTCTCTGTGTGGCGGACGGCTTTTTCGCCAAAGAGATCACCCCCTCCAAGGTCCCCTCCATCCACTACGGCATGGATAAAGTCAGATTTGTAAGGCCCACCTACCCCGGCGACACCGTACACTGCGAGACCGAGGTGGTGGAACAGACTATCAAAAATGATCAGTTCGGCATTGTTACCTGGAATGTAAACGTACTGAATCAGCATGGTGAGACAGTGATTTTCTATGTGGACAAGCAATACATCGGCCGCCGCTCAGCCTTTGGCGGACAGAAAGCGGAGGAGGATGCATAATGGCAGGCGCATTAGACGGCGTTAAAATCCTGGGCTTTACCCATTTTGCCCAGGCCCCCTTTGCCCTGCAGCTTATGGGTGATCTGGGTGCAGATGTTATCAATATCGAACGCCCCGGAAAGGGTGACTTCAACCGGGAATTTCTGCGGCAAGAGAGCCTGGGCGGAGAAAGCCCCTTTTTCCTGGCGATGAACCGAAACAAGCGCAGCCTCTCTTTAAATCTGAAGAGTCCAGAGGCAAAGGAGATTGTCTTCCGCCTGCTGAAAGAGGTAGATGTGGTAGTCACCAATTACCGGCCCGGGACACTGGATAAACTGGGCTTCGGTTATGAAGCTGCGAAAAAGGTCAACCCCCGGATTGTCTACTGTGAAGCCCTGGGCTATGGCAGCAGCGGTCCTTACGCCTCACTGCCTGGACAGGATCTGCTGGCTCAGTGCCTGACAGGTTATGCTACCATTGTGGGCCCTGACCAGGAGGGACGTCCTATCTCCGGAGGCATCTATGTGGTGGATATGTACAGCTCTATGCTGCTGACAGTTGGGATTCTGGCTGCGCTGGTCAGCGCACGGGAAACAGGCCGGGGGCAGAAGGTAGAGGTTAATCTGCTCAACTCCGGAATTCATATGCAGTCCCAGGAGATCGCCTACTATCTCAACACCGGAATCCTGCCCCAGCGGCCCAAAAATCACTCGGGGCACTTCCTGCAGGAATCACCCTACGGTATATACCAGACCGGAAACGGCTGGATGTGCTTCTCCACCAACATGGTGGAAAATGCAGAGTGGAAAGTCAAGACCTTGGGGGAACTGTTGGGTATTGAGAATCTGCCGGAACTGATGCCGGATAAGGCTGCGATGATGCAGGACCGGGACAAACTGCACGATATTTTGGAAGCGGCGCTGGTCAAGCAGGATACCGAATATTGGCTCAAGGTATTCCAGGAGGTTGGGTTCTGGTGTGCAAAGGTCAATGACTATGAGTCGGTCGTCCGTGATCCCCAGGTTATTCACAACGGAATCATCAAGGAAATTGAGCACCCCGTCGCCGGAACCTACAAGGCGATTGGAACACCCATTGAATTCAGCGAGACACCCCCTGAGATTCGCCGCCCCGCGCCGATGCTTGGACAGCACAATGAGGAAATCCTCCTACAGTTGGGCTACAGCAAAGAGGACATTGCCGCGTTGAAGGAAAAAAATATCTTCTAAACTCGGTCGGTCTATTGTAAGCAATTGTAGTATAACACCAAAATTTGAAAGGAGAACTGATTATGAAAAAGATTCTTGCGTTGGCTTTGACACTTGCTCTGACAATTGTCCCGCTGGCCTCCTGCAGCGGTGACGGCAGCGGCAGCGGCGGAAACGCCGGAAGCGGCGGACAGGGGACCGGAACCGGTAGCAGCGACACGATTGTAATCGGCGGAATCAATGATCTGACAGGCAACCGGTCTGTCACCGGAAACGCCATCAACAACGGCGTAACCTTAGCCATTGAGGAGATTAATGCCAAGGGCGGGGTGCTGGGCAAGCAGATCAAATATGTGATCTATGACAACAAGAACGACGGTCAGGAAACGATCAGTGCTTATACCCGTCTGGCTGATGTGGACAAAGCCAGCGCGGTCATCACCACCGACGCCAGCGGTATCTTTATGAGCCTGATTGAGATCAGCAGCGAGAAAAAGGTGCCTGTCTGCGGTATGCCTTCCGACCCTCGGGCCGTTATGGATACCGAGGGCAGCGGCGAGACCTACCCTTACACTTTCCTGACAGGCCAATGCAACGCCCCGCAGCAGGCGGCCATCATTGCCAAGTATGTGGCCGACACCACCGATATGACCAAGGCTGCCCTGTTTTATGATCAGTCCAACGCCTATGCGGTGGCCTATATGAATGGCTTCCGGGAGCTATGGGAGTCTTCGGGCGGCGAGATCGTACTGGAGGAGACCTGCAACGCCAACGACCAGGACTTTTCCACTCAGCTTTCCCGCATCAGAGAGAGTGGAGCCGAGTTTATCTGTACCCCTAATCCCACCGCTCAGTTGGTTATCATGGTGCAGCAGGCCGCTCAGCTGGGCCTCGACATCCCCTATGTGGGCGCGCAGGACATGAGCGATCCCTTCCTCTCCCTGCTGGACAACCCCGCCGTGGTGGGCAAGGCCTACTTCCAGGCCTCTGTATATATGGAGTCCCCCCGTCTTCAGACCTTCTGTACCGACTATGAAGCGCGCTTTGGCGAGCCTGCCACCCTCAAAGCCGTGAACGGTTACGACACTATGTACATTGTTGCCGCCGCCATTGAAAAGGCGGGTTCCGCCGACCGCGAGGCCGTTAAGACCGCCCTGGAGAACGACATCAACGGCCTGGACCTGCTGTGCAGCGAGAATTATATCGAGAATGGCACTACCCACTCCCCTGACGGCCTAGGGATGGCCGTGTATGAAATCACAGACGGCGTCCTGGAGTACAAGACCTATATGGAACCCTGACCATAAGGGACAATTCTGACCGCGGCGGCAAGGCACCAAACCCTTAGCGCCTTGCCGCCGACCTTGTACTTAATATGTTGTGAGGGCTTTCGTATGACATTTTATATTCAACTGCTGATAAACGGTATTGCACTGGGCTCTGTTTACTCTATCATTGCGCTGGGCTTTACCCTGATTTTCAGTGTTTTAAAGTTTTCTAATTTCTCCCACGGCGGCGTCATGGTGGTGTCGGCCTATTTTGCCTATATCCTGGTCAACCGGTTGCAGCTTGGCTTTATCCCCATGCTTTTGCTTACCACCCTCTTCGGCGGGCTGCTCTCCTGTCTGGCCCAGCTGATTGGCTTTGAGCGGCTGCGGAAGACACGGGGCAGTTCTATGCTCTTTTTTGTGTCCTCGTCCAACCTGGGCACGCTGTTGCAAAATATTATTATCCTGACCTTTGCATCCAGCTACTACTCCTACCCCGCTTTTTTCTCCAAGAGTTTTTTCCAGCTCACGCCCAAACTGACAATTGCCGTTACAGACGTGATTATGCTGGTGCTGTCCACCATTGGAATTCTCGTTTTGATGTTTGTGCTGTACAAAACCAGGCTGGGCATCTCCATCCGTGCGCTGTCCATGGACAGCGACGCCGCCCAGCTGATGGGAGTCAATGTCTCTATGGTTATGGCACTCACCTTTTTTATCTCTGGTATCCTGGCGGCCATTGCAGGTATGCTGTGCGGAATGAAGTTCCTGCTGTATCCCCAGCTGAAGGATCTTGTCATGAAGGGCATGACCGCCTCGATTCTCGGAGGTCTTGGCAACATCAGCGGAGCACTATATGGAGGGCTGCTGCTGGGGCTGATAGAGGTGTTTATGACTAATTTTGTGGGCTCCAGCCTTCAGCCAGCCTGCACATTCCTGTTCGCCATCATTTTCCTGATTTTCCGTCCCCAGGGCATCAGCGGAAAATTTGTGAAAGAGAAGGTATAAGGAGGATAATAGAACGATGAGCTATTCAGCAGCCGTTATCCTTAACATTCTGATTACCATGGTTGCGGTCATCTCCATGTTTGTTCTGATGGGGCTGACAGGTATCTTTTCCATGGGGCAGGCCGCCTTCATGTGCATCGGGGCCTATGTGGCGGGTATTTTGTCTACCCGTTTCGATGCGCCCTTCCTGCTGACGGTAATCCTGGCCATCCTGGGGGGTATGCTCTCTGCGTTTTTGGTGGGTATCCCGATTATGAAGCTGAGAGTGGATTATGTGGCCATGATAACCCTTGCCTTTGGGGAAGCTATTGTGGCAGTACTCAATACCTTCAGCAACATCACCGGCGGGGCTATGGGCATTAACCGGATCCCTCGGGATATCAACCTTCCCATTGGGATCGTCATTGTAGCCTGTGTGATCTATATTGTGCTCAATTTTAAAAGTTCCAAGTTCGGCCGCCAGTGTATTGCAGTAAAGAATGACCCTATCTCTGCGGCATCCATGGGCATCAACGTCACACGGATCAAGATGACGGCCTTTGTCTTTGCCGGCGGGCTGACCGCCCTGTCCGGCGCAATGGTCGCCTACGCTACTTCTTATATCGACCCTAACGCCTTCGGTTCTGCAAAATCCATCGACTGGATCAGCATCGTTTTTGTAGGCGGCGTAAACAGCTTGTCTGGCTCGGTTGTGATGGCATGCCTGTTCAGTCTTATGACAGAGCTTCTCCGGGCCACCAGTGCCTTGCGCACTATGATCCAGTGTATTATTATTCTGTTCATCATCAACTTTACACCAAATGGATTGTTCGGCGAATATGAGTTTAAGGATATCTACCTGTGGGTAAAGAACAGATTTGTCAAAAGCAGGAGAAAGGAAGAGAAAAAATGAGCAGCACCATACTCTCCTGCCAGGATGTCTCCATCAATTTCGGCGGCGTCAAAGCGGTTCAAAACGTGACGCTTGATATTGAGCAGGATTCTATTACCAGCATTATTGGGCCCAATGGCGCGGGTAAAACCACATTTTTTAACATCATCTCCGGAGTCTACAAGCCCACCAGTGGGCAGGTGATCTTTGACGGCCAGGATATCACCAACCTGAAGCAGCATGAGGTATCCCAGCTTGGGATGGCCCGCACCTTTCAGAATATCCGCCTGTTTGGACAGCTGGACAACGTGCGCAATGTCCAGTCTGCGCTCGACGCCCGGGCGGACTACAATATTTTTCATGCGATCCTGGGGCTTCCAAAGAAAAAAAGCGAGGATGCTAAAAATCTGGAGACAGCCATGGAGTGTCTGGAATTGGTAGGGCTGAAACAGTTTGCCTATGACCGGCCGGGCAGCCTCCCCTACGGCATGCAGCGCAAGCTGGAGCTGGCTCGGGCCTTGGTCTCCAGGCCCAAGCTGCTGCTGCTGGACGAGCCGGCAGCCGGCCTGAACCCGGTGGAGGTGGAAGACTTTATTGATTTGCTCCATCGGGTTAAGGAGGAGCGCAAACTCACCATCCTGTTGATTGAGCACCGCCTCAAGGTGGTAACCACCCTGTCGCATCAGGTGTTTGTGCTGAATTTCGGCGAATTGCTCACCCAGGGGACTCCGGAAGAGATCCAGCGCAACCCTAAGGTTGTCGAGGCTTACATGGGTGAGGATGAGGAGGAATGAATCATGCTGGAAGTCAAAAATCTCTCGGTCAGTTATGGACACATCGACGCCCTGCATGATGTCAGTATCACAGTGCCCACCGGAAAAATCGTCAGCATCATTGGCGCCAATGGAGCCGGCAAAACCTCTCTTGTCAACGCGATTTCCGGCCTTGTCCGCCCGCTGAGCGGTTCCGTGCTGCTTAATGGCACGGAATTGCCCAGACAGTCCCACAAAATTGTTGCCAAAGGCGTGGTACAAGTACCCGAGGGACGCAGAGTATTTGCCGGCCTCTCGGTACAGGAAAACCTGATTATGGGGTCCAGTCAGCTGCACAAACCCTTCAAGGAGAAGGAAGCGGAGATCTATGCGCTGTTTCCCGTCTTGGGCCAACGGAGGAATCAACAGGCCGGTACTCTGTCTGGCGGCGAACAACAGATGCTGGCCATTGGCAGGGCCATGATGTCCGAACCGGAATTTATCATGTTTGACGAGCCCTCCCTGGGTCTGGCTCCGGTGATTGTCAAGCAGGTATTTAAAATTATCAAGCAGATCAACGCCACCGGGACTACCATCCTGCTTATCGAGCAGAATGCCCGGCAGGCGCTTGGAATCAGTAACCACACCTATGTGCTGGAGAATGGGCACATCATACTGGATGGGCCCTCCAAGCAGATGTTGGAAGACCCTGCGGTACAAAGGGCTTATCTGGGGGAGTAAGATGAAAGCTTATCTCAATATTGGCCTTGTGGGCTGCGGTATGATTGCGGATATCTACCTTCAAAATCTGATGGGGCCCTTTTCCGACTGCCTGCATGTTCACGGTGTCTTTGATATGAATACCCAGCTCATGCGCAGCCGGGCGGAAAAGTACAAGATTGTCCATCAGTATGACAGCTATGCCGCCCTGCTTGCCGATCCCGAAATCGACATTGTGCTGAATCTCTGTCCGCCTAAGACTCACTATGCCCTGAACCGGCAGGCCATCGAGGCAGGCAGACATGTCTACTGCGAGAAGCCGCTGGCTGTTACCTATGGCGAGGGGGCGGAGCTGGAGCGATTGGCCCAGGAAAAAGGGGTGTTCCTGGGCTGTTCCCCGGATGTGCCCTTGGGGGCGCTGATCCAAACGGCCCGGAGCCTTGTGGATTGCGGGGAGATCGGGACTGTGATCGGTGCGTCGGCCCATCTGGTAAAGCAGGGGGTTGAGACATGGCATCCCAATCCAGATTTTCTCTATCAGCCTGGAGCGGGTCCGTTGCTGGATATGGGTCCCTACTATCTGACAGCTCTGCTGCACATTGTGGGTCCGTTTTCGTCGGTGAGCGGCATGAGCGCCATTTCCTTCCCTACCCGCACGGTCACCTCCCACCCCCATTACGGCCAGGTTATTCAAGTAAACGTACCCACCTATGTCAACGCGTTGCTGCGCTTTTCATCCGGTGCGATGGCCGCTTTTACCGCTACTTTTGACGTGTGGAAAGCAAACCTTCCGTTCCTGGAGATTTACGGCTCCAAAGGCTCGCTCTCAATCTCTGACCCTAACCTGTTTGGAGGCAGGATTGAAATTTCGGGGCCACACGGGGAATGGTGCGAGGCGCCCCTTACCTTTCCGTACAGCGATAACAACCGCGGACTGGGTATTGCCGATATGGCGCGGGCTATTCTCTTAGGGAGACAAAGCCGGGTGGGCGCAAAATATGCCGTTCATGTCCTGGAGGCCATGGATGCCATTTTGCGCAGTGCCGACACCGGAACGCATGTGAAACTGAAAACCTGCCCGGATCGGCCGGAACCCATGGA
>OFFZ01001823.1_pt1 | contig 11604 bp, 10 predicted proteins | sample 1521631 | NCBI WGS metagenome assembly OFFZ01 (sample SAMEA3504102, study PRJEB24116) | mouse gut metagenome | biome: mouse gut; feature: mouse-associated habitat; material: faeces | place: Denmark | collected 2011 | reverse complement strand
CCATCCTGCCGCCATTGATTGCGATTACGCTGGCATTGATCAGCAAGGAGGTGTATTCCTCCCTGTTCCTGGGGATATTCTCGGGGATGTGCATTTACTGCTTCTGCACAGGAGGGAATATCCTGCAGGCGGTTACATATGTGTTCGACATGCTGGCGGCGAAGATCGGGCAGAACGGCTACATGATCATCTTCCTGGTGCTGCTGGGGTCTCTGGTGGTCATCGTCACCAGGTCCGGAGGCTCGGATGCCTACGGGCAGTGGGCGGGGAAGCGGATCAAGAGCAAGAGAAGCGCCAAGCTGGCCACTGCCGCGCTGGGGCTTATGATTTTCGTGGACGACGGGTTCAACTGCCTGACGGTGGGGACCGTGATGCGGCCCATCACGGACAAATGCCGGATTTCCAGGGAGAAGCTGGCCTATCTGCTGGATGCCACGGCCGCGCCGGTGTGCATCATCGCGCCGATCTCCAGCTGGGCGGTGGCAGTGGCCTCGGAGGTGGAGGAGGCCGGAGGGCTGAATGCCTTTGTGCGGACGATTCCCTATAATCTGTACGCTATTTTGACGATCGTCATGGTGTTTGCCCTATGCTTCACGGATTTCGACTTCGGCCCTATGGAAAAGGCGGAGGCCGGCAGGGAAGAAAGACGGACTGGCGCAGCAGAAGAGACGCTTGAGCGAAAGCGGGGGACGGTGCTGGATCTGGCGCTGCCCGTGGTGACGCTGATCGTGTGCGCGATTCTGGGAATGGCATATGTGGGCGGGTTCTTCGCGGGCACGGGCAAGGCCTTCACGGAGGCCATCGGGGAGAATCCCACGGCGGGCCTTACCCTGGGGACCTTTGCGGCTCTGGTGGTGGCATTGGCCCTGTACCTGCCCAGGCGCATCATGGGCCTGCGGGAGTTCATGACAGGGATCATCGACGGAATCAAGACCATGATTCCCGCCCTGACCATCCTGATTCTGGCATGGGGGCTGGGCGGCGTGTGCCGGGAGATGATCGGGACCGGCATCTTCGTCAGCCATTTCGTCAGCGCTGTGAACCTTCCCTTTGGTTTCCTGCCTGCCATCGTGTTCGCCGTGGCGGCCTTCCTGTCCTTCTCCATGGGGACGGCCTGGGGGACGTTCGGCATCCTGCTGCCCATCGTGTCCATGATGTGCGCGGGAGGCGAGGGGGCTGCCGTCCTGATTCCCGCCCTGGGGGCCACTCTGGCGGGTTCCGTCTACGGCGACCACTGCTCGCCTATCTCCGACACCACCATCCTGGCCTCCACCGGGGCACAGTGCGAGCATCTGCGCCATGTGGAGACCCAGCTTCCCTATGCCACGCTGGTGGCGGCGGTGTGCTTCTTCGGGTATCTGGTGGCCGGCTTCTCCGGGAATGCGTGGATTACGATTCTGTCGTCCGTCGTGCTGTTGCTGGGGGCGCTTGGGGGGATCGCTTTCCGGGGGAAGCGGAGAAGAGGGCGTGGAAAGCATTGAGGAATGCCTGGAGAGGGCGCCGCTTCATGGCAGAATCCGCAGGGCAGGCATCAGCCTCTGCGGATTTTCGGGGACATAGAGACGGCTGCTGCAGCCGCTCCGTAAGCGGCCTCCTCCTGGTGGGCCACGACGGCGAGGGGCATTCCGAAGCGGGCCCGGAGGATGTCCCGGAGTGCAGGGTTCCTGCGGACGCCGTTGCCGGAGGCCATAAGCCTGGCGGGGGAGAGCCCGGTCCCGGTCTGGATCGTATGGTACAGGCCGTAAAGCTCCTGGGCCATGCCGTCCAGGATGCCGCGAATCAGGGCGGCGGGGCGGAAATTGTCCAGGCGGATTCCACTGACGGAGCCGGTCTCCCGGGGGTTCTCTCTGGTGCCCAGGAAAGAGGTGCGGACTGTCCAGCTCTCGTCAGTGTCCTCCTGCCTGTCCAGCAGTTCTCTCATGACGTCATACTGGGGCACATCCGCCCCGCCTGCCGCTGCCGCATATTCTCTGAAGAACCGCTCCAGGGCCGCATAGGCGCTGCCGCCGCACAGTGCTGCCCCCACCAGCAGATAGCTGTCCCCGGTGAAGGGCCTGGCCTCGATGCCCTCACCCTGGAAGCAGGTATGGGACAGCACGGAAATCTGGGAGCCTGTCCCGATGTTCACCAGCCCACAGTCGCGGTCCCCTCCCACGGAGCCCAGGAAGCTGGCCTGATTGTCCCCTATGGAGACGCAGACGGGGATGCCGCGGAAAGCGCCCAGCGGCAGGAGTTCTTTCGTGACAGAGGGCAGGAAATCCGGGGAGGCGCCCCATTCTTTTACGATATCCCACAGAAAATCATTCGTCTTACAGTCATACAGGCCCAGGCTTGCGGCCTGGCTGATATGGACCAGGGGAGCGCCGCGCCCTGTCAGCGCCATGCCCACATAGTCGGCAATGGTACACAGGGAGACCGCTTCCGCCGGGACGAGGCCTTTCTTCAGATTGTACAGATGGGTGGCCAGGCCGTAGCCGGCAGCCAGTTTTGCGCCGCAGGCCTCAGCCAGGCAGCGGCAGACGCTCATTCCGCCGTCATAGTCAGGCAGGTTCCCCCGCCCGTCCTGCCAGGTGTAGAGCGGGCTCACCGCGAGGCCGCTCCTGTCCAGGTAGAGGATGCCGTGCATCTGACCGGTGAGGCCGATGGCGGCCACATCGCCCCAGGCGGAGAGCAGCCCCTCCAGAGCCGGGTAGACTTTTGCCAGGATGGCTGCGGGATCCTGAAGCCTTTCCCAGGGGCGGGCGCTGGGAAGGAAGGTATCGTTGGGGAGCGTGACGGCTTGGATGAGCGTGCCGTCCGGAAAGCCTGCGAGGACGAGGCTGATGCTGGTGGTTCCGATGTCGATGCCGATGCTTTTCATGGGAGGCTCCTTTGCTGCGGATGAATTTCGGTGGACTGTTATGGATATTTTACAACGAAATGTAAGAAATGAGAAGGGAAAAGATGAAAGGTATTGACTAATGCGCATAAAGGGTCCGGTTATTCTGACTCAGGGGAAAAAGGTTGTTTTGGCATATATCCCGGATTTTGACATTTTTATCCTTCCCTGCTCTTCTGGAAGAGTGAAATCAATTCTGATATAGTACCGATTTCCTCTTCCGTCAGTCCTGCTACGTTTAGAGTGAGGCATTCTTCGTTTCCGAGAAGATAGTCACAAGACACATTATATAGCCGGGCAAAACGGAGCAGATTCCTGTAGCTGGGATTCTTCACATCTAATTCGTACTCTGAAAGCACACTTGCAGATATTCCAAGCCTTTCCGAAACCTGTTTTATGGTCATTTTTCTATGGGTGCGCAATGTCCGCAATCTATCACCGATTCCAAGTATTTCCATGGCCAATCCTCTTTCTGGAATTATGTATCTCTCTATAGGGTACATAAAAAAGGAACGCTATATGCGAGTTATTAATCACTAAAAGCGATTTTTTGATTGCGATGTCTTGATAAACATGGTATCATTTCATTGTAGGACATCTTAAATTTTCAAGAAAGGTGTATCAGAAATTTTTTATAAGGCTATTTTTGCATCGGAAAGAAAAAGTGGTTTCATGGACTGTATCCCGGTATTGGTTTCTTCAGGGCAACGCAATTCGCTCTTACGTGCAGGAGATGGGTATGCCTGCATTAAGGGGCAATTTCAATCGCATAACCAATATAGGCAGAACAGACGGCGGGTGATGCTGTCAATATTTGCACAGGAAGTGCATTTTATGACTGAAAGAGTCCATGAGCTAGTAGGAAATCGAATTTATCTGAAGGGACATGTCTGTAAAGATACCGTATATCGGACTACGTTGAGAGGATTGAAAATTACCGATATATTGGTTGCTGTGAATCGCCCCACCGGAGGCAGTGATTACCTTCCGTGTATAAGTTGGGGTAAATATGCAATATACGCATCTGATTTATCAGCTTGTGAGTTGAAAGTTTGTAGCACTAAGAAGCCATGGAATCCCACTGCTCCCCCGGCTCTTCCTGCAGTTCCTGAATTATCTGCGTTATGCGTAATCCGGGCTCCTGCCCTAAAAGGCGGAAAAAATGTTTCCGAAAATAATGCATGAGGGTCGCTTCCGAAACCCTTCCCTTAGATGGTGTCCTCTGGTAACGAATCTGACTGGAGCCAATCTTTCCGATATAGCGGATGGAAAGGCTCTGCAGGATCCCCATCGAGATGCACGAAAGGGCCATATGCATCTCGATGGCGCGGACAGCTTCCAGCACTTTCCTACGGGGCTTCTCGCCTTCCACACGTTCCAGGGGTTCAGGCTCCCCTTTCTTCTGGTAATAGCTCAGCCTCGGCATATGCTTTGACCAGAAATGGTAGCAGAATGCCCCGGTCTGCTGCTTCAGCTCCCGGAACATGCATTCGATCCGGAAACGGTAGCTGTAGAGCCGTATGATGGACAGCGGGTCCAGTGCCAGGCAGGTGCTTACCAGGATGCTCTGGACTCCATTCATCTCGACCAGGACAAACCGCAGTTCCTGGTACAGCTTCTGTCCCCATAACAGGTCGATGCTGTAATAACGGATCCTCTGCTTCTTGCCATATAGCTCAGCCTCCGTCTCCTGGAACTGCCCGGCATGGGAGGCAAACAGGTCCTTCAGGTGGACGGCAGCCCCTTTCTTAGGCGGCCGTCCCCTCCCGGGCCTTCGGGGACCGGGCTTCTGGTATGCGGTACAGGACTTCTTCGCCTTCGTGACGATGTCCATGTGCACAGCCCCGCTGGCATTAAGGGCCCCGAGCCTTTCGAGGGCGGGCACGGTAAGGAAATACCTGTCCAGCAGCAACAGGGAGTCCCCAAAAGCAAGGGCTGCCTTATAAGCGTCCTCCACCATCTGGACCACATGGGAAGCCGCCGAGACAGATGCACCTTCCCACTCCCTGGCAGCCTGGAGCCCGTCGTGGAGCCGGATGCTTAAAGGGATGCATGCCCAGTTACGGATGCTCCCTGCCAGGATGCCGAGCCCGCCGAACATATGTCCATGGATGAACCTGGGCTTAGCGGAGTTCCCAGATTCCTGGAAGAGCTTCTTTACCCCGGGCATACGGCGTCCTTCTTTGGACTGTTTTACGCCGTCGCCTACAAGGACATGGAGGTTCCCCTCTTTATAAAGAGGCGCATACCGGCTGACGGCAGAGTGCCAGCGTTCCCGGATACCCTCCAGCGACCAGGAGGATGCCCGGAAGAAATGCAGCATTGGCTCATAACAGCCTGGGGCAAGTGCAAGGTCACGTATTATGGAAGTGACACCAAGCTTATCGGAGCGGAGCATAAGCCCTGCGATGATGGCTACAAACCAGCGGAAAGCAGCTCTGCGGGAAAAACAGGATTCAAAGTGGCATAAAATATTTTCAATAAAATTTATCATAATCGTATGGTCAACCACCCGAAAGTATGGTAAACTCATACATGCAATAACTCTTTCGTGTGGTTTTTATCCTTTTTGGTTTGGCAACTATAGGATAACATACAACCATATGGAAGGGTTATTCTTTTATTGAAAACTTTTAACTCACAAGGAATTTATAAGCAGGATTATGAACTTTTGCTTGGCTGCTTCAACAAAATATATCCTGTCAAAGATGCCTTTGACGGAACATTAGAACCGGTTTTTGACGTGTGTTTTTGTAATTGGATTGGGAAAAGGGATAGGTATAGGATCATTGATGAAATAGAGCGGGATCTGAACTGCGTTAGTAACGGGAAAAAAGGATTGCTCACGGATTTTCTTGCATGGGTCAAAAGGGCGCTTAAGCATACAGCTGTTATTACAGTTGAGGGGAATTTGTGAATACGCATTTGTTTTAAGCCTGGGGGCTTTGGGGACAGAAGGTCGAATTGGGATTTATTTTTAGGGTGGTTGTCGTGGGATTTTGGGGTGGATTTGGATGTGGAGGGCGATTGGAAGTGGGGGAGGGGAGAAATGGAGGAGGTGCGTTCCATGGAAGAGCATTCCGATAAAGGCACCCTGTTTTTCTATGGGCTTCCGGCATATGGGCATACGCTTTCCAACCTGTACCTGGCAGGGCGGCTGGCGGGGGCAGGCTTTCGGGTGGTCTATTATTCTGCGGAGCCATTTCGGGAGAATATAGAGGAAAACGGCTGCGAATACCGCGCCTATCCTATGGACTGGGCGGCGCTGGATCTGACGGATGGGGAGCGCATCCTGAAGCTGTACCGTCTTGTCCTGGAGTATACCTGGAGGATGTTGCCCAAGCTTCTGGAACAGGCGGAGGAAGAGCGTCCCTGTGGAGTGATTTTTGACTCTCTGGCTCTGTGGGGAAGGGCTGTGGGACAACTGCGCGGCGTGCCTTCCTTTGCCTTTTACAGCATCGCGGCCATTGACTGGACGTGGGGGTTCCCGGGGGTGCGGGGAGGAGGCGGTGCTCCGGCGGATTCGGCTGGCTCGCCCGCCGGGTTCCGGAAATATGGCAGTGAGGAGCGTAGAGAAGGGATAACGGCAGGTGCATCTGGCTCTTTTGCCAAGTTCCGGAAACCCGGCAATGCGGAGCGTGAACACGGCATAACGGCAGGTGCATGCGCCCCTCCTGCCAGGATTTGGAAACCCGGCAGTGAGGAGCATGAAGATGGTATAACGGCAGGTGCATGCGCCCCTCCTGCGATTCGGAAACGCGGCAGTGAGGAGCGTGAAGATGGCACGGCTGTAGGTGCATGCGCCCCTCCTGCCAGGATTCGGAAACACAGCAATGAGGAGTGTAGAGAGGGTATAGCTGCAGATGCATCCGGCTTTTATGCCAGGATTCGGAAATCCAGCAAAGAGAAGCGTAGAGACGGTGCAGCCACAGATGCCCCCGGTGCTACAGCCAGGCTTCGGAAACATAGCCATGGGGAGAGGACAGGAGGCCGGCCTGCTAAGGACAGGGCTGGCCTGCCTGTGGGTTTATGGAAATACGGCCATGAGAACGGGGATGCCCGGCGCTTTCCGGTCAGTCCATGGGGAAAAGGCCTGGGAGCATATGCCCCCGGGTTTTCGGCGGATTTCCTGCGGTATGCGGGGGAAATCCCCGGGGCGGCTGCATATGCAAAGAGGCTGCGGAAGCGATACGGGCTGCGGGATCTGGGGCTTCTGCCGGTGCTGATGAACCGGGGCGACTACAATCTGTGCGGCTACGCCAGGCTGTTCCAGCCGGGCGGGAGGGGCTTCGGAGGGGAGTACCGGTTTGTCGGGCCTTTGTCCGTCCACAGGAAGATTGGGCAGCAGAATGATTTTTCCTGCTGGGACGAAGATGTATCCACGCCGCTTATCTACATATCTCTGGGCACTGTCTTCCACCGGAATGAAGAGTTCCTGAGGACAGTGGTGGAGCAGCTGGGGCTGCGGACTGGGAACCGGCTGACGGAAAGGCTGGAGAAAACGGGAGGAGGATGCCCTGCCGGTTTGGGAGGAGGGCGCTCCCGTGGGGAATCTTTCCGGGTGGTTCTGGTCTGGAGCGGGGACGAAACCCGCGCCTTTCCGGAGAATTTTACGGTGCGTCCTTTCGTGAACCAGAATGAAATATTAAAACACGCCGCTCTCTTCATCACGGCCGGCGGCATGAACAGCCTCCATGAGGCGCTGTATTTCGGGGTGCCATGCCTGATGTGCCCCCAGCAGGGAGAGCAGCGGCTGAACGCACGGCGGTTTGAGCGGCTGGGGTTCGGGAAGATATTGCAAGATCCCCGAAAGCTTCGGCGGGAAGCATGGAAGTGCATGGAGCTGAAGAAGGGCTGGGACGAGAAGCTGAGAAGGCGGCTGACAGGTGTCTGCGTGGGTAAGGCGCTGGAGCTTATTGAAGCGGTGTGCACAGACCGGGATGGCATGGGTGATGTGGGCGAATGAGTTCCTTTCATCGACTGGGAGAAAGGGGAATTTGCTTTTGACAACACGGAATTCCGTTGACGGGGCGGGAAAGGAAACGCCTGTGGCAAAGCTGGAAATCCTCTTTGAGGGAGAAGAATCCATGGAAATCTATTGCATGGAAGAGGAGGAGAAGGAACATTTTGCTGGTAAAGGGCGGTTAAGGAATCCTGAAGCACCTGAGAAAAGTTAATATGATTATTTTCGGCAAAGGTGTTGAGCCATGCGGGAATGGTAAGATTTTTTCTTACAGCTTTTTCACCATACTTTTCAGCATAGGCATCCATGTCCAGAACTAACATACTTTGCTTTCGTACATCTATTATAGGATATTTCCCAAGTACCTCTGCAATCAGACGTTTATTGAGGCTGACGGTTATTGTTCGATGATGAAGAATGTTCTCCGGCGCTAACTTTCACAATATTATTATAGTTCTCACTGGGATAAACATAATCATCCGGCTTTATTGTGGTTTCATAGGTATCTCGAACAAAATCATCTGCCAGCTCATCTATCTGCTGTTCCACCAGCTCCACTGCTTCCTTATGAGGATTCACAGCAGCGGCCAGTGCTTCCGTGCTGCCTGAAACTCTGCCAATTGCCATTTTGCACACCTCCTTCCATCATACATTATCTTCCGGAATATCCGGCACCTCTTTCAGGGAAACCTCGATGCCCTTCCCGACAAACCCTCCACAAAGAAATCCGCGCTCCATTCCGGCACAGTCTTTACAGGACCTTGCTGCCGTCTGCCAGCAGCTTAAACCGCATGCCGGAAAATTTCCCTGCCTGATTTTATCTCCCCCTTTTTAAGCACTGCCCCTGCCCCAGACAATAAATATCTTGGTTCCGACTCCGGGATTACTCATCAGGCTCACATCTGCATCTGTCAGATTACAGATATGCTTTACAATCGCAAGCCCAAGGCCCGTGCCTCCAAGTTCCTTTGACCTGCTTTTATCCACCCGGTAAAAGCGTTCAAAAATTCTCTCCTGATGCTCCAGCGGAATGCCGATACCCGTATCCTCTACCGATAAGACAATCTGCGTTCCCTCTTTTTGCACTTTTACAGTCACCCTGCCGTTGGGTTTGTTATATCGTATGGCATTTTCGATCAGATTGTAGGTAAGTTCCTGCGCAAGTTCCTTTCCGATATGGACATCTGCCTTGTCATCTCCTTCATATATGACATCAATACCATTTTTTGACGCTCCAAAAGAGAGCATTTCCACACTTTCTTTTGTAATTTCTGCCAGATTTACCACATCAAGAATATCTTTTGCATTTCCTGCATCTAATTGTGAAAGCTTGATAATGTCATTAATCAGGGTAAGCAGTCTTGCTGCGCTTTTACGGATTTCTCCTGAAAATCGCTTCATCTCTTTTTCATCTACAAGTCCTGCCTCCATCAGCTCTGCGTAGCCTGATATGGCCGCAAGGGGTGTTTTCAGTTCGTGGCTTACATTGGCGGTAAATTCCTGTCTTATATTTGCGGCAGATAAGATTTCCTCATGCTGTAAGCGTATTTTTCTTGTAAACGGAATCAGCTCCGGATAGCTTTTCCCCTCATCAATATGTTCCATGTCCCCTGCCATTTCGTCAATGGGTTTCACAATGGCAGAAGTAAGGTAGTGCGACACCATCAGACAGACTGCCGCAAGAACCAGAATCCGCAGGCTTTTATGCCGCCACGCGGCTAAGAGCCCAAGCAGTCCAAGCATGATGGCACCCAGCATAATTCCCATGGAAGAGACCATACAGCAGGCGCACATTAACGCCGATATAAACACCCAGTCCGGCACCGTCTGCCTGACGCCACAATCCTCTTTCTGCCAAAACATCCGAATCGCCATATACAACAGCATCGGCAGCAAAATTCCCGCCAGAATGGCCTTCCCCTGCCAGAGGCGGATCAACAGAAACAGACCGCTTGTCCGCTCACTGTATGCGGCGAACAGATGCAGTCCGGATAATAAAAGCAGGAAATATCCTGTTTTTTCCATATCGTATTGAAATAACGCCCTGCCGATCAGTGCGTACACCGCATACGCCCACAGTAAAAATACGATCATAAACACAGAATGCGCCAAAATTGCCGGATGCGTATCCGTCAGCTTGGCGATTACCGCGGTAAATGCATAAAACGGAGACAGCACGTATCTCGAAGGCAGGGTTTCATACAGCGTGCCGGTATAGGGACTGTAGGCGAAGATCGTATCCGTAGCAATCGAAGTTGTTGCAGACGCCACAAAAAACGCATCGTCCGTATTCTGATACTGATAACGGATATAAACCAGCACCTGTCCCGCCAAAATCAAAAACTGCGCCCAGATACAAAATGTAAAGCGTTTCACCGCCGCAAACGTTTCGCTTACCAGCTTCGGAAACCGCCGAACATGTAGCAGAAAAGAAACCGCCGATAACACGCCGATCGTTCCGCCGTAAATTTTCACAAGCAAAGACAACGGCTGCCGCAGAAAAATCAAAGGCAGCGCCATGATCTCAAACAGGGCAAACATTATCACATAGCCGGCCGCCATATGCAGCAGCACATTGTCTGCCTCCTTATCTTTTTGCTCTTTTCCCGTAAGAAGCGTATAGTAAAGCCCCAGTAAAAACGGAACGGCGCCTAATACTACCGCGATCAAGCACAAACTTTTTATCATGCCGCCGTACAACCTTCCTTATCGTTTGATCTCCTATTGAAACGCCCAGAATTTATTGATCAGAAAATTCAAAGGTACGCTGAGAAGAAGATTTATGATCGGTCCCAGAAATTTCGATATATGAAATACCTGAACCCATAACACCATCAAAACGCTGTTTAAAAATAATCCGGTAAAAGAATAGGATACATACGTTTTGGCCAACGTCCCAAACACAGACCTCTCTTCTCCTTCTTTCAACGTAAAGACATATTTATTATTCCAAAAAAAGGACCATAATACGCTCAGTATAAATCCGACTGCCGTAGCGATCAGATAGTCCTGCTTTTCCCAGAGTCCCGCAGATTTTAAAAGCATCAGGCAGCCCGCATATATGATATAATTAACCGCCGTATTGCTGATCCCTACGACGCCAAAGCGGACAAACTGCAAAAAAGTTTCTTCGGTCTCCTGTGTCAGCTCTCTGTGCAAAATTCGAAACAACAGCTTAAGGCACCGCAATGCCAAGGCTTCTATCCCGTTCCAGAGCATACTTCCTGTTTTATTCATCCCGTTCTCCGTTCCGCCCGGACAAATTGGTCTCTTTACAGATATAAATCGGGCGTTTTTTTACTTCAAGATATGTTTTCGCCAGATAGGAACCCAGGATCCCCATGCACAAAAGCTGAATCCCGCCCAAAAACATAATAATACACACCATGGAAGGCCAGCCGAACGCAGAGCCGCCGTAAAGCAGCTGGCGTATAATGATAAAAAGAATGGCTCCCGCTGCAACCAGGCACATCATAACGCCGAAAAATGCCGCAATAGACAGAGGCATCGTAGAAAACGCCACGATCCCGTCGATTGAATATAAAAACAGCTTCCAAAAAGACCACTTTGTTTCTCCCGCCGCCCGCTGCACATTCTCATATTCGATCCATTTTGTATCATAACCCACCCAACCAAAAATTCCTTTGGAAAAGCGGTTATACTCTTTCATTGACAAAATAGCGTCCGTCACCTGCCGCGTCATCAGCCGGTAATCCCGCGCGCCGTCCACAATCTCCGTCTTTGACAGCTTGTGCATCATCCG
>OFFZ01001821.1_pt1 | contig 11623 bp, 13 predicted proteins | sample 1521631 | NCBI WGS metagenome assembly OFFZ01 (sample SAMEA3504102, study PRJEB24116) | mouse gut metagenome | biome: mouse gut; feature: mouse-associated habitat; material: faeces | place: Denmark | collected 2011 | reverse complement strand
GGTTTTTAGGGGCACGCTTACATCAACTTACAAGGGAAGGTGATTGTATATGAGTTCAAGCTCCACCCTGTATAAACGGAAGGGTCCGCTGGTGGTTTTTCTGCTCCCGGCGTTTCTGTTTCTGGTCCTGTACCTCTACTACCCCTTTATTCAGAACATCATCAACAGCTTCTCTGATATCACCGGCCTGGGGGCCCCGGCCCAGGGCTTGAACAACCCGTGGTACGCCAACTATGCCGCCCTGTTTACCGACCCCAAGCTGCGCACCGCCCTGGGCAACACAGTGCTGCTCACCATTTGTACCGTGATCTTTCAAGTGGGCATCGCCCTGGTCCTGGCCCTGCTGGTGGATTCCATCCGGGTGGGGGCTCAGCTGTTCCGCACTTTGTATTTCTTCCCCATCGTCATATCCGCCACCGCTCTGGGCCTGATGTTCAACCTGATTTTCCTCTATAACGGCGGGATGCTCAACCAGCTGCTCACCAACCTGGGCTTTGTCACGGAGAACATCGACTGGAAAGACCCGGATCACTTCCTGTTCACCATGTTTGCCCCGGTGATGTGGCAGTATGTGGGTTTCTACTTTGTCATTCTGGTCACCGGGCTGAACAACATCTCCCAGGACCTGTACGAAGCCGCCGCCCTGGACGGGTGTACCGGGCTGAACCGGGTACGCTACGTCACCCTGCCCCTGCTGCGCAATGTGCTGTGTACCTGCCTGGTACTGGCTATTACCGGATCGCTGAAGGTGTTTGACCTGCCCTGGGTCATGTTCGGGGCGGGGATGCCCCAGGACCAGGGCTGGCTCACCGGCACTTATATGTATGACCAGACCTTCAACCGCGGCAATGTGGACTATGGCTCCGCCATCGCTATCTTGATTGTGGTACTGGGCGTGCTGTTTTCCAATATTGCGAACCGGGTCTTCAAGCCCCGGAACGACATTTGAGAGGGGGCCCGACATGAAAAAGCTTTCGCCCGCCAAAGCGGGTATCTATGCGGCCCTCACCTTCTGGGCCCTGACCACCCTGTACCCCTTCGTCTGGGTTATCCTCAACTCCTTCCGTGAGCGGGGCCTCATCCGCAAGGACTCCTTCTCCATCCCCCTGCCTGGGAACGGCTTTACCCTGGGGAACTACGACAAGGCCATGGAGCGGTTCGACTTCGGCAGCGCCTATATGAACAGCCTGATCGTCTCCATCGCCGTCACCATCGCGGTGGTGTTTATCGCCGGCTTCGCCGCCTACGGGCTGGTCCGCTTCCGCTTCAAGCTGCGGGAGGTGTGCTACAATCTCATCATGGCGGGTATGATGTTCCCCGTGTTTTCCACCATCATCCCGGTGTTCCGTATGGAGGCCGCGTGGGGCATTGCCAGCAGCGGCAACCGATGGCTCAGCCTGGTGGCCGTCATCCTGCCACAGATCGCCGGCAACCTGTGCTTCGCCATCATTGTCCTTATGGGCTTTATTGAGTCGGTGCCCATAGAGCTGGAGGAGAGCGCCTACATGGATGGATGCAATGTGTTCCAGGTATATTTCCACATCATTATGCCGGCGGCCAAATCCTCCTTCGCCACGGTGGCCATCTTCTCTTTCCTGTGGAGCTATAACGACCTGTTCACTCAGAATTTCTTTCTCCGGGTCCCCAAGGAGAAGACCATCACTCTGCTGCTGAATGAAATCAGCTCCCAGGCGGGGGTGGATTACGGACTGATGGCCGCTTCCGTGGTGCTGATCGTGGCGCCGGTGCTTCTTGTCTATGTCGCCCTGCAAAAACACATCATCAAAGGTTTGACCGCAGGGGCGATTAAGGGATAAGGCTTGCGCATCCACCCCTGTTTCAGGTATAATGAGCATGTCCCCACCTGCGGTGGAGGATGCCCAATCAGAATGCCGGGAGATGACGGTTATGTATAAGGTCGTTCTCATCGACGATGAATCCATTATTACAGAGGGGCTGCAAAAGGTGGTGGACTGGGCCACCCACAACTGCCAGGTAGTGGCTCTGGCCCAGGACGCCGCCTCTGGAGCCCAGGCTATCCGGCAGCGCCGGCCAGATATTCTCTTTACTGATATCAAGATGCCTGGAGAGGACGGGCTGACCATGCTGGCTGCGTTGAAGGGGGAATTTCCCCGGATGCAGATCGCCGTTCTCACCGGCTACCGGGATTTTGAGTACGCCCAGCGGGCCATCCGTTTGGACGTGTCCCGTTTTCTGTTAAAGCCCTCTAAAATGGAAGAGCTGAACGAGGCGTTGGAGTATATGACAGGCGTTCTGGACGCGATCGCCCCCACGGAGGAGCTCGAACCGCCGCCGGAGGCCGAAAATCCCAACAGCTTTCTGGTCCGTCAGGCCCAGGCATACATCGGAGAACACTACAATCAGCGCCTGTCCCTCTTGGACGTGGCGGATCACTGCTATGTCAGCCAGTGGCATCTGTCCAAGCTGCTGAACAAGCATCTGGGGCAAACGTTCTACGATTTGCTTAACTTTGTACGCATCCAACACGCCAAAGGGCTGATGGCTGATCCAGCCCTGCGCATCAGCGAAGTGGCCGAACAGGTGGGGTATGCCGACACCGCCCACTTTTCCCGTATTTTCAAAAAGCTGGAGGGTATTTCCGCCGGTGAATGGAGGAATATCCACTGCGGGAAAATTTAACCTGAGAACGTTTCCATGTGCTCTGAGTATCAAGCTCGTTATGACTAACAGCATATCATTTAGTTGAGACAATATAAAAGTATCGATTTGCAGTCATTGTCCAAAAATTTTTCAAAAACCTATTCACATCTCTGTATAAACCCGGCTGGTTTTCCTTCAAAGACAGGATCTAGAGCAATTCTCCGAAATAGCAATAGAACGGAAAATATGGTAAAATAGTAGAGAGGTGAGAGTGATGCTGCATAACGAAGCGCGAAATTTGCTGGTAAAAGCATATGAGAAAACACATGACGCACGAGGGATCGCATTAGCATACGGGGTATCGGCGTAAAAAGAAGATGATCCACGCTTCCGAACAGGAGCGTCCCCGATGTGCAGGCCAAAAGAGAACAATGGAGTGGGTTTGCGAAGAAAACGCAGGCATCTCATCTGGTTTTTCGGGATGAAAGCGGAGTCAATATTAATATGGCCAGATATTATGGCAGGGGAAAAGGTGGCCGACGCGTGGTAGACAACACGCCGCTGAACACCCCCAAATCCACAACTATTTTGTCCTCGATCCGGCTGGACGGAGAAGTGGCGTTTACGATTTTTTCAGGTGGAACAACAGCAGATAGATTCTTGACATACTTGAAAGAAATATTTGATTTATTTTAAGAAAAGTTAACGTTGAGCGGGGGAAAAAGCCCGGTTAAACAGGGGTTGAGACTGTGAATATAGATTGCCAATCATATTGATTCCTTTATTGAAAGGAGCAAATTAAATGATCAAGCACACACCTTTTAACCTATGGGAAAAATTAGGGATCAGTGCTGTAATCATAGGGATTGTTTGGGCGATACTATGGGGAGTCCTATCGTTACTATTTCCTTGGCCGCTTTCCATGCATTTGGATGGTTTCCTACTGAACCCAGAGGGAAACCCGCAAAAAGTGGAAGCTGTGGAGTTCTCCTTTGAGGGACAATGGAATCCCCCGCTAGTTCAAGCTATTTGTGGTGAGAAAACAAGCTATGAATATAGCGGGCAGTTAATCGCCTATCGAAGCGGAACCCACGAGAAGGTTTCTGTGATGGCTGGGTTGAAAAATTACATAAATAAAGGCTGGCGGGATATCATCTGTGTGTCTGATAGTTTGCCGGGGACCTTAGTAAACCTATGGGGGAAAGAGGTCGGTCCTTTGATTGTCTTCCAAGAGACTAGTGGAATTATTGCAACCTCACTAACATCCCCTAGCGGAGAACAACTCCTACTGGTGTGTGCCAAACACAAATTGACTGATGAAGAGCTGACTTTAGCTTGTAAATACTGGATGGGTCTGGACTAAAAAGAACACAGTGGGTAAGTGTAATTATTCGTTCAGATATCTCATATGGCTCTATTTATTGCTCAATTTCTTTTGTATGGATCAATAACTCTTCATACAAATATAGTTTTCTTCGGCTAAATTCTAAAGGCTCCCAATATCCTTCGGTGGATATTGGGAGCCTTTCTAGTACAGGCCCTTGGTATACAGAGAGCGTTGATAAATAAATCCCACCGCAGAATACGAATGCTGCCATGGTAGAACACCTCTACCGCAGCCTTTATCACGCGGATATTACAGTAGATATTTAGTTGCATTGAGACATTGCAATCCGACCAAGTGCGGGAAATCAAAATAAAGGAGCTGACTATGAAGCAAGATATTCTGATTCTTTCTAGCCGTAAAGACCATGTAGAGCCAGCATACACCGCCTTGGTTGAACATGATATACCTACCTTGATTGTCAAGGATGGTAATTCAGTTCTATCGGTTTTACAGACCCATATTCCGGCTTTTCTCTGGCTGGATATGGATATGGATATGGATGTGGATACCGCCAGTCCCATCTTGGCAGAAATAATGGACAGACTTCTGTATCCTCCTCCATACATTATCTTGGCCTCTTCATTTTCCAGCAGTACAGATCGGGCAGATATGCTTGACCAGGGGGCAGATGTATGTGTTGAATTGCCTGTTGATCTAAGGGAGATCCTCGCACTCCTTAATGGAGTATTACGCAGAGAAGAACGGATAAGATGTGTGCATACCGGGAATCTACTTCCCTGTATTGAACACAAAGAACTGTTTATTGACCCGCTGCGCCGCCATGTGAGGATGCGGGGCCATGCTGTCTATCTGACACCAAAAGAGTTTGATCTCTTATATTTATTGGCCAACAGTCCTGGAGTTGCTTTTTCTAAAGAGCAAATCTACTCCTACGTCTGGAAGACAAGTGGAAATCTAGGAACATCTACTGTATCCGATCATATATCCTCGCTGCGGCAAAAGCTTGGGCTTCATCCCAAAAACAATGAGTATATCCAAACAATATTCAAGGTAGGATACCGCTTCGCAGATGCCATATAGTTTTAGCGCATATTTGCAGAAAATTATATTTTTTTAGAACTTTTGTGCAAATAATGTCGAATATTGTCGAACGATTCCAATAAAATTCCAGAACTTTGTCACAGTTTATTCTAATATTCGGCGTATAGTGACAAAAACGGACGAATGGAGCTTTTGAAAATTTGCCGCTATACCACAGGGGGGATTCATGTGTGCCTGATATTTCTTTGGCATATCTGTCTGGTCATAGTAATCTGTTGGAGATGGATGATTGATATGCGGATTTGGGGCAACTGCAGAAGAATCCGGAAAATTCTTGCTGCTCCGTTGATGTCTGGACGGGCTCCGCCTATTAAGATGGTAAAATGGAACATCCTGGCGGCTTGCTACGCAGGAACCAAGCCTTTATGTTAGGATATTTATGACCAAGAGCAGAATAAAGGGCCTGCTTGCCAACCGCCTTATGAGGCGGGTATTGAGGAATCGGAAAAATGGCTATCGAAACAAGAGCTTATGTGATTAGCCTGTTAGAGTCATATCACAAACGTATGAACCAAATTGCTCTTCTGCACTATGAGTTGGAACATCCGGCAAATGTTTCGTCAGACGAAATGATTGAGGCAATGTCCCTGAGCCGCAGTGACGGAGCTTCCCGCAGCAAGGGACGCGTCTCGAATAAAACACTTTATATTGCGTTAAATTACCGTGAAAATGCGGAATCACTCAATCTTAACACGGTAGATGAGATTTCAAGTCAACTAGTGGAGCTTGAGCAGATACAGGCGCGGCTGGATCATTGCATTTCGCTTCTGGATAAGTGCCAGAAGAAGCTGGTTCAAGCTCTCTACATTGATCGGTTGTCCATGAAGGAAACTGAAAAGATGCTGGGACGGTCAGCTAAAACTGTCAGGAAGTTGCGAGATGATACTGTGGATGCGTTAGCGAAGATGTACGACTTTGTCAAGGACAAGCGTAGATAAAATTGATTCCCGCAAAACTCCCTACGAATTCTCACAAAATTCCCTATCCAGGGTACTTGTAATTCCCTTTCATCCTGTGGTATGATTAAGCTGTCAAAGAAAGATGCTCTCCGGTCAACAAACCGGGGAGCATCGCTTTTTATCAGCATACAGCTAACGTATGAAGACGCAAAGGAGACGTATGTCATGGTACGAACCCGAACTATTAAAGAGGCTGCAGCTTACTTCCGCGAAGGAGATCCCCAAACCTGCCTTACAGAAACCGCTATCCGCACTCTCCTTCGTTCTGGAGCGGTCCCAAGCGTCAAGGTAGGGAAGAAACCTTGTATCTTTGGAGGCCCTAGAAAGCTATCTTATGGGCGAAATAGAGCCAGTTATCCCATCGTCATCTCCACAGGTCCGCCTTGCTTCCCAGCAAAAAATTACTTAGTTCATCAAAACTGTAATCTTCTGCCCCGATTTTATCGGCGAGAAGAAATAAAATAATTCCTTGTAAGCACCTTGTTTTTGAGATATAATGATGCCGCTGTATATTGAGGGCATTATTGAGAGGAGAATGCCAAATGGCTAAGATAAAAAGTGCCAGCAAAAAGAAGTATCAATATATCACTAAGGCAATCCAAATGCCAGATGGGTCCCGGACGTATTTTCGAGCTAAGACCCAAAAAGAGCTGGACGAGAAGGTAATGAAAGCCCAAATCCTAATGAATGCAGGTGTAGACATCTGTAACGAGGAGACTTTTTCACATTTTGCCCAGATGTGGTATGATATGTATAAAAAGCCCTATTTAAGGCAAAACAGCCAAACCGCAATAAAGTATATCTTGAACACACATATCATTCCATTTATCGGGAATTACCGGCTCCGGGACATTACCCCCATGCAGATACAAGCAATCATGGCCAGGTTATCTGGAAAAAGCAATTCACTTCAATCTAAGGTCTTGACAAACCTACACAGCATCTTCAATGTGGCGCAAGAGAATGGATTGATTGCAAAGTCACCTGTGAGTAGTATGCTTAAACCCACTGGGAACAAAACTCCAGAAAAAGAAACATTGACCGTGCAGGAAAGTCAGATGCTCCTTGACCGAGTTAAAAATCCACGTGCGAAGACTTTTTTGTTGATTGCACTGCACACCGGAATGCGGCGAGGAGAAATCATCGGGCTCCAGTGGGAAGATATTGACTTCAAAGCGAAGACGATCCATGTTCGTCACAATGCGGTACTGTCCGAAAGTGAAACCACCGTTAATGATTTCTTGAAAACGGCGGCCGGACGAAGGGATCTTCCGCTCTCTGAAGAACTGGAAAAGTGGTTGACAGCGCAGAAAAAGCATACGCACTCAAAGTATGTACTTGCTATGCAAAATCACAAACCACTTACAAAATCTTCCTATCGCAGCTCATGGCGGCTGATAGAAAGAGAACTGCCGGAAACCCACCTGACAGCACACATTCTTCGCCACACGTACATCACGAGACTTTTTGAGGCCGGGCTGGATATTAAGGAAATCCAATACCTCGCAGGACATAGCACGATGGATATGACATTGAAAGTCTATACCCATTATGACCGCAAGTCCCGAGAAACCAAAACGGCAGAAAAAGTGCGTGACGCCTTAGATGTCGTCTACACGGGTTAAGCACGGATAGCAGCCCAAATAGCTGTCAGCGCCGGTGCGATTTTGTAATTTTTCGCCGAACAGGGAATGTAAGAAAATGGCGGGTAAAGGTGAGCAGCCTTTGAATGATTATACTTGTCGTTTTCGCCCGTCAAGTCTAAAATGCACTGATAAATCAGGACTTGACGGGCTTCAAGCCGACAAGTAACGGGTAATCAAGGCTGCATACCCACCGCATGCTGACCGCCAATAAATGACATTCCATTCCGGCGAAAAATGACATTTTCCGGTTGGCGTTGACACTCGCATGGGCCGGAAACCGTAGGAGTGGGAGAAGAACTGCGCTTCACATATTGGTTCCAGCACTATTCTCATGCACTCTTGTACGATTCTGTCCCGTATGGTAGGAATCCCCAATGGACGTTTTTCAGCTTTTCCCGGTTTGTCGATATATACCCGGCGTATCTTCTGCGGCTCAAAATGTCTGAATGCTTTTTGAATGTCTTTTACTACCCACGCGAAGGGCTTATATAAGTAATCTTTTCGCATGGTTTTGGAGTCCACGCCGGGGGTTTCACTGCCATGGTTGCTTTTGATATTGTGAATTGCCGTGATGATGGTTGCTTCGGCTGACATGATTTCCAGAAGCCCTTTGAACGCTGGCCGTCCGCCTGCGTCATAGACCTCCTTGCTGTGCTGATACAGCTTATCCTGGATTTCGCGTAGTTGGTTTTCGGTTTCTGGGAAGTCGAATTGTTGTGCCATACGCACCGCCTCCTCTCTTGGAATTGGTGTTTCTGGTGTTAGTCAGGTATGCCTACGGCTTCCTCGACTTCCGTTTTCACATACAAATCTGCACTGACTATGCCCCTTCGCTCCACCCCCATTACAGGGGCTTCATCGCTACTACGGGCTGATGCCCCGTGGATTAGCAGGTCATTTCCTACCTGCGCGGCAGAGGTGTCACTCGACTTACTTCAATCATGAAGTGCCGTCCACGGTTCCTTTGTTCCCTATGCTTTAGCTTTACATATCGGTTTTAGCCTGTCCCTATAGCCCGACTGCCATCTTTGACTTGTGTGATATTTTGCCAAAGACTTTCGACCTTAATGGTTTTCTGCTGTTTTCAACGAATGGAAATCTCAAACAGCGGCAGTACCCCACACGGGGGCGGGTGGCTGTATTATCACCCTGAAATTTACGAGCCGTACTCTCAAGACATTTGTCGGTTGCAACAAAACATACTGGGCATGACCGATTTATAGCCTCCTGCGGCGTGTAGCTGTCTCAAACCACACTTCCGCTCTTTACCGAGCTTCGTACATTCCACATGACACTGTGGTGCACATCGGAGATTAGAGTTTTTGTTACCCGTCACACCGGGTCAGGCAGGTACTCCCCCTGCCGAATCAAGCATAGAGTTCAGATTTCAATAGAAATCTGCCTTGTTTTATTGCGTATTTCTACGCAGATTGTCAAGGAACAAAGCGCACCCATACGATCCCAATCAATCGTTTGCCAAACATCAGCCAGATCATCTTCGTTGATCTCTTGCATTACCGTGATAGGGCAAAACAGCATTACTTCCGAGCTTAAAGCTCGGAAGTAATAAAATTCTTGACAGCTAAAAGGTACAGAAACGGCGCATCTCGCCAAGAGGGATTGCGCCGTTTAGCTGATGCATGGTCGGCCTCATACTGCGTTATCAGGAAGGGCTCACTCTAAGAATTAAGAACAGACATCCCGCTTGAGGCACTTCTGACTCCAACGATTAAAAGCTTTTGACGAAGCATTTTATTTCCCTACTTGGTATGCGCGAAATGCCAGTTTCAAACTCTCAAGATACAAAAGGTGGTGGTAACTGCAGGTCGCTTGGTTTTGATTCTTGATTCGTTTGTCTGGACAACCACCTTGGCATAGCGGCAGATAGACACAATCCATGCATTTTTCTGGCATTGGGACCGTCATCCAATGAAGGTAGTCTCCGCGCAGACCGATCTTGTTGGGCTCATCAAGATGGCCGATGCTCTTTGAGGAATCCCCGAAATAGTTCCAGCAGGTATAGAAATAGCCATTGGCATCTATTACAAAGTTATTGGAGCATATACTGGCACAGCCCGCGTCAGTATATGCTGGATAAAGCTGTTGAGCGATTTCTGTAATCCCATGCTTAAACATCTTCGTTATGGTAGCCTGATATAGCGCAGAAAACACATCGGAAGACAGACACGTATCCAGATCCGCCCCACAGTCCTCCGTTGTTTTTTCCACAGGGGCCAAATAAAATGTCGGGTTTTTCCCCCATTTCATCTCATCCATAAAAAAGTCCGTCAGCGCATCTATTTCCTTTGTGTTCTCTTTATCCACATTTATCCGAATAGAAATCTTCATGATATCTTTAGTGCTCTCAATGTTCCTCACAATGGGCCAGAAGCTATCGCCGCCGTTTTTCAGCTTCCGTCTGGCATTGTGTGTCTCTTCCAGGCCGTCGATTGTGATTTGGGCCCGTTCCACTTTCAGCGATTTCAACAGTTCGGTACTGTTGCGATCCAGACGGTAGCCGTTTGTTATGATATTGGCGGAATAGGGGATGCTTTTGTTTTCGCAAAAGGGGATCAATCCGTTTGATATCTGTTCGATCCGATTCAGCGCCAGTAGCGGTTCGCCTCCATACCATGTGACGCTGACGGTCTCGATTTTCTTCTCTTCAATGTAAGATTTCAAGAAGTCGATCAGCTTATCTGCGGTTTCCTCTGTCATAGTCTGATGCCGCTCGGCTTCAAAACAATATGGACAGCGCATATTACAGTTCAAGGTGGGACCGATGGTCAGGGTAAGGTTCTTCATGCCATACCTGGCCATATTCTGCCGCAGTCTCAGCCGCTGGCGTTCATCAATCTCCTGGTCCACAAGGAACCCCATAGAGCTCAACTGTTCAATACTTTTCTGGTCGGTGTCACTCAGGTCCCCGGCATCATACTGTGCTTCTTTGAGCAGGTCCTGTTTTTTCCATCAAGAAGGCATAAAGCCGTAGAAAATGTATTAAACAGCAACGCCGTGCCATTCGGGTATGTGTCCACGATCAGATTATACTTGGATGGTTTTACTTTCAGCATAAAGCATATTCTCCTGTCTTTTTATGTCTCTACTGCGCCAGTACCCGCTTGATGACGCTGCCTTTCCCCTGACAGATATCCTCGATATCTTGATGGATGTATACGTCCGGCAGGATCGCGCTCTCCCATGGATACAGAGGTTACAAAAAATCAGGAGGACTGCGGCAGTATTCGCTAGAAAACTGCCGCAGGTCCCTTTTACGTTAAAGAAGCTCTGATTAAATCAATTTGCGTCAGAAATTTTCGCTGGCAAAGAAAGTGCAGGAATCCTGACGGATTTCAAGTGTTCTGACGCAGACCAGTGGAAATCCCTGGCGTGAAGACGTGCGCGGGGATTTATTCAGAGGTTCCTTAAGGTCACAAAAGATAGAATTGCGGGCAGCCCGGATGGGATGGAATGTATGGGCAATTGCTACTGCCACTGCCGTTAGTAAATTCACCTTGGCATGGCAGGGTTTCAGAAAACGGTGAGCAGACAGGCGCGTCCGGCAGGCCGTTACCCGGATTGATGACCTCAATGGGCAGCTCCATCAGTTCCAGAGTATCTTTGTTATCCATCGCTTATGTCTCCTTTATTGAGGAGAGTTTCGTGCTTTTCTCCGCTGGTATTCACTTTTATAATCTCCTACTGCGTCAGCACCCACTTGATGACGCTGTCCTTCCCCTGGCGGACGTCTTCAATATCCTGATGGATGTACACGTCCGGGAGGATCGTGCTTTCCCACGGATACAGCTTCCCGTCCTCGTCGTAGTACGTTTCAACGCCGGTCTCTGCGTCATACCAGAGATTTGATATCTGGATGGAATACTGTGAATGAGGTGAGACAAATTCATTATTCATCACACAGAGAAAAGGATCAAACTGCCCCGTCG
>OFFZ01001812.1_pt1 | contig 11669 bp, 10 predicted proteins | sample 1521631 | NCBI WGS metagenome assembly OFFZ01 (sample SAMEA3504102, study PRJEB24116) | mouse gut metagenome | biome: mouse gut; feature: mouse-associated habitat; material: faeces | place: Denmark | collected 2011 | reverse complement strand
CCCCCGGCCCTGGCTGGCCCTGCTCCCCGTGGGCAACGCCTGGGTCCTCGGCCTGCTGGCGGAGCGCTCTGTCTACGCCCACACCCAGCGGCCCCGCCGCCTGGCCTTTTGGAACACCCTTTTGCAGGCGCTGCCCCTGGCGGCCCTGGTGCTCCTCTTCCCCCTGGCCCTGGCGGATTGGGATTTTAACCCCCTGATCGGCCTCAGCCTCCTGGTGCTGGTGGTGTCCGGCCTGGCGGGAGTTGTGATGTATTACTACTGCATCTACCACATCTTCAAGGACTATGCCCCGGATAACGCCCTGCTCTACCTCCTGCTGGGGATATTCTTTAACATCTACTGGATTTTCTTCCTGGTGGAGATGAACACCGTCCCCGTCTCGGTCACCGGCTTTGGCGCCTTCCCTGGCGGCCGCCCCAAGTACGACCGCTACCACCGGTGGAACCAGGGCTTCGCCGGACCGGGCTACCCGCCGCCGGGCTACGGCCCCCAGGGCGCCGCCTACACCACAAATCCCGGCCAGCAGACCTATACCACAAACCCTGGCCAGCAGACCTACACCACAAACCCTGGCCAGCAAACCTACCAGGGCCAGGGCCCCCAGTTTTACCAGGGCCAGGGGGGGTATTACCAGCCCCCGGCCCAGCAGCCCTACGACCCCTCCCGGAACTTCCCCTCCGGCGGGTACGACCCCAAAAATCCCCCGCCGCCGGAGGCGGCAAAGGAGACAGTATGCGATTTGGAATAAAAACCCTCGACGACGCCCAGGTGAAGGGCAAAACCGTCCTCTGCCGGGTGGATATCAACCAGCCCGTGGACCGGGAAAAAGGAACGCTGAAAAGCATCAACCGCATCGAAGCCTGCGTTCCTACCATCAAAGAACTCTCCGGCAAGGGAGCGAAGGTGGTCCTCCTGGCCCACCAGGGCAGCGACATCGAATACAAAAACTACTATACGACAAAGCCCCACGCAGCCGTACTCAGCCGCCTGCTGGAGAAGGAAGTCCGTTGGATCGACGACGTCTGCGGCCCCGCCGCCCGGGAGGCGATCCTCAAGCTGGAGGACGGAGATATCCTCCTCCTGGACAACGTCCGCTTCGTGGCCGAGGAGCAGACGCTCTTCGAGATGAAGCTCCGCCTGACCCATGAGCAGCAGGCAAAGACCCTGCTGGTGGAGAAGCTGGCCCCCCTGGCGGACCTCTACGTCTGCGACGCCTTCGCCGCCGCCCATCGGGATCAGCCCAGCCTCTGCGGCTTTGAGCAGGTCCTGCCCTCCTATATGGGGCGGCTGTTTGAGAAGGAATTCTGCACCGTGTCCCAGGTCATGGAGGAGCCGGTGCGGCCCTGCGTGTTCGTGCTGGGCGGGGCCAAGATCTCCGATGCCTTCCTGATGATGAAGACTGTCCTGGAGCGCGGCGTGGCGGACAATATCCTGACCGGCGGACTGGTGGGGAACATCTTCCTCGCCGCCCTGGGGAAGGAGATCGGTCAGGGAAGCGTGGACTTCATCATGAAGTCCAACTACGGAGAGTACATTGAAAAGGCCACGGAGCTCTACGCCCGGTACGGCGAAAAGATCACCCTGCCGGTGGACCTGGCCTGGGTGGCGGACGGCGCGCGGCGGGAGGCGGCCCTGGGCAGCGTCCCGGCGGACATCGCCTCTATAGACGTGGGCGGCGAGACCGCAAGGATCTACCGGGAGGCTATCCTGAACGCGAAGACGGTGTTCGTCAACGGGCCCATGGGCGTCTTTGAGCAGGCCCCCAGCGAGGCGGGGACCCGCGCCGTCTGGCAGGCCCTGGCGGACACGGAGGCCCATACGGTCCTGGGCGGCGGCGACAGCATCACCGCCACCGAGAAGTACGGTCTGACGGACAAGATGGGCTACATCTGTACCGGCGGCGGAGCCCTGATTCGGTTCCTGACCGGCGAGGAGCTGCCGGTGGTCAAGGCCCTGCGCCACAGCGCGGGACTGTGCGAGAATTGAGAGGTGACTGCAAAATGGAAGCGGCAAAGAAAAAGGAACTGCAGGCGCTGGCCGTTAAAATCAGAATGGCGGCGCTGGAAGCCATCCACTCCCTGGGCTCCGGCCATCTGGGCGGTGCGCTGAGCATCTGCGACGTGCTGGCGGCGCTGTACGGCGGGGAGATGCGCATCAACGTAGACGACCCCAAGTGGCCCGAGCGCGACAAACTGGTCTGCTCCAAAGGCCACGCCGGTCCGGCGGTGTACGGCACGCTGGCGGTGAAGGGCTTTATCCCCTATGAGGAGCTGAAGACCCTGAACCGGCCCGGCACCCGTCTGCCCAGCCACTGCGACCGGAACAAGACCCCCGGCGTGGACATGACCACCGGCTCCCTGGGACAGGGCACGTCCCTGGCCTGCGGCATGGCCCTGGGCGACAAGCTGAAGGGCCGCAATTCCCAGGTGTTCCTCATCGTGGGCGACGGCGAGAGCAACGAGGGCCAGGTCTGGGAGGCCATGGCCTTCGCCAGCGCCAAGAAGCTGGATAACCTGGTGGTCCTGCTGGACTGGAACAAGCGGCAGCTGGACGGCTGGACCGAGGACATCTACCCCATGGGGGACTATGTGGCCAAATTCGAGGCCTTTGGCTTCGACACCGTGAAGGTGGACGGCAACGACGTGGAGGCGGTGGCGGAAGCCCTAGCCAACATCCGGCAGGGCGGCGGCAGGCCCCATGCCGTCATTCTGGACACGGTGAAGGGCGCTGGTATCAAGGAGGTCGAGGACACCGCCATGAACCACAGCCTCACCGTCAGCGACGAGCAGTTTGAGAGATGGACCGCCCAGCTGAAAGCCCAGCTGGCAGAACTGGAGGGCTGAGAGATGGCGAAGATCGTATATACAGGAGAAATGGACCCCCGCCTGTGCAAGAGCGTGCTGGGAGAGACCATCCCCGCTCTTGCGGAGCGTGATCCGGACGTCATCTATCTGGACGCGGACCTCATGAGCTGCATCGGCACCGCTAAGTGGGCCCAGGCCCACCCGGACCGGGCGGTCAACTGCGGCATCGCCGAGGCCAACATGGTGGGCGTGGCCTGCGGCCTGGCCTCCGCCGGGTTCAAGCCCATCGTCCACACCTTCGGGCCCTTCGCGTCCCGCCGGTGCTATGACCAGGCGTTCCTCAGCGGCGGCTATGCCAAGAACGACATTACCATCATCGGCACCGATCCCGGCGTCACCGCCACCATGAACGGCGGCACCCACATGCCCTTCGAGGACGTGGCCCTGTACCGGGCCCTGCCGGGGTCCACGGTGATCGACGTCACCGACCCCGCTCTGCTCATCAGCGTCCTGAGCCAGTGCGTAGACCGCCCCGGCGTGAAGTTCATCCGTGTGGGCCGGAAGCAGTACGCCAAGGTCTACGAGGATGGCAGCGAGCTGCCCATCGGCAAGGCCGTGACCCTCCGGGAGGGGACCGACATTGCCATCTTCGCCGCCGGCATCATGGTCCACGAGGCCATGCAGGCCGCCAAGACCCTGGAGGACCAAGGCGTCAGCGCGGCGGTGATCGACATGTTCACCATCAAGCCTCTGGACGAGGAGGCCGTGGAGGCATGGGCGAAGAAGTGCGGCGCGGTGCTGGCGGCGGAGAACCACAACAAGTACGGCGGACTGTGGTCCGCTGTCTCTGAGGTCTTGGCGAAGAAATGCCCCGTCCCTGCGGACTGCGTGGCCGTGGAGGACGAGTTCGGCGAGGTGGGTCCCCAGGGCTACCTCCAGGAACGCTTCGGCCTCACCGCCGCCCATATCGTGGAGCAGGCCAAGGCCGTTTTGGCGAGGAAGTAAGGCTATGAAGCTGAGTTTCGGATTCGGCGCGGGGACCCAGGAGGCGGAGGTCCCGGAGAAAAACCTTCTGGGCGTCCTCCACGCCAACGAGGTGGCGCTGGGCCTCACCGGAGAGGCGGAGGTCCGGCGGGCTCTGGCCGAGCCCATCGGCTCCCCCCGGCTGGGGGAGATCGTGAAGCCCGGAGAGAAGATCGCCATTGTCACCAGCGACATCACCCGGCCTATGCCCACCTATAAGGTGATGCCCGCCCTGCTGGATGAGCTGTACGCGGCAGGGGTAAAGGGGGAGGACATTACACTGGTGTTCGCCCTGGGCAGCCACCGGAAGCATACGGACGAGGAGCGGAAGCATCTGGCCGGAGAGCGGGCGTGGAACGAGATCGCCTGCGTGGACAGCGACCCTGCGGACTGCGTCCATATGGGGGTCACTGCCGCCGGAACGCCGGTGGATATCACCCGCGTCGTGGCGGAGGCGGACCGGCGGATCTGTCTGGGGAACATCGAGTACCACTATTTCGCCGGATATTCCGGCGGGGCCAAGGCCATCATGCCGGGGGTGTCCACCCGGGACGCCATCCAGTCCAACCACTCTATGATGGTCCGGCCTGAGGCCTGCGCGGGGGCTTTGGAGACCAATCCCCTGCGGATGGATATCGAGGAGGCCGGGGCCGTCTGCGGCATCGACTTTATCCTCAATGTAGTCCTCAGTGAGCATAAGGAGATCATCCGGGCGGTGGCGGGCCATCCCGTGAAGGCCCACCGGGCCGGGTGCGCCTTCCTGGACGCGCTGTATCTCAAGGAGCTGCCCCAGGGGGCGGACATCGTTCTGGTCAGCCAGGGCGGCGCGCCCAAGGACCTGAACCTGTACCAGACCCAGAAGGCCCTGGACAACGCCCGCCACGCGGTGAACCCCGGCGGCGTTATCGTGCTCATCGGCTCCTGCAAGGAAGGGCTGGGGGAGCGGGCCTTCGAGGAATGGATGACCAAGTCCGCGTCTCCCCAGGCCATGATCGAGCGCATTGGCCGGGACTTCCAGCTGGGGGGCCACAAGGCGGCCGCCATCGCCATGACGCTGGAGAAGGCGGACGTGTATCTGGTCAGCGACCTGGAGCCGGATTTCGTCCGGTCCATCTTCCTTACGCCTCAGCCGTCTGTGCAGGAGGCGCTGAATAAGGCTTTTGAGAAACTGGGGCCCGGCGCCACGGTGCTGGCGATGCCCTACGGCGGGTCCACTCTGCCGAGAATTGTGAAACAATAAGGAGAAAAACCATTATGGATTACGCAAAGGAATCTCTCCGCCTCCACGAGCAGTGGAAGGGGAAGATCGAAGTCATTACCACCGTGCCCGTGGAGAGCAAGGAGGACCTCAGCCTGGCCTACACTCCCGGCGTGGCCCAGCCCTGTCTGGAGATCCAGAAGGACGTCAACAAGAGCTACGAGCTGACCCGCCGCCACAACCTCTGCGCCGTCATCACCGACGGCTCCGCCGTGCTGGGTCTGGGCGACATCGGTCCCGAGGCCGGGATGCCCGTCATGGAGGGCAAGTGCGTGCTGTTCAAGGCATTTGGCGGCGTGGACGCCTTCCCTCTGTGCGTGAAGACCCACGACGTGGACGAGTTCGTCAATGCGGTGTATCTCATGTCCGGCAGCTTCGGCGGCATCAATCTGGAGGACATCGCCGCTCCCCGGTGCTTTGAGATCGAGCGGAAGCTGAAGGAAAAGTGCGACATCCCCATCTTCCACGACGACCAGCACGGCACTGCCGTTATCACCCTGGCGGGCCTGACCAACGCCCTGAAGGTGGTGGGCAAGAAGAAGGAGGACGTGAAGATCGTCACCTCCGGCGCGGGCGCGGCGGCGGTGTCCATTGTGAAGCTGCTCCTCTCCGCCGGGTACAAGCACGTGACCATGTGCGACCGGAAGGGCGCCATCTACGCGGGCCGGGACGGCCTCAACTGGATCAAAGAGGAGATGGCCCAGGTGACCAACCTGGAGAAGAAGGCCGGTTCCCTGGCCGACATGCTGGCGGGCGCGGACGTGTTCATTGGCGTCTCCGCTCCCGGCACCGTCACCACAGACATGGTCAAAACCATGAATAAAGACGCCATCATCTTCGCCTGCGCCAACCCCACTCCGGAGATCTTCCCCGAGGAGGCCAGGGCCGGCGGCGCGGCGGTGATCGCCACGGGCCGCAGCGACTTCCCCAACCAGATCAACAACGTGCTGGCCTTCCCGGGTATCTTCCGCGGGACCTTCGACGTGCGGGCCAGCGATATCAACGAAGAGATGAAGGTTGCCGCCGCCAACGCTCTGGCGGAGCTTATCTCTGACGAGGAGCTGAGTGCGGACTATATCATCCCCAAGGCATTTGACAAGCGGGTAGGCCCGGCGGTGGCCAAGGCGGTGGCTGAGGCCGCGCGGAAGTCCGGCGTAGCCCGGATCTAAGGGAGGATTTTTGGATATGTTTGATCCCAAGACTGTCAAGCTGGGCATCGCGCCCATCGGCTGGTGCAACGACGACATGCCGGAGCTGGGTGCGGAGAACACCTTCAAGCAGACCGTCAGCGAAATGGCCCTGGCCGGGTTCACCGGATGTGAGATCGGCAACAAATACCCCTCCGACCCGGCGGAGCTGAAGGCCCAGCTGGACCTGCGGGGGATGCGGATCGCCAGCCGGTGGTTCTCCTCCTTCCTGATCACCAAGCCCTACGAGGAAGTGGAGGCGGAGTTTGTCAAGGAGCTGGAGTTCCTGGCCGCTGTGGGCGCTGACCGGATCAACGTCAGCGAGCAGAGCTATTCCATCCAGGGACAGATGGACACGCCGGTCCTGACCGGCAATCACAAGCACGTGATGGATGAGCGTGAGTGGGGCCTGCTGTGCGACGGCCTCAACAAGCTGGGCAAGGCCGCCGCGGACCGGGGCTTCAAGCTGTGCTTCCATCACCACATGGGCACGGTGGTCCAGACAGCGGAGGAGACCGACCGGATGATGGCCAGCACCGACCCCCGGTATGTGTTCCTGTGCTATGATACCGGCCACTTCACCTTCGCCGGGGAGGACCCGCTGGCGATGCTGAAAAAGTATGTGGACCGGATCGGCCACGTGCATCTGAAGGATATGCGGCTGCCCGTGGTGGAGGAGGCCAGGAAGAATCACTGGAGCTTCCTTCAGGCGGTGCGGAACGGGGCGTTTACCGTCCCCGGTGACGGGAACGTGGATTTTGACCCTGTATTTAAGGTGCTTTCCGATGCCGGATACCAGGGCTGGCTCCTGGTGGAGGCGGAGCAGGACCCCGCCAAGGCGGACCCGCTGCTCTACGCGCAGAAGGCCAGGACGTATATCCGGGAGCACACCGGACTGTAAGTACGAGGAGAAACGGAAATGACCTATTTTAATAGAAACGCGGAACTGAAGCAGGGATACAACACCTACATCGACGCCTCTTTGGACGACATGGGGACTCAGATGGACGTGGGCCTGCTGCTCATGGAGGACGGGGATACCTTCGTTTTTGAGGAGGCGCAGAAGGAGATCGCCGTGCTGCTGTTCGCCGGGAAGGTGACCTACCGCTGGAACGGGGAGACCGTAGAGGCGGATCGGCCCGACTGCTTCCATCACGAGGCCTACTGCCTCCTGGCCTGCAAGGGGACGAGGATCGAGCTGACGGCCCACGGGCACAGCGAGCTGTACATTCAGAAGACCCTCAACGAGCGGGACTATACGCCTGTGATGTATACCCCCGAGACCATCCAGACCCAGCACGCGGGCTCCAACGGGGAGCTGCTGGGCTGTATGCAGCGGGAGATCAAGACCTTCTTCGACTACGAGAACGCCCCCTTCTCCAACATGGTGCTGGGCGAGGTGCTGAACTATCCGGGGAAGTGGTCCTCCTATCCGCCCCACCACCACCCCCAGCCGGAGGTATATTTCTACCGCTTCGACTACCCCGACGGCTTCGGCGCGGGCTTCGCCAACGGGGAAATTTATAAAACGGGCCACAACGGCCTGGCGGTCATCAACCACGGCTTCCACTCCCAGACCGCCGCGCCGGGATACGCCATGTGCTACGCCTGGGGCATCCGGCATCTGGAGGGGGACCCCTGGAAAAAGACCCGCATCGACGACCCCGAACACGCCTGGCTGTGGAAGCCGGACGCAAACGACCACATCTTTCAGGGATAAGATTTTTTCATGTACGGATTTGTGCTGCTGCTGCCATTCCTGCTCATAAGATTCGGACTGCTGGTCCGTCTGGACCGGGAAGCGGTGTCCCGCGCGGCGTATTTCGCGCCGGTGCGGGGAGGGGAGCGGACCGCTTACTGGGTTTATCAGATCAGCAGCGCGGGGATACTTCTTGCTCCGTTCTTTTTGAAGGTTTCCGCCATGTTTTCGTGGCAGATGGTTCTGGGGCTGATCTGCTATGTTGGAGGACTCTGCCTGTGCGCGGCCTCCATAGCGGGCTTTGCCGCTCCTGATGCAGCGGGTCTGAATACGAACGGCATTTACCGGATTTCCCGCAATCCGATGTATGGTTCTTATTTTATCTGCTTTATGGGAATGGCTCTGCTGACCCGCTCGTGGATCCTGTTCGGGCTGACGGCGGTTTTCCAGATTTCCGCCCATTGGATCATTCTTGCGGAGGAAAGATGGTGCCTTGAGAAATTCGGGGAGCCTTATGAGCGGTACATGAAAACGGTGCGGCGTTACATCTAATCAATTATCGGTAAGGAGGACTTGAGGAAACGTGAAAACCATTCGACTGACCATGGCGCAGGCCCTGGTCCGGTTCCTGGAGAACCAGTACATCAGTTATGACGGTATCGAGCATCCCTTTGTGGAAGGCGTCATTATGCTTCCCGGCCACGGCAATGTGGTGGGTCTGGGTCAGGCTCTGGCCCAGGAGGCCCATCGGATGCAGGTCTGGCAGGGCAAGAACGAGCAGGGCATGGCCCACACCGCCGTGGCCTTCGCCAAGCAGTGCAAGCGGAAGAAGATCATCGCCGTCACCTCCTCGGTAGGCCCCGGCGCGGCCAACATGGTCACCGCCGCCGCCACCGCCACCGCCAACAACATCCCCGTGCTGATCCTGCCCGGCGACGTGTATGCCTGCCGCCAGCCCGACCCCGTCCTGCAGCAGGTGGAGCAGACCTATGATCTGAGCCTGTCCACGAACGACGCGTTCCGGCCTGTGTGCCGGTACTGGGACCGGGTGGTCCGTCCCGAGCAGCTTATGAGCGCCATGCTCAGCGCCATGCGGGTGCTGACCGATCCGGCCAACACCGGCGCGGTGTGCGTGGCCATGCCCCAGGACGTAGAGGGCGAGGCCTACGACTATCCCGAGAGCTTTTTTGCCAAACGGGTTCACCGTCTGGCACGGCGGGAGCCGGAGGCGGAGATCATTGCCGAAGCGGCGGAGATCGTCAGGAACGCCAGGCGTCCCATGCTCATCTGCGGCGGCGGCGTGCGGTACAGCGAGGCCCATGAGGAGTTCAGGAAGTTTGCCGAGACCACCGGCATCCCCTTCGCGGAGACTCAGGCGGGCAAGAGCGCTATCGTCTGGGACCATCCCCTGAATCTGGGCGGCGTAGGCGTGACGGGCTGCTCCGCCGCCAACGAGATCGCCAGGGAGGCGGACGTGGTCATCGGCGTGGGTACCCGGTACACCGACTTCACCACCGCCTCCAAGTGGCTGTTCCGTGAGGACGCCAAGTTCATCAACATCAACGTCTCCGAGTTCCAGGCCCTGAAGCTGGACGCGCTGCCGGTGGTGGCCGACGCCAAGCGGGCCCTGCCCGCCCTGCTGACGGCCGTGGGGGGATACAAGGCTCCCTATACCAACGAGGTCAGCGAGGCCCGGGGCCGCTGGCAGAAGGAGCTGGACCGGCTGGACGCCATCGCCTTCGGCGAGGGCTACGTGCCGGAGATCAACGACGCCAACGCGGAGTCCGCCTTCCGTTTCGCCCGGGATCTGAACGCCCGGCTGACCCAGACGGAGGTGCTGGGGTGCATCAACCACTGCATCGATCCGGAGGACGTGGTCATCGGCGCGGCGGGCTCCCTGCCCGGCGATATGCAGCGGATGTGGCGGCCCCGGGCGGTGGATACCTACAACATGGAGTACGGCTACTCCTGCATGGGCTACGAGATCTCCGGCGCGCTGGGCGTAAAGTACGCCATCGGCGATAAGGACGTGTATGCCATGTGCGGTGACGGCAGCTTCATCATGCTCCACGCCGAGCTGCTGACGGCTGTGCAGGAGCATAAAAAGATCAATATCTGTCTCTTCAACAATGCCAGCTACGGCTGCATCAACAATCTCCAGGTGGGCCACGGCAACGATACTCTCTGCACCGAGCTGCGCTGGCGGGGTGAGGACGGGAAGTTCTCCGGCGCGTTTATGCCGGTGGACTTCGCCAGGATCGCCGAGGGCTACGGCTGTAAAGCCTATACCATTCACAGCCTTTCCGAGCTGAAGGACGCCATCGCCGACGCTAAGAAGGTGGAGGGCGTGCCGGTGCTGTTCGACATCCGGGTGCTGCCCAAGTCCATGACCGACGGCTACGGCGCCTGGTGGCGTGTGGGCGACACAGCGGTTTCCGAAAACCAGCGGAATCTGGACGCCTATCAGGATCATCTGGCCCATGTGAAGGACGCAAGAAAGTATTAATAAAGAGGAGATAACACCATGCTCAAAATCGGCATCATCGGCTGCGGGGCCATCGGGAAGGACCACTGCCGCCGGATCATCGAAACCGTTCCCGGCGCGACCGTGGTCGCCGTCAGCGACTACGTGGCGGCGGCCGCCGACGAGACTGCCGCCAAATACGGCATCCGCTCCTTCGGGAACGACTGCGACGGCATGATCGCAGACCCCGAGGTGGAGGCGGTGGTCATCACCTCCATCGACCCCACCCATCACGACTACGTGATGAAGGTATTGAAATACGAAAAATGGTGCTTCTGCGAGAAGCCCCTAAGTCAGAACGCCAAGGACTGCGAGGAGATCATCGCCCGGGAGCAGGAGATCGGCAAGCGGCTGGTCCAGGTGGGCTTCATGCGCCGGTACGACCGGGGCTACGCGGAGATGAAGCGTATCATCGACTCCGGCGAGCTGGGCGCGCCCCTGCTCATCAAGGCCTGCCACCGCAACGTGTCCCAGGGCCCCGGCTTCAAGACGGAGAACGGCGTGACCAACGTGGCCATCCACGAGCTGGACATCTGCCGCTGGCTGCTGGGAGACGAGTACGAAGACGCCCAGTGCGTCCGGGTCCGCCAGTCCGCCAACTCCGACAAGGGCTATGACAACCCCCAGGTGATGCTCATGCGCACCAAGAAGGGCTGCTTCATCGATGTGGAGGTCCAGGTGGCCGACGGCTACGGCTACGATATCCAGTGCGAGGTGGTCTGCGAGAACGGCACCGTGAAGCTGCCCGACCCCTACGCCGTGGTCCGCCGCTCCCGTCCCGCCGGGTGGGACAGCGTGAACCCCGCCGAGTCCATGCCCATCATGACCGACTGGAAGGAGCGCTTCATCGAGGCCTACGACATCGAGTTCTGCCGCTGGGTCCAGTCTGTCGAGGAGGGGAAGCTCACCGGTCCCTCCGCCTGGGACGGCTACGTGGCCTGCGTAGCCGGGGACGCCTTGAACGCCTCCCGGGGTACCAGTCAGTTTTTGAAGGTGGACACCATCGAGAAGAAGCCGGGAAAGCGCTGGGACAACATGGTATGGGAAGTTCTGAAATGGGGTGTGCTGCTTCTGTTAGGGCTGGCCGCCGTGAAGCTCGGTCTTACCTAACCGGGAGGGCGCTATGGCGGTAATATTTATCGCCGCCGGTGCGGGGCTGGCCCTGGGGTTTGTC
>OFFZ01001802.1_pt1 | contig 11697 bp, 8 predicted proteins | sample 1521631 | NCBI WGS metagenome assembly OFFZ01 (sample SAMEA3504102, study PRJEB24116) | mouse gut metagenome | biome: mouse gut; feature: mouse-associated habitat; material: faeces | place: Denmark | collected 2011 | reverse complement strand
CGCGGGCGGCCTTTGCATGATAACCCGCGCTAGATGCTCGCGGTGATGTCGGGGAAGACCTTGTAGAACATAATCCAGGCCATGAGCAGGGTCAGGCACAGGTTGAAGGACTGGCCCACAACATACAGGATAATGGGCTTGCCGCCCTTGAAGTACTGGGCGAGGTCACGGAAGTTGGTGGCAAGGCCGATGGACACGAAGGCCAGAGCGAACATCCAGCCACGGAAAGCCTTGGCTACGGAAACCACACCCTTGTCAATCATGGAGGTGGCAAGATCGTTGCCAAGGTTGCCGCTCACCACAGAGCAGATGATGGACACGGCCAGGAAGCCGATGACGAACTTGGGGAAGCGGTTCCAGATTTCCATGGCGGAAACCTGCTGCCCTTCGTTGCATTCAACCTTGGTGCACCAGTACATGGCCACGCAGAAGGCGGTCACGCCGATGAGCACATTCTGGATCATCTTGATGGTTGCGGCAACCTGCAGGGCCTTGGGGCCGAGGAAGGCGCCCGCAGCAGCCACGGAGCCGGTGGCGTCGATGGTGCCGCCGATCCAGGCGCCGCCCAGCACTTCAGGCAGACCAAGGGCCTTGATCAGCGCGGGCAGGGCAATCATCATGATCGCGGTGAAGGTGAGGGAAAGGCCCACGGAAAGGGTCAGTTCTTCCTTCTTCGCACGGCAGGCGGCCGCGGTCGCAATGGCGGCAGAGGTGCCGCACACGGACATGTCGGCGGAAATGACGATGTTCAGGGTCTTGGAAGGCATCTTCAGCACTTTCTGGCCGAAGATGAAGGTGGTGATCAGCACGATGGGAGTGACCACCCAGGCCACAAAGATGCCGGGCACGCCGATGGCCAGGATTTTGCCGAAGAGCACTTCCGCGCCCAGCAGCACAAGGCCGGCCTTGATGTAGTATTCCACCTGCACGGCGGGCATGATCCATTTGGGCGTGCCGATGGTGTTGGCGATCAGCAGGCCAAGAACGATGGACATGATTTCAGCGTTCACGCCGTAGGCCGCGGTCGGCTTGAAGCCGCCGAGGAAGTTGGCGAACACGCTGAGCACGAACACGCCCAGGAAGCCGATGAAGAACTGGGGAACATTGTTGCCCATGGCCATCATGCCTATGGAGAACATGACACCCAGCCCAAGACCAAGCACCACCAGAGACAGGAAAATATTGGAGCCGGAACTCACCTTGGCAGCCGCCGCGTCCTTGTCTGCCGCTTCCCACGCCTTTACCGCATCGGCGGCGGCCGTGTTCAGTTCTTCATCCTTGAATTGAGCATCAGCAGCGGCGCTCTGAGCGGCCTTGGCGGCGGTCAGAGCTTCTTCGGCCTTGGCTTTGGCGGCATCAGCAGCGGCCTTGTCGCCCTTGGCCGGGGTCACAAAGGAAGCGAGCGGATTGGAATCCCACTTGCCGGGAGTTTTCGTGTAGCCGATCAGCGCCTTCACGGAAGGCAGGGACGCGCCTGTCAGGGCCTTCTTGGCGGCGGTGGCCTGAATCAGCTCCACGGTTTTGAAAGGTTTGGCTTTTTCAGCGGCGATAACGGCATTGTAGTCAGCCATCTTTTTCTCGATATCGCCCCCGGCGAAAATCATGAACGCGGATACAAGCAGGATAAAGAAGCCGATCCATATCGCCCAATAGTCTTCCTTGAGCCACAGGTCGGACCACTTCGCTTCCCCACGGTCAACGACAACATCGCTGTTTTTCTGGTTCTCCATCTCAAATCCTCTAGTGAAAGTTACAGGTTGTCTCTCCTCAAGCCTGATTGTTCAGTGAATAACAAACCCCCCTGTATTTTGCAAGCCAAATTCACAATTCAAATTCATAAGGCTTTGCGGGGATTTTGCCGCTCCGGGCAAAACACTGCAAGGGGACAAGGCAACCCCTTGCCAGCGAGCGGCTGGAGGTCTGGAACAGCCTCCGGCAGTTGTTCGGCCCCCCAAAAAAAATCATGTTCCCGACACCGAGCATCATCAGGCAAATTCTCTTACCCCGCTGCGGTCAAGGATATGAAACGGTTCAGGGTGCTAGAACGGCCAGATGTTGTCCAGCAGGCGCGTCAGCCAGCCGGGTTTCTGCTTGTCGGCGATGACGCCTTGTCCATAGTAGGAAATATGGGCGTCAGCAATCTGCGTGGACAAAATACTGTTGTCCGCCGCCACGTCCCGGCTGCGGATCAGGCCCGCAACCACAAGGAACTGCGTTTCATTGTTGACCTTGGTTTCCCGTGCGCCTTCGATGCGCAGCAGACCATCAGGCATCACATTTACCACACGGGCGGCCACTGTGGCCGAAACCTTGTTGTTGCGCGTGGTGGAGCCGTCGGCGGAAAACTCCTTCTTGGTGTTGGTGCCCAGAATGGGAGAACTGCCTACCTTGCCGCCCACAAGAGGAATGGAGCTTCTGCCGAACAGGGCGGAAACGCCGTATTCCGTCGAACTGTCCCTGTTGGTGTCGGTGGAGGCTTCATTGGCGGCGCTGGCGCTTTCCACCACGTTGACCATCACGATATCCCCCACGCGACGGGCCCGGTGATCATCAAACAACAGCAGGTTGTCGCCCTCGCTGAAAATCGAACCGGGATTGCTGTAGGCCGGAGCAGGCTCGCGGTATGCCATGGGCTGCGTCACGGGCTGGATGATCGTAGGCTTCTGCTCGGCCGCCGTACACCCCGCGAGCGCCAGCGCGACAACGCACCAGAGGCATCGCGCCGCAAGTCCGTATCTGTCCGAAACAATATTGTTCATGCTCTTTCTCCGCTACTTCGTTTCCACGGTATCGGCATCGCGCACCGTGGCATAAACCTGTTTCTTTGAACTGAGATTGCGCACCGCTATGGTATCCCCGGGGCCGCCCTCTTCCAGCGCCTCGACCATTGTGCGCATTTCCACCCCGCCGGTACACCAGCGTCACGCGATCCCCGCGGTGAATGGCCGCCAGCGGGGTGAGATCGTCCGCCAGAATGGCTTCCCCCACGCCGATGGCCCGTTTCACCTGCCACGGGCCGCCCCGGCCATCCCAAACAGCGCCTTTGATATAGGCAAGATTTTCGGAGCGAAAGGCCACTCTGTCCAATGAAACGGCATCTCCCCGATTCAGAGGAACAGCGGCGCAAGGCACATCCATCCATAAATTGAGAAAGACTGAGCCCGTGAAACGGCGTCTGACCGTTCCGTCCATTTCCTTCACGGCAAAGCGCAGCCCGATGCGCCCCGGCGCGACGATGCCCCGCTCAAGTTCGAGGCTTTGCCCTTCATGGGCCGTAAACGCATATGCAGGCAGACGAAAATCTGTCAGCTCTCCATGCCCGCCCAGCAGATTAATCTGCGGCGTCAGAGCGCGCATCACCAGCGCGCGCAAATCAGGCTCGAGATACACCGCCCCGCCGCGCTGGACAGCCAGAGAGGAAGGTAAAATACAAGATGCGGCAAGTTCTCCCAAACTCTCCCTCAACGCGGCTTCTAGGCGCTGCCGGTTGATCTGGAGAGGTTTGCCGGGAGTGGGCGGCGCGGGCCACAGGGGTCTGGCCGCCAGTTCTTCCCAGCTTGACCGGGACAGGCCGCCGAGCGGATCGGCGATGTCGCCGAGCCGTACCATGTCGCCCTGAACCGCCGCGGCTTCGCGTATGCGCAAGCGCCATACGCCGCTGTCGCCGCCGATGGAAGCGGGAGGTACGGCCACGCGAGAATCGTTGCCGGAAGGTTGCGCCGCCGGAGCGGCGAGGGGAAGCATCCCCAGAACCGGCAGCACAATCGCAACCAGAGCGAAACGGCCTGCGGCGCGCAAGAAAGACAAGATACCCCCCCGCCTCAGCTGCGCTTCAGGTTAACGGCGGTCTGAAGCATGGAGTCTGAAGTCTGAATAGCCTTGGAATTCATTTCATAGGCCCGCTGACCCACGATCATGTTGACCATTTCATCCACGACTTCCACGTTGGACATTTCCAGAAACCCCTGCGCCAGGGTGCCCACGTTGTTTTCTCCGGGCACGCCCTCCACCGGATCGCCCGAGGCATCCGTGGGTGTATAGAGGTTGCGTCCGCGCGCATCCAGACCGGCGGCATTGATAAAGGTGTACAAAGGAATATCTGTGGCTGCCAGTTCTTCCGAATTGGCGTCCAGCGCCACCATGCGCCCGTCTTCACTGATGGAAATGGACTTCGTCCCTTCCGGCACGGCAAATTCGGGCTGAAGCACATAGCCGTTGGCGGTAACGACAGTGCCGTCCTGGTTGAGCTTGAATGCTCCCGCCCGGGTGTACATTTCCTGATCTCCCACCATGACGCGAAAGAACCCGTCGCCCTCAATGGCCACGTCCAGAGAATTGCCCGTGTTCTGAAAATCCCCCTGGGTAAAAAACTTGTGTACGGCCACAGGGCGCACGCCCATACCCACCTGAATGCCCACGGGGATGGCATTATCCCCTTCCGTGGCAGATCCGGCCACGCGCATGGTCTGATACATCAGATCCTCAAACTCGGCGCGGCTCTTTTTGAATGACGTGGTATTGACGTTGGCCAGGTTGTTGGAAATGACATCAATATTAGTCTGCTGGGCGGTCATGCCCGTGGCGGCGGACCAGAGTGAACGCATCATAACGGTTATCCTCGCTTGCCGGATACGCCCCGGCGGGCTGGAGTATAAGGAAACGCTGATCAGGGCGTTTCCCTGCGGTCTTGTTCCGCAAGACCGCCCGCAAGTCGCGAAGAGGGAATATTTACGTTTCCCGTTAACGGAGCGACTTGGCGTGCATTTCCCCAAAAGACATGCGCCTCTCGGGGCATGGAGCTGATATATTCGCAGAATACGTCAGCGCTTCCATAAAGATACATGCTTGACCGAGTTCTGACGGCACAGCCGCCAAAATGAATTCGGCAAGTCCTGTGCCGGCGCGCGGCAGTAAAGCCGCCTCGCGCCGACCTTCTATCACCGGGCCTTGCCGACCTTGGTGTTCAACTCTCTGTCCACAGCGTCCGAACTCTGCATCACTTTCTGATGCGCCTCAAAACTGCGGTGAACCTCAATCATGTTTACCATTTCCGTCACAGCATCCACATTGGCGGCCTCAAGATACCCCTGATTGATCATGGTGCCCGTCTGGCGCGGATCAATTTCCGCCACGGTGGAACCTTCCCGCAGGCGATACAGATTGCCGCCCACCTTTTCCAGCGCGGTCAGATCTCCGACACTGACAAGCTCAAGCCTGCCTATTTCCCCCCCGTCCGCAAATACGGCGCCTTCGCTGTTCACATGGATATTCCGGGTTCCTTCGGGAACCGTGATCGGGCCCCCTTCTCCAAGCACGGGCCAACCCTGCTTGGTCATCAGCGTGCCGTCAGAATTTTGACAAAAGCTCCCGTTCCGGGAGAGAAAAGCGCCGTTCGGAGTCTGAATGCGGAAAAAACCTTCCCCGGAAATGGCGAAATCCAGGTTGTTTCCGGTGTACTTCATACTGCCCTGGCTGAAGTCCGTTTCCCCCACAGCCAGCCGGACTCTGGATCGAAGCTGAGCCTCGGGAAACAGCGGTTTGGAACGCAGATTCTCCAGCGGCTCGCGGATGAAATCATGAGCGTAGTGCTGCATGGTATCCTTGAAGGCCAGCTTGTCCGCCTTGTAGCCGCTGGTGTTGACGTTTGCCAAATTATTGGAAATCACCGCCATGCGGTGTTCGCTGGTCAATGCGGCGAATACGCCGGAAAACATGGCATTCTGCATAGATTCTCCTTGCCTTCCCCGAAACGAATCAACTTTCGTTTCTCATGCCCCCGGCTCCGCCTCAAAGCGGCAGGGCGACAGATTAACGACGCAGGGGGGAAGACGCTCTTGTCCATGCAATTTATGTGCCGAAAGCAGATTTCCTGTAAAAACGCGAGACGTGTATTTTACCACGGCACGAGCGGCAACATCAGCTCGCTGCGCTCGCGCTTCCGGCGGTCAAGGTTATTATTTTCAGCACTATTCTACAACAGAGCGATGACAGGCGGTGCATTGACCACCCAAAAGGACTCGTCTATAATATAATATTTGGTGCGGATGCCGCAGTCATCCGTGAAATTCTCCCCGCAAATTCACCCGCGCCCTGCCGCCGGGTCTGGAGCAAGTTCATGAGTCAGCAGCCCGAAACACCCTGCACACCAACGCAGGAACGGCCCCAGGGGCAAGACTTCCTGCGCGCGCGCATCACACAGGACAACGAAAGCGGCCGTTTCGACGGCAGGGTTCACACGCGCTTCCCCCCCGAACCCAACGGCTACCTGCATATCGGTCATGCCAAATCCATCTGTCTGAATTTCGGACTCGCCAAGGATTTTTGCGGCAAGTGCAATCTGCGCTTCGACGATACCAATCCGGTAAAAGAAGACGTGGAGTATGTTGACTCCATCCAGCAGGATGTACGCTGGATGGGCTTTGAATGGGAAGGCGAACCGCACTACGCTTCCGATTATTTTGACCGCTTGTACGCCTATGCCGAAAAACTGATCATGGAGGGCAAGGCCTATGTGGATGAACTGTCGGCTGAAGAAATCCGTGAATATCGCGGAACGCTTACCAAACCCGGCACCCCCAGCCCCTGGAGGGATCGCCCGGCGGAGGAAAGCCTTGACTTGTTCCGCCGCATGAAGGCGGGGGAATTTGCGGACGGAAAGCTGGTGCTTCGCGCAAAAATTGATATGGCCTCGCCCAATGTGATCATGCGTGACCCCACGCTGTACCGCATCCGGCATGCCGAGCATCACCGTACGGGAGACAAGTGGCGCATCTACCCCATGTACGACTTCACCCACTGCATCTCCGACTCCATCGAGGGCATCACGCATTCCATATGCACGCTGGAATTTGACAACAACCGCGAACTGTATGACTGGATGCTCGACGCGCTGGGCATTTATCACCCCCAGCAAATAGAATTCGCCAGGCTCAACCTCACGCACACCCTGCTTTCCAAGCGCAAGCTCATCCAACTGGTGAAGGAAGGGCATGTGCGCGGATGGGACGATCCGCGCATGCCCACGATCAGCGGCCTGCGACGTCGCGGCTTTACGCCCGAAGCCATCCGCGACTTCTGCTCACGCATCGGCGTCGCGCGCACGGCGGACTCCGTTGTGGATTACGGCCTCCTTGAGTTCTGCGTGCGTGAACACCTCAACGCCGTCACACCGCGCTGCATGGCAGTACTCGATCCGATTAAGGTAGTCATTGAGGATTACCCTGAAAACAAGGAAGAAAGCTTCGACCTGCCGTTGCACCCCGAAGATCCTTCCTATGGTTCCCGCCCGGTTCCGTTTTGCCGCGAACTGTGGATTGAACGCGACGACTTCCGGGAAAATCCGCCGAAAAAATACTACCGCCTTGCGCCCGGAGCCGAGGTTCGGCTGCGTTATGCCTACTACATCACCTGCCGGGAAGTCATAAAGGATGACACGGGCAATGTGGTGGAACTGCGCTGCTCGCATGATCCGTCCTCGCGCGGCGGCTCTTCTCCTGACGGGCGCAAAGTGAAGGGCACCATCCATTGGGTGAGCGCACGCCATGCCCGCCCGGTGGAGGTTCGCCTCTACGACCACCTTTTTTTGCAGGACACGCCCGGTGTAACCGGCGACCCCGCCGACGAGGGGCGTCCTTTTACCGATTTTATCAACCCCGATTCCATGAAAATCGTCACAGCCATGGCCGAACCCTACCTCGCGGGACTGCCCGCAGGGGAGCGAGTGCAGTTTGAGCGTCTGGGGTATTTCTGCACCGATCCTGACGGCACTCCAGAAAAACCGGTATTCAACCGAACTGTCACCTTGAAAGACAGTTGGGCGAAACTGGAAAAAAAGCTGTAGCGCAGGCAACGTTTCCGCCGGGAACTCCCCGGCGGATTTTTTATGCGCTGCCTTCACTTTTGATAAGGATTGCCTTACCTTCATGCTAAACTTTTTTTGTTTTTCGACGATTGCACGTTTGTATTCATAACATACCGGCAGCAAAAGAAGGGATTCCGATTTCCGGCTGACGTCATGTCCTTAACATCGCAACAGCACAGGCAGGTACAATCATGACCATCCGCAAGGCCATGCTTCTTCTCAACGGTCTCATTCTGGCCGCCGTCATCTTCACGGGATTTGAAATTTCTGTATTCATATCAAATATAAATACGCTTCAGGATGTTGAGCAGCAGCGCCTGGCCAGCCTCACGCTGGGTGAGGAAGTCCGCAAAAGTTCCGAAAACCTCACCGCCAATGTGCGGCTGTACGCCGTGACAGGCGACAGGAAAGCGCTCGACGCGTACAATGACATCGTGGATGTGCGCGCCGGGGCAAAGCCCCGCCCTGCCGACGCGCTGATCGCCCCCGGCCGGAAAAGAGAGCTGGTCGGCCTGCTCAAAGACTACGGCGTGACCGATGAGGAACTGGGTCTGGTGGCCAGGGCGAATCAGCTCTCCAATGCGCTGGTCATTCTGGAAACAGAGGCCATGAACGCCGTGGAAGGCAAGTTCAAGGACGCATCGGGCCAATATACCGTACAGGGGGCGCCTGACCGCGAAAAAGCGGCTCTGCTGGTGTTCGGCCCGGCCTATCAGGACGCCACCGCGGAGATTATGAAACCGCTGGATCAGTTCACCCGCATTCTTAATGAGCGTTGCAGCGCGCAAGTGCACGCCACACGCGAGAAAGTCCGCGCTAATTCCCTCTATGTCTCGATCTGCATCGCCATCATCTTCATTGCCATAATGATGAGCCTGATTTTTACCAGCCGTGCCATCACCACCCCGCTGGAAGAGACAACCAAATTTGCCGAACATGCGGCGCAGGGCAATCTTGACGCCGTCATAGCCGTCAACAGCGGCAATGAAATCGGCAGATTGCGTAAAACACTCAATTTCATGATCGAGCGTCTCAAGCATCGCATCCGGGAAAGCGCGGAAAAACAGGCGCTTGCCGAAGAACAGAGCCGCGCGGCGCAGGCCGCCAGACTCCATGCCGACGAGGCTCTGAACAGGGCCAACGAGGCGGCGCGGCAAATGCGCGAAGTGGCCGAGCGCCTGACTGACGTGGCCAGGGCAAGCGAGGACGTGGGCAGGGAGCTGACGGCGCGTATCGAACACAGCAACGCGGGAGCGCAGGAACAGGCCCAGCGTGTGGCCGAGGCAACCTCGGCCATGGAACAGATGAATCTGGCCGTGACGGACATTGCCGGCAATGCCGCCGCGTCATCCAAGGGGGCTCAGGAAACCCGCGACGCGGCCACAGCGGGCGTGACGGTTGTGGAGCAGGTCATGAAAAGCATCCAGAAGGTTCAGGATGATTCCATGGAACTCAAAAGCGTCATGACCGCGCTGGACAGGCGCGCGCAGGACATCACCCGGATTATGAACGTTATTTCCGACATTGCGGATCAGACCAATCTGCTGGCGCTGAATGCCGCCATCGAAGCGGCACGCGCAGGAGAGGCCGGCCGCGGGTTCGCTGTCGTGGCTGATGAAGTGCGCAAGCTGGCGGAAAAAACCATGGCCTCCACTTCGGATGTATCCAGCGCCATTACTTCCATCCAGGAAAGCTCCGCCAAAAGCATCACCCAGGTGGAGCGCAGCGTGGAAAATATTAATAAAACCAAGGAACTGGGCTCCAGAGCCAAGGCTACCCTGTCGGAAATTCTGAACATGGCGGCCGAATCAGCCGACAAAATCCAGGCCATTGCCGCCGCCAGTGAAGAGCAGTCCGCCACCAGCGAGGGAATCAGCCGCACCGTGGGGCAAATCAATATCATCGCCACTGAAACCGCGTCCAACATGGCGGATGCCTCGCACACGGTGGCAGAGCTTGAACGCCAGATTAATGTGCTGACAAACCTCATTACTTCGCTGAACAGACAATAGGCTCTGTGTTATTGTGCGTGCCCGGCGTTAACGTCATGTCCAGGTATCAATCCACAATCTCCCCGTCCGCCGGCTGACTCCGCAGGCGAGGGCGGACAGGGAGCGTGCGGATTGCCTCCCCTCCCGGCATCATGCCACCTTGAATACGTTGTATTCAGGGTGAGGCTGCCGACAACGTCCGCAGCCCGAAAATCGCGGGCAGATCGCGGCCTGGAGGCGCAAACTCCGCAAAGCAGCGTCAAATCATAAAGGATTTTTTGATGAAAGATCTCAAACTCTGGCTCAAACTCGGCTTTGGATTCGGCCTGCTCATCCTCCTCATGTGCGGATTGGGGCTTATGGCCATGAATACCCTGAAGGATACCCGGAACGCCAGCCAAAGCATCAGTGAATGCTATCTTGCGGAAGTGGAGATTGTCACGGATCTTGAGAGGGCTGTAAATTCCACTATCCAGTCCATGCTGCGCTTCGGCAGAAACGGACAGGAGGAAGACTGGGCTGCCGCGAACAAGAGCTTTGCGGACGCCCGGAACAGCCTTGACCGGGCGCTGAAGCTGGTTCAGGCCTATCCTGAACTGCGTGTTCTGAGGCAGAACGCCGATGCTACAGCGCAGAACATGGAAAAATATCAGGAACTGTGCGAGCAGACGCATGAACTCCAGACGCGTCTGATCACGCTGCGTCTGGATATGGACAAGAGCGCCTAGGAATTTCAGACCAGCGTGCTGCATCTTCTGAGACAGGGCGATCAGGTTCTGCTTGAAGCCATTTACAATGGGGAATCGCCTTCCGTGCTGGAGACACTCACGCTGTCCCTCACTCTGGGCAACGAGCTTGCCTCCCTGGGCAACACCATACGCATCAAGAATCACAGCGCGCAGGCACTGAATGATCCCGCCATAATGCGGGAAGGGCTGGAGCTTTTCAACCGACTGAACCAAAGCTTCAACAGGCTCAACCCGCTGCTGCCGGAACAATACCTGCCGGAGCTGGAAAGCGCCTACAATGCCGCCAATGTATACAAGGCCAATATGGAAAGTCTGCTTGAAACCTGGCTCAGTCGCGCGGAGATCGACAGGGAGCGGGGCACTGTGGCCGACAATGTTCAGGAACTGGCCCGGATTACCGTCGCCGCGGGCATGGAACAGACCAGAAGCATCGCCCGCGATGCGGACAGTTCGGCGCTTGACGCCTCCAATATGCTGACCGCGGGTCTGATTGCCGCCGTCCTGATCGGACTCCTCCTGTCTGTCGCGCTCACTCGCAGCATCACACTCCCTCTGGCAAAAGGGGTGAACTTTGCCGCTGCCGTGGCAGGCGGAGATCTCGATCATATGCTTGATGTTCAGCGCAAGGATGAACTGGGAAAGCTGGCTGATGCCCTTAACTCCATGGTCAGCACCCTGAAACAAAAAATCAATGAGGCCCTGGAAGCCACCAGGGAAGCAAAGGGCAAACAGGAAGAAGCCATTGCCGCCCTGGAGGAGGCCGAGGCCGCCAAAGCCCTGGCCTATCTGCGGGCACAGCCCGACGTAACGGTGGAGGAGGTGCCCGATTACCATGGATAAAGTGATGGAACAGCTTATGGAGGCGCTCACCAGCCCCAGAATGCACGAGGAATTTCTCAGCGGTCTGTGGGACACAATCTACTCATCTGTACTGGCCACCGCTGCTGCCTGCCTTCTGGGGCTGATTCTGGGGGTTCTGCTGGTGGCGGGGGAGCGGGACGGCGTGTACCCTCTGCCTGCCCCCTTGATGAAGGCACTCAATCTCATTATCAACATTTTGCGCTCTGTGCCCTTCCTTATCCTCATGATTTTTGTC
>OFFZ01001801.1_pt1 | contig 11698 bp, 7 predicted proteins | sample 1521631 | NCBI WGS metagenome assembly OFFZ01 (sample SAMEA3504102, study PRJEB24116) | mouse gut metagenome | biome: mouse gut; feature: mouse-associated habitat; material: faeces | place: Denmark | collected 2011 | reverse complement strand
GCCAGCCATGACAGGGTGCGGAAGTTCCGGACAGGAACCTGCGGCGGAGACAGCGGCAGAAGCACCAGCTGAGGAAGGGGCAGAGGCGCCTGCCCAGGAAGAGAGCGCAGGCGGGGAGTCCTATACGATAGCCACAGTCGTAAAGGATATGTCCGATCCCTGGTGTCTCAGGCATCAGGTAGGCGTGGATGAGTACGCAAAGGAAACAGGACATAACTGTTATGTAAAAGGTCCTTCCAAGACAGATTCCGCAGAACAGATACAGGTGCTTGAAAATCTGGTGGAGCAGGATATCGACGCGCTCTGCGTTGTCCCCATCGATCCGGAGGCATGCAAACCTGTTCTTTCCAGGGCGAGGGAGAAAGGAATCGTTGTCATCACGCATGAGGCGGAGGGCTTTGATGAGTGTGATTATGATCTGGAGGCTTTCAACAATCAGGAATACGGCGAGGCGATGATGGACGAGCTGGCGAAAGCCATGGGAGAAGAAGGGAGTTATGTGACAATGGTGGCGTTCCTTTCCTCCACTTCACACAATCAGTGGATGGATGCCGCGGTGGCGCGCCAGAAGGAAGCGTATCCGAATATGCAGCTTATTCCGGAAGAGCGCATCGAGTGTGAAGACAACATGGATATGGCTTACAATAAAACGAAGGAGATCATCAAAAAGTACCCTGATATCAAGGGATTTATCGGGGCTTCCAGCTATGATCCGCCCGGGGCTGCAAAGGCGATCGATGAACTCGGGATGACGGGCAGTATGTTTGCGGTAGGTACAGGCGTTCCCTCCGTGTCCGGACCATATCTGGAATCCGGTTCCAATCCCTGCGTTCTGTGCTGGGATCCGGCGCTTTCCGGCAAGGCGATGTGCGAACTGGCGGTCATGATCCTGAATGGCGAGGGAGATAAGATCCAGACAGGGCTCGATCTCGGGATCGAAGGCTATAACAGTGTCAATGTGAACGGAACAGATATCAGCGGCAGTGCAGTTCTTATCATCGACAAAGAGAATATGGCAGACTACCAGTTCTGAGCGTAGTCGGGGATCAGATGTCTGCATATCTTTTTCAAGGATGAAGAGATGTGCAGGCAATATTCATAAGTAAAGGCGGGAATAGGATGAGAGAGGTATTGCTTGAGATTAAGGAAGTATCCAAACATTTCGGCGGAGTCAAGGCTCTTGATAAAGTCGGCTTGAAGATAGGAAAGGGAGAGATACACTGCCTTGTCGGCGAGAACGGCTGCGGCAAGTCGACACTGATCAAAATAATTTCGGGGTTTTATAAACCGGACGGCGGAGAGATATGCTTTGAGGGAAAAACATATTCTTCTCTGGAGATCAATCAGTCCATTCAACTGGGCATACAGGTGATCTATCAGGATATGTCGATCTTCCCCAATTTAACAGTGGCAGAGAATATAGCCATGAATTTTGAACTGTATAACAGGAAAAAACTGGTAAACTGGAAGAGCGTAAAGGAGATAGCGAAGAAGTCGTTAGACCATATCGGCATCGATATCCCTCTGCAGGAGACGGTGGGAAAACTGTCTGTGGCGGATAAACAGCTGATCGCCATTGCCCGTTCTATTCTCTATAACTCAAAACTGATCATTATGGACGAGCCAACTTCGGCGCTGACGAGGAAAGAGGTCGACAAATTGTTCAGAGTGATACGAAAACTTCAGAGCGAGGGGATATCCATTTTGTTTGTCAGCCACAAGCTGGATGAGGTTTTCGAGATTGCGGATCAGTTTACGGTGTTCAGAAACGGAAAGCTGATCACCTCCGAGCCTGCCAAGGATGTGACGGACGAGCAGTTTGTCTACTACATGACGGGAAGAAAGATTAAGGAAGAATTTTTTGTCGCGGAGAATGCGGACATGAAGAAGTCCCTGTTCCGTGTGGAGAACCTCTGTCTGAAAAACGGGTTTGAACAGATCAGCTTCGATATCCATCCAGGCGAGATACTGGGGATCACCGGACTGCTCGGTTCGGGGAGGACAGAGCTTGCCAAAACGCTTTTCGGTATGTACTCGGCGGACGCCGGGAAGATATATATCGAAGACAGGGAGGTGACTTTGAGATCGCCGATGGACGCCCTGAGGCAGAAGGTGGCGTATGTGCCGGAGGACAGGCTGACAGAGGGCCTCTTTTTGACGCAGTCCATCGAGAATAACATGATCATATCCAATATTGACCGGCTGAAAAAGAAAAACAGGGTGGTGGATTTTAAGCGAAGTACCGAGGACAGCAGAAAGTGGGTGGAGAATCTGGGAATCAAGCTCCACGAGCTGAAGGACGGCATCCAGACGCTGTCCGGCGGCAACCAGCAGAAGGTGGTGCTGGGCAAATGGCTGGAGACAGAGCCGAAGGTACTTATTCTGAACGGACCGACAGTCGGGGTGGATATCGGGGCGAAATACGATATCCATAACTATCTGAGGAATCTGGCGGGGCAGAGACAGATGGCGATCCTTCTGATATCGAATGATATCAGCGAGGTGCTGATGAACTGCAACCGTATTTTGATCATCAAAAGCGGCCGCATAACGGGAGAATACAAAAATACGGATCTCGACAGCTCCCGTCTGCAGGTGCTGATCACGGAAGAAAAGGAGGCGGAAGCGGTATGAATGCAAAAAAGCTGTTAAAACACAATGAATTCTATGTCGCTGTGATCATTATCGCGTTATCTTTCGTGATCCATATGACAAGCGGCCAGTTTTTTACGGCAAATAATCTGGTCGATCTGGTGAGGAGCCTTATCGTTCCGGGCATGATGGCGTCCGGACTGTTTATGGTCATCGCATCCGGAAACATAGATGTGTCTTTTCCCTACACAGCAATGCTCTGTATGTTCGGGGTGACAAAGCTGTTTCAGACGATAGGCTATGAAGGCCCCGTGATACTGGGATTTCTGATAGCCGGGGCGATCGGAATGCTGCTTGGACTTATCAACGGGATCCTTGCGGCGTGGCTGAAGCTGCCGACGCTGATCATCACGCTGGGCACCTGCACGATCTATCTGGGATTTACCCAGGGAGTTTTGAAGAGCAGCGTGATATCCGTGCTGCCGAAGCCTCTGGCTGATATGGCGGCGGCGAACCTGTTTTCTGTCAGAAGCGCCTCCACGAATCTGGGGAGCTCCATGCCGGTCAGCGTTTTTCTTCTGATCGCGACGCTGCTCCTGGTCGGCTTCATCATGAAATATACGATGCTCGGAAGAGGCATCTACGCGGTCGGCGGCGATCCGGTCGCAGCGGAGAGAGTCGGATTCAATGTGTCCGGCATCAAGATATTCGTGTTTACCTTCTGTGGATTTATCGGCGGGATCACAGGGCTGACACAGGTGTCATTATCCGGCATGTGCCAGATCAACTTTTTTGACGGATATGAGATGACGATCATTGCGGCCGTGGTGCTCGGGGGAGCCAGTATCGCCGGGGGGAGCGGGAGCGTGACAGGCACGTTTCTGGGCGTGCTTTTGATGAAGCTGATCTCCAACAATCTGATCCTTTTGGGTATACCGACGAACTGGAGCAAACTTATGACGGGCGTCCTGATCATTGTCGGCGTCAGCACATCAGCCTACAAGATGGTGGCGGCGGAGAGAAAGGTGGCGTCCAACATACTCGATCACAAAAACGGGGAGGAGATGGCGGATGAATAGCATAGCAAAATATATTCAGAAAGAATCAAATAACGTCAAGCTGCTGCTTATGCTGGTATTATCTCTGGTCGTTCTGACGATAGCGACGAAGGGACAGTTCTTTTCGTTGAATCAGATGCAGCTTGTGGCATATCTGTTTCCCGAGATGGGCGTTCTGGCGCTAGGCATGATGCTCGCCATGATCAGCGGAGGGATAGACCTGAGCGTGGTGGCGGTCGCTGACCTGACCGGGATCCTGAGCTGTATGCTGTTAAAGAGGATGATGCCTGTGGATGCGCCTGCGGCGGTACAGATTCTGGTGTTGCTGGCAGTCCTGATCTGCAGTTTCGTTATGGGAGCATTGTGTGGCGTGTTTACGGGAACATTGATCGCAAGGATAGGGATACCCGCCATGGTTGCCACACTGGGCGCATCGGATATCATTCTGGGGCTTGCAGTGGGCATCACAAACGGCTCATCCGTGAAGGAGCTGCCGCCTGTTTTGAATGAGGTGGTGAATTACAGACTCTTCGGGATCATTCCGAGCACAACGATCATTTTTGCGGTGTGCGCCGGGCTGATAGCGTTTATTCTGAACAGGACTGCGCTGGGCTTTAAGATATATATGATCGGTTCCAACAAAGATGCGTTTAAATATTCGGGGATGGATAATAAAAAGATACTGACTCTGACTTATATGCTCAGTGGTATGCTGGCTTCTGTCTCGGGACTTTTGATGTGCGGGCATTTCAATTCTGCCAGATCGGACTTTGGAAAATCCTATCTCACACCTTCGATTCTGATCTGTGTGCTGGCGGGAGTCAATCCGAACGGCGGAAAAGGTAAGATGGGAGGTATGGTGATAGCCGTTATCATCCTGCAGATGCTCTCCTCGGGATTTGCGCTGTTCCAGAATATTTCCGACTACTATAAGAACCTGATCTGGGGGCTTGTGCTTATCCTTGTCATGATCATAAACGTGGTGTCAGAGAGAAAAAAAGCAAAGAAATAAATATCGAAAAAGTATTATATAGAAAAAACCCTTCGGAATGATCAGAACGGAGGGTTTTTTCTATGCTCACCCTATGTGGAAGAAATCCTTCCTGTTCGATTTTACAGCTTCTGTTTCCAACTCACCTGATCAAATACTTTCGTGATCTCCTCCTCCGGCGCCGGCGTCAGCAGGCTTACCGCTGCATTAAAGATACAGCCGACGATAAAGGCGGGCAGCAGCTCATAGATATTGAATGCGCCGCCGAGTTTCGAGATGCCGAACTTCCAGATAAAGATCATGATACCGCCGGAGACCATGCCCGCCAGCGCACCCCATTTATTGGAACGCCTCCAGAACAGCGCGCAGAGGACAACAGGCCCGAAGGTCGCGCCGAAGCCGGCCCATGCGAAAGATACGATCTGGAATACGGAACTGCCCGGATCCCTCGCCAGAAAGATGCCGATCACGGCGATGGCGATCACAGTGCATCTTGCGATGGCCATGGCGGTTTTTTCTTTCAGCTTGATGCCGAGGAAATCCTGCATGATATTCTGGGAAATGCCGGACGCCGCCGTCAAAAGCTGGGAGTCCGCCGTGGACATGGTAGCCGCCAGAATACCGGCCATGATCACACCCGCCAGGAGCGCGGGGAAAATCCCGAATTTACTTAAGAATCCTGCGATTTGGATGATGATGGTCTCGGAATCCTCGAGAGCAGGGATCACGCCTGCCTGCGTCATGCTGTAACCGATGATGCCGATCAGGATCGCGACAGTCATGGAGATGACAACCCAGATACTTGCAACCCTTCTGGATAGAGCCAACTTTTCTTCGTCTTCGATCGCCATGAAGCGGAGCAGGATATGGGGCATGCCGAAATAGCCGAGGCCCCATGCAAGGGTGGATATAATGGTCAGGGGCGTGTAGGGGGAGGCGCTGCCGTCAGCGGCCACATAGGTCTGCGTAAAGCTCAAGTAGCCGGGCAGGGCTTTTGCGTTTTCGATCACCGCGGCAGCGCCGCCCGCCTGTACCACGCCGAAACCGATCACGATAAACAGTGCGATGGTCATGATAATGCTCTGGATCAGGTCGGTGGTGCTTACCGCAAGGAACCCGCCGAAGGCGCAGTAGGTTACGATAATGACGGCAGATACGATCATCGCTACCATGTAATTCATGCCGAACAGCGTGCTGAACAATTTGCCGCAGGCGGAAAAACCGGATGCGGTGTAGGGAATAAAGAAAATGATGATGATGACAGCGGCAATGGCTGTCAGCACATTTTTCCGGTCGCCGTAACGCCTGGCAAAGAAATCAGGTATGGTGATAGCCCCTACCGCATGGGAATAGCGGCGGATCTTTTTGGAGACGATGAGCCAGTTTAGATAGGTGCCTGCCGCCAGTCCGATCACCGTCCAGCCCACATCGGCAAGGCCGGAGAGATAAGCCAGTCCGGGAAGTCCCATCAGCAGATAGCTGCTCATGTCGGAAGCCTCCGCACTCATGGCGGTAACGAAAGGGCCGAGCGTCCTTCCGCCCAGATAAAAATCATCTGTATTGGAATTCTTTCTGGAAAAAGAGATGCCTATGTAGAGCATTCCGCACAGATAGACTACAATAGCAAGGATAATACAGCTTTGTGTCAACATAATAAATTTTTCCTCCTCATAATAATTTGTATTTATTGAATTTTCATACAAATCTTTAACAGTTTAGCACACTAAAGAGCATTTGTCAAAATCTCGCGGTTGCATTCGGGGAAACTGCTTGATAAAATATGGATAAATAAAAGATTGAGCAAAAATACGGCAGAGCCCCGCCGCAGGGGATGCCTGTCAGAAAATAATAATTTATGCATGATGACAATAAATAGGGAAGCTGCCATGACTGCTGAAAAAATAAAATATCCGCTGAAAAATAAGCTGATCATACTGGTGCTTGTGGCAATGGTGCCGATCCTTTATATTACGATCTATCTGATCATGGCGCTTTTAAATTACAGCCGTGCCTATGACCAGATCGTCAGCAGTATGACTGTTGCGAATAATTATAATATTAATTTTAAAGAAGAGATGGATGAAAGTCTCTATAAACTGGTGGTCAGCAATGTTACTTTTGATACGATCGAAGAGGACGGGACTTTTAAGGACCCGTATAAGCTGATCGAGGAACTCAGGGAAGGGAGTAATAACCTGCTGGCGATGACAAGGGACAGGGAAAGCCGGATATGGCTGCAGAGTCTTTTGCGGAGTATAGATACACTGGAGGACAGAGTGAATGATATCAAGCAAAATAAAGAGACGGACGGACAGTATGAAGAAAGTATCGACATGCTGTATAACGATATTTATATTCTGACGGAACTGATACAGGATGATATCCAACAGTATATTTATTATCAGACAAGAAGTATTGAACAGTTGAAAATACAGTTGAACGAAGAAGTGGAGCATGTCATTTTTATCAGTATTTTACTGGGGATATGCATTGTTGCTGCGGTAATACTGATTACCAGCGCCATATTGAACAGTATTACAAAACCGATTCAGGAATTGTGCCGGATCACCAGCCAGATCGCGGAAGGAAATTTCTCGGATCGTGCCAAAATGCAGACGAAGGACGAATTGGAAGTATTGTCGGACAGTGTAAATGACATGTCTGAAAATCTGGAAGTCATGGTGCATCAGATCAAGGAGGATGAGAGAAAGATGCGGCATGCGGAACTGCGGCTTTTGCAGGAGCAGATTAATCCGCATTTTCTGTATAATACGCTGGATACAATCGTATGGCTGATAGAGGGCGGCGATCCCGATAAAGCGGTAGATATGGTCGTGGCTCTTTCGGAGTTTTTCCGGCTGGTCCTGAGCAAGGGAAAAGAATATATTTCCATCCGGGAAGAAAAGGAGCATATCCGCGGTTATCTGGAGATTCAGCAGGTGCGCTATCAGGATATTCTGGATTATGAGATCGATATAGAACCGGAATTGTATCAATATAAAATATTGAAACTCACATTGCAGCCGCTGGTGGAGAATTCTTTATATCATGGTATTAAATATAAGCGGGCAAAAGGAAAGATATGGATCGCGGGAAAAATGATGGAAGGCGATTCGCCAAAAGAAGAGAGGATATTACTGTGTGTGCGGGATAACGGCGTGGGTATGGATGAAGAGGAACTGAAACGGCTCAATACAGAAATAGGAAAACCCTGTAAAGAAACAGAAAAGGGTTTCGGGCTTGCTAATGTAAATGAGCGGATACGCATGAACTTCGGTATGGAGTACGGGATGACGATAGAGTCGAAAAAAGGCGGCGGCACGAAAGTCAGTATTGTCATTCCGGCAGTAAAGCTGCATGAAAAACTGCCGGGGGAAGTTTTTCAGGAAAATGCGGAAATATATAAAAAAGAGGGAAACACATGAAGCGGATCATGGAAAAAGTGAAGGAAATAATTTTCGGGCATGTCGGTATCTGTATTCTGCTGCTGTGTGCCGGTCCCTTTCTTTTTATCAGTCACGGCATTTTTCGGGAGATTGAAATAGAGCAGGCGCCTTTTAATTCGGATGAAGAAGACCTGATCGTTGTCGGGGTATCCCAGCTTGGCAGTGAGTCCGGCTGGAGAACGGCGCATACTCTTTCGATTCAGGATGCGCTGACCAAAGATGCGGGCTATTTCCTGATCTTCAATAATGCCCGCCAGATGCAGGAAAACCAGATCAAGGCGATCCGCAGTTTTATTTCCCAGCGGGTGGATTATATCGTATTTGCGCCGGTGATAGAGAGCGGCTGGGAAACGGTGCTGCAGGAGGCGAAGGATGCGGGAATCCCGGTGATCATTATAGACCGTATGGTGGATGTGGAGGATGATTCGCTCTATACGACATGGATCGGAACGGATGCCAGAAGCGAGGGACAAAAGGCGGGAAGATGGCTGGAGAGATATCTGCGCACAAAAGACAGGCAGTCTGATGATATTAATATCATTGTGCTGCAGGGGACCATAGGCTCTACGGCGGAGATCGGCAGGACAAGAGGGTTTGAGGAGATCGCAAAAAATCATGAAAACTGGCATATTCTGGAATCCGCCACAGGAGATTTTACGGCGATAAAAGGGAAGGAAGTAATGCGGGATATGCTCCGCCGTTATCCAGATATCGATGTGTTGGTATCTCAGAATGACGATATGACGATGGGCGCGATCGAAGCGATGCAGGAAGCGGGTGTCAGTTTCGGGGAGCATGGAAAAGTGAAGGTCATTTCTTTTGATGCCATTCATGACGCGCTGGAAATGGTGGATGCGGGAATGATTAACGTGGATATTGAATGTAATCCTGTACAGGGAGCTTATATCGATATGATCATACGGAAACTTGAAAAAGGGGAACCGATTGAAAAAAGTTATGTTGTGGAAGAAAATGTATTTACAAAAGATAACGTGTCGGAGTTTCTGGACGGCAGAACCTATTGATTTTCGGATGATGTAAAAACTGCGCAGTCGCAGTAATGCTGTTTTGGAGAGGAAAAGCGGATGCTCAAAGTATTTTTGGTGGAAGATGAAAGTATTGTCAGAGAAGGATTGAAAAACAATATTCCCTGGCAGGAGTACGGCTATCAGTTTATGGGGGAGGCAAGCGATGGGGAAATGGCGCTGCCGATGATCAGGAAGATCCGGCCGGATGTGCTGATCACGGATATTAAAATGCCGTTTATGGACGGGCTGGCACTGAGTCAGATCGTAACACAGGAAATACCGGATATCAAGATCATCATTATCAGCGGTTATGATGAATTTGAGTATGCCCAGCGTGCGATCCGTGTGGGCGTGGAACAGTATCTTTTAAAGCCGGTCACGCGGGGAGCGCTGCGGAAGGTGCTTCTGGAGATCAGGGAGAAGATCGAGACGGAGCAGGAGCAGAAAAGCTATCTGGATACCTTTCAGAATGAGATGAAGGAGTATGAAGAATATTCCCGCAGAAATTTTCTGGAAAAGGTATTTGGGGGGGCTCTTTCCGTGCAGCAGATCTATGAGGAGGCGGCGAAAATTTCGCTGGAGCTGGGCGGTCCCTGCTATAATATAGTGCTCCTGAGCCTGCAGGTAAAACGTCAGAATCCGGAAGCAGTGATGCGGGAGCCGGAAGGATTTGACAGAGTGAAGGAGGCGTTGTTCCGGTATTTTATGCGGTTTCCGGAATATCTTGTCTTTCGCTGGAATATCAGCCTGTATGGCGTCCTGATCAGGGGTGAAGCGGAGCAGATGGAGGAGATGAAAAAAAGATGCCTTACAAATATTGTAAAAATCTGCTCGGAGGAAGAGTTTTCCATGGAATGGCATGCGGCGGTGGGGGAACCGGTGGAGAGGCTTTCTCTTTTGCCGGAATGCTATACAAAGGTGAACCATATACTTGCACACCGTTTTTTCAATCCCCAGCAGCATATTCTGACGGAAAAGGATGCGCAGGAATTTCTGCCGGGAAAGGATATCAAAAGCTTTGAATCTCTGGACAGCGCAAAAGTGAACCCTGAGATCATCCGGGGATTTTTAAGGGAAGGAAAACAGGAAGAGATAGAAGACTTTATAAACGGCTATCTGGCGGGCGTGAAAGAGGCTCTGGAATCCAGACTGTTTCGGGATTATCTGCTGCTGAATGTGCGCTTTACGACAGTGAATTATATGGAAATGCTGGGCATAAGCCAGCAGGAGGTACTGCCGGAGAGCGATCATGAGAAAATGCGGGAGGTATCCATCAACAGCGGGGATATTTACGACTATATGCAGGAACTGCTGGAGAGGGCGCTGATGCTCCGGGATAGGGAGAGTGAAAATCAGGGTAAGCGTGTACTCAAAAAAGGACTGGAATATATAGAAGAAAACTTCAGCGAAGATTCTCTTTCATTAAACAGTGTGGCGGGAGCGATCGGCGTCAGCGGCAACTACTTCAGCAGCGTGTTCAGCCAGGAAATGCAGATGACCTTTATTGAATATGTCACAAAGAAGCGGATGGAAAAGGCAAAAAAACTGCTGCGCCAGACGGATAAGCATTCCGGTGAGATCGCGGCGGAAGTGGGGTATAAAGATCCCCATTATTTCAGCTTTGTCTTCAAAAAGACAGCGGGCTGTACGCCAAGAGAATACCGGAACGGAAAATAAACATATCAAGCCGGAGGAGGAGCGGAACTGCGTTTTACAGAGAGGTGCCAGGGAAGGCTCTGGGAAGAGACAGGGGAACCTTTCATCAGTTTCAGTATATTTTCGGCAATGGTCGTTCCCATCTCATGATTTTTATGGGACAGCGAAGTGATCTGCACGGTGGAAAGTTCGCTGAGATAGGAATTGTCAAAACAGACAATGCTGATATCTTCGGGAATTCGCAGATTTTTATACGCCAGTTCTTTGATGAGCCAGTAGGCGATTTCATCGTTGTAAGAGACAACGGCAGTCGCATCTTTTAACTGCTTTAAAACAAATTCAGATAAAAAGCCGGTATCCTGCTTTTTTTGCAGCGCGTCAAGCTGTGCGGTATCGAAATAGCTGATACGGTCCTCGCAGAAAGGGATATTTTCATCCCGCAGGGCTGATAAAAGTCCAAAGCACCGCTCGCTGCCCTGTATATCGTCTACTTTAAAGATACCGGCTATTTTTTCATGCCCGAGAGAAGTAAGATATTTTCCGAGATAATATCCGCCCCCGTAATTATCGTCTTTTATAAAAGGAAAGTCGGGAAGGTTGACATAATTACCGTGGAAAAACAAAACGGAACGGCCCATCTGTTTGAGACGGTTGTAGAGGTCATGGTTCGGTGTCGGGAAAGCGGTCTTGCAGCCTTCGCTTAAAATACCGCGGACGGGGGATTCCAACAGCTGCAGCAGGATCTCTCTTTCGACCGATGCCTGGTTGTTTGTGACATAGACAGCAGAGGAAAAACCTGCTTCCCGTAAAGTGCTCCGCAGGTCCGCAAGGATTCCGGGGTAGATATATTCCGTATCGGAACAGATCAGGATCGCCACACTGTCCTTTCCCGCCCTGCCGGAGAGTCCTGTAGCGTAGGAGCCGCTG
>OFFZ01001799.1_pt1 | contig 11710 bp, 11 predicted proteins | sample 1521631 | NCBI WGS metagenome assembly OFFZ01 (sample SAMEA3504102, study PRJEB24116) | mouse gut metagenome | biome: mouse gut; feature: mouse-associated habitat; material: faeces | place: Denmark | collected 2011 | reverse complement strand
CGGTGCGCTATGGGTGTGCCAGCGGGTGCATCGCTCCGGGGTTCGTGGCCCAAGCCGCGGACTATCTCCACGGACAGCTCCCCATCTGTACCGTGATCGGCTTCCCCAACGGCTACGCCACCACCGCCGCCAAGTGCTTTGAGACCGAGGACGCCCTAAAAAACGGCGCCCAAGAGATCGACATGGTCATCCGGGTGGGCTGGGCCAAGGAGGGCCGGTACGACCGGGTACTGGAGGAAATCCGCGCCGTAAAGGCCGTCTGCGGACCCAATATCCTAAAGGTCATCGTGGAGACCTGCCTCCTCACAGAGGAGGAGAAGATCGCCTGTCTGCAGCTGCTGCCGGGATATATGGAGGCGGACGGCTTTTTTATGGCGAGACTGAGACGAAAGGACTGTTAGAGAAAGTGGAAAATGCGACGCGGACGGATATAAAATCCCTCACCCTGGAGGAATTGGAAGAGGATCTGGCCTCCAGGGGGGAGAAGCCCTTCCGGGCCAGGCAGGTTTACCAGTGGATGCATGTGAAACTGGCCAGGGGCTTTGAGGACATGCACAACCTGCCCAAAAAGCTTCGGGAGGAATGGGGGACCTGTTTTTCCTACACGGCCCTGAGAGCGGTGCGGGTACAGGAGTCCAGGCTGGACGGCACGAAGAAGTTCCTTTTTGAACTGGGGGACGGGAATCTGGTGGAGAGTGTGTGGATGAAGTACCGGCACGGCAACAGCGTCTGTATTTCCTCTCAGGTGGGCTGCAGGATGGGATGTACATTCTGCGCCTCCGCCCTGGGAGGGCTGATCAGGAATCTGCAGCCTTCGGAGATGCTGGATCAGATCTATGCCATCACCCTGCTCACGGGAGAGCGGGTGAGCAATGTGGTGGTCATGGGCACGGGGGAACCCCTGGATAATTACGAGAATCTGGTGAAATTTATCCGGATGCTCACAGATGACAGGGGGCTTCATATCAGCCAGAGAAGCGTCACGGTTTCCACCTGCGGCCTGGTGCCTCAGATACGGAGGCTGGCCGGGGAGGGACTGCAGATCACGCTGGCGCTGTCCCTGCACGCGGCCACGGACGAGAAGCGCCAAAAGTTGATGCCGGTGGCCCGGCGGTACTCCATCCAGGAGCTGTCGGTGGCCTGCAGATACTATTTTGAGAATACAGGCAGGCGGATCACGCTGGAGTACAGCCTGGTGGGAGGGGTCAACGACTCGGAGGAGGACGCGGAGCTGCTCAGCGCCCTGGCCGGGCCCCTGGGCTGCCATGTGAATCTGATCCCCATGAACCCTGTGAGGGAGTACAGTTTTCAGGGGCCGGACAGGACAAGAATCCGGGCATTTCAAAATAGGCTTGAAAAAAATAAAATTAATGGTACTATAAGAAGGGAAATGGGAAGGGACATTGATGGGGCCTGCGGCCAGCTGCGCCGCAGGTCAATGTCGGACTTTGGAGGAAATAAAACGTGCTAAAGACGTTTTCTATCACTGACACAGGCAGAAGGCGAAAAGTGAATCAGGATTATGTGTATTCATCGGAGAGACCCGTGGGGAATCTGCCGAATCTGTTTCTGGTGGCGGACGGTATGGGAGGGCATAATGCGGGGGATTATGCCTCCAGGGCCGCGGTCAGGACCATAGTGGAGAGCGCATCGGCGTCGCCTCTGACGGATCCTGTGCGGATCCTGCAGGAAGCCATTCAGGCGGCCAACACTCTGATCTATGAGCGGGCGGACGGGTCTGCGGAGCTTCAGGGCATGGGCACCACGGTGGTGGCGGCCTGCTGCCAGGGGGAGCGCCTGTATGTGGCGAACGTGGGGGACAGCAGACTGTACGTGGCCGGAAGCCAGGGAATACGGCAGATCACCAGGGACCATTCCTGGGTGGAGGAGATGATTGTGCGGGGAGGCATTGGAAGGGCGGAGGCCCGGAATCACCCGGACAAGAACATTATCACCAGGGCAGTGGGGACCGAGGATGTGGTGAAGGTGGACCTTTTCGAGGTGGATCTTGAGAAAGAGGACGAGATCCTGATGTGTACGGACGGTCTTACCAACATGCTGGACGACGAGGAGATCAGGATGATCCTGGACGGGGCCAGGGATATTGTGGAGAAGGCACAGGAGCTTGTGAGAGCGGCCAACGAACGGGGAGGCCGGGACAATATCAGTGTGATTTTGATCGATCCCCTCTCGGGACGGATCTGAGGGAACAGGAATCTGTCCATGGCTGTGGGACGGGTCTTAAAGGTCGGGGGTATCAGAATGGAGAACATGTATGATTAAGATTGGAATGATGATAGGCGACCGCTATGAGGTACTGGAAAAGATCGGTACGGGCGGCATGTCGGATGTATATAAGGCGAAATGCCACAAGCTGAACCGGTTCGTTTCCATCAAGGTCCTGAAGCAGGAATTTAGCGAGAATGCCAATTTTGTATCGAAATTCCGTACAGAAGCCCAGGCTGCCGCGGGACTGATGCATCCCAATATTGTAAATGTGTATGATGTAGGGGAGGAGAACGGTATCCACTACATTGTCATGGAGCTGGTGGAAGGGATCACCCTGAAAAAATATATTGAGAAAAAGGCAAGGCTGTCTTTTAAAGAGGCGGTCAGCATTGCCATCCAGGTGAGCATGGGGATCCAGGCAGCCCACAACAATCATATCATCCACAGGGATATCAAGCCCCAGAATATTATGATCTCCAAGGACGGAAAGGTGAAAGTCACCGACTTCGGCATTGCCAAGGCGGCCACCAGCAACACCATCACTTCCAATGTGATGGGATCCGTCCACTATACCTCCCCGGAACAGGCCCGGGGCGGCTACAGCGATGAGAAAAGCGATATCTATTCCCTGGGGATCACGATGTTTGAGATGCTCACGGGCAGGGTCCCTTTCAACGGGGAGACCACCGTGGCCATCGCCATCAAGCATATTCAGGAGGAGCTTCCCTCCCCCAAGGAATTTGTGCCTGAGATACCGGGCAGCGTGGAGAGCATTGTGATAAAATGCTGTCAGAAATCTCCTGACCGCAGGTACCAGAACATGCAGGATCTTGTAGCGGATCTGAAGCAGTCCCTTATGAGCCCGGACGCGGATTTTGTGGTGAAGAACGACCCGGACATGGAGGGCGGCACCCGGATGATCACCGACAGCGACATGCGCAAAATCAAGCGCAGAACCAACGGCAGGGAGGATTACCGGGGAGAAGGCTATGGGGAAGGCAGCTACCAGGAGGAGGCCTACGGGGAGGAGGCAGGATACCCTGAGGAAGCCTACCAGGAAGGCAGCTACCCTGAGGACGGCTATCCGGAGGAATCCTATGCCCAGGCAGGCTATGGGGAGGCGTTTCCGGAGGAGTCCTACCCTGAGGAGGGTTATCCGGAAGAAGCCTACCCTGAGGAGATATATCCGGAACAGGAATCTTATCCGGAGCAGGAGCTTTACCAGGAGCAGGAAGTATATCCAGAGCAGGAACCATACCAGGAACAGGAACCTTATCCGGAAGAGTCCTATCCGGAGGAACCTTATCCGGAGGAGTCCTATCCGGAGGAGCCTTATCCGCAACAGGAGCAGGGGTACCTGCCCCGGGATCCCTTTGAGGAGAACGAGGGCGGGGAAGAAGAGGGGGAGGAGTACGACTACAACCCAGATATGGACAAGCTTGCCACGGTGCTCACTCTGGTGATGGGACTGGTGATCTGCGTCATAGTGGCCGTGCTGGCGGTGAAGCTTCTGGGATCCTGGGAGGAGGGGGAGGAGAATTCCGACGGCCCCATCCTTACCTCTGAGGCGGGAGTTCCCGGCAGCGGAGGGGAGCAGAGCGTGACAATGCCCCGGGTGATGGGCAAGGCCGTGGAGGAGGCCAGGAATGAGCTGGCACAGCTGGGGCTGAAGTCGGAGGTGGAATATCAGGATTCGGATACCGTGCCGGCGGGGGAGGTTATGAACAGCAGTGTGGGCACAGGGGAGGAAGTTCTCACCGGAAGCACGGTGATCCTCACCGCCAGCGCCGGTCCCCAGGGCATAGAAGTGCCCTCGGTGACGGATATGGACTATGAGGACGCGGATATCCGGCTTACAAGTCTGGGTTTTGTGGTGACGAAAGTGGAAGGGAATTCCGACGAAGTGGCCCAGGGTGTGGTTATGTCACAGTTTCCCTCCGCAGGCACCCACGCGCCCCGGGGAACCAATATTACAGTCACTGTGAGCCAGGGAAGGGAAAAGATTTGGGTTCCCATGCTGGTGGGACACACAGAGGAGGACGGCACCGCTCTGGCCATAGAGGCGGGGCTTGAGATCCGTGAGGTGACTTACGAGTACAATGCAGAGTATGAGGAGGGAACCATCTTCTACCAGAGCTGTTCCTACAATCACTATGTGGAACCTGGCACCCTGCTGGACATCAAGGTGAGCCAGGGCCAGGCGGCTTCCTACAAATATACCGAGAACATTATGCCGCCCACCCAGGAGGAGGCTCCGGACTATGTTCAGGGCAGTGAGGTGGCGGTGCAGCTGGTCACGGACAGCGGGCAGGTGCTGATGGACTCCAGGATAACCGGTTTTCCCCATGTAGCCAACTACTATGGGATCACTTCGGCCGGGGGCACCATGACCATGACTTACACTGTCACCATAGGCGGGGGCACCACCACTGACCCTGAAACAGGGGAGACTGTCAGTGTTCCGGGCACCACGGAGAGCCGGTCGTTTACCAGGAGGATTGAATTTACACAGGAGTAGCCATCGCTGTGGAAAACTACAGAAACTTCGGAAAGGGAGTGAGCCGGGCGGCAGAGACATGAGGGGAAGGATCATCAAAGGAGTGTCGGGGGACTACAGTGTCCACTGCGGACGGGAAGCGGGGATCTATCTGTGCAGGGCCAGGGGGCTTCTGCGCAGGGACGGCCGCAGGCCTCTGGTGGGGGATCTGGCGGAGTTGGAGATTTTGGATGAGGAGAAGCGTCTGGGCAGCATCCGGGAGCTGCTTCCCAGGCGCAATGAACTGGTGCGCCCTGCCGTGGCAAATGTGGATCAGGCCCTGGTGGTGTTTTCCATGGCGAGGCCCGCCCCCAGTTTTAACCTGCTGGATCGTTTTCTGGTGGGAATGGGACAGCAGGGGATTCCCTGCATTGTCTGCTTTAACAAGCGGGATCTGGACCAGGGACAGGAGGGGGAGCGCTGCAGGGAAATCTATGAGAGCTGCGGCTACCCCTCCCTTGCCGTCAGTGCCCTGGAAGGGGCGGGGCTGGAGAGGCTGAGGGAACTGCTGCAGGGCAGGACTACCGTGACCGCAGGCCCCAGCGGCGTGGGAAAATCTTCCCTGGTGAACCGACTTCAGGACGGGGTGGTCATGGCCACCGGGGAGATCAGCGCCAAAATCCATCGGGGAAAACACACCACAAGACACACGGAGCTTCTGCCCATGGGGGAGGACGCCTATATTCTGGACACCCCGGGATTCAGTTCCCTGGGCCTGTTTGACCTTGAGAAAGAGGAACTGGGCGGGTACTATCCGGAGTTTGGGCCCCACGAGAAATACTGCAGGTTCGGCGGCTGTTCCCACACAAAGGAGCCGGACTGCGGGGTGAAGGAGGCGGTGGAGAAGGGCCTGATCAGCGGGCTTCGCTATAAAAACTACTGTCTTCTGTACCAGGAGCTGAAGGATGAAGCCAGGTGGTAAATGCAGGGCGGGCTTGTGTGTGATGGATTTTTCGTCAAGGAGGGCGGCAATGGATGCTTTGAGAAGAGAAGCAGATTATACTATAAAAGATATTTATGCTTTGCCAGCGGGCCAGCGGGCAGAACTGATTGAAGGAAAAATTTACTATATGGCTCCTCCAGGCTGGAAGCATCAACGGATAAGCGGTAAACTGTATCAGAAGATAGCCAATTACATTGAGAGTAAAAACGGAGAATGCGAAGTTTTGGCGGCTCCCTTCGCTGTGTTCCTGAATAAGGATGAGATAAACTATGTGGAGCCGGACATTTCCGTGATCTGCGATCTGTCCAGGCTGGACGAGAAAGGATGCCATGGGGCCCCTGACTGGGTGATTGAGATTGTCTCTCCTGGAAGCAGGCCCATGGATTATTTTACAAAGCTGTTTCAATACCGGACGGCAGGGGTGAGGGAGTACTGGATCGTTGATCCGGTTAAGGAACTGACTGTGGTATACAGATTTGAGAAAGAGACAATGGAAGAGTTTGCTTTTGGCGAAGATGTTCCGGCTGGAATTTATGAAGATCTGTTAATCCGGGTGGAATAACCGGCCAATTGGTGTGAAAAGAATACAAAGAAAGGCGGAATCCTTTTAGATCAAGGGGTTCTGAACAGGTATAAGAAAAATGCAGCTGGGAATCGTGGGTCTGCCCAATGTGGGAAAGAGCACTTTGTTTAACTCTCTCACCAAAGGGGGAGCGGAGTCGGCCAATTATCCTTTCTGCACCATTGATCCCAACATTGGGATCGTGCCGGTGCCAGATGAGAGGCTGAAGCTTTTAGGGGATATGTACCATTCCAAAAAGGTGACTCCGGCGGTGATTGAGTTTGTGGATATCGCAGGTCTGGTGAAGGGAGCTTCCAAGGGAGAGGGGCTGGGCAACCAGTTCCTGGGCAATATCCGGGAGGTGGATGCCATTGTACATGTGGTGCGCTGCTTTGAGGATGAAAATGTGGTGCATGTGGACGGCAGCATTGATCCCTTGCGGGATATTGAGACCATCAATCTGGAGCTGATTTTCTCGGATCTGGAAGTGCTGGAGAGAAGGATGGTCAAGGTCTCCAAGGCCGCCAGAATGGAGAAATCCTACGCAAAAGAACTGGCGCTGCTGGAGAAGCTCAAGGACCATCTGGAGAGCGGAAAGCCCGCTAAGACAATGGAGACGGCGGATGAGGACGAACTGGCTCTGCTGCGGGAGTACAATCTGCTCACATACAAGCCGGTGATCTATGCGGCCAATGTGACCGAGGACGATCTGGGGGATGACGGCGCCTCCAACGCCATGGTGGCGCAGGTGAGAGGGCTGGCAGAGGAAGAGCACAGCGAGGTGTTTGTGATCTGTGCCCAGATTGAGCAGGAGATCGCAGAGCTGGACGAGGAAGAAAAGGCTATGTTTCTGGAGGATCTGGGACTGACCCGGTCAGGGCTTGAGAAGCTGATCCAGGCCAGCTATTCCCTTCTGGGTCTTATGAGTTTCCTCACCGCAGGGGAGGACGAAACCAGAGCCTGGACCATCCGCACAGGCACCAAGGCGCCCCAGGCGGCGGGGAAGATCCACTCTGACTTTGAGCGGGGCTTTATCAAGGCGGAGGTGGTGAATTACAAAGATCTTCTGGAACAGGGGTCTCTGGCCGCCGCCCGGGAGAAGGGCCTGGTGGGCATGGAGGGCAAGGACTATATTGTCCGTGACGGGGATGTAATACTGTTCCGGTTTAACGTGTAGGAGGACTGGCTGTTTTTGTCTGTCCGGGAAGCGGGCTGTCTCCAGGGCAGGCTTTCCTGACATGTCCGGGGGAGGGAAAGGAAAAAGGGATGAATGCTGCAGACATTGCGTTTCCCAATCTGGGAATCTATCTCAAAGATGTGCCCAAATCTTTCAGCCTGTTTGGCATAGAGGTGGCGTACTATGGACTGATTATTGGCCTGGGGATGCTGGCGGGGGTGCTGCTGGCGGCCCGTCAGGCCAAAGTAACAGGGCAGGATCCGGAGACATACTGGGATTTTGCCCTGTACGCCGTGTTTTTTTCCGTTATAGGGGCCAGGATCTATTATGTGATCTTCGCCTGGGACTACTATAAGGACAATCTGGCAGGTATTTTTCAGGTCAGGAACGGAGGCCTGGCCATATACGGCGGCGTCATCGGGGGGTTTATCACCCTGTTTGTGTACGCTAAGATCAAGAAGCGCGATCCGCTGCTGATGGGGGATACCGCCATACCCGGGCTGATCCTGGGGCAGGCTGTGGGCCGGTGGGGCAATTTTATGAACAGGGAGGTCTTCGGGGAGTACTATGACGGGCTTTTCTCCATGCAGCTGCCCCTGGAGGCCGTCCGGGCAAGGGATGTGTCGGAGAACATTGCGGCCCATATTCCGGAGGGGGCCAACTATATCAATGTGCATCCCACATTCCTGTACGAGAGCCTGTGGAATCTGCTGGTGCTGGGGGCGCTGTTGTTTTACCGGAAGCACAAGAAATTTCACGGGGAGCTTTGCCTGCTCTATCTGGGAGGTTATGGCCTGGGCAGGTTTGTCATAGAGGGTATCCGCACGGACACCCTGTTTCTGCCCGGCACTCAGGTGCCTGTGTCCCAGGTGCTGGCAGCGGTGATGCTGGCGGCTGCCCTTGTGGCGGACATGGTGGTAAGGGTAAAACTGCGGGGAAAAGCTCTTTCCCAGGGGGAAGAAAAAAAGATATAATTTTCTCAAAACACAATATATAGTGATCAAAATTGCACGACATACCACATCTGGTGTATTTCTGCTCAGGGCGTCCTGTTTTTTCTTGCAGGAGGCCCTGTTATTGTTTTTTCGACAAAATGTTCTTCTTGTCAAATCGTAAATTATATATTACAATTTATGAGGAAGTGGGATGAAAGTGGTGCCAGGGGCCAAAAAGTGGAGCGGAATACCATAGCGGTGGCGCCGGGGGATGTTTTGCGGCAGATCCTCTTCCTGACTGGTGGTGATCACAGTGTTCATGGGCAGATACAATCATACCATAGACCCCAAGGGCCGGCTGAGCATTCCGTCGAAATACCGGGAAGTTCTGGGAGATGAATTTGTGGTATCGAAGGGAATGGACGGCTGTCTATTTGTGTACGCCGTAGAAGACTGGAAAGTATTTGAGACGAAGCTTGCGTCTCTGCCGCTGGTGAACAAGGAGGCAAGGCAGCTGACAAGGTTTTTCCTGTCAGGGGCTCAGTATGTGTTTGTGGACAAGCAGGGGCGTATTCTTATGCCCCAGGATTTGAGGGATTTTGCCGGACTGGAAAAGGATGTGGTGCTGGCAGGCAACGGTGGGAGAATTGAGATCTGGAGTCTGGAGAAGTGGAATGAGATCAACAGCCAGATGGATATTGATCAGATCTCCCAGAGCATGATGAAGCTGGGACTGAACATTTAAGGAACTGGCGGAAAATAACTGCTGCAGCTTGTTTAAAGAAAAGTCTGGAGATGCAATAAGAATTGCTATAAACCAGCAGCAGTTATTTGTAGACATTTCCTTAGGAACCGGCGCAGGAGGGACAAAAATGGCGGGACAGGACCGGACCCTTGATTTCAGGCACCGCTCCGTGCTTCTGGAGGAGACGGTGGAGGCGCTGCAGGTGAAGCCGGATGGAATATATGTGGACGGCACCCTGGGGGGCGGAGGACATGCCTGTGAGGTGTGCCGGAGGCTTACTACCGGGCATTTCTATGGAATTGACCAGGACGGGGATGCGGTTGCGGCGGCGGGAGCCCGGCTGGCCCCATTTGGGGATCTTGTGACCGTGATCCGGGAGAATTACTGCAATATGAGGGGGGCTCTGGAGAAGGAGGGTGTGGAGAAAGTGGACGGCATCCTTCTGGATCTGGGAGTCTCTTCCTATCAGTTTGACAACGGGGAGAGAGGGTTTTCCTACCGGTTTGACGCTCCCCTGGACATGCGCATGGACAGAAGGCAGACTCTGACGGCCTGGGAGATTGTGAACCAGTATCCGGAGAGTGAGCTGTACCGTCTGATTCGGGATTACGGGGAGGACAAGTGCGCCAAAAGTATCGCCAGGAATATTGTCAGGGCCAGGGCGGAGGGGCCTATTGAGACCACCTTTGCCCTGAACGAAGTTATCAGGGCCGCAGTCCCTGCCAAAATGCGCCGGGACGGGCATCCCTCCAGGCAGACCTTCCAGGCCCTGCGCATTGAGTGCAACAGGGAGCTGGAGGTTCTGGAGGGGTGTCTGGATGAACTGGTGGACATGCTCAGGCCGGGTGGAAGGCTGTGTGTCATTACCTTCCACTCCCTGGAGGACCGCATTGTAAAGAACATTTTCAGGAGAAACGAAGCACCATGCACCTGTCCGCCGGATTTTCCGGTGTGCGTGTGCGGCAAAAAGCCGGAGATCGAGCTGGTGATGTTCTCGGTGAATCCGGCCTACGACATGCAACCGGCCAACGTCGATCTGGACACGCTCTACGGCGAGTACGACGCTCTGGACGCCGCCGGCATCGACCCGGCTGCGGCCATCCCGCTCAGATAAGGAGACGCAACCTATGAACACTGAAGAGCTTTCCGCCCTGATGGAGCAGCGGAGCCTCGGCTATCGCTTCCTCGCCCGCGCCTATCGCACCGCTCCCGATGCCGCTTTCATCGATTCGATGCTTGAAACCGCCGAAACTTTGGCCGAAGGCCCCCTGTCGCCCTTTTTCGAGGAAGCGGCCGGCGCCGACCGCGAACAGCTGCGCATCGATTTGTGCGCCGACTACAACCAGCTGTTCCTGGGAATGAGCCCGCACCCGGTTGCGCCCTACGAATCGGTGTACACCAGCGAAGAGGGGCTCATGATGCAGGATGCCCGCGACGCCATGGTGCGCGTCTACAAAACCTGGGGCTTGCGCGTGCCCGCGTCGTTCGATTTACCGGAAGACCACGTGGCACTCGAACTGGAGCTGATGGCATGCCTGGCCGAGCGCACGGCTGCCGCGGCCACCGCAGGGGCAGATACCACGGACCTCGTGGATGCCCAGCGCACCTACTTGAACGACCACTTGGCATGGGTGTCTCAACTGTGCGACGACGTGGAGCAGCGCGCTCGCACGGCGTTCTATTACGGCATCGCCGGCCTTGCGCGGGACTACGTGGCCGCCGACCGAGAGGCGCTCTCCGAGCTCTAACCTGGGGGTCGCCATGCCTCGGATTGGCACGAAAAGCACGGAACTCGTAGGTATTTTCCCCTTGCCCTCTGGCGCTGGAATTTGCGACCTGGGAAAATACCCAAGGAAACGTCTCAGATTCGCCCACAGGCGGCGCCGCGACTACGAGTTCCGAGCTTTTCATGCCAATCCGAGGGGGTAGACCATGCACCGCATGACCGACAAGGAGTTCGAGCGCGCCATCGAGGAGGCGCTCGACGCCATGCCCGACCAGTTCCTGGAGGCCTTGGAGAACGTGGCCGTGGTATGGGCCGACGAGCCGAGCGCCTACCACTGGGGCTGGGACGGGGACGAGAATTGGGAGGACGCCGAGGATGCCGAGGACGAGCCGCTTCCCGACGATTTGCTCGGGCTCTTCGACGGCCTGTCCCTGGTGGAGCGGGCCGAGGGCGGCTACGACGACGACATCCCCGACGTCATCACCGTGTTCAAGGGCCCCCACGAGCGCTGCTTCAGCTCCCGCGAGGAAATCGTGGAGGAGATCGGCAAGACCGTCATCCACGAGCTCGGCCATTACTTCGGCCTGAGCGAGGACCAGCTGGCCGCCATGGGGTATGAGTAGACCGGCGGCCCGAGCCGCCTTCCCTACCCTCGCTGGCTCACCAGGTTGTCGGTTTCGCGGGCGATGCGCATTTCCTCGTCGGTGGTGACGACGCAGATCTTGATGGGGCTGTCATCGATGGAGATGATGCGGTTCACGCCGATCTGGCCGATGACGTGGTTGCGCTCGCGGTCGAGGATCATGCCCATGTGGGCCAGGCCGTCGAAGATGCGCTCGCGCAGCTCGGCGGAGTTC
>OFFZ01001797.1_pt1 | contig 11711 bp, 7 predicted proteins | sample 1521631 | NCBI WGS metagenome assembly OFFZ01 (sample SAMEA3504102, study PRJEB24116) | mouse gut metagenome | biome: mouse gut; feature: mouse-associated habitat; material: faeces | place: Denmark | collected 2011 | reverse complement strand
TTTTCGCCGCCCTGGTGCGTTCCTCATACTGCCGCTGCCAACCGCTGGCCTTGCGCCGGAGATAGGCTTGATGCCGCCGGTCTTTCAATTCCTCTTTCTTCCGAATGGCCTCCTGTTCCTCCGGGGTCAACTCTACTTCCCGGAACGCCGGAGGGATATACTTGCCGACAAAATTGAAGTAGACCTCCACCGCCTGGGTGGTTTCAATACTGCCTTTGCGGTCACGCTCATGGACGAGGATTTTATCGACAAATTCATTGAGCATAGTGGTGGTCATGGTTTCAAAATCACTGTACTTGTCAATCAGGGCAATAAACTTTTCCGCCGATTTCTTACCCTGGTCGTAGCTGCTGACGGCCTTTTCCAACTCCGCAATCTCGGTGGCAAGTTCCTCCTGCTCCTTGGCGTACTGTGCATCCAGGGCGGCATACCGGGCATCCGGCAGACGGCCCAAAGCGTTGTCCTCATAAATTTTGCAGACAAGACGTTCCAGTTCCCCGGCCCGTTTCTGCGCCGCCGTCAGCCGACGCTTTTTCTTTTTGATGTCGCTGTCCTGCTGGCTGGCCTGGGCCTCCTGCACTTCCCGGATAAACGCCGCCCGGTCGGACTTGGCATAGTCGGCAATCGCCCGGAGCATCCCGGAAATGAGGTCAAGCACCACGCTCTCGTTGATACGGTGCTGGGTGGGGCAGAGCGTTCCAATGGGGACTTTGCCGTATTGGGCGCAAGTGTACTGGTGGACACGCTTGCCATTGTTGGAGCGGTGGACATACATTTTCCCGCCGCAGTCGGCACAATACATCAGGCCGGTCAGCGGCGCGGCCTCCCCCCAGCCGTCCGGGTAACGCTTGACATTACCCCGGATGCGCTGTACGTTGTCAAAGGTTTCCTGGTCGATGATGGGAGCATGGGTATTCTCGAAAATCGTCCACTCGCTTTCATCGACATAATGGCTCTTTTTGTCCTTGAAGTGCTTGCGGGTCTTGAAGTTGACGGTATGGCCCAGGTATTCCCGTTTTTTGAGAATGTGAACGATGGTAGAGGAACCCCAGCCGTAAATATCCTTGACCGGCTTGGTTCGGTTCACACCCTCGTTAAATCTTGCCAGATGTACCGATGGAATTTCAACCTTGTCCTGGGTGAGTCGGGTGGCGATTTGATAGGGGCCGTAGCCCGCCAGCGACATGGCGAAGATACGGCGGACAACGGCGGCGGCCTCGTCATCCACAATCCAGTTTTCCCGCTTTTCGTCCCATAGATAGCCATAGATTACTGTCCCGGTCAGATGCTTGCCGCTCATGCCCTTGGCCTTGAATACCGACTTGATTTTACGGCTCGTGTCACGGGCGTAAAACTCGTACATGATATTCAAGAACGGGGTCATGTCATTGTCCCCTTTTTCGGTGTCTACATTGTCGTTAATGGCAATCAGCCGCACTCCCCGCTGGCGAAGAATTTCCATCACTTGGCCGACTTTCAGATAGTCCCGGCCCATTCTGGACATATCCTTGACAATGATTGCCTCCACATTGCCGTCCTCGACTTCCTCCATCATCGCCATAAAACCGGGCCGGTCAAAGCGGGTGCCGGAAACGCCGTCATCCGTGAAGTGCTTGAAACGGGGATACCCATTCCGGCGGGCGAAGTCCTCCAGCATAATTTTTTGATTTTGGATTGAAAAACTCTCCCCTTGCAGTTCATCGTCACGGCTCAACCTCTCGTACAGCAGCGCAATCTTGGTTTTTGCCATAGCACAGACCTCCTCAAAATGAAATATGCTCTAAGCTGCCCTCGTCTATCACCGAAAAATCAGTGAATTAACAAGTCGCTTAGAGCATATATCACCAGCGGCTTGCTTGAAAATTTTGTACTCCCGGACGGCGATGTGGTCTGGCTCTTCCTCCTCCAGTGCATCAAAGAGTAGATCCAGGGGCGATTGAAAATCGTCGTCATCCTCTCTAGCTCCACCGTTCTCGATCATATACATGACCATCTCAAAGTTCTGTTCCTCTGGAGGAGCTTCATGTAGCAAATAAAGGATGAGGGCAGTGTCCAAGGCAATTTCACTTTTCTCCCAAAACGGGTCACTATTGCTGGCGTTTTTAGGCGTGGTATTCCGAATGAGATTCTGCACCAGCTTCATAGCATCCTTGTCGTCTCGGATGTAGGGAAACGGGTTGAAAGCATCGGAACTGGCTGGGTCTATCAGGTCAAAGACCTTAATTACATAGCCCTTTTGAATTAGCAGCGGGGCTACGGCCCTCATAGTCTCCCCCTTGGGGTCCGTCACAAGAAAACTGCAATTTGCCTGCATCAAATTGGGCTTGCAAAAAAAGCGGGTCTTTCCCGCACCTGAGCCGCCAATCACAATTTGCAGGAGGTTCCGCCGGTGCTTTTTTCCATCAAGGCCCATACGGATATTTTGAGTGAGGATGGTGTTTTTCATAGGGTCCTTGTCCTGGTATTTTGTGCACAGCTGTCGGGGGCTGCCCCAGCGGGCGGAGCCGTGTTCCTCACCGGGCCTGCGGTTTTCCCTGGTGGAGAAATACAATGCGACCCCGCACCCATAGAATAGCATCCCCACCATCATGAATTTCAGGGTATGTGGCGTCCACCCAATGTTGAATGGAAACTCCACCAAAACAGTGAAACGCTCCAGCATGTCAAAGATGTTCATACCGTCCTCGTAGGCATAGGCCATAATTGCCGCCGCCCATAGGACGGGGACCGCAAGCAGCACCCATGGGAGGATACCGCTGTCTTGCTGTTTCTTCATAGACCGCCCTACCTTTCCGGGGTACGGGGTTTCATCCGCCTGCCCGACGAGACCCGCTGTCTGACCTGGAACATAGGCACGCCCAGTTCCCGGAAAGTGGATTCCCGAAGGTGCTCCACTTCCTCCCGTGTTGCGCCCCCCTGGGTGATAACGGCACTGGGCAGGTTCTGGATGTTGCTGGCGGCGATCCTTCCGTAGCTGGCTCCGTCTAGCGTAGCCCCTCGAAAATCCACACGCTCCATGGTGCAGTCCAGCGTCTGGCAGGATTTCAGCCTTGCGTCCTGGAAGGACACGGACGCCATATCGCAGTCCCGGAAATGGGAGTGGGCGATACTAGCCCCAGTAAAGTTGACCATCTGGAGCAGCGAGGACCGGAAGTCGGTGTCATAGAGATCAGCATTGTCAAAGACAGCGCCCCGGATTCCGCAGACGGAAAAGTGGCAACTTTCAAAGTGGGAAAACGACAGATCCACATTGTCCGGCATACAGTAGATGGTCACATGGTCAAAATAGGATGCGGTAAAAAAGTCTGGCGGAAAGCCGTGTTCCACCGCATGATCAAAAAGGGGCTGACTGATAATTTTCAGCGGGCGCTTAGGGTCATAGTCCCACATATTGTAGCGGTACTGCTGTCTGCCCACTTTGGTATAACGTAGCGTCCGGCACAACTTTTGATGGCGAAAAGCCTCTACGTCCCGCTTGACTTTTTCAACCCGTTCAGGGTTTCCACCGCACTTGTCATCCAATATCGAATAGAGCATATCAAAGGACTGGTCGGAGCGCCCTTCCAGAATATCGTTGACCGCCCTAATGGTCTGTACCCGGTTCATACCGTTGTACTGCACCGGGTCAGCCTGTTCCAGGAGGTCAGCTATGCTCTTACTGATTTCTGCGCCGCTGCGGACCGCTTGGAAACGGGGCATAAAATCCCTTCCTTTCTGGTATTATTGGCTGCTTTGCCTGATGTACGAAAAAGGTCGGAAAATGCGTCTCAACTTGAGACGCATTTTCCGACAGGAATTTACCGCTCTGGCCCGTTTCGCATTTTGGGCTTTTGTGTCACGGCCTTGATCTTCGTCGAGTTGAAGCCCCAATCCTGCGGACAGATTTCCCGAAGGGTCCCGCCCCAACGGACAACCTTACCGTATGTGAAACGGTATCCCTCCTGCTTCCGCTCAAACACGCAATACTTTTTGCCTTTTCCCGCCCCCTTGGGCGCAAACGCAAAGCCGTGGGTATCTGTTGTGTCAATGATGTAATAGGCCGGACCGCTGGACTCTTTGGCTGCCAAGAAAAAGTGCTTATCGTAAAATGTGGGTTCCTTGATGTGATCCAGCGGCTCATACTTTGCGCCGATCCGCTCCATGCGCTCGGCAAATTCGCAGATATGATAGCGGTTACTCCCGACTGCCGTGTGGTACTCGTCGATAAAGCGGCATACCTGTTCAGCCGGTTCCCTGCCGGGGCAGGTGATTCGGATGCGTCCCCCATCCGGGAGATGGAACAGCGTTTTATAGTCGCTGTTGATAAAGCGAATATACTTTTTTTCTTCCATCACAGGCTCCTTTCTAAAAGGTGAGAAATGCGTCTCAAGTTGAGACGCATTTCTCGACAAAAATTGTTAATATCCTGTTCTGGGCAGGGGCGTGGGCTTGCCGTACACCTTCGTTACCCAGCGGGTCACAGCCTGCACCCATACGCCGTTGTATGTACCACCCACATCGGCCACATTGACGAAGCTGCTGCCAATAGCTAGCCCTGGGAGAGCGGTACAGTAGAGAATGGGAGCCTCCACCTGAGCAAAGCCAGCCGGGACTTGACCAAACACGAACATGATTTCTGTCACCCGCTCATTGGAGGCAAGGCCCAAAGCGACGGGAGAAGCGGCCAAGGCGTAGCTCTGGGTGGTACTGAGATTGTCGGCCAGCGTGCGGTAATCGGCGGTTCCGTTCACCTTATACACGATTTTGTAGGTGCCTGGGAAGTTGTAGGTGCCAGTCACCACCTTGTCCAGCTGCACAGCGGCGGGCAAAGTGTCTTTCCAGTAGAAAGACTGGAGCATGACGTTGCTGGTGTTCCCAATTCGAGAGAACACATAGCGTACGGGTTGACCGCTCATGACCTCTCTGGGGCCGGTCTTTTCGATAGAAACTCCAGTAAGCAGGCTCTTGTTGCTGATTTCCATTTTAACGATCTGTCCGGAGTATTCCAGAACTGCGGTATAGGTCTCGGAGGATGTACTATAATTGACCGGAGCCTTGGTTTCAAAAATTTGGTAGCGACCCAAAGGCAAGGGCTGGGAAACAGCTAGTCCATTGGGCCCGCTGACAATGGTATCCACCTTGTTTCCAGTACGCTCATTGTAAATCTCAAAAGTGGCTCCTTCCAATAGCGTACCGGCGGGCAGGCCGTTGGTAGGATTGTAGTCGGCAGACTTCTTGATAATCTGGATTTGAGCCAAAATAGGCGTATTTTGCCAGGTGATTTCAGTTGTCTCGCCAGGCTTGAGGTAGACGGTTTTCAGCTCGGTATCCACAATATAGCCGTCGTTTTTCAGCTCCCGCAGATAGCAGCGGCCTGAGAAAGTCAGATTTTCGATGTAGACATTTCCGTTGTTGTCACTGCTGTATTGGCCGATGGGATTATTGGCGGCGTCATACAGAAGGAAAACGGCGCCAGGTATCCCTTTGCCAGTCACGCTGTCCGTCTTATGGATGAGAATGGCCGAGAATGCCTTATTGGTCACGGTCAGCGTGGTGGTCTTGCCGTCTTGGACGGTAAAGTGGATGGGCGTGCTGTCAAGCTGGAAGCCCTGGGCCGTCTCGGTTTCCACGGCGTAATAATCCCCCTTGTCCAGGGCGAGATACACCCGGCCCTGACGGCCTGTGGTGACAGTATCCACCAGCCCGCCGTTTATGCGCCGGATCTCAAACTTGACATTGGGGATACGCTGAGTCCGGTCGCTCTCGCTGACCTTGATAAGCTCCAGGCCGCCCGTACTCTTGTTGATGAAAGTGAGTGTCTGCCCCCCGACACCGCCCTTGATCTTGATACTCTTGGGGGTGGGGTCCAGCACTACCCCCTCCGGGACACGGAGCTCCTGAGCGGTAACGGTAATTCCAGGCTCCAGATTGGGGATGACAATACGCCCATTGCGGTCTGTGGTGTACTCCCCATTATCGGGACCAATCGCCTCACCGCTGGAATCGGTCACCAGGAAAGTGACCCCTTTTAAGGGCTCGTTTCCCCCGTCAGTTTTCAAATATTTCTTTATGGTCAACGTAGTCTTGGGGATATTCTCTATGGTGATGTCGTTGCCGCCGCCCCCGACCGTGCCGGTGTTCCCGCCGCCGCTGGATACGCTGTTGCTGCCATTGCGGACAATAATGGTCCGGGGCGTGGGGTCCAGAACATAATTTGACGGCACTTTGCTTTCAAAAACTACGACGGTGGAATTGGGCACGAGACCAGTGACTGTCACGGTCCCATCCGCCCCGGTGGTGTAGCGGCCCAGAATCTTGCCGTCTCCGTCCTTCAAAGTAAACTCAGTGTTTGGTACAGGCTTCCCGGTGACAGCGTCCAGTTTTCGGAGCGTCAAAGAACAGAGGGGCTCATTGTACACTGTGATTGTCTGCGTGTCGGCGGGATTTACCTTGACCGTTTGAATCTGAGTGGCAGGGTCGATCACATGGGTGGGGAGTGTCTTGACCTCCTTGACCACAATAGTGCCCACCACAGGGACCCGAATTTCCCCGGCGTCACTGGTCTTAAATCGGCCCTTGCTGGACAGGTGCCCAAAAGCGTCGTCCACGTAACTGCCGTCGGCGTAGGTCAATTCAAATTCAACTCCGCTTAGCGGCTCCTTGCTGATTTTGTCCAGTTTCCGGACCACAAGGTATCCTGTTTTCTTATTGTAGAAGCGCAGGATGTTGGCCCTATCATCACTAATTTTGATGCTCTTGGGTGTGCCGTCCAGCACCACGCCTTCTGGAACCTTGACCTCCCGTGCGGTGATGGTGGACCCAGGCTCCAGGTCGGGTATCACCACACGACCGTCCTCGCCGGAAATGAACTCGCCGTTGCTGTTTCCGACAACGGCTCCGCTGCTGTCCGTAACCAGGAAGGTCACACCTTTGAGGGGCTTGTGCTCACTACCCTCTTCCTCAATGTACTTCTCTATAATAAGGGTGTTCTTCGGGCTGTTGTAAAAATAGGCGTGCTGCACATCATCCGGGTTGACCACAATGGTCTGACTCCGGGTCTCCGGGTCGATGGTATAGCCAGGGATTGTGGCCTGCTCCGTGATGACCACCGTGCCCACGATCCCGTTGATGGTGATGGTCCCATCCGGTCCGGTATAATAGATGCCGTTGGAGGACACGTTGCCGTTTTCATTGTCCACGACACAGCCAGGGGCGTAGGTCACTTTGAACTGTACTCCGGCCAAGGGCGTCTTGCGGTCCAGGCTGCTGTACTTGTGGATCACCAGGGACCCCAAAGGCTGGTTGAACAGCTCGATATTGTAGGTGCCGGGACCCTTGACCTCAATGGTTTTCGGCGTACCATCCAACAAAAATCCGGGTTTGCTTTTTACCTCCTGCACGATGTAAGCGCCGGGTTCCACAGGAATTTTGATGAAGCCCGCCTCATCCGTTCGGAACTCGCCGTTGGATGCTCCCACCACAGTGCCGTCCGCCCGAGTGACGCGAATCACCACATCACTCAGCGGTTCTTTGGTGGTGGAGGACATCTTCTTGATCACGAGATTTCCGACAGGCTGATTATAGAAGTAGACACTCTGATGGTCATCCGGGTTAACCACGATAGTCTGGCTCTTTCGATTTTCGTCGATCAAGTAGCCCGGAATACTGGAAACTTCCGTAAATACCAGTGTCCCGGTCACCCCGGAAATGTTGATCTGGCCCTCGGCATCCGTATAATAGATGCCATTGGAAGACAGCTTGCCGCCGATGTTGTCCACGACCTGCCCATTCGCAAAGGTGATTTTGAAGCCCACGCCCTCCAGGGGAGTCCGGCGGTCCAGACTGCTGAATTTATAGAGCGTGACAGCCCCCTTGGGCTGATTGCGGAACTCCAGGGTAACGGCCTGGCCCGCCTTGATGGTGGCGGTTTGGGGCACGTCGTCCAGAATATAATTGGGCTTTGCCCTGGTTTCGCGAGCCACAATGGTGGTGCCGGGGTTGATATTGGAGATAAGGATGGTTCCGGCGCTGTCCGTCACAAACTTGCCATTGGCGTCTCCAATCATGGTCCCGTGGCTGTCGGTGATAAAAAATTCGCAGTCACTCAACGGCTCGTGGGTGCTGGCGTCAATTTTCTTGATCAGGAGGGAGCCCTTGGGGCTGTTTCCGAAGTAGAGCTGCACAACATCCTGTTCCTTGCCGGAGATATAGGCCGTCTGGGGCGCGGTATCCATCACGTGATCCCCGTCGCTGGCCAATTCCTCCACGGTGTAAGCGCCGGCCTTGAGGGTGAGAATATGGTCGCAAACAGAACCGCTTCCCTGTCCCGCAAGGTTAAAATATGTATGGTTTGTCATGTTGATGACCGTATTCTTATCGCTTTCGGCCTCGTATTTAATCTTCAGCTCGTTCTCCTGTGTGAGAATATAGGTAACCCATACCTTTTTATTGCCGGGAAATCCCATACTGCCGTCCTCGTCCTCAAGGAAAAACGTAACGCCATCCTCCTTTTCCGAGGCGCTCCAGATTCTTTTGTGGTATCCCAGCTCCTTGTGGCTGTGAAGGTTATTCTCACCGTCGTTTTTGTCAAGCCGGCAGAGCTGTCCGTCCACCGTAAAAGCCGCCCCGCCTACGCGGTTGGCGTTAGGGCCCACTGTAGCGCCGAAAAATCCGCCGTTTTCAAAGTAGGGCTCCAGCGTATCGTAGCCCAAAACCACGTCCTTTACTTTTCCCTCTTTATCGGGCACAAATAAGTTCACCAGGATTGCTCCGTAATTAATCACACCGGCTCTCATGCCTTTTTCGTTTTCCAGCCAGTAACGGTAAATTTCCTGTCCGCTTTTTGTTTTTCCGAAAATTTCTTTTTTTACCATTATTTATACCGGGACGCAGGCATAAAGCCTGCATTTTATCCTTTCTTCTCTCAACTTTTACATTTCCACTCTGCCTTCAAGCGCCCGTAAGAGCGTGACTTCGTCAATGTATTCCAGGTCGCCGCCCACCGGCACGCCGCTGGCAATCCTGCTCACCTTAATCCCCGTGGGTTTAATCAGCTTTCCGATATACATCGCCGTGGTTTCCCCCTCAAGGCTGGAATTTGTGGCGATAATCACTTCAGTAATATCATTCTGCAGGCGGGCGATAAGCTCTTTCAGCTTAATATCCCCCGGCCCGATTCCCAGCATGGGCGAAATCGCCCCGTGAAGCACATGGTAAATGCCCTCGTATTTGCCGGTTTTCTCATAGGCCGCCAAATCTCTCGTATTTTCCACCACCATGATTGTGCCGTGGTCCCTCTTTGTATTCGCGCACACCGGGCAGACTTCACTGTCGGTTAAGGTAAAGCATTCCCTGCAGTAACGAACATTTTCCTTGGCGTCGGTAATGGCTTTCACCAGCCTTTTCACCTTCCCCTCCGGAAGGTTTACCAAGTGAAAAGCCAGCCTTTGCGCTGACTTGGAACCAATGCCCGGCAAGCCGGACAACTCGTCTATTAGCCTGTTGATATGTCCGCTGTACAAATCCATCAGAAAGGAAGGCCCCCTCCCAGTCCGAGACCGCCTGCCATCTTGCCCATGATTTCATTGTTGGCGTCGTCCGCCATGCGAAGAGCCTCGTTTGTGGCCGCCATCACCAGGTCCTCGAGCATTTCAATATCATCGGGGTCGACTACCTCCTGTGAAAGCTTCACTTTTGCCACTTCCTTCTTTCCGGTAACCGTCACCTCCACCGCGCCGCCTCCGGCCTTTGCGGTAAACTCCTTCGTCTCCAGCTCCTTCTGGCTTTCCTCCATCTGGCGCTGCATTCTCTGCGCCTGCTTCATCAGATTGTTCATGTTGCCGGGAATACCGCCGCCCGGAAATCCTCCACGTCTTGCCATGTCAGTATAAATCCTCCATTTCTTCGTCTAATTCTTCCACTTCCATATTAATAACCTGACTGACCAGTTTTGTCAAATCAGGATATATATCTTCGGAATTTTGTCCCGGACGGGCGCACTGCACCTCGACCTTCATTTCCTTTCCGGTAAATCCCGCGATGATTCTCTCTAATTCTTCCCTGTGCTGGCTGTCCCTGAAATAATCAAAGGGCAGGCCGTCCGAAACCACCACAAGCAGATTGCCGTCCCCGGAAAGGCTGGGAAACGCCGTTTTCAGATAGGCTTTCATGGGCATGGCGGCTTCCCCCACAATGGCGGGCCATTTTTCCACCGCCGCTTTCACATCCTCCGGCACCGCTTTGGGCAGATTGGCCGGTATTACCGCGCCCTCTCCCCGGGTATTTGCGCCCAGGCCGCTTTCCCCGCCGGCAGTTCCCGCTCCCGGTTCAAACGCTCCCCGGTCGGACGCCGCCAAAACAGGGATTCCCTTTTCCATCTTCTCTTCCAACTGCCGGACCCGGTCCAAAAGGGACTGGGCGTCCGTCTCCATTGCAGGTCTGCACAGCTTGATTAACGTCAATTCCACCAGTATTCTTTTCTGGGAAGCGTACCGGATTTGCCCCGACAGTTCCGACAATACCCGGATGTAACGCATAATGACGTCGTTTTCCGCCATCTGTGCCTCCTCCTTTAACCGGAGGAGGTTTTCCGTGGATATGTCGATTACATCCTCCATTCCGTCCGCCGTCTTTACCAGAAGAAGGTTTCTCAAATACCAGGTAAAGTCCGAAACAAACTGCACAAGCTCCCGGCCCTGCATCACGATTTCTTCCAGCAGGGAAATGGCTCCCGTCACGTCGCCGCTAAGAACCACACGCAGCAGCCTGCTGAACACCTCCGTGTCCACGGCTCCCAGCACGTCCAGCACTTTATCATAGGTAAGTTCCTGCCCGAAATGAAAGGCAATACACTGGTCTAAAAGGCTTAAGGCGTCCCGCATGGAGCCGTCCGCCGTCTTTGCAATGTATCTGACCGCCTTTTCCTCTATGGAAACCTGCTCCTTTTCCGTAAGCTCCTTTATCCTTCCGGATATGGTATCAATGGTAATCCGCCTGAAATCATACCGCTGGCATCTGGACATAATGGTAATCGGTATCTTGTGGACCTCCGTTGTGGCCAGTATGAAAATCACATAAGAAGGGGGCTCCTCCAATGTCTTAAGCAATGCGTTGAAAGCCCCTATGGAAAGCATATGAACTTCATCAATAATATAAACCTTATATTTCCCCTCTGCGGGAGAATAGGCCACTTCATCCACAATCTCACGGACGCTGTCCACACCGTTGTTGGACGCCGCGTCAATTTCAATGACGTTCATGGATGCGCCCGCGGCAATAGCCCTGCAGGACTTGCAGATCCCGCAGGGGCTCCCTTCCACTGGGCTCTCGCAGTTTACTGCCTTTGCAAAAATTTTTGCAATGGTGGTCTTTCCGGTTCCCCTGGTTCCGCAAAAAAGGTACGCGTGGCTTGTGCGCTCCGCTTTTATCTGATTCCTTAACGTTGTGACGATATGTTCCTGACCCTTTACATCCTCAAAGGTCGCAGGACGAAATTTTCTGTAAAGGGCTGTGTACGACATATCTTCCCTTTCCTCTCTCTGCCTTGCCTTACGAAAGCGGCGCAGCTTATGCAGGGCAGGTACGTAAGTACCCGTCCCGCCCTGCCGCGCCGGACTGCCGGCATTAATCTCCGAAGCTGATTCCCAGCATTTTTGCTTCTTTTACAATGGTCGCGTCAGGAGAAACCATTTTCAGTTTTCCCGCCACATCCTCCAAAGGTACTTTCACCACTT
>OFFZ01001796.1_pt1 | contig 11717 bp, 8 predicted proteins | sample 1521631 | NCBI WGS metagenome assembly OFFZ01 (sample SAMEA3504102, study PRJEB24116) | mouse gut metagenome | biome: mouse gut; feature: mouse-associated habitat; material: faeces | place: Denmark | collected 2011 | reverse complement strand
GCATATACAGAAAGCCATTGACCGGTTGTCGCAGAAAGGTGGCGGCACTGTTGTAATCCCTGAAGGCAAATGGCTTACAGGGCGTATTGTGCTTCGTAGTAATATTTGTCTGAGGCTTGAGAAGGGTGCGGAATTGCATTTCAGCGGTGATATAAAGGATTATCTTCCTGTAGTGTTGTCGCGCAATGAAGGGATTGACGTTTATTCACTTGGAGCAATGATATATGCCGCTGATGCAGAGAATATAGCTATTACAGGAGAAGGCAAGCTGGTAGGTCCTGATTATGATTGCGAGATATGTCAGCGTCAGGAGGGAGGAATCAGTGAAGATGTAGGGAAAACACCGGTTGAACAGCGCATTTATGATGGCGGCAATGGTGCTAAGGTGTTCCTGCCAGTGTTCTTCGGGCCGATGAATAGTAGGAATATACTTGTTGAAGGGGTTACGTTTGAACATTCTATATTTTGGAATATTGTTCCGACTTATTGTGAGAACATAATAATACGTGGAGTGACGGTCAACAGTTTCGGCAGAGGCAGGACTGACGGCATAGATATAGACTCGTCAGCGAATGCCCTCATAGAGTATACCACTCTCGATTGTGGAGATGATTGCTTCACACTTAAGTCAGGGCGTGGAATCGACGGTGTAAAGCGAGCGCGCCCGACAGAGAATGTGGTAATACGCTATTGTGTTGTCAGACGTGGAGTCGGAGGTGTCACTATGGGTACCGAGACTGCCGCCGGTATCAGGAACGTGTATATGCATGATTGTGTCATGGAAAATCCTTCATTCCCATTCTATGTGAAGACTCGTCGGCCTCGTGGTGGCGGTGCTGAGAATGTGCTTGTTGAGAGGGTAGTGGTTGAGAAAAGCCGTAAGACTGTATTTAAGTTCGATATGCTCGGGTCGGTGGAATGGATAGGTGAACTTGCCGAGAGATTCCCAGCCCGAACTGTCGGGGTGCTGACACCAAAGTTTGGGAACATGACATTCAAAGATATTATAATAAAAGAATGTCCGGCACTGATAAATGCTAAAGGACTCCCCGAACAACCGATCGAAGGTCTGGTTTTTGAAAACATTCAGTCCCCGAACATGCAGATGCAATTGCAGGATGTCGGAACACTTGTGTTTAAATGATATAAGAGTATTTGTTAAAGTTTTTTTGTGAAAAATATGCGAATCTGTTGGCGGTTTATGGCATAATGACTAACTTTGTCGCGGATATGGACCAAACATCCATCCTAAACGGCATTAATTGGACAAAATGATAACAACTGCCAAAGAGAAAAATGTGAATAATTTCACAAAAGGACCGGCTGAGGAGATAAGATTCACCAAAATGCATGGCATAGGCAACGACTACATATATATTGACTGTATGGAGTCAATGCCTGACCGCCTCCCGGAGTTGGCGCGGGAGATGAGCGACCGCCACATGGGAGTAGGGGGAGACGGAATAGTCCTGATCTGCCCTTCGGAAATCGCGGATTTCCGAATGAGGATGTTCAATAGCGATGGCTCCGAAGCCCGTATGTGTGGCAATGCCTCCCGATGTATAGCCAAGTATGTTCATGACCACAATCTTTCACACAATAACCCTATAAACCTTGAAACCCTCTCGGGTATCAAGGTTTTGTCACTTAATATGGCAGGTGACAACGTGAAATCTGTGACAGTCGATATGGGAGAGCCATCCTTGAATAAGGATGATATACCGGTTGTTAACGATGATGGGGAGAGATGCATGATTGAAAAGAGTGTTGTGACTCCGTATGGAGAATATAATGTCACGGCTGTGTCAATGGGAAATCCTCATGGGGTGATCTTTGTCGATAATCTTGAAGATATTCCGTTTGAAAATCTGGGACCATATATGGAAAATCATCCCATATGGCGTGACAGAGCAAATATAGAATTCGCTCAAGTGCTTTCATCGGGAGTGATAAAGATGAGAGTGTGGGAACGAGGGACAGGTGAGACGCTTGCATGTGGGACCGGCGCCTGTGCTACATTGGTTGCATCTGCGATAACTGGTCGTACCGGACGTATGGCAACACTCAAACTCCGTGGTGGAGACCTGGATATAGAGTGGATGGCCGATGGGCATGTTATGATGACCGGTGCTGCTACCGAAGTATTTCAAGGTGTATATCGCAGGCAATGTTGATTGTGAGGAGACCGGATTATGTCAGGCTTTAATACAAGTATTATCTAATATTCTAAAAATAATATGGTCAGGATTAATGATAATTTTATCAAATTGCCGTCCTCCTATCTGTTCAGTGAGGTAGCTCGTAAAGTAAAGGTTTTTATGGAGGCTCATCCTGAAGCCGAGGTGATACGCATGGGCATCGGAGATGTGACACGTCCGCTGTGTCCTATAGTTACCGATGCTCTTCACAAGGCAGTGGACGATGAGTCTCGTGCACAATCGTTCCATGGTTATGGTCCTGAGCAGGGATATGAATTCCTCATATCCAGAATTGTCGAGTGTGATTACCGCCGTCGTGGCATAGATATCGCGAATGACGAGATTTTCATAAGCGATGGAGCCAAGAGCGACACCGGAAATATAGGTGACATACTTTCCACTGCCAACCGTGTTGCAGTGACCGATCCGGTATATCCGGTGTATATAGATACCAATGTCATGGCTGGGAGAGCTGGCTCGCTTATGTCCGACGGACGATGGAGTGAGATAGAATACCTCCCATGTACTGCAGAGAATGGCTTCTCACCTGACCTTCCATCAGAAGAGCCTGATATGATATATTTATGCTATCCTAATAATCCGACAGGAACCACTCTTACGCGTGGCGAACTGGCAAAATGGGTGAGGTATTGCAGGGAAAAAGGTGCATTATTGCTATTTGATGCAGCCTATGAAGCATTTATACGAGAGGATGATGTGCCACACTCTATCTATGAGATTGAGGGAGCAAAGGATGTCGCTATAGAGTTCAGAAGTTTCTCAAAGACAGCTGGATTTACCGGTATTCGTCTGGGCTATACTGTTGTTCCCAAGACTCTTTTGGGATATGGGGCTGATGGAGAGAAAGTGTCATTGAATCAATTGTGGCGACGCCGACAGACCACCAAGTTTAACGGAGCAAGCTATCTGACCCAGCGTGGAGCAGAAGCTCTTTATAGCGAGGATGGGCAGCGTCAGTTACGTGAGACAATAGATTATTATCTCGGGAATGCCGATATAATGCGGAAGAGCCTCCTTGATGCAGGATATGAATGTGTAGGAGGTGTTAATTCCCCATATATATGGATCAGAACTCCAGAGGGAATGACATCTTGGGAGTTTTTCGATTATCTGCTTGAGGAGTTCCACATAGTTGGCACTCCTGGAAGCGGATTCGGACCGTCAGGTGAGGGATATTTCCGGCTCACTGCGTTTAATACCCGAGAGAATACCATTAAAGCAATGGCTCGCCTTATGGAGTCAAACAAATAGAAAACAAATCATTATCATATATAAACAAAAACTTACGTCTTTATGTCAAGTTTAAGATTCAAAGTCGTTGAGGAGGCATCCAATCGCAAGCCGGTTACTGTGGAAATTCCTAAGGAGCGTCCGCAGGAGTACTACGCCAGCAAGGTTTTCAATAGGAAAAAGATGTTTGAGTATCTTCCGATTGAGACTTACAAAGCGTTGATTTATGCCATAGACAACAAGGAGCCATTGTCGCGCAGCTTGGCTGACAGTGTTGCGGCAGGTATGAAGCAGTGGGCTATTGACAATGGTGTACGCCATTACACCCATTGGTTTCAGCCTTTGACTGAGACTACGGCTGAGAAGCACGATAGTTTCGTTGAGCATGACGGAAAAGGGGGCATGGTTGAGAAATTCTCCGGAAAACTGCTCGTACAGCAGGAGCCTGATGCGTCAAGTTTCCCAAATGGTGGTATACGCAACACGTTTGAGGCACGAGGTTATTCGGCATGGGATATATCCTCGCCTGCTTTTATCATTGACAATACATTGTGTATCCCCACCATCTTTATATCTTATACAGGAGAATCGCTTGACTACAAGACCCCATTGTTGCGAGCCCTGTCGGCTGTGGATAAAGCAGGAACAGCCGTGGCTCGTTATTTTGATCAGGATGTACAACATGTGATCTCAAATCTCGGTTGGGAACAGGAGTATTTTCTTGTGGATGAGGCTCTCTATACGGCACGTCCGGATCTTGTGCTCACCGGGCGCACTCTGATGGGGCATGAGTCGGCTAAGAATCAACAGCTTGAGGACCATTATTTCGGAGCAATCCCCAGGAGGGTAGAGGCATTTATGCTCGATCTTGAAATAGAGGCTCACAAACTCGGCATACCTTGTAAGACACGCCACAACGAGGTTGCTCCCAATCAGTTCGAACTTGCCCCGATATTCGAGGAGACAAATCTTGCCAATGACCACAATATGCTTCTTATGTCGGTGATGAATGAGGTGGCGCGGCGTCATAATTTCCGGGTGCTTCTGCATGAGAAACCGTTTGCGGGAATCAACGGTTCCGGCAAGCATAACAACTGGAGTCTTGGCACTGATACAGGTACACTTCTTTTTGCTCCAGGCAAGACCCCTATTGAAAATCTTCAATTTATAACCTTTGTGGCAAATGTTATGGCAGCAGTGCATCGCCATAACGGTCTTCTGAAGGCGTCCATAATGTCGGCTACCAATTGCCATCGCCTTGGTGCCAATGAGGCTCCACCTGCAATCATCTCGATATTCACGGGGACACAGCTTGCCGAGGTGCTCAACAAGATTAAGAATTCCGATAAGGATGAACTTATCGAGCTTTCAGGTAAAGATGAGATTAATCTCGGCGTAGCGCAGATTCCTGAACTGATGATTGACAATACTGACCGTAATCGTACATCGCCATTTGCATTTACCGGTAACCGTTTTGAGTTTCGTGCTGTAGGGTCAAGTGCCAATTGTGCCTCAGCTATGATTGCACTTAATGCTGCTATGGCTGAGCAGCTTACCGACTTTAAATCGAAAGTTGATTCTCGTCTTGAAGCAGGTGAGGAGCTACAGCATGCCCTTCTTGCCGAAATCAAGAGTCTGCTTCTGTACTCCGAACCGATTCATTTCGACGGCAATGGATATTCCGATGAGTGGAAAGAGGAAGCGTCCAGGCGAGGTCTCGACTGTGAGACCAATCCGGCGTTGATATTTGACGCATATCTGCGTCCGTCGTCAGTGGAGATGTTCAGTAAGACCGGTGTGATGACTCATGTTGAGCTTGAGGCCCGCAATGAGGTCAAATGGGAGATGTATACTAAGAAAGTTCAGATAGAGGCTCGTGTGCTCGGTGACATTGCTATCAACCATATAGTGCCAGTGGCAACACGATATCTCTCAATCCTTCTTGACAATATGGTGAAGATACGTGATCTTTTCCCAGGCAATAAAGGGGTTGAGCTTTCATCGCAGGATGCAGTGACAGTAGAGAAGATTATGGGGCATTGCTCTGTGATAAAGGAGGAAGTAGCTAAGATGGTAAATTCCCGCAAGGATGCTAACCGGATTGAAAATGAGAGAGAAAAGGCTATAGCTTATTCTCTTCATGTAGCTCCGTGCCTTGAGACTATCCGTTATCATATCGATAAGCTTGAACTATTGGTCGACAATGAGATGTGGCCATTGCCCAAGTATCGAGAGCTCTTGTTTATACGATAATTCTTTTTTCTGAAAATATAGAAAATTAGGACAAAAGCATCAAAATGGGCTGTATTCAACGGTTTCATTTGATGCTTTTGTCTTTTTTGTGTTCTGCATTTTTAGAGATCGACTTTATTTTCATTTATGGAGGATTTTTACTAAATTTGGGGTATGTTATATGCCGAAATCCTCTTGCCGGTCCCGATTGCAGGGACTTTTACGTATCGTGTGCCTGCCGAAATGGAGAATTCATTGGGAGTGGGGCATAGGGTTATAGTGCCTTTCGGCAGAAGAAAATCCTATACCGGGATTGTCAGTGCGTTGACTCCGCTTGAGCCAATAGGTTATGAAGTCAAGGAGATTGCAATGCGTATCGATGACCGTCCGATAGTGCGCCATCCGCAACTGAAATTCTGGAATTGGGTTGCTGATTATTATCTTTGTACACCTGGGGAGGTGTACAAGGCGGCTGTCCCCGCCGGACTTAAGATAGAGAGTGAGACGTTCATATCTCCTGTCCCTGGATTTGAGGAGGATGAGAATTACAGACTTTCCACCAGGGAGCTTGCTCTGCTTGAAGGATTACTTGCTACCGGAGAAAAACGAGTGTCGCTTGACTCGCTCGCACGAAAAACCGGAATCACTACTGTCGGTCCTGTTGTGAATTCTCTCCTTGCACGTAATGCCGTGATGGTCTCAGAGAATCTTGTGGAACGATACCATGCTCGTAAAGAGACTTATGTCAGGCTTTCGGCTGCTCGTGGTGACAGTGATGCGCTACATGCCGCATTCGATGCGGTGAAGAAAGGTTCTAAACAGGAGTCCGCACTTCTTGCTCTCATAGAACTGTCAGGATTCATGAGGCAGGGTCTTGCCGAGCTGAATGAGGTGACTCGCACCGCTCTGATGGAGCGTTCGGGGGCGACTTCTACTGTAATAGCCGCTATGGCAAAAAAAGGGATAGTGGAAGTGTATACTCGCAAGGTGAGCCGGTTTTCCTATTTTGGTGTGTCCGGAGGGGGGCTTCCTAAACTAACTGATATTCAGGGTGCCGCTCTTGACAAGGTGCATAAATCATGGCTTGAAAAGGATATAACACTCCTTCATGGAGTTACGTCGAGCGGTAAGACCGAACTTTATATCCATCTTATTGATTATGTGATGCGTCGTGGCCGACAGGCCTTGTATCTTGTGCCCGAGATCGCTTTGACAACTCAGTTGACATCTCGGTTGCAGAGGGTGTTTGGCGACAAGGTGCTGATATACCATTCCCGATTTTCCGATAATGAACGTGTGGAGATATGGAACAGGCTTCTTGATGATCCGTCTCCGTGTGTGGTTATCGGTGCGAGATCATCAGTGTTCCTGCCATTCGGTTCTCTGGGGCTTGTCATAGTGGATGAGGAGCATGAATCTGCTTATAAGCAACAGGACCCGGCTCCAAGATATAATGCCAGAGATGCCGCTGTGGTGCTTGCTTCTATGCATGGGGCGAAGACACTTTTGGGTAGTGCTACCCCTTCGGTGGAGACATTCTGGAAAGCTGTGAATGGAAGATATGGACTTGTGGAGTTGTTGGAAAGATACGAGGGGGGACAGTTGCCGGAAATGCGTCTTGTCGATATGACACTTGCCAGGAAGAAGGGTGAAGTCAAGGGGATATTCTCTGATGAGTTGCGCGAGGATGTTTCCGGTGCATTGGGTCGTGGTATGCAGTCGATACTTTTCCTTAACAGGCGTGGTTATGCTCCGGTGGCACGTTGCAAGATGTGTGGCTTTGTGCCAAAGTGCGATCATTGTGACGTATCGCTCACTTATCATCGACGTATCGACAAACTGCTATGTCATTATTGCGGCACTCCTTATGCGGTTCCTGATGTATGCCCGGCCTGCAAGGAACCTGGGATTGAGGTGCTTGGTTATGGCACGGAACGTATCGAGGAGGAGGTTGATTCCTGTTTCCCTGGAGTTGCCATTGCACGTCTTGATCTTGATACCACAAGGAATAAGGACAGTTACGAGAATATTATAGAGGATTTCTCTCGTGGTAAGTCGCAGATTCTTGTGGGTACACAGATGGTGACAAAAGGGCTTGACTTCGGGAATGTCAGTGTGGTGGGTGTGGTTAATGCAGATGCGATAATCAATTTCCCTGATTTCCGTTCGGCTGAAAGGGCTTTTAATATGATAGAACAAGTGGCAGGACGTGCTGGCAGGAAGAATTCGGAAGGTAAGGTCGCTATTCAGACCTATAGTCCGTCCCATCCATTATTTAGGTTTCTGCTCTCTCACGATTATCACGGATTCTATGCCAATGAGATAGATGAGCGTCGCAGATTCAATTATCCTCCGTTTGTGCGCGTGATATATATATATATAAAGCATAAAGATCCTGTGGCGGTGGGATCGATAGCCAATGACCTTGCTTCAAAACTGAGGACCCTGCTCGGCAATCGTATATCAGGACCTGAAGAACCGACCGTGGCGAGAGTACAGACTCTATACATACGCCGCATAATGCTTAAGGTCGAGACGAATGCCTCGATCTCTAAAGTAAAGCAGTTGCTTAATGATGTGAGGATAGAGATGACTAATGCCGGACGGTTGTCAGGTGCGATTGTCTATTACGACGTTGATCCAATGTAGCCATCGGCACGCTGGGACAGCTGTGAAGGCTCCAAGCGTGTTGGCAAGCGCGTCGAATAAGTCGTTTCCCGTGCGTCCCAATTGCATGGCATATTGCAGGTATTCGACAGCGGCACCGATAATGGTTGAAATTAGTGCCACTAAGAGAGCTGCTCCCATGCTTAGTGGGCGTTCCATGCGCCAACGATCAAATAAGAATGTCCCTGTGAGGCCTCCGAACATTATGAAGTGTACCACTTTGTCTGCACCCTCAAACATATGTATACCTTCGTCGCCTAAAGGCTGTGGAAAGAGGGTGAGATAAAGAATAGCTATCAGCACCACCATGGTGGGCTGATAGCGTGGTATATTGCGGATTATCGGGCAGCCCACAATGAGTTGTCTGCTTGAGCACGATATGCGAGCAGTCCGTCGTCGGAGAGCTCCACTACCATACCTTTTCCATCGGCAGTAGGCATCTTCACGTGGCTGTCATCGACAAATGTCATGAATTCCATGCTTTCGCCTGAAGGCATGGCTACTGACCATGTCTGTTGTGCCATGTCGAAATCAAGACGCACTTCGGATCCGTCGTTCTCAGAAGTGATGGTGTAGCCTTTGCCGTCACATTCCACGATATAGCGGCCGTCCTGACCGTCAATGACTTTTTTGCCTGATGCCATAGGATTCGAGCCGCTCCAGAATTCAATCGAGTTGATCACAAGTACGTCGGCAAGTGCGGAAACCTCATACACAGGAAGAATCCAGAAACCGATGAATACGAGTTCGTTGACAATCTTGCTGCCGATTGATCTGTTCCATGAAAGAAGCTTGTTAGTGAGAGCGAAACTTCCGATACAGGATGTGAACACTGGGATTGAGATTGCGGCTACAAGAGCCACCGGAATTAAACGTTTTTTCATTAGAAATGTATTTTTAATTAGTGGAGATTAATTATTTCTTCTAACCGTGAACTTTTGATTTGGCATAATATGAATATACGCGGTTGACATAGTCGAAAGTCTCTCTGCCTCGCGAGTATCCGAATTTGACTACCGGATCTTTATAGTAGCGAGGATTGGATTTCCATAGTATCGCCTTTGCGACGTTATCGTCCCATTTCTGAGGATCGAGTCCGTATTTGTCGGCGAGTGCTATTGCATCAAGCACGTGGGCGAGGCCTGAATTGTAGGATGCTATGACAAACTTTTTTCTCTCCTGTTCATCCGGAACACGTTTGGCGAGCTGTTTGTCAAGGTCGTTGAGCAATTTCAGTGATGTCTCAACTGCCACATCATTCTTCATAACGCTTTTGGCAGTCTGTCCGTATCCCTTTGCTGTGCGTGGCATTATCTGCATGAGTCCACGCGCGCCCGCCCATGATACGGCCGTGGAGTCGAATTTGCTCTCCACATATGCCTGTGATGCGAGTAGCTTCCAGTCCCAATTGTATTTGTTTGCATAACGTTTGAACAGATGGTCGAAAGGGGAGACCCTTCCGGCTGTGGATACGAACTTGGTGCCGGATTCATTCTTGCTTAATTCAAAATACCGTTTCAGAAGGCGCGCCTGCTCTCCTCGGTTGACATCTGTGTTAAGCCATGCATCGATGCTGTCACCGAGCCATTTCTTGTCGGGAGCAACAGCCCATCCTGATCTCTGTTCGAAGCTCAAAGGCATGTTGATATCGAGATCATTGTAATACGTCTTATTGATTAGGGCGATATCGCTGTCTACTACCGTCAACGGTATCTTGCCTTCACTTACCATGGCTATGAGATCCTCAGTGATCATTGTATCCCTGCTGACAGGATGTATACGGATGCCTCCTCCAAGTTCCTGGTTGAGATTGTTCATTCGGGCCTCATATTTTGAGTCAGCCTCGACATACACATCTTTGCCTACAAGATCCGTGACATCTGTTATCAGTTCTTCTTCACCGAGTTTGGGCTGTACAAGCACCTGGGTAGTGATGTTCTCAGGGCCGCAGGCTACGACTTTCTCTTTATACTCGGCTGTGATGGGAACCTCATATGCGATAAGGTCGACCTTGCCTGAATCAAGCATCTCGATGGCTCGGGATAGCGAAGGGGCGATATTGACTTTCAGGGTCAGTCCGCGGTCTATAGCAATTGCCGTGATCAGTTCGTAGTCATAGCCCATTTCTTGCCCTTTGTATATGAAATAGGATGCAGGGCTGTAGAGTGTGACTACATGAAGGGTGTCTGGTATCTTGTGGAAAGTTGTTTCTTGCTTTTTTTGCCACTGTTTGCCGTTGTGGCATGAGATGGCACCACATATGAGTATCAGAGCTGTTGCAATTGTCGGTAGGATGGTGAGGGATCGTTTCATTGTGTAGAGAAGAGAGTAGGGGGCGGCAGCATTTCATATACGTTTCATGCTGCCGTCCTATGGGTTAGTACTCGAAGGTCCCGGCTTCGGTTGTGATAGTGAGACGGTTGGACTGAGCGTCCTCAACGCGTCCGACTATGCGGGCATCAATGTTGAAGCTTCTGGAGATGTCGATGACTTCCTGAGCGTGTTCGGGTGCCACATAGATTTCCATTCGATGTCCCATGTTGAACACTTTGAACATTTCGCTCCACGGTGTGCCGCTCTCTTTCTGTATGAGGTCGAAGAGCGGGGGAATTGGGAAAAGATTATCCTTTATTACATGTTTGTTGTTGACAAAGTGCATCACTTTGGTCTGGGCTCCTCCTGTGCAGTGTATCATGCCGTCTATGGCTGGACGCATCTCTGTGAGGAGTTTTTTTATGACAGGTGCATATGTCCGGGTAGGGGAGAGGACAAGCTGTCCGGCTGTAAGCTGCCTGGCACTGGGTCTGACAGGTGCTTTGATCCGGAATAGACGAGTTCATCGGGAACTGCGGCATCGAAAGTTTCCGGATATTTTTCAGCAAGATATTTTGCGAAAACATCATGACGCGCTGATGTGAGTCCGTTGCTTCCCATACCTCCGTTATATCGGTCTTCGTATGTGGCTTTCCCGAATGAAGCGAGACCTACTATCACATCACCGTCTTTGATGTTTGCATTGTTGATTACATCGGCGCGGCGCATACGGCATGTCACTGTCGAATCGACGATGATAGTGCGCACGAGATCGCCGACATCGGCAGTCTCTCCTCCGGTGGAATATATGCCCACACCCATTTCCCGGAGCTGAGCAAGGAGATCCTCAGTGCCGTTGATGATGGCTGATATGACCTCTCCTGGAATGAGGTTCTTATTTCGTCCTATTGTCGATGACACGAGAATATTGTCGGTGGCACCCACACAGAGAAGGTCGTCGGTGTTCATTACGATAGCATCCTGGGCGATTCCTTTCCATACACTCAAGTCGCCGGTCTCTCGCCAATAGGCATAAGCGAGTGATGATTTGGTGCC
>OFFZ01001779.1_pt1 | contig 11788 bp, 10 predicted proteins | sample 1521631 | NCBI WGS metagenome assembly OFFZ01 (sample SAMEA3504102, study PRJEB24116) | mouse gut metagenome | biome: mouse gut; feature: mouse-associated habitat; material: faeces | place: Denmark | collected 2011 | reverse complement strand
TACTTTGTGTATGAATTAGTTGGCTGATTTTGTAATATTTAATGAATGTCCCTAACTTGTCCTTCTACAAATCAAATTTTCTTTTCCTTTATATCTGTACGTGCCTCAACAACATTTACTACATAATCGCCTAATTTTTCGCATTCGCTGATAATATCCATATAATGATCCCCCGTCTGATAATTATATTCCTTATTATTCACATCCAATACATTCTGATCCTTCAACTGGTTGCGGTAATTGTTTCTCTCATTCTCTATATTAAATGATTTGTTAGGATCAACCAAATGATATTCGTCTTCTTCCAAAGATACTATTTGTTGCAGTGGAAGGCTGTACGATGCACCTGTCAACAATCCGGTGAAGCGATTCGTGGTCATAGCACCCAAAATATGGCGCAAATGCCCACCTGTCAGTTTTTGCAAAGCCTCACTCACGGTTTTCATACCATATATCAGAAGTACCAGTGAGCCTATCAGTTTCAAAAAAAACAAATATTGACATGTAGATTCTCTTTTATTTAGACTCTCTTCTTTCTTACACTTTATTAAAAAACACAGAGGCACAAAGTATTTAACCCATCATAGGTTAAACCTTGCACCTCTGCACCTATTCTGTTCACCATAGCCCTTTCAGGTCAGGATTTCTTTTCCTTCACATTGCTACTGGCTTCCACCACATTTACTACATAATCGCCCAGTTTTTCACATTCTCCAATAATATCCATATAGTGCACCCCCATCTGATAATCATACTCCTTATTATTCACATCCAGCACATTTTGGTTCTTTAGCTGATTACGATAGTTATTTATTTCATTCTCTATATTAAACGATTTATTCACATCTACCACATGATGCTCATCTTCCACCAACGAAATCATCTGAGACAAAGCATCATCAGTCAACTGGAACATCTGATGAATATGATCATACTGTTTCGGAGTAAAATCCATATCACTGCGATGTTTACGATTGATAGTACGTGCCAAATTATAACAGCTGTCCCCGATACTTTCTATTTCAGTCACTTCACGAAGCATAGCACGAATTTGCAACTTACTTTCAGAACTCAAACGCCCGTCGGATACCTGATTCAGATAATTAGCGATCTCCACCTCCATGTTATCGCTTATATTCTCATATTTCTCAATACGACTGAACAATTTGTTAAAGTCATTGTCATTAGTGGTGTGAAGCAGATCCCGCACCATGCCAAACATACGATGAGTACGCTCTGCAAAGAGATTGATTTCCTTGCGTGCCTGCAATATAGAAAGCTCTGCCGTAGAAAGCATACCACCTGTAATAAAGCGCAAACGATATTCCTCATCCTGCTCTCTCTGAGGAATGATTTTACAGACAGTTTTCTCTATCAACTTGACAAACCAAATAAGAATCAACACATTGCATATATTAAAAGTAGTATGAAAAGCAGACAGTTTAAAAGATACGGCAACAGCCGGATCTGCTGTTCTCATTATATCTTCTACAAACCATGAAACCCCCATAGTTACAGGCTTGAAAAGGCATAACACCCAAATAACCCCAAAAACATTGAACACCAAATGAGCCAGCGCAGCCCTCCTGGCCTGCGTATTGGCAGTCAGTGCGGCAAGGTTAGCGGTTATAGTGGTACCAATATTCTCGCCAAGTACCAACGCAGCCCCCAGCTCAAAACTAATCCAACCATTGGCACACATAATCAAAGTAATAGCCATCGTTGCAGCCGATGCCTGTACAATCATGGTAAGAACTGTACCGATGACAACAAATAAGATAACAGAACCAAATCCCATATCAGTATAGTTCTGAACAAAAGACAACATTTCGGGGTTTCTACTTAAGTCAGGAGCATTCGTCTTCAAGAGAGAGAGGCCCATAAACAAAAAAGAGAAACCGAATATAAATTCTCCAATGGATTTACGGTTACTCTTTCCTGAAAATAATAAGGGTACGCCAACAGCCAATAACGGAAGTGCCATAGCAGCAATATCTACTTTAAACCCTAACGCAGATATAATCCATGCAGTGACAGTGGTACCGATATTTGCCCCCATAATGACTCCAATTGATTGTGAAAGTGTAAGGAGTCCGGCATTAACGAAACTTACTACCATAACAGTAGTAGCAGAAGAGGATTGAATTAACGCAGTGATAAGAACACCGGTTAGCACTCCGGTTACCCGGTTGGTGGTCATCGCTGTGAGGATTTTACGCAGTCTGTCACCAGCAAACTTTTGCAGCCCCTCACTCATGATTTTCATTCCATAAAGGAATAGCGCCAGTGAACCTAGCAGCTTTAAGAAATCATAAAAAGAATACTCCATCTTTAATTAATTTGGTAGGAATTGGCTAATCTCCCTTTTATTCAGTAAATTTCAAGCCGTTTCACTACGTTAGTAATAATTATTACGATTATGTTACAAATATGTTGCAAAAATAACAATATTTCAAAGAATTTCCCAATCGGAAGCTCACTTTTGGATATTTATAATGGTTTTAATCTAGATATCCCATACGGGCCGGTCAGTGCCAAAGTCAATAACAAAGTAGAAGGACTCAATTACCGGGCCTATAATAATAAGGATGTAGAGTTCCTGAACATACTGAATCCTTCAGGAATGCGTACCTATGTCCGTTCGCTCTGCTTCATCTTGTGCAAAGCGGTGGAGGACTTATACCCTGATGGAAAAATCATGCTTGAACATCCCGTATCCAAAGGATATTATTGCGCCTTGCAGATAGGACGCGAAACCGGGCTAGATGATGTTTCCCGTATTAAGCAGCGAATGAAAGAGATTGTGGAAGCCAACATCCCTTTCCACCGTTTTGAATGTCACACAACTGAAGTAGTAGAACTATTCCGCCGGAAAGGAATGATGGACAAAGTTAGACTGCTTGAAACTTCAGGGGAACTTTACTCCTATTATTATACTTTAGAAGATACCATTGACTACTACTACGGCAGTCTGTTGCCCAGCACCGGATATATCCGCAAATTCGACATTGTTAAATACTATGACGGCTTGTTGCTGCGAGTCCCCAACCGTCAGAATCCGGAAATATTGGAGGAAGTAGTAAAACAAGAAAAAATGCTGGAAGTATTCAAAGAGCACCGACGCTGGAATCAGATTTTAGGTGTGGGTACTGTAGGAGATTTCAATGTGGCCTGTAATGAAGGTTATGCCACCGATCTGATTAATGTGTCTGAAGCCTTGCAGGAAAAAAAAATTTCCAATATTGCTGATGAGATATACCACAGAGGAAAAAACGGTCAAAGAGTAAAACTGGTTCTTATCTCCGGTCCATCCTCTTCTGGTAAAACGACTTTCAGCAAACGGCTCAGTATCCAGTTGATGGCAAACGGGCTGAAACCTTACCCCATCTCCCTGGACAATTACTTTGTTGACCGAGAAAAGACACCAAAAGATGAAAAAGGTGATTATGATTACGAATCATTGTATGCATTGGATTTGGAGTTCTTCAACAAGCAATTACAAGATCTGCTTCATGGAAAGGAAGTAGAGTTACCACGTTTCAACTTCACCACAGGAAGAAGGGAATTTAAAGGTGACAAACTTAAGATTGACGATAACATGATATTGATTCTCGAAGGGATTCATGCACTTAACCCCGAATTAACCCCTCATATTCCCGCCGAGAATAAATATAAAATATATGTATCGGCATTAACCACTATTCTGCTGGACAATCATAATTATATTCCGACTACCGACAACCGTTTGTTGCGCCGTATTATCCGCGATTACAAATACCGTGGCTATTCCGCAGAGGAAACAATCAGAAGATGGCCCAGCGTACGCGCCGGAGAAGAAAAATGGATCTTCCCATATCAGGAAAATGCAGATGCCATGTTCAATTCTGCCCTGTTGTTTGAACTGGCCATTATGAAGGATTATGCCATTCCTATTCTAAGGAATGTTCCCAATAACAAACCGGAATATTCAGAAGCATACCGTTTACGCAAATTCTTGGAATATTTCGCTTCGGTACAAGATAAAGAATTGCCTCCCACTTCTTTACTGAGAGAGTTTTTAGGAGGAAGCAGTTTCCGGTATTAACCTGTTATTAAACAGTATATAAGTTTTGTTTATGTGCAAAACAAACTGTAATTTCGGCCATTATTAAACAAGTATAAGTGAATGCACTCCAAAGGCTATAGAAAATTGTTCAACTGCCTGATGTTCTACTACTAAGAACATTTCTTCTTCAGGAGGGTATGCCAAAAGCCAGCAGACTGTACATTACACCACCATAAAGATGGATTAAATGACAGCGTATCTTACTTTTGGCATACGTTTCTTTCTATTTGATATCTTATTCTCTTGCACATCAATTGGTCGGATCCATTAATCCGCCCTTATGGAAATTTCTATTTATGAACCAGTAGACCTTATTATAACTCTTATGAAAACAACAATCAACGGTATGACAGACCGTATCCGACGCCTACGTCAAGAATCTTTTGATACACAACCTTCTTTGTCCATAGAACGTGCTCTGATAGAAACCGAATTTTACAAAGAAAACGAAGGAAAGTATCCAATTCCTATTCTAAGAGCACTGAACTTCCTTGAAATCTGTAAACGGAAAACTATATACATAGGTGAAGACGAACTGATTGTAGGTGAACGTGGACCACGCCCCAAAGCCGTATCGACTTTCCCTGAACTGACCTGTCACAGCGTGGAAGACCTTCATGTATTGAACACCCGCGAATTGCAGCGTTACACCATCAGCCAGGAAGATATAGACACCTATGAGCGCGAGGTAATTCCTTATTGGAAAGGGCGCACCCAACGCGAACGCATCTTCAATCACGTTCCCAAAGAATGGAAAGAAGCTTACGAAGTAGGAATGTTCACTGAATTCATGGAACAACGAGCCCCCGGCCATACTTCTCTGGACGGAAAGGTTTATCAACATGGCATGCTGGATTTGAAAGAACGTATTGCACATGAGTTGAAAAATCTGGATTTTATGAATGATCCAGAAGCAACCGACAAACAAGAAGAACTGACCGCCATGTCCATCTCCTGTGATGCCGCTATCATTTTTGCCGAACGCCATGCCGAACTGGCCGAAAAGATGGCTGGACAAGAAACCGATCCGAAACGCAAAGAGGAACTGAAAAAAATAGCGGAAATCTGCCGATGGGTTCCTGCACATGCCCCCCGTACTTATTGGGAGGCCATACAAATGTACTGGTTTGTCCATCTCGGCACCATTACAGAGCTGAACGGATGGGACGCCATGAATCCAGGACATTTTGACCAGCACCTCGCTCCTTTCTATGAAAAAGACCTGGAAGAAGGAATACTGACCCGTGCAGAGGCCAAAGAACTGATGTCATGTTTCTTTATCAAAATAAATAATCAGACAGCCCCACCCAAAGTTGGCATCACCGCCAAAGAAAGCGGTACCTACAATGACTTTACCAATCTGAATATCGGTGGCATCAAACGTGATGGTAGCAACGGAGTCAGCGAAGTATCCTATATCATGCTCGAAACAGTAGATGATCTTCACCTGTTACAACCCGGAAGCGCCCTGCACATCAGTGTATGCACCCCGGAGCGTTTCCTGCGCGAAGGCTGCAAAGTAATCCGTAAGGGCTATGGCTACCCATCTGTATTCAATCCCGACACATACGTCATGGAACTGATGCGACAGGGAAAAACACCGGAGGACGCTCGTGAAGGCGGATGTAGCGGATGCATAGAAGTAGGCGCTTTCGGAAAAGAAGCTTACATACTGACCGGTTACCTTAACGTACCCAAGATATTGGAAGTCACCTTGCACAACGGAACAGATCCTGTATCAGGCAAGAAAGTAGGCTTGGTAACAGGAGATCCCTGTACCTTCCGGAGTTATGAAGCACTTTATGACGCATTTCTTAAACAAATCCATTATTTTGTAGATATGAAAGTACGCGTCAGCAACTACATTGACCGTATGTTCGCCAAATACGCTCCCGCCACTTTCCTGTCTTTGTTCATTGATGACTGTATCGCCAAAGGAAAAGATTATTATAACTGCGGACCGCGTTATAACACAAGCTATATTCAATGCACCGGTTTGGGTACTATTACCGACAGCCTCTCCGTTCTGAAAAAACATGTATTCGAAGAACGTAAATTCAATATGGAGCAAATCATCCATGCTACCGATACCAACTTCGAAGGACAGGAAGCCATGAGACAGTTCATACTGAACCGTACCCCTTTCTTCGGTAACGATGACGAATATGCAGACCGCATCGCCATCCAGATCTTTAACGACCTTTACGATGCCATCGAGGGAAAGCCGAACACCAAAGGCGAATGTTTCCATCTGAACATGTTGTCTACCACCTGTCACGTTTACTTCGGCAAAATGATGAATGCCACCCCCAACGGCCGTCTAGCCGGACGTGCCATCAGTGACGGTACCTCACCCTCACACGGAGCAGATACCCACGGGCCATCCGCCGTTATAAAATCATTAGGAAAACTGGACCAGGTGAAAAGCGGAGGCACTCTATTGAATCAGCGCTTCCTGCCTTCACTTCTTAAACACGATGAAGACATAGCCAAACTGGTAAGCCTCATCCGCAGCTATTTTGCTTTAGGAGGACATCACATTCAGTTCAACATAGTAGATACCGCTACCCTGCATGCCGCCCAAAAACATCCGGAAGAATACCGGGACCTATTGGTACGCGTAGCTGGATACAGTGATTACTTCAATGACATGAATACAGATTTACAATATGACGTAATAGCCCGCACGGCACAAGAAACCTTCTGACAAGATGAGTCTGATTTTCGACATCAAACGCTATGCCATCAATGACGGACCGGGCATCCGCATCACACTTTTCATGAAAGGATGCCCGCTCTCGTGCATATGGTGCCATAATCCCGAAGGCATTCGTAACGGAAAAGACAAACTATACACAGCCAAGAAATGCCTCGGCTGTGGAACTTGTCTGAAAGCATGTCCCAACGGGGCACTGACACTGGCTCCCGAGGGTATTATCACCGACAAACAAAAATGCGTGTTATGCGGACGCTGTGCCGAAGAATGTCCGGCAATGGCTATCGAGATATCAGGAACGGAATATACCGCCGAATACCTGATGCATGAAATAGAAAAGGAAATTCCATTTATGGATCAATCGGGCGGTGGAGTTACTTTTTGTGGTGGAGAACCGTTGCTTCATCCCGAATTCTTGATTGATATACTGAAACGTTGCGGACAACAGGGAATTCATCGGGTGGTAGATACCACCCTGCTTGCCCGCAAAGAAACAGTGGATGAAGTGATGCGGAATTGTGAACTATTGCTTATCGACTTAAAATCAATGGACAGTACCGTACACCAGACATTTTGTGATGTTCCCAATGAATTAATTTTGGAGAACATCCGCAGAGTAGCAGAAGCTGACTTTCCTTATTATATCCGTATTCCATTGATTGAAGGAGTGAATGCAGATGAAAAGAACATAAAGCTGTCTGCCGAATTTTTGGCCAGTCTTCCACGGCATCCTGAGATCATTAACCTATTACCTTACCATGATATAGGAAAGGGAAAGCATGCAAAGCTAGGCAGTATCTATAACCCTAAAGGATATAAAATGCAAACGCCATCCGAGGAAGTACAACAGCAGTGCATACAAATCTTGACTGATTACGGTTTAAAAGCAACCATAGGTGGATAATTATATATCATCGTTCTGTAGTAAAAGGACCTTCGTACCCCAAAAACGTGCCCCGTCCTCCGTTATCAAATAATCTTCCTCATTACGCAACTCTGTAAACTCACGATAACTCTCCAACTTATCATAATCGATAAAATCCTTAAAGCATTTCTCCGCTTTCCAACAATCTATTAATATAGATACCCGGTTCTATAGTAAGTTCAAATTCCGGTTCCAAAGATCCGACCAGCCTTAATAATTTACGGCTGACCTAAGTACTTTTCTAATGAATCACCTGTCTTTTAGCAACTGCTTTTTCCAAACACTTCTTCAAATCCGCGGCAGAACCAGTTTCTGTCACTCCCACCCTCTACGCTTTCTCACACAAGGCAGGCTGGATCCCATCCATACAATATGATATCCATATCGCCAATCCGGCATAGGGCAAGTCCCAAAAATAAAGAGAAGTAGAACCTTGGCGGAAATGATAAGTATTATCCGCATAGTCGCCACTCTCCCCGTTATCTAAAATAGCAAGAAACCTATCCCCACGTTTTTTCAAACTGTTACGACGGGTTGTATAAGTTTCTTTTGCAAACATAATCTTATGTTTTTTATATAGATGACAGGTAAAGATAGCCATCCCCTTAAAATAATCCCCCCAAAAAGGAAGATTATTACAATACAATTTCCTATTTTTGTCGCAATAAACAAGGAAATAAAAATATTATGGCACAAGGCTCACGTCAAGTACAAACACAAGCCCAGCAACAAATACAAACCTTATCTCCACAACAGATACTGGTAGTGAAATTGCTGGAACTGCCCACTGTGGAGCTGGAAGAACGTATCCATTCCGAAATACTGGATAATCCGGCCCTGGAGGAAGGGAAAGAAATGCCCGAAAATGAAGATGACAACACAGAATACGTTGAGAACGAAGACGGAAATACAGACTCGAACGAAGATTTTTCATTAGGCGATTACAGCAACGAAGATGATATTCCCGATTATAAACTACAGGAACATAATCGTTCCAAAGAAGGAGTAGCCGAAGAAATCCCTTTCTCGGATGCCGTATCTTTTTATGAAATATTGAAAGACCAGTTGCAGATGCAGGAACTTACCCCAGAACAACGAGATATAGCAGAATACTTGATCGGTTCATTGGACGATGACGGCCTGTTACGCAAAAATATGGAGTCTATCATGGATGAACTTGCCATCTATCGAGGCATCTATACCACTGAGGAGGAATTAAATAAAATCTTGGAAATAATCCAAGACTTTGATCCGGCAGGTATCGGTGCCCGCAGTTTACAAGAATGTCTTCTGCTACAAATACAAAGAAAAGCCGATTCACCGTTAAAACAAATAGAACTGGACATCATCGGTAAATGCTGTGATGAGTTTACCCGCAAAAACAAAGAAAGGATTATCCAAAAACTAGGTATTACCGAAGAACAATATAATGAGGCGGTGAGCGATCTCACCAAACTGAATCCTCGTCCGGGCAGTTCACTGGGTGAAGCAATGGGCAAAAATATGCAGCAGATCATTCCCGACTTCATTGTAGAAACGTATGAGGATGACACCATTACTCTAAGTTTAAACAATCGTAATGTTCCTGAGTTGCGTCTGAGCCGCCAGTTCACCGAACTACTGGATGAACACACCCGCAACAAAGATAATCAGAGCAAAGCCTCAAAGGACGCACTGATGTTCCTAAAACAAAAAGTAGATGCCGCACAAGGTTTTATCAACGCCGTAAAACAGCGACAACATACGTTGCTCACCACCATGCAAGCCATTATAGATATTCAGCGCCCCTTCTTTTTGGAAGGAGACGAATCCCTGCTAAAGCCCATGATCCTAAAAGATGTAGCCGAACGCTCGGGATTGGATATTTCCACCATATCACGGGTAAGCAACAGCAAATATGTACAAACAAACTATGGTATCTATTCGTTGAAATTCTTTTTCAGCGACGGTTACACTACCGAAGACGGTGAAGAACTCTCAGTCCGCGAAATCAAGCGTATTCTGAAAGAATGTGTAGACACCGAAGACAAGGAAAAACCGTACACTGATGATGAACTGGCCGAAACACTAAAAACGAAAGGCTACCCCATAGCCCGCCGTACTGTAGCCAAATACCGCCAACAGCTTAACATACCCGTCGCACGATTAAGAAGGTAATATAAATTATATGGAAGCTAACGAAATAACCGAAACAATAGCAGTAGGCAAGAAAAACAGTCCGCTTGAAGTCAGTTCACGTATCATATCAGGCATATTCACGCCTTTTATGATTCCTTTTGTGGCATTTTTCCTGCTTTTTTTCTTCACTTATCTTCGTATCATGCCCATCCAGTACAAACTGATAGTATTGGGCATAGTCTACTGTTTCACCATTCTGATGCCGATGCTCGCCATCTACCTGTTCCAAAAAATAAACGGTTGGGGTATTCATGAATTGGGACACCGCGAAAAACGTTTCGTACCATATGCGTTGACTATCATCAGCTATGTCACTTGTCTCATCACCATGTATAAGATACACCTGCCCCGCTATATGTCAGGTATTATCGTAGCCGCCCTCATCTGCATGATCCTTTGCACGCTGATCAATTTCAAGTGGAAAATCAGCACACACGTGGCAAGCAGCGGCATGATGGTAGGCGGATTATTATCCTACAGCTTTATATTCAATTTCAATCCTGTATGGTGGCTCTGTTTTTTCATTTTGCTATCCGGGATGCTTGGCACAGCCCGTATCATTGTAAAACAGCATACCTTATTAGAAGTTTTAGCCGGATTTATTGTCGGATTGTTTTGTGGTGTCATTGGAATTTTGTTTATTTGAAAAAAATTAGTATTAACCTTATAAATTGAAAGCATTATGGAATTTCCAAGCAATGTAAAGTATACCAAAGAACACGAATGGATACGAGTAGAAGGTGATATAGCTTATGTAGGCATCACTGATTATGCACAAGAGCAACTGGGTGACATCGTATTCGTAGATATCACAACTGAAGGAGAAACTTTAGAAAAAGATGAAGTTTTCGGTACTATTGAAGTAGTAAAAACGATTTCGGACTTGTTCCTTCCCGTTTCAGGAGAAGTTTTGGAACAGAATGAAGCATTGGCCGACAATCCCGAATTAGTAAACCAAGACCCGTATGGTAAAGGGTGGCTGATTAAGATTAAGCCCAATGACTCTAATGACGTTAACGATTTGCTGGATGCTGAAGGATATAAAGCATTAGTCAACGAATAATATAGATTCCCATTAGGAATTGTTCAAGCGCGGATTACGCGGACCTCACGGATTTTTCTATCCGCGTTCATCCGTATAACCCGTGCTTGAAGTAAATATATAAACCAAACAATAACAAAAAACAATGAAACCTATCGTAAGCATTATCATGGGTAGCACTTCCGATCTTCCCGTAATGGAAAAAGCTGCCAAATTACTGGACGAGATGCACGTACCTTTCGAAATGAACGCCCTTTCGGCACACCGCACTCCCGAAGCTGTGGAGGAATTTGCGAAAAATGCTGCAGGCCGTGGAATTAAAGTCATCATTGCCGCTGCCGGCATGGCTGCCGCACTTCCAGGTGTGATTGCCGCAATAACACCGCTGCCGGTCATAGGAGTGCCACTGAGTGCGACACTCCAAGGACAGGACGCATTGCTCTCAATCGCACAGATGCCTCCGGGCATACCCGTGGCAACAACCGGTATCGACGGCGCCATGAACGCCGCCGTATTGGCAACCCGCATCCTCGCGCTGGCCGATGAAAACCTTGCCACACGCTATAATGCATGGCGCAGCAACCTTGGCAAAAAAATCGTAAAGGCAAATGCCGACCTGCAAGAGATAGCCTACGATTTCAAAACCAACTGATTCCAACCCACGTAAACCAGCAACCTCCCCAAATGAGCGTTTTCGACTACAACCGCCGCCCCACATCCACCACCCGCGTTGGTGATGTGCTTATAGGAAGCGACTACCCGGTGCGCCTCCAGTCAATGAACAACACATCGACAAACGACATCGCCGCTTCTGCGGACCAG
>OFFZ01001773.1_pt1 | contig 11824 bp, 8 predicted proteins | sample 1521631 | NCBI WGS metagenome assembly OFFZ01 (sample SAMEA3504102, study PRJEB24116) | mouse gut metagenome | biome: mouse gut; feature: mouse-associated habitat; material: faeces | place: Denmark | collected 2011 | reverse complement strand
AAGAGACTTTTCCGCTGCTGAAGGAATGCGCGGATATCAACTTTGTGGGAAGTATTGAGGCGCGGGAGATTCCGCACGGGGAGGCGGATGTCATTGTGTGCGAGGCATTTGTTGGAAATGTCATCTTAAAGCTGTACGAGGGGCTGAGCGCAACGCTTGTCGGCGCGATCAGAAAGGGCATGATGAGCACCTTAAAGAGCAGAATCGGCGCGGCTCTGGCTCTTCCCGCTTTAAAAACCACTCTTAAGGCATTTGATGCCGCACGGTATGGCGGTGCACCGCTTCTGGGTCTGAACGGCCTCGTGGTAAAGACACACGGGAGTGCAAAAGCCACGGAAATTACCAACTCCATTTATCAGTGTGTGACATTTAAGGAACAGGACATCAACGGGAAGATTAAGAAAAATATTATAGTTCAGAAAAACGGGGAGGAAATCGGGAATGGAATTTGAAAAATTAAAGAAAGTCATCGCGGATGTATTGAATGTGGACCCGGATGAGATTACCATGGAAACTACGTTTGTGGATGATCTGGGGGCGGATTCACTGGACGTTTTTCAGATCGTTCTGGGTATCGAAGAGGAATTTGACATTGAAATTCCTGCTGAGAAAGCAGAAAAGATCAATACCGTGGAAGAGGCAGTGGAATTAATCAAAGGTGCTCTGGGATAAGACGCCCTGTCCTTACGGACTTTAACGTTACTTCTGGTAACACTTTAATAGGAGCAGTCCGCTGTGGGACTGCTCATTTGTGTTATCAAGGAATGCGGGACCGTGGATGGAAAGAGAGAAAATCATATAAAAAGAGGTTTGAAAAATGTCAGAGGAGTATAGCATAGAAGCGTTGGAAGAGCGGATTGGCTACCGGTTCCATGACCGGGAGCTGCTCAGGCAGGCCATGACTCACAGCTCTTTTACCAATGAGCAGAAAATACGGAAAAAAAAGAATTATGAGCGCCTGGAGTTTCTGGGCGATGCCGTGCTGGAACTGGTTTCCAGTGAATTCCTGTTCCGTGAGAACCAGACCATGTCAGAGGGGGAACTTACGAAAAAACGCGCATCCATGGTCTGCGAACCGTCCCTGGCATACTGCGCCAGGGATCTGGAACTGGGCAAATTCATGCGCCTGGGAAGAGGGGAGGAATGTACCGGCGGCAGGGGCCGTGACAGCATCATTTCAGATGTGATGGAGGCGGTGATCGGCGCCATTTACATCGATGGAGGCATGGAGAACGCCAGGCAGTTTATCAACCGCTTTGTGTTGTCCGACCTGGAGGACAAGCAGTTGTTCTACGACAGCAAGAGCAGCCTGCAGGAAGTGCTGCAGGGGCGGCTGCGGAAGGACTTTCATTACGAGCTGATGGAGGAGAGCGGTCCGGAACACAATAAATTATTCAGAGTGTCGGTATATATGGAGGAGGAGCTTCTGGGCAGGGGCGAGGGAAGGACAAAAAAAGCGGCGGAACAGCAGGCTGCATACAAGGCGCTGCTGCTTTTGAGGGATAGAGGATGTATTTAAAAAGTATAGAGGTGCAGGGCTTTAAGTCTTTTGCAAATAAAATTAATTTCCAGTTCCACAATGGTATTACCGGAATCGTGGGCCCCAACGGAAGCGGAAAAAGCAATGTGGCCGACGCGGTCCGCTGGGTTCTGGGAGAGCAGCGGGTAAAGCAGCTAAGGGGCGCCAGCATGCAGGATGTCATTTTCTCGGGCACGGAGAACCGGAAACCTTTGAGTTACGCTTATGTTGCCATCACATTGGACAATGCGGACCATCAGCTTGCCATAGATTTTGACGAGGTGACGGTGGCCAGGCGTATCTACCGTTCCGGAGAAAGTGAATATCTGATCAACGGTAGTTCCTGCCGTTTAAAAGATGTAAATGAACTGTTCTATGACACAGGTATCGGCAAGGAAGGTTACTCCATTATCGGTCAGGGACAGATCGACAAGATCCTGAGCGGGAAACCGGAAGAGCGCAGGGAACTGTTTGACGAGGCCGCAGGTATCGTGAAGTTCAAGCGCAGGAAGGCTGCGGCACAGACAAAGCTGGAGAATGAGAAACAGAATCTGGTGCGTGTGAACGATATTCTGTCTGAACTGGAGAAACAGACCGGCCCCCTGGAGCGTCAGTCCGAGACTGCCAGAATTTATCTGCGCAAGCGGGAGGAACTGAAGAACCTGGATGTCAATGTTTTTCTGCTGGAAAACGCAAGACTGCGGGAGCAGCTGAAAAGCGTGGAAGAGAAATACCGGATTGCCAGTGGAGAATTGTCCGAGACCGGTGAAGCCTATGAAAACATCAAGGACGAATACGGCCGGATTCAGGAGGAACTGGAAACACTGGAGTCTGAGATCGAAAAGGCCAGGAGTATCGCCACGGATGCCGGACTGGCCCGGGGGAGACTGGAGGGAGAGATCAATGTCCTGAAGGAACAGATCAATTCCGCACGGGGAAGCGAGACGCATCTGAACAGCCGCCGGAATACGCTGCAGGAGGAAATCGCGGCCAGGGAACAGGACAAGGCAAAACTCCTTTCGGAGCAGGCCAGCACGGACGCGGAGATGGAGGAGACTGCCTCCATGGCTGCGGGGGCAAGACAGAAACTGGACGATATCCAGCAGAAGATAGAAGAGCTGAATAACTGTCTGGAGGCAGGCAAGAACACCATTATCAGTGAGCTGAACCAGAGGGCCACGGTAAAGTCCCAGCTGGGCCGTCTGGATACCATGATGGAGCAGGTGAATATCAGAAGGGCAGAACTGAATTCCCGTCTGCTGAGGCATAAATCCGACGAAGTGGCCAGGGAAGAGAGCTTAAGGCAGATGGAGAGGGCGTTTGAGGCCATCACGGAAGAAATCAGCGCCCTGAACGCAAAGGAAGCATCCATGGAGCAGGAGCTGGGGGGATTCCGGGAAGAGCTTACCAGAAGGGATGCGTCTCTCCGGGAGGCACAGAGTGCGTACCACATGGAGAAGTCGAAGCTGGAGGCCCTGACCAATCTGGCCGAGCGCTATGAAGGCTATGGCGGAAGCGTCAAAAAGGTCATGGAACAGCGGGAAAAGAACAGGGGGATTGTGGGGGTGGTGGCGGACATCATCCAGGTGGACAAAAAATATGAGACCGCCGTGGAGACAGCCCTGGGGGGAAGTATCCAGAATATTGTCACGGACAATGAAGATACGGCAAAACGTATGATAGGATACTTAAAGACGAACAGACTGGGAAGGGCAACCTTCCTGCCCCTGACAGGCATCCGGAATCCCCAGAAATTTAAGGATACACAGGTGCTGGGGGAGAAGGGGGTTATCGGCACTGCGGACACCCTGGTGCGCATTGACGAAAAATACCGGGATGTGGCGTTGTCGCTGCTGGGCAGGATTGTGGCAGTGGACCATGTGGACAACGCGGTGGCCCTGGCGGCAAAGTACCATCACAGCCTGCGCATCGTGACGCTGGAAGGGGAACTGCTGGTTCCCGGGGGCGCTATCAGCGGCGGCGCTTATAAAAACAGCAGCAATCTTCTGGGCAGGCGGCGGGAGATTGAAACCCTGGAGAAGCATGTGGCAGAACTGGCGGCCGAGACGGAAAAAATCAACCGGGGCATCGAAGATACCAAGGCGAGACGTACCAGGATGCGTGTGGACCTGGAGGCCATTAAAAATGACATCCAGCGCAAATCCATAGAGCAGAATACGGCCAGACTGAATATTGCCCAGGCCAGGGAGCGTATGGAGGAGGAAGTGGAAAGCGCCGCCTCCCTGCAGACAGAAGAAAAAGAAATCGAAGAGAAAATGATTCAGATCAACAGCGACAAGGAAAACATACGCCGGGAGCTGGCGGCAAGCGAGGAACTGGAGGCACATACCCAGGAAGAGATCGCGGTTTTCCAGAAGGAGCTGGAGCAGCAGCGCAAAACAGAGACGGAAGCTGCTGCTGCTGCTGCGGAATGGGATCTGAAGGTGGAAAAAATGCGTCAGACCCTTGGGTTCCGCCAGAGCAATGTGGAGCGTATCCAGGGGGAAATCGGGCGGTCCCAGGCAGAACTGGCAGAAATCCTGGATGCCCTGGAAGAGAATGCCCGGGAGCTGGAGCGCAGGCAGCACAATATTACGGAGATAGAGAAAACCATAGAGGCTTCCTTCCAGGCCCAGAGCGAATCCCAGACAAAGCTGAAGGAAGATCTGGCGCGGAAAGAGGAACTGGCAGCCAGGCAGAAGACTTTTTTTGCAAGGCGGGAAGAACTGTCGGAGAAGCTTTCCGGCCTGGACAAGGAGACTTACCGTCTGAATGCCCAGAAGGAAAAAATGGAAGAATCCATGGAGTCCCAGATCAATTATATGTGGGATGAGTATGAGATTACATTGAGTGACGCGGCGGGCCTTAGGGATGAGGAGATGACGGATCTGCCCGCCATGAAGAAGGAGATTGCGTCTCTCAGGGACCAGATCAGGAAGCTGGGGGATGTAAACGTGAATGCCATTGAGGATTATAAGAATCTCATGGAGCGCTTTACCTTTATGTCCACCCAGAGGGACGACCTGGTGGAAGCGGAGAAGACACTGGAAGGCATTATCGAGGAACTTGACAATGCCATGAGAAGGCAGTTTACGGAAAAATTTGCGGAGATCGGAAGGGAATTTGACAAGGTTTTCAAGGAATTGTTCGGCGGGGGAAAGGGAACGCTGGAACTGACTCCCGACGAGGATATTCTGGAAGCGGGCATCCGCATCATTGCCCAGCCCCCGGGCAAGAAGCTTCAGAACATGATGCAGCTGTCCGGCGGGGAAAAAGCGCTGACAGCCATATCGCTGCTGTTTGCCATACAGAATCTGAAGCCGTCCCCGTTCTGTCTGCTGGACGAGATCGAGGCGGCGCTGGACGATTCCAATGTGGGCAGATTTGCAAAATATTTACATAAGCTCACAAAGAACACACAGTTTATAGTCATAACCCACAGAAGGGGGACCATGGAGCAGGTTGACCGGCTATATGGAATTACCATGCAGGAAAAAGGCGTTTCCACTCTGGTGAGCGTGAACCTGATCGACAAGGATCTGGAGTGAAAACGGGAATGATCATGATAGCGAAGGGAGAGTGACGAAAGTATGGGTGAGGGGAAAAAAGGATTTTTTGCCAGATTAAAGGAAGGGCTGACGAAGACAAGGAATAATATTGTCAGGGGAATCGACTCCCTGTTCAATGGTTTTTCCGCCATTGACGACGATTTCTACGAGGAACTGGAAGAGATCCTGATCATGGGCGATATCGGCGTGAACGCTACCATGGAGATTGTGAGCCGGCTGCGGAACCAGATCAGGGAACAGCATATCAAGGAGCCCATGGAATGCAAGCAGCTGCTGATAGAGGGCATCAAGGAACAGATGCGTGTGGATGAGAATGCTTATGATTTCGAGAAAAAGCAGTCTGTGATCATGGTAATCGGCGTCAACGGTGTGGGAAAGACCACATCCGTGGGAAAACTGGCCGGCAAATTTAAGGATGACGGAAGAAAGGTGCTGATTGCGGCCGCCGACACTTTCCGGGCCGCTGCCGGGGACCAGCTGGCAGAATGGGCCAGGCGTGCCGATGTGCCCATGGTGGGGGGAAATGAGGGCGCGGATCCCGCCAGTGTGGTGTATGACGCGGTGAACGCGGCCAGGGCCAGGGGCGTGGACGTGCTGCTGATCGACACGGCAGGACGGCTCCACAACAAGAAGAATCTGATGGAAGAGCTGCGGAAAATGAACCGTATTGTGGACAGGGAATTTCCCAATGCACACAGGGAGAATCTCATCGTGCTGGACGGAACCACCGGACAGAATGCCCTGGTCCAGGCCAGGGAGTTCGGAGAGGTGGCAGACCTGACGGGCATTATCCTGACCAAGATGGACGGTACGGCAAAGGGCGGAATCGCGGTGGCAATACAATCCGAACTGCAGGTCCCGGTGAAGTACATCGGCGTGGGCGAGACCATAGACGATCTGCAGAAATTTGATTCCGACGAGTTTGTAAACGCTCTTTTCGACGTGAAAGGGGAGGAGCCGGAAGACTGAAGGACCCTGTGCACAGGCAGGGGGCCCCGGAACGGCTGCAGGCATAAGGTATTTGCGGCAGACATAAGCGCGCGGGGCCCTTCCACCAAAGGAATGGATGTCTGGAAAAGAGAGCGGGGAAACGGTTTTGCGAGCTTGAATTCACAGATATTTAATAGTATAATCGAATGGATAGGTGTTATTACCTGGACAGATAGAAAATAATTTTAAGGAGGTCGGAGGCAAGTATGATTACCTGGAACAATTTGGATACCATTTCTGCATACCAGGAGCTGCGGAAGGTGACGCCCGTAAATCTCAGGGAGGCAATGACAGGGGAGAACGGGGCGGAACGGGTCCGGAAATATTCTGTTCCCATGGCGGCCGGGCTGGCTTACAATTACGCCGCCAAGCAGGTGGATGACGAGGTGCTGGAAGCGCTTGCAAAATTGGCGGAAGAGACACAGCTTGCGGGAAAGTTTGAAGCTCTTTACAATGGTGAAGTGATCAATACCGGGGAGAAGCGCATGGTGCTCCATCATATGACCCGGGGACAGCTTGGGGAAGGCGTTGCGGCCGATGGCGTGGACAAGCGCAGCTTTTACGTACAGGAGCAGAAAAAAATCGCTGAGCTGGCAAATAAGGTACATGCCGGTGAAATCACAAACGCGGCAGGGGAGAAATTCACCACCGTGGTGCAGATCGGCATCGGCGGCAGTGACCTTGGCCCCCGCGCCATGTATCTTGCGCTGGAAAACTGGGCGAAGGTAAACAATACTTTCAAAATGGAGGCCAGATTCATCAGCAATGTGGACCCCGATGACGCCGCGGCCGTGCTGAATACCATTGACGTGGCCCATTCCCTTTTCGTGCTGGTGTCCAAATCAGGCACTACCCTGGAGACACTGACCAATGAGTCTTTCGTAAAGGATGCGCTGAAGAATGCGGGGCTGGATCCCTCCAGGCATATGATTGCCGTCACCAGCGAGACTTCGCCCCTGGCAAAGAGCGATGATTATCTGGCGGCGTTCTTTATGGATGATTATATCGGCGGCCGTTTTTCCTCCACCTCCGGCGTGGGCGGCGCGGTATTGTCCCTGGCATTCGGGCCGGAAGTATTCGCACAGTTCCTGGACGGGGCGGCAGAGGAGGATAAGCTTGCCCGGAATCAGGATATGTTTGCAAATCCCGCCATGCTGGATGCCCTGATCGGGGTTTATGAGCGCAATGTACTGGGATACCAGAACACGGCAGTACTGCCTTATTCCCAGGCCCTGAGCCGCTTCCCCGCGCATTTACAGCAGCTTGACATGGAATCCAACGGCAAATCGGTAAACCGTTTCGGTGAACCGGTAGGATATCCCACCGGGCCGGTGATTTTCGGCGAACCCGGCACAAACGGACAGCATTCCTTCTACCAGCTGCTGCACCAGGGAACCGATATCATCCCGCTGCAGTTTGTGGGCTTTAAAAACAGCCAGATGGATAAGGATGTGGTGATTCAGGACAGCACAAGCCAGCAGAAGCTCTGCGCCAATGTTGCGGCACAGATCGTTGCGTTTGCCTGCGGCAAAGAGGATGAGAACCGCAACAAGAACTTTGAGGGCGGCCGTCCTTCCAGCATCATTGCCGGCGATCAGCTGACACCCCAGGCTCTGGGCGCCCTGCTGTCTCATTTTGAGAATAAAGTGATGTTCCAGGGTTTTGTGTGGAATATCAACAGTTTTGACCAGGAAGGCGTACAGCTGGGTAAGGTTCTGGCAAAGAAGGTGCTGGCCCATGACACGGATGGCGCACTGAAGGCCTACAGTGATCTGCTGAATATCTAATATTCCGGCAGACAGGCTGTCGCTTTTTCGGATAAAATCCGTGAGGCGGCAGCTTTTTTATGCGCATGGGTGCATAGGGAAAAGCGCATATGGAAAATTGTTGCTGATGCAACATGGGCACAATCACCCGGAGGAGGAATGTCAGCAAAGGCTGACGGGTGTCCGGCGCGGCGAGTAGTGAAAGAGGAATCTTTCCTGCTGGATTGCACTGCCCGGTGCAGAGGAAATATGCCGCTAAAGCGGCGCACGGGGCGCGAGGTGGGTAGTGGAGAGGGACGTTCCCTGCTTGATTGCGCAGGGGAGAAGAAGATGCCCCGGCCCATAGAGAACTTGCCCCGGCAGATATGGGAATTACCTGTGGAAATGGGCAGAAATACGGGGATGCTATCCGGCAGGGATGTGAAAAGTAACAAAAATACAGTGTTGGTATCCCCAAAGCATGTTAAAGATTGACAAACGGCACTTCAGGAGATAATATAAAAGTATCACGAAAGGAGGAAAAAGATGAAGGAAGAAATGCAGGCAAAAGGAAAAGAGGTTTCTGCGGAAACAAATGTTCCCGAGGCGTCAAATGCTCCTGTGGAAACAAAAACTTCTGTGGAAACCAAAGCATCCGTGGAAGAAGGTCTCACCCTGGAAAAATTTGAAGAGGCTTCCGAGGTGGTAAAGAGAGTAACACTGGAGACAAAACTGGTATTCAGCGAATACTTAAGCGCACAGACAGGGAACAAAGTGTACCTGAAACCCGAAAACATGCAGCTTACCGGCGCATATAAGCTTCGTGGCGCATATTACAAAATATGTACGCTCTCGGAGGAAGAGCGGGCCAAGGGGCTGATCACCGCGTCTGCCGGAAACCATGCCCAGGGCGTGGCTTACGCGGCAAAGGCATACGGTACCAAAGCGGTTATTGTCATGCCTACCACCACACCCCTGATGAAAGTAAACCGTACCAAGGGTTACGGCGCGGAGGTGGTGCTTTACGGGGATGTGTACGACGAGGCATGCGCAAAGGCCTATGAACTGGCGGACGAGAACGGATACACCTTTATTCATCCCTTTGATGACCTGACGGTGGCAACCGGCCAGGGAACCATCGCCATGGAGATCGTCAAGGAACTTCCTCTGGTGGATTACATACTGGTTCCCATTGGAGGCGGCGGACTGGCCACGGGTGTTGCCACACTGGCAAAATTGTTAAATCCTAAGATAAAAGTGATTGGAGTGGAGCCTGCCGGGGCAAACTGTATGCAGAAATCCCTTGCGGAAGGCCATGTGGTCACATTGCCCAAGGTTGCCACCATCGCGGATGGTACGGCGGTGAAAACGCCCGGCGGCAAGCTGTTCCCCTATATCCAGAGGAATCTGGATGGCATTATCACGGTGGAAGACCATGAGCTGGTGGTTGCATTCCTGGACATGGTGGAAAATCACAAGATCGTGGTGGAGAATTCCGGTCTCCTGACGGTTGCAGCCTTAAAGCACCTGGATGTGAAGGGCAAGAAAGTGGTTTCCATCTTAAGCGGCGGAAATATGGACGTGACTACCATGTCTTCCGTGGTACAGCAGGGATTGATCTTCAGGGACAGGATATTTACCGTGTCCGTGCTTCTGCCGGATAAACCGGGCGAACTCTGCCGGGTGGCGGGCATTATTGCGGAGGAAAACGGCAATGTCATTAAGCTGGAACATAACCAGTTTGTCACAACGAACCGGAATGCGGCGGTGGAATTGCGGATCACGATGGAAGCATTTGGAACGGAACATAAGAATAAAATCATTGATGCGTTGAAAGATAAAGGATATCAGCCGAAAGTCACGACGACGAATATTTAAAACCGGCGCATGGAGGCAGCGGAACAGAAAGGAACGAAAACGGGCATGGTAGAAAAGGTGCAGAAAAATCTGGAACAGAAGAAGGTTTGGAAACTGATCTGGGATTATTTGATGATCACGATCTTTTCTTTCACCTATGCGGCGGGAATCAGTCTGTTTCTGGATCCGAACAAGCTGGCGCCCGGCGGCGTCAGCGGTATTTCCATTATGCTCAGCCGGATTACGCCGATTCCTACGGGCACCTGGATCTTGTTGCTGAATATACCGATTCTGGGGCTGGGACTTTGGAAATTCGGTCTGAAATTTCTGATTTCTACGGTGTATTGTACAATAGTCAGTTCCGCTTTTACCAATATGCTGGCGGGATTTGGCGCACTGACGACAGATAAGGTGCTGGCGGCGGCGGCGGGAGCCGCGCTGATGGCGGTTTCGATGGGAATGATCCTGAAGGCGGGGGCAACCACAGGGGGCGTTGATATTATTGTCAAGGTACTGCGGCTGAGATACCGGCATTTGAAAACCGGTAATCTGTACCTGATCATGGATGCGATCGTTGTCACATTGTCCGGTATTATGTTCCATAATCTGGAGATTGCCCTGTATGCGGCGGTGGCGATTTTTATAAGTTCCGTTGTGCTGGATACGGTGCTGTACGGAAAGGACGGAGCGAAGATGATCTATATCATCAGCGATCACCCGGACCGGATCACAGACCGGCTTTTGGAAGATCTGGACATCGGTGTTACGAGCCTGAAAGGCGAGGGTGCGTACAGCGGGAAGGAAAAGAAGGTGCTGATGTGTGTGATGCGGAAGCCTTTAGCGCCGAAGGCCCAGCAGATCGTAAAGGAAGAAGATCCGGAGGCATTTATGATCGTTTCGGATGCCACGGAGATATTCGGGGAGGGGTATAAGAGTTATTTCAGTGAAAGATTATAGCAGAGGGACAGGTTGTTTTGTGTAAAATGTCGAAAATTCTTGACACAGTTTTACACTCCTTGTATAATTAAACAGATTTATTGTTTATTTTACAAAAGCATTATCTGTATTATTGCACAAATGGAGGGAATGGAGATATGATTACAAACGGCTTTACCTACATCGCGTTTCTGATGTGCCTGGCAGGCGGCCTGCTTGCGTTGGAGAAGTACACCAAGTGGAAGGGGTTCAATTATGTTCCGCCCCTGGTGTGGATCTATGTACTGAATATGATTTTCTGTACGATCGGAATGTATGATTCGGAAGGTTGTTCCGCGGCTTTCGGGGTGCTGAAGAACAATCTGCTTTATGCCATGATTTTTGTTATGCTGCTGCGCTGTGATATCCGGAAGATGGCAAAACTCGGCGGAAGGATGGTGGCGATCTTCCTGGGAGGATCACTTTCCATTATGCTGGGATTTATCATTACCTTTGTGCTGTTTAAAGGTGCGCTGGGCGGCGGCGAGACGATCTGGGGCGCTATGGCGGCTCTGGGGGCTTCCTGGATCGGCGGTTCTGCCAACATGGCGGCAATGGAAGCGGCGTTTACGATCGATCCGGGCGCATACGGCTGCGCTCTGGCTGTGGATACGGTTTATTATTCCGTGTGGATCGCGCTTTTGCTGATCATGGTTCGTTACGCAAATAAATGGGATAAATCCGTGAAAGCGGATACATCCAAACTGCAGGAGGTTGCGGATGCAGCCAACGCGGAAATCGAAAAAGAGAAAAAGCGCGCTACAGGGGCAGACTGGATATTCCTGATCGGTTTATCCCTGATCGTATCGGCTCTGGCGCAGATGGTCGGAACAGCCGGAAATACCGCTTTAAAGAGCATCGGTCTGGGTATGTTCGATAAAGGAACGCTGACGACGGTGTTCGTGACGATCCTCGGTCTGGTCTGTGCACTCAGCCCGTTGGGCAAGCTGCCGGCAGTGGAAGAACTTTCCAATATTTACCTGTATGCGGTTGTGTCCCTGCTGGCATCTACGGCCACACTGGTAGATCTGGTGAGCGCGCCTCTGTGGATCGTGGCAGGCCTTGTGGTCATGATTATCCATATTGTGGTAATGTATCTGCTTTCCAAACTGTTCCACTGGGATTGCTGTATGGTGTCCACCGCGTCGCTGGCGAATATCGGCGGCAGT
>OFFZ01001766.1_pt1 | contig 11855 bp, 7 predicted proteins | sample 1521631 | NCBI WGS metagenome assembly OFFZ01 (sample SAMEA3504102, study PRJEB24116) | mouse gut metagenome | biome: mouse gut; feature: mouse-associated habitat; material: faeces | place: Denmark | collected 2011 | reverse complement strand
TCTCGCACATAAACAGATTCTGGATATATTCGGCCGTGGCTTTTGACTTTGCCCCCACTACAATGGTTGTAGGAAGCCCTCTGCCCACCTCCTCCGCATGGGAGGGACCGGACATCACTGCTACATCCGCCTGCGGTATCTCCTGCTCGATTATCTCGGAAAGCGTCATCAGGGTAGCTTCTTCAATTCCTTTCGCCACGTTCAGGATCTTTTGCCCCGCTTCCGTAAAAGGCGCAAAGCGACGGGCGGTGACACGGGTGTAGGAGCTTGCCACTGCCATCACCAGCAAATCCATCCCCTCGGCCGCCGCTTTTTCTTCCGTTGTAAATACCATGTCTTCCGGCAGCTTTACCCCCGGCAGCATCTTGTGTTCATGGTTTTCCCGCAGCATTTCGATTTCCGTTTCCAATGCCGACCAAACCGTAATCTCGTGCCCGTTCTTCCGCAATAAAGCTGCCAGGGCAATTCCCCAGCTTCCTCCGCCAATGATACCTACCTTTGCCATAATACCTCTTTTCCGCAGACATTCTGCCGCTCTTTATTATATCGGTGTCTTCTTCCGCTTGTCCGTATCCGTTCTTCTCCCAACGGCCCGGCCGCCATGCTCCCTGCCTAATGGCTGTCCTGTTTGCTGCCCGCTGCTTCCACATCCACTTTATTTTTCTTTAACAGATAAGTCTTCCGCTCGTTTCCATGAACCAGGCGGACGATGTTTTCCCTGTGCTTCCAGTAGGCAAGAACGGCCAGAAGGACGGAAATAATATACATTTCAACCAGTTCCGCCTGTGTCACTCCGGCAAACACGCCCATCTGCCCGCAGACAGCCATCTCGATGACAAAGCCCAGGTAAACCAGCAGGGAACCCAGCGACACCAGATGGGTGGTAAAGAAGATGCCGAAAAACACCACGATTCCCATGACGATAAAGTAGGGGTGAAATGCCAGAATCAGCCCTGCTGTGGCGGCAATTCCCTTTCCGCCCTTAAAATTCATATAAAACGGATAATTGTGTCCCAATACCGCGCCGGCTCCCGCATAAAGGCTGAGAAGGTATATCATATCAGGATGGCTGTTTCCGAACAGCAGCCGTGATACCCATACCGCAGCCATGCACTTCAGGCAGTCCCCGGCCAGCACAATCAGCCCGGCTTTCGTCCCCAGCACGCGGAGGGCGTTGGTGGTCCCGGAATTCCCGCTGCCGTACTGGCGGATGTCGATTCCGTGTGCCTTACCGTAAAAATATGCCGTCTGAAACAATCCGCATACATAACCAATTGCCAAACAAAGTATCCTTTCCATCATTTGTCATAGCTCCCTTTCAAATGGACACGTTTTCATCTGAGTGTTTTTTCCCATAAATGTATTTCTCTGCCGTCATTCATTGCGTTCCCTGATAATAAAACGCAGCGGCGTTCCCCTGAACCCGAAGGTCTCCCGAATCTGGTTCTCGATATACCTGGTATAGGAAAAATGCATCAGCTCTTTATCATTGACAAAGATAACAAAAGTAGGCGGTTTCACTGCCACCTGTGTGATGTAATAAAGCCTCAGGCGCTTTCCCTTATCCGATGGAGGCTGCTGCATTGCCACCGCTTCTGCCATGATCTCGTTCAGCACGCCGGTAGCAACCCGCATGGCATGGTTCTCGCTGACCATATCTATTATGTTGAACAGCTTTGGAAGCCGCTGCCCTGTCAGCGCAGATATGAACACAATCTCCGCATATGGCATGTAGGACAGGACACCTCGGACTCTATCGGTTACTTCATAGATTGTTTTGTCATCTTTTTCCACCGCGTCCCATTTATTTACGGCTATGATGACCGCCTTACCGCGCTCATGGGCAATGCCCGCAATCTTGGCATCCTGCTCGCTGACGCCTTCCACCGCGTCAATGACCAATACCACGATATCCGCCCGCTCCACCGCACTGACGGCACGCACAATCATATAATGCTCCAGGGCTTCCTTGATTTTATTTTTCCGGCGCAGCCCGGCTGTATCTATGAATATATATTCCTTGCCGTTGTGGACGATTTCCGTATCTACGGCATCCCGGGTAGTTCCGGCAATGTCCGATACAATGAGGCGTTCTTCCCCCAGGAGCCTGTTGATCAGGGAAGATTTTCCCACATTGGGTTTTCCCACGATTGCCACCCTGGGACGCTCGTCTGCCTCTTCCTCACTGACCGCGTTGTCGAAATGGGAAATAACCTCCTCCAGCATATCACCCAGTCCAAGCCTGTTGGCTGCGGAAATGGGATGGGGTTCCCCGATTCCCAGGTTATAGAATTCGTATACATCCGCCATATATTTTTCAAAGCTGTCCACCTTATTGACCACAAGTACTACAGGCTTGTGGGAACGGCGCAGCATGTCCGCCACCTTGGCGTCCGAATCCACCAGGCCGTCCTTTACATCCACCAGAAACAAAATAACATCCGCTGTGTCTATGGCAATCTGTGCCTGTGCCCTCATCTGGGACAGAATGATATCCTTGCTGTCCGGCTCGATTCCGCCTGTATCAATCAAGGTGAAGGTCTGGTTCAGCCAAGTGACATCCGTATATATCCTGTCTCTGGTAATTCCCGGGGTATCCTGGACAATGGATATGCGCTGCCCCGCCAGAACATTAAACAGGGTGGATTTGCCAACATTCGGCCTTCCCACCACCGCCACAATCGGTTTTCCGGTCTTTTTTGCCATAAAGTACCTCCTATGGTTCATCGCTGTACGGCGGCTTTAAAACGGAAGCCGCTCTCCAAGAATCGTTTTCACAAAGTCGTTTCCGCTTGATTTTACAATATTAATCGGCACTTGTAAAGCCTTTTCCAATTCTCCCACCCGCATATCGTCCAAAAATACGTCTTCTCCGCTACGCAGAATGTTTTCCGGAAGAAGAAGCCGGCTGCCCAGCGTCTTTTCCCTAAGTTGGGCCAGCAGGTCCTGTCCGGTGAGCAGGCCGGATACCGTAATCCGTTCCCCGAAAAAATGATTGGTTATGGGGTATACATGGATGTTCAGCCCCGGATAAGCCTTCATCATGCGTTCCGCCATCTGCTGAATATAGGGAAACGGAAGCTTCCCTGTGGCGATGGACAGTTCCTCCCTGGGGGAACTATCCGGCAAAGGGGCTTTTAACCGTTCTTCCATGCTCTCCTCAAACTCATTGAGCAGGAGTCTCAGCATCCCCACACCGTTTTCAAGCTGCGGATATCCGTCGTAGCGCGCCTCCTCAGGCAACTCCTTGCCCGCCAGAAGGTACCATTCATCACTGGCGTGGATAAAATGGATCCCATACGCCCCGCGGCACGTCCGCTGAAACCCTTCTATCATGTCAATCACGGCGGCTGCCTCCTCACGGCCGAAGGGTTCCAGCGGATACAGCCCTTCCCGAAACCTGGTCAGCCCCACCGGCACCACGGAGACGCTCTCCAGCACCGGAATATATTTCATCAGCTGCCGGATGCTGTATTCCAGCTCCGCGCCGTCGTTTATCCCCTTGCAGAGTACAATCTGCCCATTCATGTGTATCCCTGCCCCGTACAGCACATCCACCTTCTTCAGGGCGTCCCCCGCAAACCGGTTGTTCAGCATCATGCATCGCAGCCGGGGATTCATGGTCTGAAAGGAGATATTGATAGGGGAGAGATGATACCTGCAGATTCTGTCTATGTCATGCTCAGACATATTTGTCAGGGTCACATAATTTCCCTGCAGGAAAGAAAGCCTGGAATCGTCGTCCTTAAAATAAAGCGTTTCCCGCATTCCCGGAGGCATCTGATCGATAAAACAGAAAATGCATTTGTTCCTGCAGCTGCGGTACTCATCCATGAGTCCGTTTTCAAATGCAATTCCCAGGTCCTCGTCAAAATCCTTCTCCACTTCCAGCAGCCACTGCTCTCCGTCAGCTTTTTCCACCAGAACCTCGATATAAGTATCCTGTATCAGAAACTGGTAGTCAAATATATCTTCAATTTCGTTTCCGTCAATGGAGAGTATCCTGTCCCCTGCCTCGATCTCCAGTTCTTCCGCGATACTCCCCGAAACCACGCTGCTGATGATGTGCGCCTTTTTCCGTCTCTCCATCCTGTTTTCCTTTCTCCCCATGGCCGAAACACTTCAGCCCATGCGCCGTCCCCCGCTGTCTTTTCTTTCATGTCTGAAACACACCGTCAGGCTGTCATATGCTTCTCCCGCCTCCCCGTGGAAACTGCCTTCCGCATTTTACGGCTTCATTCTCCGGCCTGTGCCTCCGGTGCCTTCTCTTCAGAAGCACGGTATTCCGCAAAAGAAAATACGGTTTTAAACAGATCTCCGTCCAGGAAGATCTCAAAGCTTCCTCCCTGAACCTGCACCAGGCTTTTGGCTATATACAGCCCCAATCCGCTTCCTTCCGTGGTCCTGGAGGAATCTCCCCGGATAAAGCGCTCCGTGAGTTCATCGGAACGTATATTCATCTGCTGCCTGGATATATTTTTCACCGATACTTCTATCCGTTCCTGCTGTCTGGACAAATCAATATAGATCCGCGTGCCTTCCATGGCATATTTACAGACATTGTTGAATAAATTCTCCACTACCCGCCACATTCTGCGGCTGTCCGCATAGATGAAAGCCGGTGTATCCATCCTGTCAAATACCACCTGCAGCCTGCATTCCTCCATTCTTTCGGAAAATTCTCCGATTCCCTGATTGAGGAGTTCGGTCAGGTTCAGCTTTTCCCTCTCCAGCTCAATATTGCCGGAGGATATCTTGGAGGCCTCTACCAGGTCGTCTGTGAGCTGCTTCAGCCGCTGTGTTTTTCCGTCCAGGATTTTGATGTAGCCTTTTGCAGGCTCTTCTTCTATATGCAAGCGCTTCAGCAAATCCACATAATTGATGATGGAGGTAAGCGGGGTCTTAATATCATGGGACACATTGGTAATCAGGTCCGTTTTCATCTGTTCATCTTTCATGCTGGTACTCACTGCCTTTTTGATGCCTTCGCCGATATTGTTCACCGCGTCAGCCAGCTCCCTGCTGGAGCCGTGAAGCATGTCCGTATCCAGCTTAAACTCCACTTCCCCGTCCCGAATTTTACGGATTCCTTCCACAATTTCTATCTGCTCGGCCCTGTTTCTGAAAATAAAAACGCCGGCAAGGCTGTCCAGTGCAATCAAAGCCGCAACGATCAGCAGCATGGGAAGGCGTTCCTCCCGCAAAACATAAACGGCCACAATTCCCGCCAGATTGGAGAACAGGAACGCATTGTAGGGAAGCAAGGCACTGACCACCGAATTTCTGTGGCGGAATACAAATTTGACGGAATTGTCAAGCCCTCTGCAAAAATGGGAAAGGAAGCTGTCCTGCCACAGGTTGCCGGCTTTGGTGCGCCGGACCAGGCTGTACCAGATCAGCTGGACCGCAATGCTGACATACAGCCCATAGAGGGCAAACAATCCGTACTGGTACAGCTTTGTGAGCTGTATTCCCAGCAGCTCAGAAGCGGTGCCGGCAGTCCCGGTGATATCCCGGAGGATCCGATATCCATACAGTCCCCCCCAGGCCAGCACGGCGGTTACCGCAAGGGCGGCTTCGGTCCAGATCCGGTCAAAGCGGTTGAGGTACAGAATCCGCTCCCCCTTTTCACTGACAGCCGTTCCTGCAGTGACAGTCAGATAAATACCGATTGCCACCCATGCGGCGCCCAGAAGAACAATACATCCCAGAATCCGGTTTATATTGGGTACGATCTTCTGGTAAAGTTCATTGGCGGACTGAAAGGAGTCCCCTGTAACGGGATAATTGGCATCCACCCCCATCCAGATATGGGTGGTGTCGGGATAAGCATAACCGTACTCATTGATATAACCGTCAATTTCTTCCTCGCTCAGTATGGTATTTCCCATAAATACAAGGCTGTCCGGATAGTATATCAGATACCATCTGTATTCGTTAAATGTCTCCGTGACATAATCGTCGTCTGCCTTTTCCAGGTCCTTTCGGTTGGTGTATGTGGACATGCCGCTGTCCGTCATTGTGCGCACCATGTATTTTACATTGGTGTTTTCCTCTTTGTATGCGTCATTGCAGACCTGGTAGCGCTGGTAATTGGATGTAATGTCCTGAATGACCATATCCGTATTTTCCTGAAGCAGTATATAGTCTACCCAGTTATCGGCGCAGGCCGTCAGCTGCCGTTCCCCGTTTGCCATATCGTAACGGCAGTTTATCATGGGAACATACACCACAAGGCTTCCGTCATCTTCCCTGGAAACATCCAGGTCCTTCAGCTGTTTGGCCATAACATGGGAAAAGACAAGGTCCTCCAGCTGTTCCTGGGTACAGGCTTCCAGTTTTTCAGAGAGCAGACGGATTTCTTCCGCGGATTTGCCGGAAGGGGATTGGGGTTCGTCCATGCTATCCGTTGGATGGTTCCCGTCTTCCGTTTCCCCATCTTCCTGTCCCACAAGAATGCTGCCGGGATCCTCCACCCGGTAAAAGTCATCAAAACACAGCTGGCCGTACTCGTCCAGCTTAAAATTTTCGGGATAAATACAATTGCCGAAATAGTTGACAAAATCCGACATGCTCAGGAAACGGTTGGTGTATTCCACTCCGTATTTTCCCCATTTGATCAGGCTGTCCAGCTCATAGATGGCGGTCACCCTGCAGTTTGGGTTCCCACCGATTTCCTGGGCGCAGGCCGTGATATCGATTTCCTTTGAAGGGTCAAAGACACCGTCCGTCTCCAGCTGCCTCTTGATTGCCACCAGCCGGGTGATGTCGGAAACCGCGTTTCGAAACAGGTCATGGTATATTTCGGAGTCCTCAAATGCCACACCCATATCCGCGGGGAAAATTTTATAAACCTGTGTGCCGTCTATGGAATTTACCGCCACATGGGAATTCAGCAGCAAACCTGCCACAGCCAGCAGCATACCTGCCGCAAGGAGGTGCTGGACCAGTTCCAGGCACAGCCTTTTGAATGTTGACTTTTTCATACGGAATATTCTCTTCCTATTGTCTGTCTATTTTATAGCCCACGCCCCAAACTACCTTCAGGTATCTGGGTTCCCGGGGATTGATTTCTATCTTCTCACGGATATGACGGATATGTACCGCAACCGTGTTGTCTGCGCCGATGGCGTCCTCATTCCAAATGCTCTCATAAATCTGGTCGATGGAAAATACCCTGCCCTGGTTTTTCATCAGCAGCAGCAGGATATTATATTCTATAGGCGTCATTTTCACCGCTTCTCCGTCCACGGTAACCTGCTTGGTATCGTCATTGATGACCAGTCCGCCGGTCTGATAGATGGCCTTGCTCTCCGGACTCAGGCTTCCCAGTAAAGTATAGCGGCGGAGATTGGATTTTACCCTGGCTGCCAGCTCCAGCGGGTTAAAGGGTTTGGTAATGTAATCGTCCGCGCCGATATTCAACCCCAGGATTTTGTCTGTGTCCTCTGATTTAGCGGACAGCATGATAATGGGGATACTGCTGTATTCCCTGATTTTCAGCGTTGCCCGGATACCGTCCAGCTTCGGCATCATAATATCCATAATCAGCAGATGGATTTCTTCCTTTTTCATAATATCCATGGCCTGTTCCCCGTCATATGCCTTAAAAATACGGTAACCGTCCTGTTTCAGATAGATTTCAATTGCGTCAACGATTTCTCTGTCATCATCACATACAAGTATATTTGCCATCTTTCCGCTCCGTTCCTGTAGATTGCTGTGTTCATTAAAACCAGGGAAATTCATCCGCCGTCGCCGGCACGAACTTCCGTATTCCGGTTCGCCTGCGGCTCCAGCATCAGAAATGCGCCGCAGTTTCCTCTCTTTCCGCCGCTTGCCCTGTGTGAAAAAAGGTAAGCGCTGTTATGGCAGGTACACAGGTCCGTTACGGCAATCTGCTGCCCCGGGATGCCTGCCTGTTCCAATATCCTTTTATTGGCAAGCCACAGATCCAGCTGATATTTGCCGGGTGCTTTCCCCGGAAGGACAATATCATCTCCCAAATCCGTAAAGCGCGCCGCCACGTCCTCGCTGACCTCGTAGCAGTCCCGGCAGATGGACGGGGCGATAGCGGCATAAAGCGCCTCCGGACGGCTTCCAAAAGCGTCATGCATGGCTTTCACCATACACGCCCCCATTTTCTCAGCCGTTCCCCGCCATCCGGAATGGGCCAGCCCGATTGCCCTGCGGACAGGGTCCACGAAATAAAGGGGCACGCAGTCTGCATAATATGTCACAAGGACAATCCCCGGTTCCTCAGTTATCAGCCCGTCCACATCCGTGTAATCTCTTTCACGGGTAATTCCCTTTCCTCTGTCCGCACCGGTTATTCTGCGGATATTGGTGGTGTGGGTCTGGTGGGATGCCGTCATATCCCCTATATCACAGCCTAAAATATCGGCAATGCGTTTATGGTTTTCCATAACAGCCTCTTCGCTGTCGCCTCTGGTAAATCCCAGGTTCATGGAAGCATACATGCCTTTGCTGACACCGCCCAGGCGCGTGCTGAACAAGTGTCTCACAATCCCCGTCTTCTCCAGAAGCGGAAATGTCAGATACTCCAGCAGGGTGCCGTCGGCATTCCTGACACTGTGCTGCAGAAGTGGCTGATTCTCCTCTGTCCGGGCATCCGTTTCCTTTACAAATATCATTATTCTGCGCCTTTCCCGGCTTTCTCATGCCGCCCTTATATCCTGTCTCCTCCGCCTTCCGTATGGCAGGGATGAAATTCCGCCGCAATCTTTTCCGCCACCCGAATGCCGTCCATGGCAGCGGACATAATCCCGCCCGCATAGCCGGCGCCTTCCCCGCATGGGTACAGTCCCCGAAGCTGCGACTGCATCGAATCGTCCCGCAGAATCCTCACCGGAGACGAGGTACGGCTTTCCACTCCGGACAGACAGGCGTCAGGACTGTTGAATCCCTTAATCTGTGCGGCAAAGGCCTCCATTCCGTCCACAATGGCGGCATTGCACTCTGCCGGAAGGATTTTCGATAAGTCAGCCCATTGGTACTGCCCTTTACACTGCGGCTGAAAAGTCGAATCCGATTGGACTGTATTCTGTCCGCAGCCAAGCACCCGGCTTTTGAAATCTTCGTATCGCTGAACCGGAATTCGGCCTTCGCCGGACTCATAAGCGCGCCGCTCCAACTGTCTCTGAAACGCAATTCCTGCCAGGGCGTCGCTCTCACCGCCAAAATCCCCGGGCGTTACCGTCACAATGACAGCGCTGTTTGCATTTTTACCGTCCCGTGCTCTGTAGCTCATACCGTTTACCGCCGTGTGGCCGGGTTCTGAGGAAGCATTTACCACATACCCTCCGGGGCACATGCAGAAGGAATAGACGCCCCTGCCGTCTCTGGCTTTCGCGGTCACCTTATAGGGGGCAGCGCCCAGGCCTCCCGGCTCTGACGTGCCGTACTGGCTGATGTCGATCATCCGCTGGGAGTGCTCCACCCGAAGCCCTACGGCAAAGGACTTGGCCTCCATGGGCACTCCCCTGTCAAGCAGCATGGAGAAGGTGTCCCGGGCGCTGTGGCCGATGGCAAGCACAAGCTGGCCGCATTCCAGGTACTGCCTGGGCTTCTCATCCGTAAGGCACGCTCCGTCCATAGGGTTTCCACATTCCAGGGAATGCCCCGCTACTGTAGAGCGCTCCCCCTGTACGGCAGGCCTCTCCACAGTCACGCCCTTCACGCGCCCGGCCTCCACATGGATATCCGTCACCTGGCTCTCGAAGAGCATCTTGCCGCCCAGCCGGATGATTTCCTCCCGCATCCGCCTTACCACGTCGCAGAGCACATCCGTGCCGATGTGGGGCTTGGCCTCATAGCAGATGCTCTCCTTCGCGCCGAACTTCACAAAGGTCTCCAGCACCGCCCTGTTCCTGCCGTCCCTGTCCTTCACCAGCGTATTCAGCTTCCCGTCAGAGAATGTCCCTGCGCCGCCCTCGCCGAACTGCACATTAGAGGCCGGATTCAGCTTCCCGGTCTCCCAGAAGCTTTCCACGTCCCGTTTGCGCTCCTCCACGCATTTCCCACGCTCCAGCAATATGGGACGGTAGCCGTGCAGCGCCAGGAAATAGCCGCAGAACAGACCTGCAGGGCCTGTCCCCACGATGACCACGGGGGCTTTCCTCTCCTGCTTTCCGGGTGTGGGGAAACGGTATGCGGAACGCCCTCCTTCCGGGCCTTCGGATCTGCACACCAGATTTTCCTTTCCGCGGAATCTATGTAGGATCCTGTCCTCGTCCTTCACGGCCAAGTCCACGGAATAGCTGTAGTAAATCACAGGCTTTTTCCGGGCATCGATGGACTGCCGGACGATTTTCAATTCCGTTATATTCTGTTCGGGCACCCGTAATACGGATGCGGCCTGTCTCCTCAGCTCCGCCGCCGTATGCCCTGTCTTCAATTTCACCTGATTGACCCGAAGCATCCAAACCTCCTGTCCTTATACGCGGGAAATCCGTTTTTCCCTGCAGCCTGCCGCCCCGCATCCCGCTATGAAGCCGCTGCACCAGGCCCACTGGAGATTGTAGCCGCCGCACCTGCCGTCCACGTCCAGGAGCTCTCCCGCAAAATAGAGGCCCGGCACCAGGCGTGACTCCAATTCTTCCGTCACCTCGTCCAGGGGCACTCCCCCTGCGCAGACCTGGGCACTGTCATAGGGATTGCTGCCCACCACATGGACGCTCCAATGCCTGCACAGCGCGAAGACCTTCGCCAGCTTCCTTTCGTCCGCCTCTCCTACGCTTTCCGTGGCCTTCAGTCCGGCCAGCTTTATGAAGAGAATCATGAGCTTTTTATGCAGCATCCCTGTAAAGAACTCCTCCACGGTGCGCTGCCCCTGCAGAAGCCTCCTGCCCGCGCACATCGCCTCGAAATCACTGTCCGTGTAATCCGGCAGGAAATCGATGACAACCTCCACTTCCCTGTCAGGCTCCTTTGGCTTATTTCCCTGTCTTCTTTTCTCTTCCCACCCCGGCTCCTCTCCCCGCCTCGCTGACACGCATCCTCCAGCAATGGTCTGATCTGTCGCATTATCCGGATGCCTGAGAGAAGCGTCTCCTTCTCCGCCGCGGCCAGCCTCCCCAGGATTCTTCCCCAATAATATGTAATTCACGGTACGGCTCAACTGGAACACGGGAATCCCGGAGATTCCGTACTCCGTCAGCTGTAGCTCCCCCCGCTCTCTGCTTACGCATTTCCCCTGCCAACAGACCGACAGCTCCGCATCCGCCCTGACGCCGGACACAGCCTTAAAATAATCCTCCCCGCACTGAAGCTGTACCAGTGCAGGGACCGTGTCCACAAGGGAATGCCCCAGCCTTTCCGCCAGAACATACCCGCTGCCGTCGGAACCCGTTTTGGGCGCCGCCCGTCCCCCGCAGGCCAGAATCACCCGGTCAAAGCGGAACTCCTGCCCTGCTCCCAGGACTCGTATGCCCCCAGTCCGCCTGGCTTTCTCCACCTGTTCCACTCTGCAGCCGGCCACAGTCTCCACCCCCTGTGCTGCCGCCTCACACCGCAGCACATCAAGCACAGCCGCCGCCTGGTCACAGACAGGGTAGAGCCCGCCCCTTCTGCTCTTCACCATCAGACCCATGCTCTGGAAAAAAGCCCTCGTCTCCTCCCTGCCGAAATGCCCCAGAAAATGCCCCAGCATCTCCGGCCTTTTGGTGTAATAGTTCTCCAGAGCCAGATTTTCATTGCCCAGGTTGCACCTGCCGTTTCCGGTGGCCAGCAGCTTTCTGCCCGGACGGTCATTTCCCTCCAGAACCGTCACCTGGGCTCCCAGCCTGGCCGCCGTCACTGCCGCCGCCAGACCGGCAGCTCCGGACGGGTCGTAA
>OFFZ01001763.1_pt1 | contig 11865 bp, 5 predicted proteins | sample 1521631 | NCBI WGS metagenome assembly OFFZ01 (sample SAMEA3504102, study PRJEB24116) | mouse gut metagenome | biome: mouse gut; feature: mouse-associated habitat; material: faeces | place: Denmark | collected 2011 | reverse complement strand
CATCAGGGTGTCGCCTATCGCGTGACGCGATATTTTGGAAAAACGGCATCGAAAGACAGCTTTGATTTGATTGATTTGACAAATCGCCGAAAGAGTGAGAGATTTTCGGATAAGATGGGCGAAGAATTATTTCAGTTGGATGCAGACTCTTTCGCACGCAGCACCTATATGCCCCAGGCGGCGCAAATTGATGTCTCTGCTACGACATTGATTCGCACAAAACTGAGCAATCTTGTGGATAATACGAATGACTTGAATAACTATGATACGGCCAGGGATGCCTTGCATCAGCTTAGGAGCAAATACAAACCCTACCGTGGAAGTGGCGGCCAGATTCAAAGGCTCATGGATACCTATAATGGATTGGAAGCGCAGAAACATAAAGCGGAGACCCAAAAACCACAGCTTATTGATATTTTAGATGACATAGACAGATGGGATAGGGAAAAGGCAGAGAAGACAGAAACAGTAAAGGAGTTACGCGAAAAAATCCGCATATCTTCTAGCCAGAAAGCAGTACGTGCACATAAGGAACGATTGCGCGAACTACAGCGGGATGTGCAGAAAAATCAGCAGGAGTTGGAGAAGCTTGATACGAATTATCCTGCAGGATATCCTACAACAGAAGAAATCAAGAAACAACGAAGCAATATGGAGATTTCTGCACAGTCAGCAAAACGTCTACAGACACTAAAGCTTTCTGATGAGGATTGCGCTGTTGCTGAAAAGGAGAAAGGGCTCTTCTCGGATGTTGACAGGGTATCGGAGGAGATTAACAACTGTGAACGACAGTGCAATGAGCTTGCAGCGGTTTCAGCCAGGTTGACGGCACAGATGCTTCCGGAGGAGCGGCAACGCCTGGACGAGCTTGGACTCCTGTTTGAAAACGGGGTTCCCTCCGAAGAAAAGCAGCAGGAACTTCTCGGCATTGCGGATGATTTAAAAGCAAAGCGACTACATCGTGACAGTCTGATGGTGCCTGTAGAAGAACAGGAGGAGTATGACAGCCTGAAAAAGCTGTTTGGAAATGGCGCTCCAGATGAAAGCATGCTTGCTGACTGCGAGGAGAAACAGCATGACCTGGATGCCCTGAAGAAAAGCCGTGAGGGTTATTTGTTTACAGGGAAAGATCAGGCGGACTATCAGGCCTTGCAGCGTACCTTTGCATCCGGCATGCCAACGGAACAGGAAATTCAGGAAAAGCAGAAGGACTGCCGTCGAATCACAGAGCTTACTGGAAAAAAGAATGCGAAAACAGTGATTGCCCAAAAGCCAGAGACGAAAAAGTCATCGCTTTCCCCGGTTTCGGTTTCTTGTGGTCTGTTGGGTGCCGTTCTCATTGTTATTGGAATCATTTGCCTTACGGCAGACCAGCAGGTTGTCGGTATTCTGTTGCTTGTTGGGGGATTCTTGGCTTTACTGGCATCGTTTTGGGTCTATGTCAAACAGATGATGAGTGGGCAGCAGAAAGGCCCGTCAATGATTACGGCAAGTGCTATTACGGATGAGGAAAACCAGGAACTTTATGATTTGCAGCATTCTTTGAATGACTTTTTGTATCGATTTTACCCTGATGTGGCTGAACCCGAAAATAGACTTGTCCAGTTGCTGATTGATACAAAACGATTTGCGGAACTGAAAGACAAAAAGGAAGCCTGTGAGGATAAAGTACAGCGCATTGACCAGGAGATAGGAGAAAAGTATCGCGGGATTCGAGCTGTTCTGGATACATATTATCCTGGCAGACCTTATGCAGAAGATTGTGTGAAAGAACTTCGGGAGTCCTGCCGTAGGTATCGGACGCTGAAAGCCCGGGTTGAAGAAGTAAGCGCAGAACGAGAAAAGCTTTCAGAGCAGATTACGTCTTATCGGAGGCAGCTTACAAATGAACTCCAATGTTATTATCCATCCGTTCTGCAGGCAGATCTTCGCCAAGGCATACAAACTCTGATAACAGATGCGACTGCCTATGAAGAACTACGTGATAAGCAGCAGGCTATGCAGCGTGATAATGCGAATTTTAATATGCGCGCTAGGGAACTGAACGGAGAAATCCAAAATACACTCGTGAAGTATGAGGCCTATGATTCCCAGGTAGAGCCAAATCTTTGCTTGCAGAAATTGCGTAAAAGATTTGAAGCCTATAAAGAAGCAACAGACCATGCAGAGTATTATGCCCAGGCCTATGATGAAGCTTTGCAGCAAAAGCAAGAGGCAGATATAGCTGTCCAGGCATTTGTTCAAAAATACCGGCTTTCGGGTGCTTCTGCGCAGGAGATGATTGAGCAGGCGGCAGATGCTCTTCACAGGCGAGCCGGTTGTCAGAAGAATTTGGAGGAGGCGAGTGAGAAACTGAAACGGTTTCTTTCCGAGAATCCGGATATCGAACAACAGTTCTCAGAGGAAATCCCTGATTATCCCGAACTGGAGGTTCTGCAAAGATTGGAAAAAACGACGCAAGAGCAGATTGAAGGGATTGAATCGAAGTTACGTAGATTCCGACAGGACAGAGATAGTTTGCGCCGGAGTGTGGAGCGGATTCCTGAGTGGGATGATCAAATGGCGTATATATCTGAAGAGCGTCAGGAGGCAGAAAAGAAATGCAGCCTGCTCGATCAGACAATGGAGCTATTGAGTCAGGCGAAGGATAATCTTGCAAACAGCTATGTTGGCAAGGTGGAGCGTGGATTTGAAAGCTATGCGTCTTCTTTTTTGGAAGGTGAACTTGGGCATGCCATGATAGATAAGGATTTGAAACTCTATGTTGATGAGCAGGGAGCTGCTCGGGAAGTCGGTTGTTTTAGTGCGGGTATGGCTGACAGTATTATGATTTGTATGCGGCTGGCTTTAATTGATGCTTTATTTACAAAAGAGAAGCCGTTCCTGATTCTTGACGATCCATTTGTTAATTTGGATGATGAGCATACAGGACGTGCTCTGAAGCTGCTGGAAGAAATTACAAGACAGTATCAAGTTATTTATCTGGTATGTAATAGTGGCAGATCCCCAGAAGTAATGGGAAAAGCAGGAGCGGATAGAGCATATGGAGGTAAAGTCCTCTATGGTGGGGATACCCTGACTGGCAGGGTAGGGAGGGATTCTAAAAATAATAATTTGTAATGTTACAGGATGTCAGCTATACTGGATACAAAAGTAGGGTTGGCTGTGCTTTCGGGAAGCAGACAGAATGGGGGAAAAGATAGCTGTGGAAATCTGGCAGGAATCGGATGGGGATAAGCATATGGATTCGAGCGAAAGGGTTGTGCGGAAAAAGTTCCATGGGAAATTCCGGGCGGCGCTGTCCATCTTCAGCCTCATGGGGCAGGTGGCCTGGGTGGTGGAGAACATGTATTTCAATGTCTTCATCTATAAGATGTTCCACGCCTCGGCGGCGGACATCTCCCTGATGGTGGGGGCCAGCTCCGTGGCGGCCACGGTGACCACCATTCTGGTGGGGGCTTTCACGGACTATGCGGGAAAGCGCAAGGTCTTTATCTGCGGGGGATATCTGGCCTGGGGCCTGTCCATCCTGGCCTTCGCGCTTCTGCGGGTGGATTTCCTGACGCCTCTGGCGGGGAGCGCCCTGGGGGCGGCGTCTTTGGGCATCACGCTGGTGATCGTGCTGGACTGCGTGATGACCTTCCTGGGCTCATCGGCCAACGATGCCTGCTTCAACGCTTGGATGACGGACTGGGGCGATGGCGGCAACAGAGGGAAGATAGAGGGCGTCAATTCCATGATGCCTTTGGTGGCCATTCTGGTGGTGTTCGGCGGGTTCTCCGCCTTCGACCTGGACAGGGCGGAGAGCTGGACGGCCATCTACCTGATCGTGGGCGCTGCCGTGATGCTGATTGGAGGGCTGGGGTTCTTTCTGATTGAGGAAAAGCAGGGGATAAAGCCGCAGACGAAGCGGGTGGCGGAACAGCAGACAGAGCCAGGACCGCATGCTGAGCCCAAGGCAAAGCAGCAGGCAAGGCGGGGAGGAAGGCCAGGGGAGGAGCGGGCCAGCTACTGGGGGAATGTCTCCTACAGCTTCCGCCTGTCCGTTCTGCGGGAGAATCCGCTGCTGTACGCGGTGATAGGGGCTTTCGCGGTGTTCGGCATCTCCATCAATATCTTCATGCCATACTTGATACTGTATTATGAAAAGACATTAGGCATGGCTAACTATGTGATGGTCATGGCTCCGGCCATTGTGCTGGCGGCCGTGGCCACGGCGTTTTATGGGAGGCTCTATGACCTGCTGGGGTTCCGGCCTTCGGTGGTGCCCTCCATATTGCTCCTGATGGCGGGATATGTGCTGCTGTTGCAGGCACTGCAGATTTCCCAGGTCTATCTGGCGAATGTTGTTCAAATTGCGAGATTCCTGTTCCGTGGGCAGTTGGGGCCGGAGCTCTTTGAAGCCTGCCTGACAGTGGATTTTCAGGAGTTGGAGAGCGCAAAGGGACAGCAGAAGCTGGAAGGGGCCAGGGGAAATATCTATTACGGCAGCGATATGGGAATTGAAGCGTATCTCAGGGCGTATGAGAAGGCTGCCGTCGCGCTGGTGAGCCTGGTAATCTATTCGGTCATTATCGGCAGGATGAACTTCTGGCTGCTTCTGCTCCTGTTCGCGGTGGCGGGAGGGATTATGGCTGTGAACATCTATGCGGATCGCAGGGGGGCAAGGCATGAGGAGCGCTATATCAAGGTCAGCCAGGGATATGAGTATCTGAAACGGGAGATTCTGGTTCCGGCAAACGGCAAGGATATCAGACTATATCGCATGTGGAAATGGTTTCAGGAAGAATTCAGGAAGATGACGGACGAACTGACCTACTGGGCAGGAAAGCAGAGGAACTGCTCCATCAACGCTTCGTTTTTCGAGCGGTTCCTGGCAGGGGGCAGAGATTTGCTGATTTACGGTTACCTGATCAGCCAGATGGCTTTGGGTAAGATGAATCTGTCCGCATTTCTGCTCTGCGTTGGAATCGTGGGAAGCTTCGGCGGCTGGATGAGTTCCCTGACAGGAGCCTTTACTGAAATACTGAGAAACAATCGATATATGAACCGCTACCGGGATTTCCTGGAACTGGCGGGAAGAAGGCCTGGGCATGAGGGTCAGGCAGCGGACATCCCGGTGGAGCATCCGGGGGAAGCCCATGAGATTCGCCTGGAGCATGTATCCTTCCGTTATGAAGGGAACATGGAATGCCCTGAAGGAGGGGATTCCAGAGAGGACGCGATCCACGACCTGACGCTGACCATCCGGCCCGGCGAGAAAATCGCTCTGGTGGGGATGAACGGCGCCGGAAAATCCACATTGATCAAGCTGATCTGCGGATTGTACCGGCCCACTTCCGGGAAGCTGTATCTGGACGGGCGGGACGTGTCCCTGTTCTCACCGGAAGAGTACAGGAAAGAATTCGCGGTGGTGTTCCAGGAGGTGTTCGCCTTTTCTTTCCCGCTGGCGGACAATGTCTCCTGCAGAGCCGCGGCGGATACTGACGGCGGACGGCTGGAGCAGAGCCTGAAAGATGCAGGGCTGTGGGACAGGGTGCAGGAGCTTCCGGGAAAGGGAGAGACCTACCTGAACAAGAATCTGGACGCGGCAGGCGTGACCCTGTCAGGCGGGGAACTCCAGCGGCTGATGCTGGCGAGAGCCCTTTACAAGGGAGCGCCTGTAGTCATCCTGGACGAGCCCACCGCGGCGCTTGACCCAATCGCGGAGAGCCGCCTGTACGATAAGTATTATGAGATGACCAAAGACAAGACCAGCATCTTCATTTCCCATAGATTAAGCTCCACCAAGTTCTGCGACCGCATCCTGTATATGGAAAAGGGGCGGATCACGGAGGAGGGCGACCACAGGCAGCTGATGGAAAAACAGGGGGCCTATGCCGCCATGTTCCACACCCAGGCACAGTATTACAAGAAAGAGGGGAGTTCCGATTCCCTACAGTGCGGCGATGCGGAACTGGGATAAATGGAATAAAATGTCGAACATAATTAAGGAAAAAAGACACAGTGGAGGAAAGGCATTCCATGAAAGAAAGGCATTTCATGAAAGAAAGGCATTCCGTAAAAGAAGAAGATTCCATGACAGAAGGACATTCCGGAGAAGAAAAGGCCTCTGTCAAAAAAGAGAAGGGCTGGATTTGGGGAAAGCTGGAGAAATCTCTGGAATATCATAAGACAGGATTTGAACTGCTGAAGATTGCCCACAAGGTGGACTCATCGGTGATTCCATTGCGCATCATCAACAGTGTGCTGGGGGTAGCGGGCGCGTATCTGAACCTGTACCTGACGGCGCGGCTGATCGACACCTTGCTGGCAGGACGGTTTCAGGAAGGATTCTGCTGCGCATGCGCGGTGGTGGCTTCGGGGCTGCTCTTCGGAGTATCCGGGGGACTGGTGGAAAAAGCCTATGCCAGGTCTTTCCAGCGCTTCACCATTGCATTTACCGTCATGATGCGGGAGAAGACGACGTTTCTGGATTATGAGACCATGGAGCAGCCACAGGTGTCGGATAAGATATTCACTTCGGAACGCACGGCTCAGATGTATGGCGGCCTTGGCTCTATCATCAACAACTACCAGGGGATGCTGTCAGGTCTGCTGGAGGTGGCGGGTGCCGTGGGATTGATTGTCGCGCTGTGCTTCAGCAGACCGTCATCGGAGGGGTCGCTGCTGTCTTTTGCGGCGCGTCCGGCCGTGTCTGTGCTGCTGTTGCTTCTGTTCCTGTTCCTGACTGTGGTTCTCCGGAAAAGGGAGAGTTCCAGAATGGTCAGAAGCACGAAGAAATATCTACAGAAGCACACCGGAATGGAGATGCAGCTTACCTATCTGCTGTCCAGGGTGATGATGAACCTGCAGGCGGCAAAAGTAATCCGCATCTATGACATGAAAAAAATGCTCATGGAAAACGCCAGGAGATGCAATGATGAGAGTGACCGATTCTATGGTGATTTATGTCATAATGAAATCACAGGTGCGGTGAAAGCCACACTGGTCAATGGCGTTTTCACTGTATTCAGCTATCTCTTCGTGGCGTTGAAAGTGCTGGCGGGAGCCATTACCGTAGGGGGATTCACCCAATACGCAGGTGCCATGACAAAGCTGGCAAACGGTTTGCATGGGGTTACATGGAACGGCAACATAATCAAGATGGCCACTACTTATATGGGAGACTTCCTGGAGCTGATGAAGATGGAGAACAGCCATGCGAAAGGCACGATTCCCGTGGAGAAGCGCCTGGACGGAGAGTACGAGATAGAATTCAGGGATGTGAGCTTCCATTATCCCGGCAGCCAGGAGATGATTTTGAAGCATGTGAACTGTAAGCTCACCATGAAGAACAAGCTGGCGCTGGTGGGCAGGAACGGCGCGGGCAAGACCACTTTCGTGAAGCTCCTGTGCAGACTGTACGAGCCTACGGAGGGAGCCATCACTTTGAATGGCGTTGATATCCGGAAATACAGGGAAGAGGAGTACAGGGAGCTGTTCGGCGTGGTGTTCCAGGACTTCAAGCTCTTTTCCTTCCCGCTGTGGCAGAACCTTGCGGCGGGGTACGAGAGGGAGGATGACAAAATCCGGGACAGTCTGGAGCGGGCCGGTGCCTGGGATTTTGTAAAGAAGCTCCCCCAGGGGACGGAGACGCTGCTGTTCAAGGACAGGGAGGGCGGCGTGGACATCAGCGGCGGCGAGGCCCAGAAGCTGGCCATTGCCAGGGCGCTGTACAAGGACGCTCCCTTTGTGGTACTGGATGAGCCCACCGCCGCTCTGGACCCCATCAGCGAGGCGGAAGTGTATGCGGGCTTCCATGAGATGGTGAAGGACAAGACCAGCATCTACATCTCCCACCGCATGGCAAGCTGCCGGTTCTGCGACGATATCGTGGTATTTGAAGACGGACGGATAGTAGAACGGGGCAGCCATGAGGAGCTTCTGGCGGCAAAGGGGCTTTACCGGAGGCTGTGGGACGCCCAGGCGCAGTATTATGCGTAGGGGCGGACCGGAAGGATTGGATAAGCAAAATTGCAAAGCAGCGCCTCCGGAATCAGCCTGGAAGCAGGTGTTTCCCGGCTGATGTCCGGCGGAGGTGCTGCCGCTGTCTTTGGATTTGTTTTCGGAATTATGTTCAAAAGTTTACTTCCACCCATAAGAGATCATGATGCCGTATGTATGGGTCAGGGATATATTTTCCCTGTTGTTTTTCAGATATTTCACAATGCCGTTCATCTGGCGGCAATAATCTTCAGCTTCTTTTCGGTCCATTCCGTGATTCATAAAATAGGAAATGTTTGTCTCTATCTCCCGGTCCGTTTTTTCGTCGTCCCAGTGATTCGCTTTTATAATGCTATCCAAAAAATCTTCGTAGTCTGAAGCCTCCGGTTCAAGGACGGTAACCCTGTCGTTCATCCTGCTGGATATATTTTTCAGTCCTGCAGCTTTCATATAATGCGGGATTTTCATGGCAATGGAATAATCCCGGTTCTGCTGTTCCAGTTCCTTCTGCCATAGCTTCCTCAGCCCCTGGTGCCGGCACAGGTCCATGTAATTCATGCCGCTGATGTACAGGCCATCCGCTTCAAACTCACGGTTGCACTCCATGCTTACCAGAAGGCCGCCTTCTTTTACGAAATCTGCCATTTTGCGCAGAAGATTTTCACCGTCATTGACATGTCTCAGAACTGCCTGGCAGATGACCAGATGATAAGTTTCCTTCGGCCTATAGCTTTGGATATCCGAAAAAATGAATTCTGCGTTGATATCCGAATACCGGTAATATTTTTTTGCCGCTTCAATCATATTTCTGGAAAAGTCGATGCCAACATATTTACTGCCTTTGGGGAGCAGGGGCATCATCAAAAGGCCCAGTGCTCCGTAACCGCATCCGCAGTCCAGGACAGTGATCGGTTCACGGATATTCCACACATCCCGGACCAGAAACTGCATATAATCCCGGTTCCACATGGTTTTTCGGGTATGAAGCAGATATTCCAGCCTGTATTCCCAGTATTCTGCCGTTCCGGAACCGGAAGGCCTGTATGTATCCTCCAGCGGGGCCAGTCCCAGCAGGGCATCCACGGTTACACCAAAAAAGGCACTGATGTGGGGCAGCATGGACAGATCAGGGGAGGTGGCGCCGTTCTCCCATTTGCTGATGGTCTGATAAGATACGTTGAGGACTTCACCCAGTTCCTGCTGGGTGAGATTATGTTTTTTTCTAAGTTCTGCAAGTTTGAATTCAATCATATGGACTCTCCTTTTTGTTTGATGTTTCCCATAACATGATACCATGAGCGCAGAACATCAAGCGTCACCGAAGGAGACATTTGATGTGCAAGCCATGGGACGCGGTAATACAGCGCCAGCTGTATTGCATTCTGCGTTAGCAGAATGATTATACCATGAGCGCAGCTCATCAAGCGGCTCCGAAGGAGACATTTGATGGGCAAGCCATGGGTACCGGTATAATGCATCGCGAAGCGATGTCAAGACGGCATTAGCCGGCATGAATTCTGCGCCAGCAGAATCATTATACCATGAGAGGATGATACATGTCTTTCAGTGATTTGGAGAATGGATTCTCTTTGTTGAAGAATGGGAAACCCCAGGAACAACGTCCATCTGTCAACGCAATCCCAATCCGTGAAATGCAGTCAAGGACGGCAATCTATACATTCCGGGGGATAGTGTCTTGTCAGGCATGGATTATTATGGTAAGGTGTTTATGAAGGACAATGTGCGTAAGGAATAGCCCGTGCGGAAATGGTTTTCGGCAGCGGGCGGAAAGGTGTGAATATGGAATATTTGGAATTGGGAAATTTGGTCAGGGATATAGACCCGGATATGCAGGCAGGAAACCCCAGGAACAGCGAGGGGACATTTCTGGAGACGGAAAAGGACGGAATTCTGTTTGTTTACAGCCGTTTTCGCGGCCAGGATCCGGCGGATCATGCTTATGCGGATCTGTGCCTGATGCGCTCCATGGACGGGGGCAGAACTTTTGACCAGGGTACGGTGATCCTGACCTGCGAGGGGGAGGAAGGGGTAAACATGATGTCCCCGTCCCTGATGGAGATGCAGGACGGAGAGGTGGGACTCTTTTACCTGGTCAGGATAACATACGATATAACAAAGATTTTTCTGCGGAAGTCTGCGGACGGGGGCAGAACCTGGGGGGAAAGGGTCTGCTGTACACCCCAGGATGATTTCTTTGTGATAAATAATGACAGGGTTCTGCGCCTGAACAGCGGACGCATTGTAGTTCCGGTGGCAAGCCACAGGGCAAGGGGCGGAATTCTGGACAGCCGCTCGGACATTCAGTGCTTTCTCTCCGATGACGACGGAAAGACATGGAGGGCGGCGTCGGGCAAGTGCAGCCTGCCCCAGTCTTCCCACTGTATTTCAGGGCTGCAGGAGCCGGGAGTGGTGGAGCTGTCAAACGGGGTGCTCTGGGGATGGGCCAGAACGGAACTGGGAAGACAGTATGAGACATTTTCCATGGACGGAGGGGACACATGGACTGTCTGTCAGCCATCCAGGTTTACTTCCCCCAACAGCCCTCTGTGCATGAAGCGGGGATATGACGGAAGGCTTTATGCCATCTGGAATCCCATCCCGGAGTACAATGGCAGGGAGAAGCCGGATTATTTTACCGGAGGCAGAACGCCCCTTGTCATTGCATCCAGTGGGGATGAGGGCAAAACGTTTACCGATCCTGTGGCTTTTGAGTGGGACGGGGAGAGCGGCTATTGTTACTGTGCCATCTGCTTTACCCGGGAAGCGCTGCTCCTGGCCTACTGTGCGGGAGGCAGGAAGGAGCGCAGCTGTCTGGTGAAAACCCGCATCCGCAGGGTGGAGAGAGACGAGGTTGTGAAAACGGCGGGCAGAGCGTAAGGGGACAGAGGAGGAAGATACATTGAACAAAATCAGAATGACAGCGGACAGGGAAACCAATTTTGTTTTTCACATGCTTTCCGTGGCCGGGTGCGGCTATGACAACACTTACGGGGAAAGCCATCGGAGTCATTATCCGGAGGAAGATCTGGCGGTCATCAGGGAAAACGAGGAGCAGCTGACAGTGTGCGGCGGTGAACACTGCGGTGCGCTTTACTGGTATATGGTGTCGGAACCGGCATGTGGAAAAGTGCCTGCAAAAGAATATTATGCGGCACTGGGGAAGAGGGCGATGCAGGGAGATCTGCCTCCGGATATTCAGGGATATGCGGAAAATATATACAGGATTTCAGATGTTATGATTCGGCATTACGATTATTATGCGGAAAAATTCTGGCCGGAGGAACAGCGTAAAATCACCGCCTATATTCCCGCCGTTTCTGCCCTGTTTGAGGAGACAAACTTTACGGAGCAGGCGGAAGAACTGGTGGGCTGTAAGCTGATGAGCGAATATTTTACGGCAACCATGGTCACTTCCGTGGAGAACGGGGCGGAGGCAATCGATATTTCCAGGGAGAAGGATGTGTTCGGCATTGTCAGGGCGCCTCTTGACTCGTTTTATTTCATCGGGCATGAATTTATCATCTATCTGCTGTTCCATGCGCTGAAGGAGGAAAATGCCTTCCGGAGTATGAATACCTGGGGCCTGACCGAGGGCCTGACGGAGTATTATCTGAAAAAAATCACAGGCGATGTGAGATTTTTTGACGCACAGCGGAAATATGTGGAATTCTACGAACAATGTGAAGGGGAGCGTCCATTATCCGCTGCAGAACTCTACCGCATGGGCCTGCAGAAAGAGGGGATAGGGGAAATCTGATTTCCCCTTGCTTCCCTATATTTCCCTGCCCATAAAGCGCAGGGGATTCCCGCCCGGATTGACGGCAAGAACGGCTGTCAGGATTTCTTCCCTGCGGCTTT
>OFFZ01001759.1_pt1 | contig 11877 bp, 16 predicted proteins | sample 1521631 | NCBI WGS metagenome assembly OFFZ01 (sample SAMEA3504102, study PRJEB24116) | mouse gut metagenome | biome: mouse gut; feature: mouse-associated habitat; material: faeces | place: Denmark | collected 2011 | reverse complement strand
ACCCTTGAACCTGATGCGGATAATGCCGCCGGAGGAAGTCGTGGAGATCGGTACTTTTTCAGGGGGCATGCTATGCAGATGTCTCCTGTTTTTTGTTGAGTTTTTGCAGCTAGTACAGCTTTGCATTAATTCTTGAGTAATAAGCACTCGCTATCCGCGCCATCTGCACGTCTCTTAACCTAGACGTAGCCCGCTACGCCGTCGGTTAAGAGACGCACAGATGACACGAATATCGAGCACTATTACTTCAAGATTAATGCAAAGTTGTACTTGGCAGACGATATCGGCCTGCCATCAACCGGGAAAGCGCCGCCATGCAGGGATGTTTTCTCTTATTTTACAAAGGAGTATCATACTATGTTTGAACAGATTTTTCAAAATGTACGGGGGAAGTCACCCCTGGTTCATTGTATCACCAACTATGTCACTGTCAACGACTGTGCCAATATGCTGCTGGCCTGCGGCGGCTCACCCATTATGGCAGATGACCCGGAGGATGCCGTGGAAATCACCGGCATCTGCAAAGGGCTGGCTATCAACATCGGCACACTGAATCAGCGCACCATCCCGGTTATGCTTGCTGCCGGGAAGCGTGCCAACGAGCTGAGGCATCCTGTGGTGCTGGATCCGGTGGGAGCTGGGGCCTCCGCGCTGCGGACGGATACGGCACTTCGGCTGCTTGAGGAGCTAAAGCTTACGGTAATCCGGGGCAACATCTCGGAGATTAAGACCCTGGCCCTGGGCAGCGGCACCACTAAGGGTGTGGACGCCGATGTGGCGGACCAGGTGACGGAGGAGAACCTGGACGGGGCTGTGGCTTTCGCCAAAGACTTTGCCCGGCGGATCGGAGCGGTCGTTGCCGTCACTGGGGCCATTGACATTGTAACGGACGGGGAGCGGGCCTTCTGCATCCGCAACGGCCGTCCGGAGATGGCCTCCATCACCGGCACCGGCTGTCAGCTCTCCGCCCTGACGGCGGCCTTCGTCACCGCCAATCCGGATTGTCCCCTGGAGGCCGCGGCCGCCGCCGTGTGCGCCATGGGCCTGTGCGGGGAGATCGCCCACCGGCGGCTGACCGAGTTGGACGGCAATTCCTCCTATCGGAATTACATCATCGACGCCATGTACCGCCTCACCCCGGCGGAGCTGGAGAAGGGAGCCAAGTATGAAGTGCGATAAGCGGCATATGCTGCTCTATGCCGTCACCGACCGGGCCTGGACCGGGAAACAGACTTTGTATGATCAGGTGGAGGCGGCGCTGAAGGGCGGCGTGACCTGTGTGCAGCTGCGGGAGAAGGAACTGGAGGAAACGGCCTTCCTCCAGGAAGCGAAGGAGCTGTGCGCCCTGTGCCGCCGGTATGGCGTCCCCTTCCTTGTAAATGACAATGTGGATATCGCTATCGCCTGTGGTGCGGACGGGATCCATGTGGGCCAGGAGGACCTGGCGGCAGGCGAGGTCCGCCGCAGAGTAGGGGAGAACATGATCCTGGGTGTCTCCGTCCACACGGTGGAGGAGGCCTGCCAGGCTGTCCGGGACGGTGCGGACTATCTGGGCCTGGGAGCGGTGTTCCCCACCAACACCAAGACCGACGTGGAGCAGATGTCCAACGAAACCTTGCGGGCTATCTGCGACGCAGTAAATGTGCCCATTGTGGCCATCGGCGGCATCAACCGGGGCAACATCCTCAGGCTGGCCGGCAGCGGCGTGGACGGCGTGGCTCTGGTGTCGGCCATCTTCTCTGCGGAGGACATTGAGGGGACCTGCCGGGAGCTGCGGGCGCTGTCGGAGAAGATGGTGAACGTATGAGGATCCGCGGTGCGATTTTTGATGTGGATGGAACGCTGCTGGACTCCATGTTTATCTGGGACACCATTGGGGAGACCTATCTGCGCTCCATCGGGTATGAGCCGAGGGAGAAGCTGAACGAGGTGTTTAAAAATATGAGCCTATTCCAGGCAGCCCGTTACTACCGGACTGAGTATGGTGTGACGTTAAGCATTGACGAGATTATGAACGGAGTCAACGCCATGCTGGAGCGGTATTACCGTTTCGAGGTATCGCTGAAACCGGGTGTGGCGGAACTGTTGGCGCAGCTCCAGGCAAGCGGCGTCAAGCTGTGTATTGCTACCGCCACAGACCGGTATCTGGTAGAGACCGCCCTGGAGCGGTGCGGGGTACTGTCCTGTTTTGGAGCAATCTTCACCTGCAACGAGGTTGGCCACGGCAAGGACGAGCCGGATATCTTTGAGGAGGCCCTTCGCTTTCTTGGAACGGAGAAGGCGGAGACCGTTGTGTTTGACGATGCGCTCTATGCCGTTCGGACTGCGAAAGAGGCCGGGTTCCCGGTGGCGGTGATCTATGACAGCCATGAAAAGAACCAGGAAGGACTCCGTGCATTAGCGGACTTCTACATAGAGGATTTTTCTCAAGTTAGTGCTGAGGATTTTTAGAGGAGTTTCACATGGGTAAGATTGGAATTTTATGCGCCTGTGAAAAAGAACTGAGACCATTTATCCCGGATATAGTGCAAAAGGCTGTCTCGAAGTATGCGATGCACACCTTTTACAGCGGCAAAATCAAGGGAATAGATATCGTAGCGGTATACTCAGGGTGCGGGAAAATCAACGCAGCCATCACAGCACAGCAAATGATTGATCGATACAGCGTGGATACAATTTTGCTTTCAGGCATTGCAGGCGGGTTGTCAAGCGGAGCAAATATATTTGATACCGTTGTCTGCACCGCATCTGAATTTCGAGATACAGATGTCGAAATCTATTCCGATTTTCCAGTTCTGGAGAGTCCTGTGTTCCCTGCGGACAGCCGTATGATTGACCTTGCTTGCCAGACTGCGGCAACAGTCGATTGGCCAATCCATTTTGGTCTTACTACTACGGGGGATATATTTACAGATCGTATCAGCCCAACCGCAGTGTGTATTGACATGGAAACCGCGGCGGTTGCTCATGTATGCCATATGAACAATGTGCCATTTCTGGCAATTCGGACTATATCAGACAATAGTGTTGAGAATGGGCAGGATGTGATCACCCGAAATTTTGACAGGGCGGCCCATTTATCATATCGTTTTATAATAGAGATGCTTTCCTCCGGCAGGATGATGTAGAACAGTAATACCACGACTAACCAAACGTTGCAAGCGGCGGACCGGGGGCACCACTCTCCGTCGCTCAATAAAAATAATGCAAAGGAGACACAGCAATGAAAACAGCATTATCAATCGCTGGGACCGACCCCAGCGGAGGCGCCGGGATTCAGGCCGATCTGAAAACGATGACCATGAACGGTGTTTTTGCCATGAGCGCCATCACGGCACTGGTGGCCCAGAACACCACCGGCGTGCGGGAGATTGTAGAACTGACGCCCGCATTTTTGGGAGCGCAGATCGATGCGGTATTCGAGGATATTCCGCCCGACGCGGTGAAGATCGGGATGGTGGCCTCCTGCGGCCTGATCGAGAAAATCGCGGAGCGGCTGCGCTTCTATCGGGCGAAGAATATCGTGGTGGACCCGGTGATGGTGGCTACCAGTGGTGACCGGCTGATCTCGGAAGCAGCGGTGGACACACTGAAGACCTGCCTGCTCCCGCTGGCGGCTGTGGTCACGCCCAATATCCCGGAGGCGGAGATCCTGGCCGGCATGGACATCCGAAACCCAGAGAGCATTGAAGCCGCCGCCAAACAGATCAGCGATGCCTACGGCTGCGCGGTCCTGCTCAAGGGCGGCCACAATATCAGCGACGCCAACGATTACCTCTATGCGGACGGTGTGGGAACGTGGTTCTACGGAACGCATATTGATAACCCCAATACCCACGGTACCGGCTGTACCCTGTCCAGCGCCATTGCGGCCAACCTGGCCAAGGGCTTTGACCTGCCCACATCCATCCGGCGGTCGAAGGATTATCTCTCTGGCGCCCTGGGAGCCATGCTGGATTTGGGGAAGGGACGGGGTCCCATGCAGCATAATTTCAATCTCACCGGCGAATATGCAAAGGAGGCGGAGCAATGAAGACCACGGAGCGGCTTTTAGCTGCAGCGAAAGACATTTGGGCAGCCTATAATGAGCATCCATTTGTATTAGGCATCCAGAACGGCACGCTGGCCCGGGAGAAGTTCAAGTATTACATCATCCAGGACTATCTCTATCTGGAGGAGTATGCAAAAGTCTTTGCTCTGGGAATAGCGAAAGCCAAAAGCCCGGAAACCATTCAGCTATTCTCCAAGTATGTGACCTTGCTCACCGAGGGTGAGATGGACATTCACCGGGGCTATATGGGGAAATTTGCCGTATCCCGGGAGGAGTTGGAGGCCACCCCCCGGGCGCTGGACAATCTCTCCTACACTTCCTATATGCTCCGAGTGGCCTATGAGGAGGGTGAAGCGGAGATCCTGGCCGCTATCCTGTCCTGTGCCTACAGCTATGAGATCATCGCCCGGAAGATAGTGAAGAATAATCCGGCAGCCCTGGATCATCCCTTCTATGGCGATTGGGTAAAGGGTTATGCTGATCCCCATTACAGCGAAGCGAATGTCCTGCTGCTGAACATGACGAATCAACTGACGCAACACTATACCGAACCGCAGCTTCAACACCTCACAGATATCTTCCTTGCCTGTTCCCGTTATGAGCTGGCCTTCTGGGAGATGGCCTGGAACATGAGCAATTAAGGGAGAAGCCGAGTATGAGACGGTGTGTGATTATCGGCGGTGCGGATATTGGACGGTACGACCGTATTCGTGCCTATCTGCGGGCGGACGATTTTTATATCTGCTGCGACAGTGGCCTGAAGCATCGGGAAGGGCTGGGCATTGCTCCGGATCTAATCGTGGGCGACTTTGATTCCTATGAGAACCCAGATCTGGAAACGGAAACCATTGTGCTTCCATGCGAGAAGGATGATACCGACACGGCCTTTGCGGTAAAGGAAGCGCTGAAGCGTGGCTTTCAAGACTTCCTGCTGGTCGGGGTTATTGGCGGGCGGCTGGATCACACGCTGGGAAACGTATCCCTGCTGCTGATGCTGGATACCCAGGGGAAATATGCCACAGCCCTGGATGACTACTCTGAGATGGAGATTGTTTCAAGCAGGCCGGTACGCATTGAGGACTGGTATCCGTTTTTCTCCCTGCTGAATATCAGCGGCCAGGCCAAGGGCATTACCATCCGAAATGCGAAATTTCCCTTATCCAATGCGGAGATTACCTGTGAGTATCAGTATGGTATCAGCAACGAGATACTGCCGGGGATGACGGCGGAGGTTTCTGTGGGCAGCGGGCGGCTGCTGCTGATTAAGGTGCTGCCCTGATTGTGGCAGTTGGAGATAGGTTTGTTATGCTGAGGGGAAGGAACGGCTGTGATGTACTCAGTTGAAAACTACAGCAATACCAGATTTAATGTGCAGTTCAATGAAATCCGCAATTTTCTTCAAAAAATGCTGACACCGGCTTTCATGAGCATTTTTCGCTAGGGACGCCTGGATTGGATGATGGCGCATTTGTATCTTAATGTGGAAAGGCTGCCGGAAAATGCCCTGTTTAAGGACAAAGGCGGCAACCTTGTTGGCATGGTAATGTATGACACAGACTTCGAGGATAGGTGGTACGTTCTACAATCAATATCGGATGAATGTTTTCTGCGGCAGATGATTGGATATGTGATCAATAAGGAAACGGATACTGCCGTCATAAAAGCAAACCTAAGCGATATAGCATTTTGTAACCTGCTTGTAAAGGAAGGCTTTGAGAAGCGGTACTCGGGCAGTAAACTGTGCCAAAAGGCGATGAGCAAAAAGGGCGATTGTGCTTTCGGACCTGATCTTCTATATGCGTCCTGGTATGATAAGGTCTTCTGGAATTGGTACGTGGGTCAAAAATAGCAAATAGCAATTTTCGACTTGAAAGAGGAGACTAATTACGATATAATGAGAGTGCTCACTTGCATAGGAGGTGATTACTTTGGATGATACAAGCCAGAAAATCATTGATGCGGCGATGACACTCATAAGAGATAAAGGATATGTTGCCACCACTACAAAAGAAATTGCCAAAAACGCAGGAGTAAATGAATGTACCCTGTTCCGTAAATTCAAAAGTAAAAAGGATATAGTCCTGCATGGTGCAAATCAAGTAAAATGGAGGGCAAATGTCATGCCGGAACTTTTCAAAGGCGTGACGTGGGATTTGCGGTCGGATATAGAAATGTTCATGAGGGTATACATAGAAAATATGACCCCGGATTATGTAAATCTCTCCATAGGTTTAAGAGCGCCGCAGTTATATGAGGAAACAGCCCCTTTGATTATGAAGGTACCACAGGCATTTTTGTCTGCGCTGACGGAGTACCTTGGAAAGATGTATGATATGGGGAAAATTCCTGAGATGGACTTTAACGCTCTTGCGATGACGGTTCTTTCGTCCACATTTGGATATACATTTTTGACTGCTTCCTTTGGGAACAAACTATCTAAGGTGGAAAAAGAGGAATACATAAAAAACAGTGTAAAGATGTTCGTGAATGGATTGCAACAGTAAAAAATCGGTACTGCCCTATGGCAGTACCGAAAAAACGAACAATATGCAAGCAAGTACACGCATACATAAGGAGGTTACTAATGTGGAGATAACAGGTGCAGAATTATTTGTAAAGGCGCTAAAGGAAGAAGCCGTTACAACCCTATTTGCGTATCCAGGAGGACAGGCGATAGATCTGTTTAACGCTTTATATGGGGAAAAGGACATAGATGTCATCCTGCCACGCCATGAGCAGGGCTTAATCCATGCGGCAGACGGGTATGCCCGTTCCACGGGAAGGGTGGGCGTCTGTCTTGTGACCAGCGGCCCCGGTGCTACGAACCTTGTTACGGGAATTGCCACTGCAAATTATGACAGCGTTCCGTTGGTATGCTTTACGGGGCAAGTACCGACAAACCTGATTGGCAATGACGCATTCCAAGAGGTGGATATTGTCGGCATTACAAGGAGCGTCTGCAAATATGCGGTTACAGTACGGAAAAGGGAAGTTTTGGCAGAAATAATCAAAAAAGCGTTCTATATTGCCAGAACGGGAAAAGCGGGCGTAGTCGTTGTTGATTTGCCAAAGGACATCCAGCAGGCATATGGCGACGATTTTTATCCGAAAGAAATATCCGTCCGAGGTTATAAACCCAGCACTTCTGTACATATGGGGCAGCTAATTAAGGCATTGGATATTTTATGCCATGCGAAACGGCCCGTCTTTCTCATAGGCGGTGGCGTAAATATTGCTCATGCAAATAAAGAGATGACACAACTTGCAGAGCAGACGAACGTTCCAGTTATTACGACTATTATGGGAAAAGGAGCAATCCCCACAACACACAGACTGTATGTCGGCAACATCGGAATTCACGGAAGCTACACAGCTAATTGGGCCATCAGTAACTGCGATGTCCTATTTTCCATAGGAACCAGGTTCAACGACCGTATCACGGGAAAGATAGAGGAATTTGCTGTGGGTGCAAAAATTATCCATATTGACATTGATGCAGCATCCATATCAAGAAACATTGTGGTTGACGTTCCTATTGTGGCGGATGCAAAGGAAGCAATTTGCTCCCTGCTTGAAAAGGCAGAGCCGCTTTCCATTTCGGAATGGGTAAATGAAATCAATCACTGGAAAAAGGAATATCCCACTGATATGGGAAGGTCTGGACTGACCCCGCAAATGGTGGTACAAGCAATCAATGAAATATTTACGGATGCAGTGATCGCTACCGATGTAGGACAGAACCAATTGTGGACAACACAGTTTCTTGAGCTTGACGAAAACAGGCAGATGCTGACATCCGGAGGTTTGGGCACGATGGGCTACGGCTTTCCTGCGGCAATCGGAGCAAGGCTTGGTAATCCCGATAAGGATGTGATCGTTATCACTGGGGACGGTGGTATGCAGATGAATATACAGGAAATGGCTACGGCAGTCGTTTACGAGCTGCCCATCATTATCTGCATACTCAATAACGGATATCTGGGGAATGTGCGGCAATGGCAGGAAATGTTTTATGATAGGCGATATTCAAGTACCTGTATGCGCTACCGGAAAAGTTGCCAGATAGGCTGCAATTCGCCAGATCACAACTGCCCACAGTATACGCCCGATTTTATCAGTCTTTCAGAGAGCTATGGGGCAAAAGGGATTCGTGTAACCAATCCTGCGGATATTAAAGATGCTTTATTGAGCGCGAAACAGAATAGGATTGGGCCTACGGTTATTGAGTTTATCATAGACAGGGAAATCAATGTCATGCCCATAGTTCCCCCGGGGAACTCCCTTAACGATATGATTCTGGAGAGCGAGGGATATGGAGAATGAAAAAAAGATGGATATGCTTGTTTGTAGAAAATGAAATAGGTGTACTTGCCCGCATTGCAGGCTTGTTTTCTGCCAAGTCCTACAATTTAGACAGCTTGACAGTTGGGATTACTGAGGACAATACTATATCAAGGATGACTATCAGTTTAACGAGTGACGACAAGACCTTTGAGCAGATAAAAAAGCAGATAAACCGGAGCGTGGAAGTAATCAAGTTGGTGGATTATACGGACAGGCCCATCCACATGAAGGAAATATTATTTGTGAGAGTAAACGGCTGCTCAGATTCGGATATAACCGAGCTGTTTCGGATTTCAAACGTGTTCGATGTTCCTATTATTGATTATGACAGCACTACCGTCCTTTTGGAATGTATCCAGACCGAAAACTGGAATAATGACTTAATCTCTCTGCTGAGCAGGAAATTTTCAAACAGAATTGAGATTGTAAGGGGCGGGAGTGTTGCGGTGGACGCCGTGAGCATATCGGAGAGGTAGCTAAATCAAGATCGGTTTATAGAATATGAGATCGATACCCGCATAAGTAAGATTATGCACTTGTGCTCCATGGAGGGACCGTATTGAGCAGATAGCAATTTTCATGCGTCTATACTACGGCGGCTTTGAGAAATCAGGGCCGCTGTTCTTCTATCCAACACAGGGGACCACTGGTGTATATCCACATCGGGACAGTTCAAGACAATTTGAGTAAAAATTATATACAATTTATATGAAATGATGTTGGCTTCCAGACAAAGACCACCGTCAGGGGTACAAAGATGGTAAGGAATGCGATTTTGCTCAGAATATTGTCTTTAATCATAACAGTCTCCTTTTAATGCTTATTTCTTTCCATGCGTTTGCGCTGGGCGGGACGCAAAGAGATATTTCCTTTCCCATACCGTGCTTTTGTTTCGCCCGGTGTTTTAGCGGATGCGATCAGAAGAGCGGAAATCAGCAGCATCGCTCCAAGCGAGAGCATTCCCATCAAGGTACTTGATTGGCTTTCCGCATTGATATATGAGGCTGTATCAAATCCTATTACAGTCAGTGACGCTAAAAATGGGTAAACCTCTCTAAGCACACCGCTTTTGAAAAACATACTGCAATATCCCAATACAAAAGCGATAATAGAACCGATCATAAAGAGTCCTGAAGTTTTTCCGCAAAGCGCAATGATTGGGAGAACAGCAATATAGACGCAAATTGATAAGCCTGCCATTTGAAGCAGGCCGGTAGCCAATACAGATATACTCAAACCCTGGAGTCCAGTACATACGCCAACGATGATGGTGGTTGTAAAGCTATATAGACCCCAGATAAGAGAAAGCAGGCCAAGGAAGAGCAATTTTCCGGCTAACAGCTTAGAAAATGGAACAGGAACGACAAAAATATTTTTCAACGTGCCGTCTGCGTATTCTCTGTTTATCAGGTATCCGCCGGTTAGAGTAAAAATTACAGGCATAAATATCGTGGCGTTATTCCAAATTGTACTACTGATTAGAGCGCCGAGGTCAAAATTAGGGTTTCTGGCTTCCTCAATAGAGACGCTCTGTGTGATAAGGCCAAGCACAGGCGAAAGAGCCAGCCCAATAATGCCGATCAGCAGAACGTGGTATCGCTTTATTTTTTGAAACTCGCTAGAGACGATTGACAACATTGGGAACCTCCTATGTTTCTTGCTTCTGATATATTCTGATAACAATGAAAACGCAGACCGCCGCTTCTGCAAACAGGATCATAAAGATGATAGGCGTTGACACAAAATAAGGGCTCAGACGGTTATAAAAATCGGTCATGATTTTCCCTTGCGGTACTTTGAACTGATATAGCCATCTGAAAATCATCGGAACCGGAATAAACGTAGCAAAATTAGGCCCCAGCGGTTTCATCATAATCGTATCACTGAGATGCAGCGCATATCCCAACAGGGTGTAAAAGAATGCGATAATGACGGAAATAATATAGGATTTGTTACACCAGATGACCAAGATAATACAGGGCAGAGCTGCGGCCCACAGCAAAATTCCGGTACAAAAGGTGAGAAATAGTTCCAGACTCCAGCCGTTTATGGCGATGCCCTGTGAGAGGGCGAGCGAGATTGAGATTGCGAAGCCGGCCAACTCATAGAAAACCGAAAAGAGAAAGAGAAGGAAGACTTTTGCCATAACTAACCGGTGCTTTGAAACAGGGATACAAAGAAGATTCTTTAGCGTATCGTTGTCGTGCTCTTCAAAAAACAAGCTGGCGGCCATAATCACCAATACTGGAATGAGAAGCAAAAATCCACTTTCCTCTCGAACGCCGCTCATAATGTCTTCCAAGTTCCCATCAGATAAAAGGGCGGCGTTGAAGAGCGGGAATAGAACGGAAGTAAAAAGGGCCAGCTTATATGCCCCTTTTCGTTTCAGCTTCAGAAATTCACAGTAGGTAAGTTTAAGCAATTCCCTCGCCCCCTGTTACTCTCTTGAAATAGTCCTCCAGACTTTCCTCACAAGTATGGGCATCCGAGACTTCCAGTCCGCTTGTCACAAAAGCTGTCACGAGTTTTGCTACAGAGATATTCAGATTGTCTACTTGCAGATTGTGGTCGTCCTGGATGGTAAAGTGGTTCTCATGAAACTTGTGCTCAAGGATTCTCGCCGCTTGTGCCGTATCGGAGAGAGTAAAATGGATGTGCCGGCTGTTCTTGGACTCCAGGTCTGCAAGACTTTCCTCCTCCAGAAGAATGCCATGATCAATGATTCCGATATCGTCTGCTAACAGTGCGATCTCAGAAAGGATGTGACTGGATAGCAGGATTGTTTTCCCCCGTTCATCGCAAAGCCGCCGGATAAATTAACGGACTTCCGCAATGCCGATAGGGTCCAGTCCGTTGATTGGTTCGTCCAGAATCAGGAGTTCTGGGTCGTGCATGACCGCCAGGGCAATGGCCAGCCGCTGTTTCATCCCCAGTGAATACTGAGAAAAGAGCTTTTTGTCCTGGTATGGCAGCCCCACTAAACTCAGAGCGTCCTTGATTGCGTGCCGGTTGGGTACGCCTCGTAATGTGGCAAATATTTTTAGATTTTCCGTTGCGGTCAGGTTGGGATAGAAACCAGGTGATTCAATTAAGCTGCCGATACGGGGCAGCAGCTTTTTCTCATTGCCACATAGCGGTTTTCCCCCAATATAGACTTCGCCGGATGTGGGCTGGGTCAGTCCCAGAAGCATTTTCATCGTAGTAGTCTTGCCGGCTCCATTTCTTCCCAGTAGGCCATAAATTCGTCCTTTCTGAACATGAAGATTCAGATTCGCGACGCTTATTTGTGGGCCATAGCATTTGGTGAGATTATTTGTTTCAATGATGTAGTTACCCATAGTACAACCTCCTTAGGGTATATTATAGCGCGTGGGTATTGCGATAGTCTTACGGGAACCTTGTAATAACCTTGCATTTTGCGTCATCTCTTAATAGTTTCCAGCAAACGGATAAAGTACAAGGCCCCTGCCACAAAAGTGGCG
>OFFZ01001758.1_pt1 | contig 11889 bp, 17 predicted proteins | sample 1521631 | NCBI WGS metagenome assembly OFFZ01 (sample SAMEA3504102, study PRJEB24116) | mouse gut metagenome | biome: mouse gut; feature: mouse-associated habitat; material: faeces | place: Denmark | collected 2011 | reverse complement strand
AGCCCGGCGGACGGGTTGAGCGGTACCGGGCCGCTTTATTGGAGCGGCTCGATCATGAGGAATACGATCAACTTGTATGGGAGATTTACAACCGTATTGAGGTTGAGGCTTTCGACCCCTACTGGCAGCGGCACAACAGGTGGGTGGGGGAGCCGGGGCGGCGGCGTTGGATTTACAACGACATAACCCGGAAATTCTGGTGGCCGAAAACCGAGGGCTACCCCGCCAGCGGCTGTTGGATTAACCGGGACTATACCGGCCATGACAGCAGATTTCCGCCCCGCATAAAGGAGGACGGTCAATAATGGGATTTACCGTAAAGCACAAGAAAAACAGCGGAATGATTGTCCGCTCGTTCACCTACACCGGCGACCTTGCGAAATGCATTGAGGACGCCGAAAAGGAGCTAAAGAAAAAGACAATAGCCAAAGAACGGGAGTTTTTGCGCTGGCAAGCAGAACGGGCAAAAGCCGCCCATGATAGATATGAGGGCAGAATAGACGATCTGATTTCCTTTATTGCAACCGGCAAAAAGCACCTGGCAGAAGAACAGCAGCGGAATGAAAACGGCACCCAATGAAAGAGGTAAACATATGGGAGAGTTAGAACGGATGCTTGAGCTTTTCCCGGAGAAAGAGGCCCCAAACATCAACACCGCCTTTAGGAAACTCCATGCAAACCTAAAGTTTCGGTCGGAGGTTGCGGCGGTTTCCATTTCCGGCGGAGCTGACAGCGACATGATGCTTGATATGATTATGGCCCTGGACCCGGCGAAGAACTACCCAGACAGCGAGATTCATTATGTTTGGTTTGATACCGGCATTGAGTACACGGCCACCAAGCAGCACCTAAAGGACCTTGAGGAAAAATACGGGATAACCATAGAGCGGAAGAAAGCGAAGACCCCCGTCCCGCTCGGCTGCAAGACCTGGGGACAGCCCTTTATATCAAAACAAATCAGCCAGTATATAAGCCGCCTCCAGGCCCACGGATTCAAGTGGGAGGATGAACCTTTTGACGTTCTTTACCAGCGGTACCCGAATTGTAAAGCGGCCCTGCGTTGGTGGTGTAACGCTTTCGGACCGGGCAGCAGATTGAACATAGAAAAGTGCCGCCTACTCAAGGAATTTATCATTGCAAACCCGCCGGATTTCCCCATTTCAGACGGCTGTTGCAAGGGAGCCAAAAAGGACGTTGCCCACGACTACATAAGGGAGATCAAGGCGACGATCAACGTGGTCGGGATAAGACAGGCGGAGGGCGGAGCAAGGGCCACGGCATACAACGGCTGCTTTTCGGAACCTTCCAGCAAGAGCGAGGCCGCCCAGTTTAGACCGCTATTCTATATCACCGACCAGGACAAAGAGCTTTATTGCCAGCGGCGTGGCGTCGCTCATTCTGACCTTTACGAAAAACACGGCTTTCTCCGTACAGGTTGTGCCTGTTGCCCGTTTGGGAGCCGTTTCGAGCAGGAGCTGCAAACCGCCGATCAGCTTGATCCGGGCCTTGCGAGGGCAGCAAGAAATATTTTCCATACGGCCTATGAGTATACAAGGGCTTTCCGGCAATTCAAGGCCCAGCACGATGCGGCGAGGAAAGCAGAAAAGGAGGCGGCAACGAAAGCGGCGAAAGAGGCAGCAAAAAGCGACAAAAACCAGATCACTATTTTTTAGGAGGACAACATGGACAGAAAAGCATTGATTTCCCGCTTTGAGGCGGAGATGGGCAAGATCAACCGCCCCGGCGTTGATAAGCTCATGAAGTACATCCAGGGCAGCGACTTTTACACCGCCCCGGCAAGCACGAAATTTCACCTTTCCTGCGAGGGCGGACTCCTGCAGCACAGCCTCAACGTTTTGGACGCCTTGCGGGGCCTGTTGGTATTCAACCCGATCACCGGCGTTTATGAGTACCAGGTCGCCGGGAAGGTTGCGGCGGAAATTCCCGCCGACAGCGTGACCATTGCGGCCCTGTTGCACGACATTTGCAAAACCCATTTCTACACCACCGCCATGCGGAACGTGAAGAATGAGAAGACCAACAAGTGGGAGAAGCAGCCCTATTACACCATTGACGACAAGATGCCCCTGGGCCACGGCCCAAAGTCCGCCATGATCGTAAAGCAGTACATTGAGCTGACCACGCCGGAGATGTACGCCATTTGGCACCATATGGGCATGACCGGCGACCGGAACAACGACAACGCCGTCGGGGCCAGCTTTGAGAAATCCCCCCTTGCCCTTGCCCTCCATACGGCGGATATGATGGCCTCCCGCCTCATGGAGGACGAAAAGGAGAACAAGGCCCTCTTTGCGGAGCCGTCCCAGGCCACCGCCGGGGACTTTGGAGAGGACCTCGGCACCGGGGAGCCGGAACATGAGCCGCCCCCGGCAGAGGGTGAGTGGCAGGAGGCCCCGCCCGTAAAGGAGGGGAAATAGATCATGATGGAATTTAAGGACAAGATCGACGAAGCGGTCGGCACGCTCCGAGGCTATTGCGCCAAAGTGAAGGATTGCAAAAAATGCCGGTACAGCGATCACAAAGGGGAATGCCCCTTTATGCAGGAGACGCCGCCCTGCGACTGGGACGCTGACAGCAACAGACGCCGCTTTATCAACAACTGGAGCAAGGCCCAGCAGGAGGCGGGAAAGTGACCGCCCCGGCCAGCACCCACAAGGAAAGCTATTACCAGACCAAAATCCTCCAATGGCTTAAGCGTACATACCCCGCCGCCTTTATTTGGAAAGCGGCGGCGGGGCCGTACAGCCAGGGCGGCATCCCGGATATTTGCGCCATCATTGACGGCCATTTTTACGGGTTTGAGGTAAAGAGGCCAGAGGGCGGTCGGCTTTCCAGGCTCCAGGAATTGACCATTGAGAAGATCAACACCGCCGGGGGTACCGCCGCCGTTGTTTCCTACCCGGCGGATTGCGAACGAATTATCGCCATCCAGAAAGCGGCGAAGGTGGCGGCAACCGCCATTTTTGCGGACAGCAACCTGGCCAGGAACTACGAACGGCTCGAAAGTACGGTAACAAGCCTCCAGGTCCTTACCGGGATGGATTTAGACCAGCTATTAAAAAAATTCCTTGCCGGATACGAACTCCGGCCACCGGAAAAAGGAGGATAAACATGGACGAATACAAAGAGGGCGAACTAATCATCTACCGGAACGGGGACCGCTACGAGATCGGCAAAATTAAGCGGCTGACAGAAACCGGGGCCTTTGTTTGGTACAGTGAGGGTGACACCGCCGCCAAAACGCCCTATGAAGCCATGCACAAAATTATAAACGGTTTCGCTATCAAGGAAACGACCCTGGGCGGCGACGACGGGAGGCGGCAGCTATGACGTGGGCGATGGCACACCCGATTTTGACCTTTATCCTCATTCTTGCCGCACTTGTGGTGCTTGAGGAATCAGTCGCCAACATTTGCAGGGCTATAATTCAAAGCAGACAAAAGGAAACGGAGGAATCAGGAAATGAGCAATCAGCCGGAAAATAAACAAGTAAACGGCCTGATCGCTGCCCTCGGGGGTTTTGCGGAAATGACCCATATTTTCTATACTTCCATGATTAAGGCCGGGGCCACAGAGAAGGAGGCAACCGAGGCCATGAAAGCCTATGTTTTCTCCTTCTACCATGAACAGATTGAGGACGCCAGACGAAAGGAGAAGGAACTGCAGGATGGCGAAGAAGAAGCGTAAAAAGCCGCCCTTTGTGAGGCGGACCGGCAAGGCCCCAATTTCAAAAAAGCAGCTTGAGGCAAAGGCGGCGGAAACCGGCCTAACTAAGCTCCCCACCATGTCCCTGGTTGCGACCATCAACACCATGCTCGGCATTTTGCAGGACCGGGGCCTCCAGATCAGGGACTGGGACGACAGGAGCAAGGTAGTCCACAAGCTCAAGGTTATAAGGGGCAACGTTTACATTTTGGCACCCCATGAACAGCCGGAAACGGAGGCAGGGCATGGCGAAAGCGGGGAACACGACACAGGCCAATGAGCGGCGGGTTTTGAGGAAATACCTCGCCCGATACTACAGAGCCAAAGACAAGCGGTCCATTTTGCAGGGGAGGCTCCGGGCATTGAAACGGGAGCTTGACAGGGGGGGCTTTATGCCCCCCTCCCCAGTCCAGGAAATTGAGGCCAAAATTCAGCGGCAGACGGAGGCGGCAGAAAAAAGCGTCCTTGAGATCATGGAGCTTTTGGAGCGGTTGCCCCCCGATTCTACGGAGCGGACCATTTTAGAATTACGGCACATAGACTGCAAGACCTGGGCGGACATAAGCAGGACCGTATATTTAACACGGACCCCATGCGCCAAGTATTACAACCGGGGGCTTGACGCCCTCCTGGGCATGAGCGAGGTCCGGCAGATCATAGGGCTTGAGGAAATAGCCGGGGGTTGATCGTAGGGATTGGCTCCCGGTTTTTCTATGCCCATTTTTACCCCGCTTTTTCAAAAGGCGATTTTTGCCCCCTTGAAACAAGGGGCTATAGGCCCACCGCATTTTTAGGCCCTTGCATTTACGCCCCCAGGCGGAGCCGGTTTTTTAGGCCCCGCTTTTGGGAGGCGTTTATTTTTGGCTACCAGGGACAAAGCCCCCTATATACAAGGCCCCTTGTCGCCCCCGTATAAGGCCCCGTGTGCAAGGGCCTATTTGGGTGGGGGTTGTATACGGCGTGAAGCATAGGCAAGGCTCTTTTTTCTTTTGGAAAAAACGCCCCTATTTGAGGCATAGGCAAGGTATTTATACCCCCTAAATTGAGGGCCTTTGTCGGGGCATTTGTGGGCCATACAGAGGGGTTATACAGGGCAGTCAATAGGGAAAATACAAGCCCAGGCAAATCGAGTACACAAGAGTACATTCACTTGTGTTATCGTTTGAGCGTGAACATCAAGCGACGTTCACAATGCCATAGCTGCCCTCCTTCCCTTCCCTTGCGGAGCGCAGGACGAACTGCGCTCTGCAGAGGGGAAGCACCCGCCAACGGCGAAGGTACTTCCAGACCCGCCTCCCCATGCGGGGCGGAGGAAGGCGCGATATTTTTCCGGTTGAAATTGAAAAAAATTTTTGCATTTCGTTACGCAAGGGGGCCTGGCCGTGAGATTTGAACGTAAAAACCTCGCTGATTTACACCCGGCAGAATACAATCCAAGGAAAAAATTGACGCCGGAAGACCCCGAATATATACAAATTCGCAACAGTTTAACAGAGTTTGGATACGCTGACCCCATTGTGATAAACGCCGACGGGACCATTATAAAAGGCCACCAGAGGCGGACCGTCATGATGGATTTAGGGTATACAGAGGCCGAGGTTATCGTCCTTGACATACCCGATAAGGCCAAAGAAAAGGCCCTTAACATAGCCCTAAACAAGATTACAGGCAAGTGGGACAACGCCATCCTCAAGGATTTGTTGGTTGAGCTTGACCTTGAGGGTTACGACTTTTCCGTTACCGGCTTTCAGCGGACGGACCTGGAGGACCTGATCCAGGAGCTTGACATCCCGCCGGAGGCCACAGAGGACGGCTACGACGCAGAAGCAGCGGCGGCGGAAATTGAGGAACCCGTGACCCGCCCCGGCGACCTTTGGAGGCTCGGACGCCACCGCCTCCTCTGCGGGGACAGTACGGACCCGGACGACGTAGAGCGGCTCCTGGCCGGGAAACAACTTGACCTTGTAATAACCGACCCGCCCTATAACGTGAACTATGGGGAAAAGGTTGATTTTCTCAAGAAGTACCGGACGGACAACTGCCGCTCCGAAAGCACCATCGAAAACGACCGCATGAGCGAAACCGGATTTTATGATTTTCTCTTGACGGCGTTCCGCAACATCAACGGGGCCATGAGATCGGGGGCCGCTATTTACGTTTTTCATGCAGACACCAACGGCCTCCCTTTTCGTCAAGCCTACACGGACGCCGGCCTAAAATTGGCGCAAGTCCTGATTTGGGAAAAGTCAAATTTCGTTTTAGGGCGGCAGGACTACCAATGGCGACATGAGCCGATCATATACGGCTGGAAAGAGGGAGCCGCCCATTATTTCATAAACGACCGGACGCAGGACACCATCCTCCTTGAGGATGAAACCGATTTTAAGGCCATGAATAAGAAGCAGCTCCTGGCCTTTATTGAGGAATACCGGCGGCAGTATAAGGACCTTACCTCCGTCCAGTATGAGGGCATAGCCCACAAGAGCAAGCTGCACCCCACCATGAAGCCCATCCCGCTCGTTGGCCGGTTGATGAACAATTCCAGCAAACCCGGCTGGGCCATCGGTGACTTTTTCGGCGGCAGCGGTACCACCCTCATGGCGGCGGAGCAATTAGGCCGGACGGCCTACATGATCGAGATGGACCCCCGGAATGTTGACGTGATTATAAATCGTTGGGAAACCTACACCGGGGAAAAGGCGGTGCTTGTCAATGGCGGAGCTTGAAAACTTGAGCCTTGAGGGATTCAACCTTGCAACGGCCCTCGGCATGGACCCGGAGCCGGAGGCCGCAAAGAAAACGCCGCCCCCGGAGCAGGGCGGCATAAAGGTATCCCACCGGATGGGCGCAAGGCAGCTCTGGCGCAAGGCGGCATCCGAAAAGGCCCTTGAGGACGCCATGCCCTCCTGGCATTTCCGGGAAGGTGATTGTTACCATTGCTTTTCCTTTGGAGACGTTGACAGCTTTTCATTTTTCAAGATGGTTTTGCGGCAGCAGCCCATAAAATACGCCGCCATATCAACCTGGTGCATGGCCGGGGAGGACGTTACCGACCTACGCAAGTGGCACGAAAAGGGCCTTGTCGGCAGGGTTGACTTTTTCATGGGCGAGATTTTCAAGGGCAGTTACCCGGACGTCTACGCCGCAACCAAAGAATTTATTGCAGAGTGCGGCGGTCGCCTGGTCATTTTCCGCAACCATTCCAAAGTAATGGCCATTGAGGGGGAAAGGTTTGATTGCCTCATTGAAAGCAGCGCAAACATAAACACGAACCCCCGGAGTGAAAACACGGTTGTAACCGTTGACCGGGACCTGGTCGGAGCCTACATCCGGCTCTTTTCGGAGATCATACCCTTTAACCAGGATTGCGGGGCAGAACCATACGAAAGGAAGTAGACAACATGGCAGCAGCAGGAATGGCCGGGGGCGGAATGTACCGGGTTGAGATCATAGCCCAGCTTTTCGGCGTTACCGTCCGGCGCATACAGCAGCTTACCCAGGAGGGCATCCTCCCCACCACCGAAACGGCGGAGGGGCGGCGGTATGACCTGGTCCCCACAATTCAGAGCTACGTCCAGTATTTGAGCGATAAGGCATACGGCAAAAACCGCTCCGAAAAAGAAATGGAATTGAAGGAGCAAAAGCTCCAGGCGGAGATCGCCCTAAAGGAGAGCCAGGGCGAACTGCACCAGCTCAAGACGGCCATCGCCGCCGGTAAGTACATAGCAGTCGAGGAAGTGACCCTGGATTATCAAAGGTTTTTCGTGACCTTTAAGAAATTTGCCATGAGCCTCCCCTCCAGGATTCTGGATGCGATCAGCGGCTTTACAGAATTGGACCCGTTGAGCGCAAGGAGGCTCGACAAGACCATCCAGCACGAAATCCAAGGCTTGCTTGAGGCTTTCGTCGTTGCAGGCGTGACCGAAAAACCGAAAGGAAAAAATGGCAAAGCCTAAATGGCGTATACGGAAATACCAGGTTACGCCATACCAGAAAAAGGCTCTCGAATACCTACGTCCCCCGGAAGATATAAGCGTATCAGAGTGGGCGGAGAAATACAGGGTATTGGACACAGCCTCCGCCATACCCGGCCCCTGGAAGAACAGCAAAACCCCATACCTTGTCGAGATCATGAACACCCTCCTTGATTCTGATATTGAGGAAATAGTTTTCGTGAAGCCTACACAGGTAGGAGGCACCGAGGCCATGCTTAATATGCTGGCCTACATAGCAGCCCAGGACCCGGCCCCCACGTTGGCCGTATACCCCTCGGACGAATTAGGGGAAAAGGTAGTTAAGAAGCGCATACGCCCCATGATTTACGCCTCGCCGCCGCTGCGGCAGCGATTCAGAGCAAGCGAATCCTCAACCTCTGAACTTTTCTTTGAGGGCATGAGCATAACCGTAACCGGCTCCGGCAGTCCTTCCCAGCTTGCGTCGTTTGCCATGAGGAACCTTTTTCTTGACGAGGTGGACAAGTACCCCGGCGCAAGCAAAAAGGAATCGGACCCCATTTCCCTCGCCCGGGAACGGACAAAGACCTTTAGGAACAACAGGAAGATTTACATTACCAGCACCCCCACCCTCAAGACCGGCCACATTTGGAAAGCCCTGGAGGGGGCGGACATTGTAAAGCACTACTTTGTCCCTTGCCCCCATTGCGGGAAATTCATAGAGCTAAAGTGGGCACAAGTCAAATTTCCCGATGATGAAAAAATGAGCTACGTCGACCGGGCCGAATTTGCCGCCTACGTTTGCCAGGAGTGCGACGCCATTATAACGGACCGGGACAAGCCGGAAATGCTGAAACACGGGGAGTGGCGGATTGTAGAACAGCGGACCCAATTTCCCCGCAAGGTCGCCTATTGGCTCAATACCCTTTATTCCCCCTTCGTCCGGTTTTCGGAGATGGCAAAGGAATTTTTGACCAGCAAGGACGACCCCGAGAAATTCCAGAATTTCACCAACTCCTGGCTTGCGGAGCCGTGGGAAGATACAAAGCTCAAGACCAACGCCGACCTCGTTCTTGAGCGGCAGACGGCCCTGCAGGAGTACACCGTCCCGGAGTGGGCAAAGGTTTTGACCGCCGGGGTAGACGTACAGGAGACGTGCGTTTATTGGACGATCAGGGCCTGGGGGAACTACCTCACAAGCCAGAACATAGCCCACGGGCAAGCTGGCTCCTTTGCGGAGGTTGAGCGCATCATGAACCTCCAATATTTACGGGAGGGGACCGGGGACCCGCTTGTGGTTGCCCTTGCCCTGATAGACAGCGGCGACAACACCGATCTTGTATATGATTTTTGCGCCAGTAATTCAGACTGGGCCATGCCCAGCAAGGGCAGCTCCCACCCAATGGACACCCATTTTAGGCTTTCCAAAGTAAACCGGACGGATAGCAAAGCCTACGGGATGCCCCTGGCGATCATTGACACCGGCAAATATAAGGACATGATCGCCGGACGCATGAGGAAAGAAAACGGCACCGGGAGCTGGATGGTATACGCCGGGTGTGATCGCACATACGCCGATCAGGTGACGGCGGAACACAAGATAAACGTCAAGACCGCCGGGGGCCGGACCGTACAAAGCTGGGTATTGAAGACCACCCACGGGGACAACCATTTTCTTGATTGCGAGGTTTACGCCATGTGCGCCGCCGATATGATCGGGGCCAGAACGTTCCACCTCCAGGAGATTGAGGTCCAGCCCCGGACGGAGGCAAAGCCGGACCCGGACCCCGCCTTTACCCCGGAAGAAAACTGGATAACCCAAAATGAAAATTGGCTAGGAGGATAGGCATGGCAGAGGAACAAAAACAGCAGGACCGGCAGACCCTGGCGCAGCGGCTCCTTGAGGTTGATACCGCTATCCACGCTATTCTTTTAGGGGGCCAGTCGTACAAGCTCGGCACCCGGAGCCTTACCAGGGCAGACCTTGCCCTATTGAGGCAGATGCGGGACGACCTTGAGGCCCAGCTCCAGACAGAGGAAAACGGCAACCTGCTCGGCGGCGTTGTTGTTGCAGTATTTGAAGGGCGGTAACAGCATGAACTTTTTAGATCGGCTGATAGGATGGTTTAACCCGCAAGCCGGAGCGGAGCGTGAAGCATGGCGGCAGGCCCTTGAGGAAATACGCCACTATGACGCCGGGAGCTACGGACGGCCTAACGCTAATTGGTACGCCATCAATCAAAGCGCAGAATATACGGACCGTTACAGCCGGGACACCGTCCGGGCCAGGGCCAGGGACATGGAGCGCAACAGCGACATAATGGCCTCGGTGATAAGCCCCTTTATTCGCAACGTAGTCGGTAAAGGAGTGATTCTACAGGCCGAAACCGGAAACGCTGACCTCAACAAGGAAATCGAAAGGCTTTGGAAGGTTTGGACCAAAAAGAGAAATTGCGACGTGACCGGCACCCAAAGCCTCAACCAGATTTTGAGGATGGCGGTCCGCCGCAAGAAGGTCGACGGCGGCATCCTGATAGTAAAGCGGTACACCCGGAGCGGCGTCCTCCCGTTCAAATTGCAGCTTTTTGAGGTTGACGAACTGGACGCCTCCCAGGTTGCCCCAAAGCATAAGGACAACCGGGTGGTCGGCGGCATTGAGTACGACCGATTCAACGCCCCGGTCGGCTATTGGATACGGCAATATACCCTTGACGGTATGAGCATATCGGAGCCGGTTTTTCTCAAGGCGGATGATGTGATTTTTTACTTTTCCAAACGCCGCCCGTCCCAGCTCCGGGAAATGTCCGACATGAGCCAAACCTTGACCCGTGTCCGGGATGCCAACGAGTACATTACCGCCGTTTCCGTAAAGCAGCGGATTGAAGCCTGTTTCGGCATTGCCGTAAAGCGGAATTACCCCACCGGCGGCGTTGGCCGGGTAGTCCAGACCGGCCCCTTGCAGACCTACGCTGGAAAGACCGTGTCCCCCGGTATGATTTTGGAAATGAACCCCGGAGAGGAAATCCAGGCGATTAACCCGCAGGGACAGGCAAGCGACTCCGCCAGTTTTGTAAAGCTCCTGCAGCGGTTGACCGGAGCGGGGCAGGGTATCAGCTACGAGGCCACCTCCAGGGATATGAGCCAAACCAATTACAGCAGCGCAAGACAGGGCCTTATTGAGGACGGCATGACATATGCGGAAGAAGACGAACTGCTCCTTGATATTCTTGATGAAATTTATGAGACGTTCCTCATTTCCGCCGTTCTTTCCGGGGCCTTGAAAATTCCTGATTTTTGGGAGCGCAAAGACGATTATTTTAACCACAGCTTTGACAAGCCGCCAAAGCCCTGGATTGACCCCAGCAAAGAGGCGACCGCAACACAAATCGCCCTGCGGAACGGACAAAAGACCTTTAAGCAGATTGCAGCCGAAAACGGCTCCGACTGGCAGAAACAGGTGGACGATATCTGCGAGGTTTTGAAGTACGCCAGAGACACCCACGGCATTGATTTAGGAGGTGTGATACTTGGACAAAAGAAGACAGACGGCCTCTATGAGTTGGAGGACGACCCGCCCCCCGGAGACGATGCCGCAGGGGCGGGAGATAGTCCTGCTCAAAGCGGGGCGGCAGACACCGGGAAAAACGGAGGACCTAATGGCAACGATAACGGAGGCTCTACAGAGGGCGGCACCGGCGACGAATGACCTCCGCCGGACCCTGGGAACGGCCAGCCTCCAGCGCATGGAGGGAGAGGGACACCAGATCGGCCTGCACACCTTCCACCACAAGTCCCTGGCGGCGGTGAACGGCAGGGACTTTTACGCCGAGGTGGACAAGCTCCGGGAGACGCTGTCCGGCCTGCTGGATCAGGAGGACTTCATGCTCCGCCCGCCCTACGGCATGATCACCCCCTCCAACCGGGCCAGGGCGGGGTCGCCCATCATCCTGTGGTCGGTGGACCCGGAGGACTGGTCGGACCGGAGCAGCGCGCGGCAGCTCTCGGTGATCCTGGACAAGGTGGAGGACGGGAGCATCATCCTGCTCCACGACATCTACGCCGAGAGCGTGGACACCGCCCTGGCGGCGGTGGACGAGCTGATGGCCCAGGGCTACAAGTTCGTGACGGTGGAGGAGCTGTTCGCCCTCCGGGGGGTGACGCCGGAGGACGGGAAGGAATACCGGAAACTGCCGCCGTCGTCGGGGTAAAG
>OFFZ01001757.1_pt1 | contig 11897 bp, 8 predicted proteins | sample 1521631 | NCBI WGS metagenome assembly OFFZ01 (sample SAMEA3504102, study PRJEB24116) | mouse gut metagenome | biome: mouse gut; feature: mouse-associated habitat; material: faeces | place: Denmark | collected 2011 | reverse complement strand
GCAGCAGGGAGATGATTCCGCAGGCCTCGCTTTCTACGGAACGGGAGCTGCGGGAGGCCAGGAAAGAGGAGAAGAAGGCAGAACGGTCCGCCCCGGGAAAACAGTCTGCTCCGGAGCCCTTCGAGCACAGGCGCGGGCAGGATTTCCGGGTGATGGAGGAGGCCAGATATGACGCGGGCAGGCCGAAAGCCCGGGAGTTTGCCCGGAATCCTGTGTGGGAGCGGGTGAAAGGCAGCTCGGCGGCCGGGGCCGAGGGCGGAACGGAACCTGCTGAATTTTCGCAGACAAAAGAGACAGGAATGGGAGCCGTGACGGCAAGGGAGTCCATGGAGACGGCTTCCCCGGAGGAGGAAGAGCTCTTCTTCACGGAGACTTCAGAACTGCCGGAGGAACCTGTGGAAGAGGAGCATCCGACAGATAATCCCTTATCCGGGAGCGCGTTGACGGATGACGAAACTTCGGATTTCCCCTCCGCCGCAGCGCAGCCAGCCGAGCCTTTCCGCCCCTCGACTGCGGGGAATGCCGCGCCGCTGCCCGGATACCCTTCCGCGGATCAGCCGGAGACCTACAGCGGTGAGCAGATGAACCTCTTTGAGGAAAAAATCCTCACCCTGGAAAACCGCAGCCGCTTCCGCATCATCGGACAGGTCTTCGACACCTACTGGCTCATCGAATTTGAAGACAAGCTCATGATGATAGACCAGCATGCCGCCCATGAGAAAGTCAATTACGAGCGGCTCATGAAGCGATACCGGGAAAAGAACGTGCTGTCCCAGGGGCTGATGCCCCCTGTGATCGTCAGCCTCTCCGGCCAGGAGGAGGCTGTGCTGAAGGAGCATCTGGACACCTTCGCGGCCCTGGGCTTTGAGATAGAGGCTTTCGGAGGAAGCGAGTACGCCCTGCGCAGCGTCCCGGTGGATCTCTACGGCTGCGACGAGCGGGAGATGTTCCTGGAGGTGCTGGACAGCCTTCTGGACGGAACCGGTTTCGGCAGCATCCGCGTCATCGAGGAAAAAATCGCCTCCATGTCCTGTAAAGCCGCTGTGAAAGGGAATAATAAAATCAGCGTACCGGAGGCGGAGACGCTGATCGATGAACTGCTGACCCTGGACAATCCCTACAACTGTCCCCACGGCAGGCCTACCATCGTGACCATGACGAAGGCGGAGATGGAGCGGAAGTTCAAGCGCATCGTGAATTGACAGGGAAGTTATGAATGCAGAGTTGTAGTCAAACGTTTCATGAGAGGGCACCGAATATGTTTGATAAATGTTCTTTGATGCAAAGACTGAAGGAACTCCCGTTTTCCGAAAAAGAATACTGGGTAGTCGCCGGCGGCGCCATGGTTTTACATGGATTTCGTCCTCAGACACATGATATTGATTTGGGCTGCAGCGCGCGCCTGGCAGATGAGCTGGAACAACAGGGGCATGCGGTTTCACGCTGTGAAGACGGAACCAGAAAAATCTTATATTCGGAAGACATCGAGATTTTTGAGAACTGGATTGAGGGCACAGTGGAAACGATAGACGGCATTCCCGTTGTGTGCGTGGACGGACTTATACGGATGAAAAGGAACCTTGGCAGGGAAAAGGATTTGGCGGATATTGAATTGATTGAAAAGAAATTGAGCGAAAAGGCAAGAGGGCCATATGCGGCCAAGCCTCCCATGGTCATCCTCTCAGGCCCCACGGCAGTGGGGAAGACCAAGCTGTCCATCGCCCTGGCAAAGGCCATCGGAGGTGAAATCATTTCCGCGGACTCCTGTCAGGTCTACCGCCACATGGACATCGGCTCCGCCAAAATCACGGAGGAAGAGATGCAGGGCATCCCCCATCACATGATCGACATCCTGGAGCCCTGGGAGGACTTCAGCGTGGCGGTATTCAAGGAGAAATGCGAGCAGTGCCTCCCCGGAATCTACGCCCGGGGCCACATCCCTATCGTCACCGGAGGCACCGGCTTCTATGTCCAGGCCCTGCTGCGGGACATCGACTTCGGCTCCGGCGAGGAGAGGAGCTGCCCAACAGGAATCTGCCCCACAGAAGACAACGAGAACGTATGTTCTGATACGGGCGGCATGCCATCGGAGGGAGACTGTGCCCCAGAGAGGCCGTCATCACCGCCATCAGATTCCGGAGAATACCGCATCCGTTTGGAGAGACTGGCGGAACAGAAGGGGCCGCAGTATCTCCACGATATGCTCCGGGAGGTGGATTCCGCCTCCGCAGAAGCCATACACCCAAACAACAGAAAGCGCGTCATCCGGGCTTTAGAATTTTTTCATTTGACGGGGGAACCCATATCGCGCCATAATGAGAGGGAGCGTGAAAAGGAGTCCGCCTACAATGCCTGCTACTTCGTGCTCAACGACAGGCGGGAGCGGATTTACGAGAATATCGGCAAAAGGGTGGACGAAATGCTCCGCCAGGGCCTTGTGGCCGAGGTGGAGCGCCTGCGGGAGATGGGCTGTCACAGGGGCATGATCTCCATGCAGGGACTTGGCTACAAGGAAATCCTGGCCTACCTGGATGGAGAGTTCTCCCTGGAGGAAGCCGTGGAAATCATCAAACGGGACACCAGACATTTCGCCAAAAGACAGCTCACCTGGTTCCGCAGGGAAAAAGAGGTCATATGGGTGGACAAGGAAAGCTTTGACTGCGACGAGGAGAGGATACTGGAATATATGCTGCAAGAACTGCGGACAAAAGGAATCGCAGCTTCCGCACCGGAGGCTCCCTCCATCTACCTTTTTTCTGGCCCCTGCGGCTGCGGAAAGTCTACCCTGACCAATGCCTGGGCAAAGAAGCTGGTAAACGAGGGCAGGCGCAGGCAGGTCTATGTCATCCATGGAGACGACTTCCATGCAGGCTTCGTGGAGACGGACTACAAAGGAGACTTCTTTGAGGGCGGCAAGCCTGCGGATGTCCTGGCCTGGGAGGAAATTCTGAAATTCAACTGGGAGTGCATCCTGGACACGGCTGGCAGGGCGCTGTCCCGCGGCCTGGACGTGGCCGTGGACTATGTGGTGGAGGAAGAGCTGCCGCTGATGCGCCGACTGGCAGAGCGATATCGCGCAAAGCTTTACTATGTGGTCCTGACCGCCGGGGAGGAGGCCATCCGGCAGCGCATCGCCGGGCGGGGGGACGTGGAAATGACGGAACGGGCTCTGTTTTTGAAAGACGAACTGGAGCACAGGCCTGAGAATCAGGGCTATCTATTCGACACTACGGGAAAGACCCTGGAACGGGAGCTGGAGGAGCTGGAGATAGAAAGATTCCTGCTACAGGAACCCGGGCATAGGGTTGAGCCACAGGAATGATGTGCCAGGGCCTGCCAGGACATAAAGATATGGAAAGCGCGGAACACGCGAAAAAAGAAGGAGGGCTGCCGTTCGGCAGCGTCTGAAAAAGCAATGGCAGAAATACAGAGCATGTACGCCCAAATGGGCATAGACAGCGAAACCTGGGAATACGGGGAAGCCATCCTGGAGCGGCTGGCAGAGCGTTTCCGGAAAATAGACGAAATCGCGGAGTACAATCAACTGAAAGTGATTAAAGCCATGCAGGACTGCCAGGTCGGCGAGGCCTGCCTGCTGGGCACCACCGGCTACGGCTACAACGACCTGGGCAGGGATACTTTGGAGGCGGTCTACGCGAAAATCTTCCACACGGAAGACGCCCTGGTGCGCCCCCAGATTACCTGCGGCACCCACGCCCTGGCACTGGCGCTGATGAGCAACCTCCGCCCCGGGGACGAGCTGCTCTCCCCGGTGGGGAAGCCCTACGACACCTTGGAGGAGGTCATAGGCATCCGCCCTTCCAGAGGCTCCCTTGCGGAATACGGCGTAAGCTACAGGCAGGTGGACCTCGACTACGATTCCATAGTGGAAGCCATAAATCCCCGCACCCGCCTGGTGACCATCCAGCGCTCCAAGGGCTACCAGACCAGGCCCACTTTTTCCGTAAAGCAGATAGGAGAGCTGATAGCCTTTGTGAAGAAAATCAAGCCGGACGTCATCTGCATGGTGGACAACTGCTACGGAGAATTCGTGGAGCCGCAGGAGCCCAGCGATGTGGGGGCGGACATGGTGGTGGGCTCCCTGATCAAGAACCCCGGAGGCGGCCTGGCCCCCATAGGAGGCTACATCGCCGGAAGAAAGCAATGCGTGGAGAACGCCGCATTCCGGCTCACGTCCCCCGGGCTTGGCAAGGAAGTGGGCGCGTCCCTGGGCATCCTGAAGGATTTCTACCAGGGCCTGTTCCTGGCCCCTACGATAACGGCCTGCGCCCTGAAATCCGCAGTCTTCGCCGCCAATCTGTACGAAAACCTGGGCTACGCTGTGGTGCCGAACGGCAGCGGGAGCAGGCATGACATCATCCAGGCCGTGACTTTCGGCTCCCCGGAAGCTGTCATCGCCTTCTGCCAGGGCATCCAGGCCGCAGCCCCCGTGGACAGCCATGTGACCCCCGAGCCCTGGGACATGCCGGGGTATGACGCCCAGGTCATCATGGCGGCGGGTGCGTTCGTGTCCGGCTCCTCCATAGAGCTCTCCGCGGACGCGCCCATCAAGCCTCCCTACGCGGTCTATTTCCAGGGAGGGCTCACCTGGCCCCACGGGAAATTCGGCATTTTGAAATCCCTCCAGTCCCTGATAAACAGGGGATTGCTGGATAAAAACCGCCTGAAGCTGTAGCTTTATGTAGAAAAAACTCAAAATAAATTCTATGATTTTTGTGTACAGTCCTGGTATTTTGTGGTACTATATAAGCGTGCGCATGCGGAATCCGTGAGGGGACGGATGCGCATAGGCTCGCAGGGCATATCGCATGCCCCGGGACAAAAGAAGGAAGAGGTATCGGCTTGAAGAAAGTAAACTGGGTATTGCTGGTACTGATACTGGTGGGATTCGTCATCGGCAGATTCATCGGCACTTATTTTTCAGGCACTTTCCTGAACTATGGACAGTCCTTCGGGCTCAGCTCCCCTGTGGTGCTTGACCTGGGATTCATCATCCTGACCTTTGGGCTGACAATCCAGATTACCATAGCAAGTGTCATAGGCGTCATAATCGCGCTAGTGATATATCGCTTCATCAGGTAGTCCATGGGCGGCTCCGGGAAGGCCGTTCGGAGATGCGTCGGAGAAGGGGAAGGAGACGCATGGACAAGCACGGGAAAATGGAAGAAAAAGAAAGGCATTCCAACGGAAACGAAGAGACGAAACGGAAGGAAGGCGCTCCCAGGAGGAGCAGTCCACAGAAGAGAAGCAGCGCGCCGAAAAACGTGCTGAAGACGGCCTCGGAGCTTCCCTATGAGAGGTTCAAGCGGTTCGGGCCGGAGAACCTGACGGAGATAGAGCTGCTGGCCATCATCCTACGCACCGGCACCAGGGACAACCATGTGCTGCAGGTGGCGGAGGAGGTCATGAGCCTGGCCAGATATCCCAAGGAGGGGCTTCTGGGCCTGTACGATGTGACTTTGGACGAGCTCATGGGTATCCGGGGAATCGGCGAGGTGAAGGCAGTGCGGCTGAAATGCCTGACAGAGCTGTCCATGCGGATGAGCATGGCAAAGGCCAGGGAGGGACTGAACCTCACCAGCTCCGGCCAGGTGGCGGCTTATTTCATGGAAAAACTCCGGCACCGGGAGACCGAGTGCGTGGTGGTGGCCTGCGTGGATGCCAAGGGACAGCTGATATGTGAGAGGAAGCTGTCGGAGGGCAGCGTCAACATGTCGCTGATCTCCCCCAGGGAAATCTTCCTGGCGGCGCTGGAGAGCCGGGCCGTGAACATCGTGCTGGTACACAACCATCCCAGCGGAGATCCCACGCCCAGCCGGTCCGACAGGGAGCTCACCCGTAATGTGCGGGACACCGGAGAGAAGATGGGAATCCGGCTGCTGGATCACGTCATCATCGGCGACAACCGCTATGTCAGCTTCAGGGAGCCGCTGTATCCAGGGCCGGAACCGGCGTGACCGATCGGGCCGGAGGAAAGTTTTTACAATGAGAAAGGGGTTGTCATTTTGGCAAACAACGCATTCGGTATCGATTTAGGTACAAACAACATTAAAGTCTATAGCAGGGGCGATGACAGCATCATGGTAGAAAAGAACATGATCGCCATAGAGAACAAGAAGGTCCTGTTTGCATATGGGAACTCTGCATTTGAAATGTATGAGAAGGCCCCCGGCAATATTCATATCTCTTACCCCCTGACCAACGGCGTCATCGCTGATATCAAGAATATGGAGACATTGGTACGGTATTTCGTCACCGACCTCCAGAAGGGAAACTGTAGGCCTGCGGACTTCTATATCGCGGTGCCTACGGACGTCACCGATGTGGAGAAGAGGGCCTTTTACGACCTGATCAAATATGCCAATGTAAAGGCGAAGAAGATTATGGTGGTGGAGAAGGCCGTGGCGGACGGCCTGGGGCTGGACATCGATGTAAAGAATTCCCAGGGCGTGCTGGTGGTCAATGTAGGCTTCGAGACCACGGAGATTTCCATATTGTCCCTGGGCGGCATCGTGCTGAGCCGCCTGATCAAGACCGGGGGCCTGAAGTTCGACGAAGCGATCCGGGCCGCCGTGAGGAAGGAATTCAGCCTGGTCATCGGCGGCAGGACCTCCGAGGCCGTGAAGATTTCCCTGAAAGATCTGGAGCAGGAGGGCAAGGGCGCAATCGTCTACGGCAGGGACATCGTGACGGGGCTTCCCATAGAGCGGGAGATTCCCACGAAGCTGGTGGTAGAGTGCCTGGAGGAGCATTTTGCTTCCATCATCGACAATGTGAAGGTGATTCTGGAGAGGACGCCCCCCGAGCTGGCAGCGGATATCTACCGCCACGGCATCTACCTGACCGGAGGCGCTTCCCAAATCAGCCATCTTGCAGAGCGGCTGGCCGCAGGAACCGGGCTTCGGGTGAACGTTTCGGAGAATCCCGTCACCAGCGTGGTGCTGGGCCTGGCCAAGATCATCAAGGACGACAACTACAAGTCCGTAGCTTACGCGATTGAAGGGATGAGCAAATGAGTCCAATCATCAAAAGAAAAGGAGAGCGGTTTACCTTGCCGAGTAAATATCTCCTTTTTATTTTAACGGTGCTCTGCACTGTCATGATGCTGGTCACTTTTGGCACGGATGTATTCAATCGGCCGCTTAACGTGGTGGTGGGATACGTGATCGTGCCTTTTCAACAGGGTATCGAAAAGGTGGGCGGATGGCTGTCCAACCGTTCCGAGGAACTGGTGCAGATCCGCACGCTCCTGGATGAAAATGCCCGGTTGAAAGAGGAGCTGGCCGCGCTGATTGAGGAGAACACCCTGCTGCAGCAGGACAAATATGAGCTGAACAAGCTCAGGGAGCTGTTCGAACTGGACGGCCAATATGCGGAATACAATAAGGTGGGGGCCAGGATCATCGGCCGGGACTCCGGGAACTGGTATTCCTCCTTTCTGATCGACAAGGGGGAGGATGACGGCCTGGAGGTGGACATGAACGTCATCGCCCAGGGCGGCCTGGTGGGCAGGATCACCTCCGTAGGGCCCGGCTGGGCGCGGGTGACCTCCATCATATCGGACAATGTCCATGTCAGCGCCATGACCCTCTCCACGGAGGACAACATGACCGTGACGGGGGATCTAAGGCTCATGGCCGAGGGCTGCATCACATTCAGCCAGCTTGTGGACGGCCAGGACAGCGTGCGGGAGGGAGACAAGGTAGTCACCTCTAACATCAGCGACAAATACCTGCCGAACATCCTGATCGGTTACATCAGAACCATCAGCAAGGATGCCAACAACCTGACCAAATCGGGCGAAATCGTACCTGCGGTGGATTTCGAGCATCTGGGGGAGGTGCTGATCATCACGGACAGGAAGCAGGCCGTGGCGGAATGACCGACAGCCGTAAGGGGAGTGCGTATGCTTCGTAAAATAATTGTGACAGTATGTATCATCCTATGCTTTGTCCTGCAGTGCAGCGTCTTTGACAGCCTGAGCTTTGCGGGCATCATACCGAACCTTATGATTGTATTGACGTCTTCCTTCGGGTTCATGCGGGGAGAGCGGGAGGGGCTGGTGATTGGTTTCTTCTGCGGGCTTCTCAGCGATATCTTTTTCGGCGGCTTCCTGGGCTTTTACGCGCTGCTGTTGATGTACATAGGCTTTCTGAACGGGAAGTTCTGCAAGATTTTCTACCCGGAGGACATCAAGCTTCCGCTGGCGCTGATCGTGGTCAGCGACCTGTCCTATGGAATCATATGCTATATTCTGACTTTTATGCTTCGCAGTAGGTTTGCGTTTTCATATTATTTCATGCACATCATCCTACCGGAGGCATTGTATACCATCGTAGTGACTTTGTTTTTATACCCGGCTATCCTGAAAATAAACGAAAAGCTGGAAGCGCATGAAGGAAAGAGGGCCCAGAAGTTTGTTTGATGAATTCAAAGAAAAAATAATCGGCATTGTGACCAGCAGGCTGACCGTGTTCACGCTGGTGTTCTGTCTGCTGGCCGGGATACTGATCTATCGCTGTTTCGATTTGCAGATTGTCCATGGGGAGGAGTATCTGCGGGAATTCGTCCTGGAGATAGAGAAGACCCGCGACATTGCAAGCACCCGGGGCAATATCTATGACAGGAACGGCAATCTGCTGGCCTATAACGAGCTGGCCTATTCCGTGAAAATCGAGGATGTGTTCGAATCAGGGCGCTCCAAGAACGCGAAGCTGAATGAGATGATATTCAGCCTGATTCAGATGATAGAGAAGAACGGGGACAGATGCATCACGGATTTCAAGATATTCCTGAATGAGGACAGGGAATTCCAGTATTCCGTGGAGGACACCAGCCTCCTGCGCTTTCTGGCGGATGTGTACGGCAAGGCCGACATCGGCGATCTGAAGGACGAGGAGCGCACGGCCACGGCGGACGAGATCATGGAGTATCTGAGCAGCACCAAGAATTTCGCCATCGGAAGCTATGCGGACCCGGAGGACTCGAAGAGCGAGTTCCTGGTGGGGGAGGGGTACAGCAAGGAGGAATGGCTGAAGATTGTTACGATCCGTTATGCCATGAGCCTGACCTCCTTCAGAAAGTATATCGGAACCACGGTGGCAACAAACATAAATGAAAGAACCGTGGCCGTGCTCATGGAAAATTCGGATGTGCTTCCCGGTGTCACCATCGTTGAGGACACCGTGCGCAGATACGTGGACAGCAAGTATTTTGCCCATGTGCTGGGATACACCGGCAAGATTTCCTCCGACGAGCTGACGGATCTCAATGTCCAGATGGAGGAGCTGGGATACGGAAGCGATGTCTACAATATCAATGACGTGGTGGGAAAGAGCGGTATAGAGTCCTATCTGGAGACTACGCTGCAGGGTGAGAAAGGATATGAAAAGGTTATCGTGGACGTGATGGGGAAAGTCATTTCCATCGAGGAGCGCAGGGAGGCCAAGGCGGGCCAGGATGTGTACCTGACCATCGACAAGGATCTCACCGAGGCTGTCTATCACATTCTGGAGCAGAGACTTGCGGGTCTGTTATCCGACAAAATCATAGATGCCAGGGAATACATTGCCCCGGAAAATGCCGACAGCGCGGATATCAAAATTCCCATATATGATGTGTATTTTGCCGTATTTGACAATTCCGTCATCGACCTGAAGCATATGGCCGGGGAAGAAGCCGGGGAAAACGAAAGATCGGTCTATGAGGCGCATCTGAATTATAAACAGACTGTCTACGAAAGATTAATCCACGAACTGACAGAAGGGGAGACCCCCTACAATCAGCTGCCTGACGAGTACCAGGTTTACCAGAGCAATATCGTGAGTCTCCTGCGGAAGGACGGGGTGATTATGGCAGATGCCGTGGATCCGGAAGATCCCACCCAGATCGCCTGGGCCACGGATGAAGTAATCAGTCTCAGCGAATATTTGAGACACTGCATTTCCCGGAACTGGATCGACGTGAGCAAGCTGGAACTGGGGGACAAGTATTCCGATTCCTCGGAAATATACGCGAAAACCCAGGAATATGTCGTTTCCATGATTGAAAAAAACACGGAATTTCAGAAACGGTTTTTCAAGTACATGCTTTTGAACGACGTGATCAGCGGCAGGGATGTGTGCAGGATCCTCTGTGAGCAGAACCTGGTCACGATTCCGGATGAAGACCGGGAGGGTATCATGGAAGGCTCCCTGTCGGCGTACAAATTTATGAAAAACCGGATTGACAACCTGGATATCACACCGGCACAGCTGGCCCTGGATCCCTGCAATGCTTCCTCGGCCATAACGGATGTCAATACGGGAGAAGTGCTGGCCATTGTATCCTATCCGGGATATGACAACAATAAAATGGCAAACTCCATTGATGCTGATTATTATGCGAAGCTGAACATGGACAAGTCCAAACCCCAGTATAATTATGCCACCCAGTATCAGGCCGCGCCCGGTTCCACTTTTAAGATGGTATCCGCAACCGCCGGTCTGCTGGAAGGGGTGATCACCCTTGGCAGCCAGACAAACTGTACGGGAACTTTCCTGGAGATTCCTTCCAAGCCCAGATGCTGGAGACGGTACGGGCATGGCATTGAGACGCTGACCACTGCCATAAGGGACTCCTGCAACTTTTATTTTTATGATGTGGGGTATCAGCTTTCCATGGGTTCCGGGACCTACAATGAGACAGAAGGCCTGGACACTCTGGCAAAATATGCGGATATGTTCGGACTGACGGAAAAATCCGGCATAGAGATCGCGGAGGCGGCGCCCATTGTGTCCACGGAAGATCCGGTGCGTTCCGCCATCGGCCAGGGAAACAACAGTTACACCACCATCGGGCTGGCGCGGTATATTTCGACTGTGGCCAACAGAGGCACCTGCTTTAACCTGACCCTGCTGGACAAGATTACCGATTCCGAGGGCAATTTGATTCAGGAATTCGAACCGGATGTTCGCAATACCATAGACCTGCCTACGGAATACTGGGATGCCATGCAGCTGGGCATGCGGCAGGTGGTGGAAAATAAAACGTATTTCAGTGATCTGGCGGTGAATGTAGCCGGCAAGACGGGAACGGCAGAGGAGAGAAAATCCCGGCCTTCCCATGCGCTTTTCACCAGCTACGCCCCTTTTGAACAGCCTGAGATTTCCGTCACCGTGCGGATTCCCTTCGGCTATTCTTCGGACTACGCCGCATGGGCTACCAAAGATATTATCAAATATTATTACGGGCTGGCAGAGGAAGATGAGATCATCACCGGTACCGCGGACACCCCCGACGGCGGCATCTCCAATGAAATGTAAAATATGAGAACTTACGGACGGATACGGCCGGAAGTTACTCTGCGGGCAAAGGTGCTGGAAGGACGTAAGCGGTACTGGAATAGGAGGTCAAGTGTGAAAGAAGCAGTTGTCATTAAAAGTTTTCCCAATGGAATCGCGCTTTATCTGAACGCGGAGCTTCCTTTTGAGAAGGTTTTGGAAGAAATCGGATATAAATTTTCAGACGCCAGAAATTTCTTCGGTTCTGCCACCATGGCGCTTTCCATAGAAGGCCGCCAGGTGACGGATCTGGAAGAAATCCGTATTATAGAAGCCATACAGGGAAACAGCAGCCTGAACATTGCCTGCATAGTGGGAAAGGACGAAGAATCCAACAGAAATTACATCAAGGCTCTGGCCCATACACAGAAAAAACAGGAAGAGAAGACAGAAGGCCAGTTCTTCAAGGGAGACCTGAAAAACAAGGAGATACTGGAGACAGAAAACAGCATCATCATACTGGGAGACATTTATCCGGGAAGTTCTGTCATCAGTTCCAGAAATATTATCGTTCTGGGAGCATTATACGGAAAAGCCTACGCCGGCGGCAACGGC
>OFFZ01001754.1_pt1 | contig 11901 bp, 11 predicted proteins | sample 1521631 | NCBI WGS metagenome assembly OFFZ01 (sample SAMEA3504102, study PRJEB24116) | mouse gut metagenome | biome: mouse gut; feature: mouse-associated habitat; material: faeces | place: Denmark | collected 2011 | reverse complement strand
ACCATAATATACTATATATAGTGGATTGGGGAAGAAGTAAAAGCAATATAATTAGTATAATATTGACGTGGAAAATTATGTATAATAGTATATAAATATTGAACTATACGAGGAGGCAATTTTAATGATCAGTTACAACGTTGATTCTTATGGAAAGATGCTTGGAAACATTACTGAGAAGAAAATCGCAAGTGCTGCTTCTTGTATCTCACAGTGTACAGGTTGTATGTGTAATTGCCGTTGCTCTTGTTCAGGTGGAATTATTGCAGATGTAGATTGGGAGGAGATGTAAAAATGAGTGCAAATAATGTAGAATATGCAAAGATGTTTGGTGCAATTGCGTGTTCTGTAGTGTGTCAGTCTTATAGGAAAACTATATCAGGAAATACAAAACAGCGAAAGACCGGGACGGGTTTCATGACCGCATTGGTGCCTTTCACAGGTTTGGAAATAAAAATTCGTGTGTTGCTACAGTTTTAGATATTTCGAATAAGATATCTTAATGAAATTAGAGGAAAAGATAGAACATTAATCGTAATTGATGATCATACGACAGGTGTTGATTCATATTTTTCTCAATGGATAAAGACGGAGAACAAAGGTGATATTTTAATTGGTAAGATACTCAAATAGAGTGAGAAGAACACACATAAATTATTGCAAAAGTTACCATTGGAGGCGGATTTGTGAATAATAAAAAAACGGACATAATAAACGATATGGAATTTACTTCTTTATTTCAAAAATCAAAAAAATTGATTGACAATGCCCGAAGTAATATGGGACAGATGGCAAATACCATTACAGTCATTACAAGTTTTTTGTTAGGACATTATATTGTCGAACAGGAACAGCAGGGACAGGAACGCGCAAAATATGGCTCAAAGGTCATTGATTCTCTATCTGCATATCTTACAAAAGAATACGGAAGAGGATTTTCCAGAAGTAATGTTGCGGGAATGAGACAGTTCTACTTGACTTATAAGGACAGAGAAAATGAAATTATCCAATCGCAAATTGGACAATTGGGGCAGGAAATCGGAATTATCCAATCGGGAATTGGACAATTGAACATAGTATATTCTAAATTGCCATTTAGACTGAGTTGGACGCATTATCAGGTACTTATGCGCATTGAAGATAAAGACGAGAGAGATTTTTATGAAAAAGAAGCGATACGTTCCGGCTGGAATGTGTCTACTTTGAAAAGACAATATCATTCCAGCCTTTATGAAAGGCTTGCTTTAAGCAGGAATAAAGATGATGTACTGCGATTGGCAAATGAGGGCGCAATACCGCAAAAGCCGGAGGATATTTTACATACGCCATATGTTCTTGAGTTTGCCGGATTGGAGGACATGGCATCTTACCATGAAAGTGATTTGGAATCGGCAGTTATTGATAAAATGCAGAAATTTTTGTTGGAATTGGGCAAAGGTTTTTTGTTTGAACAGCGTCAGAAGCGCTTTACGTTCCACGACAAAAATTTTTATGTTGATTTGATTCTATATAACCGTCTGTTGCGGTGCTATGTGCTTATTGATTTTAAGGCAGATGAGCTTACTCATCAGGATCTAGGACAGATGCAAATGTATGTCAATTATTATGATCGTTATGAAAGAATCGAAGGAGAAAATCCAACAATTGGCATTTTGCTTTGCAAAAAGAGTGATGAAGCACTGGTTGATTTGACATTGCCAGAAGATGCCAATATTTATGCAAAAGAATACGAATTATATCTGCCTGACAAAAAAGTATTACAACGAAAGTTAAAAGAATGGCTTGATGAAGAACAAGACAAAAACAGTGAGCTCTAATCAGTATGCGGTTAATCAGTTGATTTAAGGGAAAAAATCATTTTGTTCAATAACTTTTTTACCTAACAATGTGATTGCCTGTGTTGGACATTTATTAATGCAGCGATAGCACATTGTACATTTATCGCTTGATACAGCAATTCCGTTTTTTACTGTAATGTTACCCATAGGACATAGCTTTTCACATGAACCACAACCAATGCATTTTACTGGATGGCCTATCACGATTTCATTGTCATTTTTTATTTTCTCCAAAGCTTCATTATCTTCAATAGAAAATGAGTTTTTACTATAATCATATTCTTTCAAGAATTTATCAACACAAAATTTTGTGTTCCCTGTACCACTAAAATATATTCCTGTCATTACATGTCTCCCACTTCCGGTTTGCTAGCGTAATTATAATTTATTTTTAACAGGTATGCAATTCCGAAAAGGGACTATTGTAAATGCATCTTGACAAAACTGTTACACAAGCGCATAATATCATTATACAGCAGTATAACAAGAATGTGTACTGAAGATTGCAGAGCGGAACTGAAAACAGCACTTCCGGTTTCTGTGCGGAACTAAAATAGGAGAACAAACATGTCAGATACGATAAAAAAACTGGGAGAAGCCGAACTGGAGATTATGCAGGTGATCTGGAACAGCGAGGCTTCCGTCACATCTAACTACATATTAAAAGAACTGCACGGACGCAGGAAGTGGCAGCTTTCCACTTTGATGACTTCTCTCACCCGGCTGGCGGATAAAGGATTTGTGAGGTGCGACCGTACCACGGGAAGCAACCTGTATAGCTGGGTTATCTCGGAGAATGAATATAAAACAGGAGCGAGCAAAAATTTTCTGGAAAAACTGTATAACAACTCCATACAGAATATGATCGCCTCTCTGTACAGTTCCAAAGCGATCAAAAGTTCCGATGTGGAGGAACTGAAAGATTTTCTGAATAAACTGGAGGAGGAAGCTTCCGGGGAGGAGGACGCATGATGACAGATCTGTTTCTTACTGTTCTGGAAATTTCGGTATCAGTCAGTCTGGTCATTGTTTTTCTGTTGTTGGTTTCCCCCTTCTTAAACAGGCGCTATGCCGCAAAGTGGAAGTATCTGATCTGGATATTTCTTGCGGTGAGGCTTCTTGTTCCGGTTAGCGGGGCGGACGGAAGGTCTGCTGCCGACATGCTGGTGCAATGGAAAGGCCGTACAATGCCGAAAGCGGAACAAAGCGGGGAAGACATGGTACCGGCAGAAGCCGTTTCAAGGCGGGTGGTTGTGGAAATTCCGGTACAGATGACAACGCCTCTTGAAATGCCGGTAAAAAGAAATATTACGCTGCTGGATATCGGCTGCCTGATCTGGCTGGCAGGAAGCCTGCTTTATATATCTGTGCATATAATCATTTATCTGCATTATAAAAAACAGGTGATGAAAAACGGGAGGCTTGTAAAAGAGACTGCGGCTTTGCAGCAGTTTCTGAAAATAAAAAGAGAACTGCATATCAGGCATACCATACCGCTCATAGAATTTTCCGGAGCGGCGAGCCCGATGGTGCTGGGATTTTTCCGTCCTGTATTAGTGCTGCCGGAGGGGGAATACAGTGAAAAAGAGCTGTATTTTATTCTGAAACATGAACTGGTTCATGTAAAGCGGGGGGATGTATACTGGAAGCTGCTGTTTATGACGGTAAACGGTGTGCACTGGTTTAATCCGCTGATCTGGATCATGCAGAAGGAAGCGGCTATGGATATGGAGTTATCCTGCGATGAAAGGGTGACGCAGGGAGCGGGCCTTGAGATGAAAAAAGCATATACGGAAACGCTTTTATCCACGCTTCATAAAGGGTGCGGAAAAAGCATCGTTCTGTCAACGGGATTTTACGGCGGAAAGCAGATCATGAAAAAGCGCTTTCGGAATATACTGCGGAAAACCGGAAAGAAAAACGGCGCGCTCGTTTTAGTCTGTGCTGTAACTTTGACAGTCTGCATGGGGACGCTGGTGGGGTGTTCCGCTGTGAAGGAAAAAGAGGGAAGCGCGCCCGGGGAGGAATCCGGCAGGCTGGAGGAAAACCTGTCAGGTGATGGGGCGTTTATCAACATGGCAGGAAGCTGGATGATCGATTTTGACAGGACAGATCCCATGCTCTGGGGCACGGGGATATCCTTCGGGGATGGGATGGAGATATCCGGAACAGGAGAATTCAGCTATTACATAGGCATCGGCGTCGGCGGAACCGGACAGTGCGAGGTGAGAGACGGCGCGGTCACTGTGGAGATAGAACCCTATGAGGAAAACAGCGCGGAAAAAGAGATCCTCACACTGGCATACGAAAACGACGGCAGCACGGAATATATTCTGATGAACTGGCATGAAGAGGATGTCTACTGGGTGCGCAGCGTGCGGGCGGAAGAGGTATCTGGTGCTGATGCTTCCGGGAATGAGATCACAGCGGAAGATATGATAACGCTTACGATCATGAAAGAAGGTATACCGGAGGAAAAGCAGGCGCAGCTTGTTGTGGAAAGAGGCGTTCTGACAGGAAAAGAATACGCCCTTTATCTGCCTGTGGGGGAATGGCAGAAGACGGAGGCGGATACCTGGCAGGCAGCAGTAAACGGGAATGTCAGGATATGGGTGTCGGGTTTTACAAAAGATTATCCGGTCGGGCAGACTTTGGAGGATGACGGTTATGTGCCGGAGGAAGAAGGTATGGTGAAACAGGAGTCTGGAGTTCGTTATAAAGCCAGGCTGTATGAATCGGAGGATGCGCTCTGGTGTGTGGAGTACTGTTATCCGGAAGAAATGGAAGAGGGCTGGGAACAGGAGCTTTCGGTAATCGCGGATACGTTTGCGGAGGTAACGGAGAGCAGCAGACAGATTCTGGGATATATCACGGAGTTTGAGGAGGGGGTGGTCACCATAGACCTGCAGGATTGGCTGACGCCGGAGAGCGAAGGCTGGAAACCGGAGTACGATGCGGAGGCGGGATTTCAAGTGGTGGATCTGGAGGGCGCGGATGCCGCATATCCGGTCCGCGGCGACTGTACTTATACGATTCTGGAAAACCATAGCGGTCCCGGTGTGGAGGTAGACAGAGAGGCTTTTGAACGATATTTTAGGGAAACGGAATTTCCGATGCTCTGGGGTGCGGAACTGGAGGACGGAGAAGTGGTAAGCCTGTCGGAATGGTATCGGCCGTAATCGGAAAAACCGCTGTACGGGAAATATCCTGTACAGCGGCAGACAAAATTCATTGCCGGGCGGAGCGCAGAAGGTGTTCCCGCTGTGCCGGGCGGAGGGAAGCATGCTTTTTTGCTCTTTTTTGTTTTCCCGCCGCTTCAGGCACTTTGGAAGTGCACACAAGCAGTACGGCAGCCAGCAGCATGAAACTGAGCGATAGTATCGCCAGCGGCAGGCTTCCTTTCTCCGGCGCTCTTGTATAGGAAGAAGTATCAAAGCCGATAAGGGTCAGCGCCGCCGAAAAAGGATAGAGATGCCGGAGCAGTCCCCGCTTGAAAAACAGAACACTGTATCCCGCCAGAAAAGAGATCATGGAACCTGTCATAAACAGCCCGGGCTTCCGGCTGCATAAAGTGATGACCGGAAGGACGATAATGTAGATCAGAGCAGAGAGCGGGATGACCCGCAGCAGGCCGTAAAAAAAATCCGGGGCGTTGATGCCGGGAAGACCTGCGAAGAAACTGACAACGAGTGTAACGATCAGGCTGTATATTCCGAAAAGGACGGACAGGATACCGATGGCTGTCAGTTTTCCGGCGAGAAATTTCCGGAAGGAGATAGGAACGGTCAGTATGTTTTTGAGCGTATCGTCCGTATACTCCCGGTTGATCAGATATCCGCCGGTCAGTGTGAATAAAACCGGCATAAAAATCTGCGTATTGCCCCAGATCACTGAGTCTGTCAGAGCGGCAAAATTGTAATCGGGATTTCTCAGTTCTTCATTCATCGCCATCTGGGAGAAAAGCTGAAGAAGCGGCGAGCAGAACATACCGATCAGTCCGATCAGCAGGATATGATATCTCTTTATTTTCAGAAATTCAGTTTTGATGATTGCAAACATAGTCTGTTTCCCTCCTTATACGTTCTGTTTCTGATAGATTTTAATCATAAGCGTCATGCACAGGACAGCCTCTGCCGCCAGTATGGCGAAAACAGCCGGGGTCGGCACAAAGTAGGGGCTGAAGCCTTCATAAAACTCTGTCATGATCGTACCGGCGTTTTCGAGCGAATGAAACTGATAACGCCACCGGAAAATGATCGGAACGGGAAGAAAGGTGGAAATATTCAGTCCCAGAGGCACCCGCAGGACGGCGTCACTGATATGCAGGATATAGCCGAAAACCGTGTAGGCGAACGCGATAATGACCGAGATGATATAGGATCTGTTGCACCAGATCACAAGGAGCAGGCAGGGCATCGCCGCCATCCAGAGCAAAACGCCGCTGCACAATGTCAGGAAAAACTGCTGCCCGGCGCGAAAAAGCGGAATATCCAGAAAAAGCGCGAGCAGAATGGAAAATCCGTATCCCGCCAGTTCATAGGCAAGGTCAAAAAGCAGGACGACAAAAAGCTTTGCCGCGGCAAGGCTGCTTTTGGTGACGGGAATGCACATCAGGTTTTTCAGGGTGTCATAGTCCTGTTCTTCAAAAAACAGATTGGCGGCTATGATAACGGAGAAAGGGATCAGGAGCAGAAATCCGTTCTCTTCCTGCACAACGCTCATAAGGTCATCCAGACTGGCGTCCTGCAGCAGCAGGATGTAAAAAAGGGGCATGATAAAGGTGGTGAGAAACATGATCCGGAATGATTTTTTCCGTTTTAACTTCCGGAATTCGGCTATGATCAGATTAAGCAATGCCCTCACCTCCCGTCACCCGTTTGAAATAGCTTTCCAGACTTTCCTCAAAAGCCGCCGCTTCCGAGACTTCCAGGCCGTTTGCGACAAAAGCTGTCACGATCCTGCCCACAGACAGATCCATATTGCCAAGCTGCAGGCGGTGGTCGTCAAGCACGGTAAAATGGTATTCACGGAAGGTATGTTCCAGTATCCTTGCCGCCTGGGCTGTATCCGAGACGGTAAAGCGGATGTGTCTGCTGCTTTTTGCTTCCAGTTCCGCAAGGGTTTCCTCCTCCAACAGCACGCCCTTGTCGATAATGCCGATATCGTCGGCGAGCAGGGCGATCTCGGAGAGAATATGGCTGGAGATCAGAATGGTTTTTCCCTTTACGTCGCACAGTTCCCGGATAAAAGAGCGCACTTCTGCGATACCGATAGGATCAAGGCCGTTGATCGGCTCGTCCAGGATCAGAAGTTCGTGATCATGCATCACCGCAAGGGCGATGGCGAGCCGCTGTTTCATACCGAGAGAATACTGGGAGAACAGTTTTTTGTCTTTGTAGGGCAGAGAGACCAGATCCAGCGCGTCGCGGATCGCATGGCGGTTCGGGACGCCCCGCAGGGAAGCAAAGATCTGCAGGTTTTCGGTTGCTGTAAGGTTGGGATAAAAGCCCGGGGATTCGATCAGGGAGCCGATCCGGGAAAGCAGCTTTTTTTCGTTTCCGGGCAGCGGCTGCCCCCAGATCATCACTTCGCCGGAAGTGGGCTTTGTGAGTCCCAGCAGCATTTTCATGGTGGTGGTCTTGCCGGCGCCGTTTCTGCCGAGCAAGCCGTAGATCCGCCCTTTTCGGACATGGATATTCAGATTTGCAACGCTTTTCTGAGCGCCGTATTGTTTGGTAAGATTTTTTGTTTCCACAATATAGTCGTTCATGGATAACCTCCGTTTCAGATTTGAGATATTTTAGTCCGGCATGCCGTATATTAGTATTTTAGCGCCGAAACCTTGCGGCAGCCTTACAGGAACCTTGTGTTAACCTTGTGTTCTTTTCCCGTACAGGGAAAGAGGCGCATAAGGCGCTCAGACGGAGGAAGGCTGTCCGGATTTCCGGACAGCGCTGTGAAAACTGCCGTTTTATGCGAGAGGAAAAGAGAGCGTGAAGGCGCATCCCCTCCCGGGCGCGCTTTTTGCCGTGATCTTACCGCCCATTTTTTCGGTGAGCTGACAGGCGATGGAGAGCCCGAGGCCGCTGCCTTTTGCCGTTCTGCCTTTGTCGCATTTATACAGCCGGTCAAAGATATGTTTCAGGTCTTCTTTTTCAATACCGACACCGTTGTCGGAAAGTTCGAGCAGAGCGCATCCCTCCGAAGAAGTGAGGGATAGTTCTATCCGCGTTGCCCGGCTGTGGAGGATCACGTTCTGCATCAGGTTGCCCAGAATCCGGGTATAACAGTCCGCGTCAAAAAGTACCGGGAAGGGTGCATCGGGTACTGAGATCACATATTCCAGTTTGTTCTCTTCCAGCACGGGAATCCAGTCGATCAGGATCGTTCTGGTCAGTTCCGCCAGTTCGGCGGTTTGGGGGTTCAGGGTGAACTCGTTGGAGGTCAGTTTAAACCAGTCGAACAATACGTCAATATATTCTTTCAGGTCGCGGGCTTTTCTGCGGGCGTTTTCCAGATATTCTGTCTGTTCCCCGCCGGCGGCAGGCTCTCTGCACAGTGCGTCCAGATAGCCGATCAGCGTGGTGAGCGGCGTCCGGACGTCGTGGGAGAGGCTTGTCATAAGCTGTTTGTTGGCTTCTTCCATCTGATAAAAGGCGGATAGCCGCTCCTCATAGGAGACAATGATATCGTTGATCTCATAGACGAGCGGGGCGGTGAGCTCATGGGGGAGGGCAAGGATACGCCGGTTCCCGTTTCCGTTTCGGATATCGGCAAGGGCTTCTGTCATCTCGGCGATCTGCTTCTTTGTCCGGCGGATCGTGAGAATGGCATAGGCTGCGGAAAACAGGGCGATGCAGGATAACAGGAAGATAAGAGGTATCATGGCATCATACCTCCTTGCTGAAGCGGTAGCCGATGCCTTTTATGGTCTGGATATATTTCGGGCTGCCCGGGTCTTTCTCGATTTTTTTGCGGACGCGGCTGATCACCGCCATGATGTTGTTGTCGTCATACACATAGGGCTCTTTCCAGACTTCTTCATAGAGCCGCTGCTTGGTCAGGATCTTTCCCTGATGTTCCGCGAATAACCAGAGCAGATCGAATTCCTTTGGCGGAAGTTCAAAGGTGCCGTTGATAGAAGTGACACAGCGGGTCTCGGGATCGATGCGCAGGCCGTCGAATACAAGAGGCTGCAGATCCTCGTCGTGGCCGTTAAAGCGGGTATAGCGGCGGATCAGGGACAGGATGCGGGCAGTCAGTTCATCCATGTGAAAGGGCTTTGTCAGGTAATCGTCCGCCCCGGCGCGCAGTCCCCGGACTTTGGAAGCACTGTCGTCTTTGGAAGTCAGCATCAGGATGGGCAGATTGCTTTCCTTTCTGATATATTCGAGTGTCTCAAAGCCGTCCATCCCGGACATCATCACATCGAGTATGACAAGCTGATAGGTCTGCTCTGACAGTTTGTCAAGGCCGGCTGTTCCGGTGTGGCAGCAGTCCGCTTCTATGTTTTCGGAGAGGATGCGCCTGCGGATCAGGGCGCAGAGGTCTTTGTCGTCGTCTATGATCAGGATTTTATGCATGGGTTTTTCCTTTCTGAGTTTTAGAACTGAGGATTTTTTTATCCTGTTCGGTATTATATCCTATCAGGCGCTGTTATTACAACCAGACTTTTTGTCTGCAGATTTTATGATAGCATTTGATAAGCAGTGATGGCAGCAGCTGTGAACTTTTGAAAGGGGTATAAATATCTCAGAAGTTTTGGTAATGAGATAAAAACGGATCCGGATGGAGCTGCTTCATAAACCTGAATATACAAACCTATAAATAAATGTCAAATTTTTCCGATAGAATATTCGAAAACATGAAATGGCCTGAATTATCGGACCCGTATTCCGCATTCTATAAAAGACTGCACCCGGATTATAACGGAGAGAGAATCTTCTGCGAGTATCCGGGAGGAACGCTATATACGGCGGATGAGATATTGGAGATTATGAACCGTAATTGGAAAGATGAGAAATATCAGGCGGAAGCAAGAAAGTAGAACGAAGAATCATACATAAAAAACGGAGGACGCGGCATGGAAAAAAGATGGTGGAAGGAATGTGTGGTATATCAGATCTACCCGAGAAGTTTTTGCGACAGCAACGGAGACGGAATCGGTGATATCAGGGGAATCACTTCAAAGATGGATTATCTGAAGGAGCTGGGGATCGATGTGGTCTGGCTCTCTCCGGTTTATCAGTCGCCCAATGACGACAACGGCTATGATATCAGCGATTATCAGGCGATCATGGAAGAGTTCGGCACGATGGAGGATTTTGATGAGATGCTTTCGGCGGCCCATGAGCGGGGAATCCGGCTGGTGATGGATCTGGTGGTGAACCATACTTCGGATGAACATGCCTGGTTTGTGGAGAGCCGGAAGTCGGTGGATAACCCTTACAGGGATTATTATATCTGGCGGAAGGGAAAGGACGGCGGCGCGCCCAATAACTGGGGGTCCTGCTTTTCCGGACCTGCGTGGGAATATGATGCGGCGACGGATATGTATTATCTGCATCTGTTTTCCAGAAAACAGCCGGATCTGAACTGGGATAATCCTGTAGTGCGGGAGGAAGTGTTCCGGATGATGAACTGGTGGATCGATAAGGGCGTAGACGGCTTCCGGATGGATGTGATCAGCCTGATCTCCAAACCGGCAAAGTTTTCGGACGGCGTTCCCGGCATCAACGGATACGCGGGCTTTGATGAGGCGGCCAACGGGCCCCATGTCCATGCCTATCTGCAGGAGATGCGGGAAAAGGTTTTGAACCGGGCTGACACGATCACGGTGGGAGAGTGTTCCGGGGTGACGGTGGAAGAGGCGAAAAAGTATGCCCGCAGCGATGAAAAGGAACTGAATATGGTATTTCAGTTTGAACATATGGACGTGGACGCGGGGGAGAACAGCAAATGGTCGGATAAGAAGGCGGATCTGCGGGATTTAAAAGAGGTGATGACCAGATGGCAGAAGGGGCTTGAAGGCGCGGCTTGGAACAGCCTTTTCTGGGAGAACCACGATCAGCCCCGCAGCGTGTCCAGATTCGGAAATGACGGAAAGTACCGGGAGACTTCTGCGAAAATGCTGGCGACCTGTTTGTATATGATGCAGGGGACTCCTTATATTTATCAGGGACAGGAACTGGGGATGACCAATGTGCCGTTCGAGCGCATTGAAGATTTCCGGGATTTAGAGAGTATAAACGCCTATCATGAGCTGACGGGAAACGGCGCCTTTACGGAAGAGGAGATGCTGCGTTATTTAAGGTATAAGAGCAGGGATAACGCGAGAGCGCCGTTCCAGTGGAGCGCGGAGGAGAACGCGGGCTTTACGGCAGGAACACCCTGGATCATGGTGAATCCGAATTATAAGGAGATAAACGCCGGAGAACAGCTTGCAAGGGAGACTTCCGTATTCCACTATTTCCGTAATCTGATCCGCCTGCGGAAGGAAAAGGAAGTGATCGTATACGGAACCTATGATCTTCTGCTGCCGGAGTCGAAGGAACTTTATGTTTATACAAGGACGCTGGGGGAAGAGAAGATTCTGGTAGCCTGCAATTTTACGGACAGGGAAGTTTTCTTTGAGATGCCGGCGGAGTTTTCGGCAGGAGAAATTCTGATCGGAAATTATGCGGATGCGGAGCTGAAGGGAGAGATGGCGCTGCGGCCTTATGAGGCGGTTGCGGTGGGGAGATAGTTTCTCACGGGAAAGCTTTGAGGGCCTGAATCTTTCTGTGGTATTTGCATCTATAACCGAAAATGACATTGGCCGAAACATATTCCGGCTGCTGAAATGGCACAGCTATAGGGATAACCTATAACCGGATATCCTTTTTGCGTATTGGACGGAATAAACATACTGTGGTAGTATGTTTATAAAGCAAAGGCAAAGGACGGCAGCCGGCCGCAGAGCGATGTTTTGGAAAAGGAAGAATGGACGGCTGTTGTCAGGCAGATCAATATTACAGCACAGGAGGATACTAAAATGGCAGATATCAGAGATTGCAAAAACTGG
>OFFZ01001751.1_pt1 | contig 11909 bp, 8 predicted proteins | sample 1521631 | NCBI WGS metagenome assembly OFFZ01 (sample SAMEA3504102, study PRJEB24116) | mouse gut metagenome | biome: mouse gut; feature: mouse-associated habitat; material: faeces | place: Denmark | collected 2011 | reverse complement strand
CGGCGACCACCGAGATCTACACTCTTTCCCTACACGACGCTCTTCCGATCTCAATAATAACCGTCAAACATCATACCTGTATAGGAGCTGGTCACATACGGCGTAATATAATTATGTCCCGGATTCTTATAAGCCACCATAACTTTTTCAACATAATCCATCGGATTCAGCGATACCTGATCGCTTTTACGCAGCAGCATGCTGGAAAAACTCTTTAGGGAGCCAAATGTCTCATTGATATCGCTTGCCTGTGTGGCGGTCTGCTTCAGCATGTCTTTATCGACTGCCAAAGTGCCGTCTTCTTCCAGATTCAGTCCCATGGTCTCCAGGGAGCTGCCGTACACGGAAGCAATGCCGCTCATTTCCTTGATCAGCTGCCGGCTCCTTGTCTGCGTCTCCAGATAAGCCGATGCCGCCTTGATAAAATCATTGTAACCGCCTACCAGATGATAGACATTGTCAGTAAGAGATTCGATGTCCGTTTTCAGGCCGATCTGCAGGGACTGCCCGCTGGGGCTGATTCCCGTCAGCTTTACCGCAAACTGCTTATCAAGCGTAAAAGTGTTGGAGGGAGAGGAATTCTCTTCCCCGTTGACGGCAAAGCTTGCATTGGCAGGATCGCGGCTGGTATAATCCAGGCCGAAATACTCCACGGTACCGGAAGTTTTGCTGGTATGGTCATCGCTGACGGTAAAAATCTGATTTTTTCCCGGAGCAAGGCCGGTGGCATCAGAGGTCAGCCGCAGGGAGGTACGCCCTTCGGATTCGGCTAGGGAAGCCCGGATACCGATGTCGGCATTGTTGATCAAACGAAGCAGACGCTCCTGTATATCACGGTTGGTCTCAGATTCGCCCACCGAGAACTGGAACTCGTAATTCATGTCGTTGATACCGATATCGAATGAATAGGTGTCTGCTTCCAGCGATATTTTATGATTGGGAAGAAACAGCCCCAGGTTTTCCTGAGAAGCAGCCAGGGAATGTACTTCCAATTCAAACGAGGGATTATCGGACACGGCATTCTCATCACCGACATAAGAGACCGTAGCCACATTTTCATCGGTAGAATAGGCGCTTTTTTTCTGAAACAGTCCGCCTTTTTCCAGTCCGCCCAGTTGGGCGATGGTATTTCGCAGTCCTCTTGCGTTTTCCTTTAAATCAACGGCATACTGCTGCGTATCCCTGCTCGTAGTGGGCAGATACCAGGGAGCATCCTTATTTAGTTTGACAATGGAATTGTATACATTCCTTAGTTCACTTTTTTTATGGGAATCATATTTGGTAAGCGGCTTCGATGTATATGTAGTTAAATAATTGTTGTAGACTGTATTCATAACGGCTCCCATTGCCATGCCCGCCTCCTGTTCCAGTTCCGAATATCAGAACTTAATATGCCTCATCTGTTATGGAAATCGTTTTGTAAATCCGGTAATGTAACTTCCGCTGCCGATCGCAGGATGAATGCGAAAGCAGCATGTTTTTATAAGGTATACAAGTTGGATGTGTCCTTGAAAAATACACAATTTGTCGAAAGCCGGGGACTCATCCTCGGTAAGGTATATTATAACATATTCAATGCCTGGAAACAAGTGGATAAAAATTTTATAAAATATTTTGTATAACATATTTTCCGCCTGTGCGGTTGCGCATCCAACACCCCGCCGGTGTTGCGATGAACTGCATGCAGGCCAGCCCCGCACAGACACACCCTGCAGGGAACCGTACTATGGAAACCAAGCGCAGGCCAGCCCTACACAGGTCCTCACCCTCGGACACCCTGCAGGGAACCGTACTATGGAAACCAAGCGCAGGCCAGCCCAGCAGAGAACCCCCCCGGAACCCCTGCAGGGAACCATGCCGCGGAAACCGGCAGTATATGAGTCGGTGCGCAATGGTCACGCTAATAGATACCTATGAAAGACAAGGTAGGGCATACTCTGGCATCACGGATAAGGATATGAAGTTCGGCTGTCTCCGTCTCCGCAAACACCGCGATTTTTTTGTATCCCACCGCAGTTCCTTTATATAGAAGAAAACCGTTCTCATCCCGGATTTCGAATGCCTCTATTCTCTGGCTTAACTGTATGTTTTCCTTTAAGACAACATGGGACACTTTGGTCGGCTCCGGAAAACGGACGGTGATATCTGCCTGCCGGTTTCCGTCAGGTGTTTTATAGAAAGATTCGTAGTTATCATGTCTCACATTTTCGATGCAGTGTCCCGCCTCCCAATGATCCGCTTCTATAACCGCCTGATCCAGCAGGTTTTTTGCAAAGGCTTTCTTCAGGCTGTCCCCGAGTTCCTGCAAGCGAAGCACATCGTTTTTGTGAAATCTGCCGTCCTTGGCAGGAGGTATATTCAATAGAAACATTGCATTACCGCCTACAGAATTGTAATAAATATTCAGCAGCTCTTTCAGCGGGCGCACCTTATGATCTTCCTCCTCATGGTAAAACCAGCCGGGACGGATAGAAGTGTTTACCTCTGCCGGATACCAGATAAGATTCTCTTCCGCAGTCAAAACTTTTCTGCTGCCAAGATCCAGGTCGTCAGATTTAAAATTTTTCTGCCGAAATTCTGTATTGTCTGCCTGTTGGCTTTCCGCAGCTACTTTTTCCGTGTCGCACAGCCGTAAGGAGACCACGCTCCATTCCGCGGGTCTGGTGTGTCCGGCCTCATTTCCGCACCAGCGGATATCGGGTCCGCATACCGAGATGCATGCTTCCGGCTGCAGGCGGCGAATCGTCTCGTAATAACGGTTCCAATCGTATTCCTGCTTCCGGCCGTTTTTCCCCTCGCCGCAGGCTCCGTCAAACCACACGGAAAAAATTTCACCGTAATCGGAAAGCAGTTCCGTCAGCTGATTGACAAAGAAATCGTTGTAGGCATCACCCCGGCCGTACAGCTCATTGTTCCTGTCCCAGGGTGACAGATAGACGCCGAAGCGTATGCCGCCTTTTCGGCAGGCTTCGGAAACTTCTTTCACAATGTCGCCGTTTCCGTTTCGGAACGGGCTGCCTGCGATGGTGTGCTTCGTATACTTGCTTGGCCACAGGCAGAAGCCGTCGTGATGCTTGCATGTGAGGATCAGGCCTTTCATGCCGGCGGCCTTGATGGATTCCACCCATTGGCCGGCATCGAACTTATCCGGCAGGAAAATGTTTTCCGGTTCCGTGCCGTCTCCCCATTCCCTGCCCGTATATGTATTTACGGTAAAATGGACAAAAGCGTAAAATTCCGTCTGCTGGAACAGGAATTGCCGCTTGCTGGGAACGACCTGAACCAACCTCCGATCCAGTGCGCTGATGAATTCCTGTGACAGCTTTAGATCTGTTTCTACTGACATGGTTATGCTCCTTTATTGTAATCTCTTTGTGTATGCCGTTCCGCAGTTAACGCTGCGGGAAAGCATATTTTCGTGTTATTATATACAATTAATGTAATTTATTCAATAGAGGAAGGTAAAATCTCTATTAAATTCCGCGGGTGTTTGTGGACAAGAATATCCTTCTGCTTGGTATTCGATACATGGGTATAGATTTCGGTCGTACTGATGGAGCTGTGTCCCAGCATTTTCTGGATATACCGTATATCCACATCCTGTTCCAGCAGGAGAGTGGCAAAGGAATGCCGGAACATATGGGGCGTAATATGCTGGCTGATACCGGCCTGCTCCGCATACCGGTTTATCATAAAACGGACGGACTGGTCAGAAAGCTTTCGCTGCAACCTGTTTACAAAGAAATATCCGCAGGTTTCGATATCGGCGGCAAAGGTTTCTCTGTACAGATGCAGCGCAGCCAACACTTCAGGATTGCCTATCTGCAGAATCCTTTCCTTAGAACCTTTGCCGTAAATAAGAATCGTATTGCTTTCCAGATCCACGTCTGAGGGCTTCAGAAAACACAATTCCGATATGCGTATCCCGGTGGCGAACAGTAATTCAACTACGGCAATGTCACGAATGCAGCATTTTTTCTGATATTCGGATTCCGTCAGCTCTTTTTGCGCATAAAGGACGGACAGGAAAGACTGGATGGAGTGAAAAGGGATGGTCTTTGGCAGAAGCTTGGCTTCGCGAAAACGGATGTCTAGCCTTGCAAAGGGATTTTCCTCCAGCAGTTCCCTGTATTCCAGATAATGATAAAAGGCCTTCAGACTTGCTATCTTTCGCCGGACTGTTTTTGGCTTATACTGCATATGCAGTTGTGTAATAAAATAATCCACTGTATTTTTGGAAGTAAAATCGTGAGGGCTGTCGCAGAACAGCTTATACTGCCGTAAATCGATTCGGTATGCTTTCAGCGTCTTGCAGTCCAGGCGCTTGCGGTATTTGCAGTATTCAAGATAGTCGTCGATACAGTTGTTTAAAGTGTTCATGGTGGGGATTCTCCTTTGTAGGTTATATTCTATGTACGGTGACCGTCTGTCGGATTCCTGGCTGCAGTAATATAAATGGGAAGATACGCAGGTTTCTGAAAGACAAAATATACACTTAAGATTGTAAGGGGGAATGAATAAATTTGGATAAATAAAATTGTGTAAAAAATTAGAAAAACAGCATTGACAAATAAAAACAAATAGTGTTATAATGAAAATCCACCGCGGGAAAACAAGTCAGCTTTGAGGGACTTGAAAAAAGCGGAACAGTACAGACAGCTCCTTTTGGCCGGCCAAGCCGAGTTTCCGCCGCTGGTCTGTATCAACCGCATGGTCATTGACGGCCAACATCGGTTCTGGGCGTACCGGCAGCTGGGGTATCAGGCTGTTAAGATTTATCAGAACGTGCCGTGGGTCATGCCCGCGGCGGCATAAACAACAGTTTAGGAGGATTATATCATGGAGCAAAAGACATTAAAGATTCAAGACTTTGCCGCCGTCCAGAAGGACGGTAACGGCGTACTGGGCAAGGTTCTCTATTACTCCCTCTCCAGTATCCTGATCGACAAGGAGAAGTTTAGCGAGCTGTGCCAGTCTGTCGATTTTCCCTACCAGCCTACCCGCCGCACCGCTCTGGCTGATGCGTTCCGCTCGGCCACCGGGGACATCTATGAGCGGATGGTCCTGAAAACCGACAGCGGCCCCCAAGTGTTCAAGGTTTACTGCCGGGACAACAGAGCCCCCGGCGGCGTGATTTCCCGGGAGCTGATCAAAGAGACCGTCCACGAGGACACCAATGAGTACAAAAAGCTGGCCAACATCAGCTTTACCAAGGAGGGCGGAATCTTCTCCTACGACAACATGGTCTCCGACCTCCATGTGGACCCGCTGCCCTACTGCCTGGAGGCCCAGCGGCTTTTCGATCTGTACCAACGCTGTATTGGGCGCAGGCAGCTGGAAACACTGCTGGAAAACTACGTGGAATCCATGCAGGCGGTCAAGATCGCCCGAGGGCACATCTATTTTGTCCCCAGAGACTACATGGCGAAGCTGACCCTGTTCGAGGACTTTATTGAGCTGCTGGAGCAGACCAACCAGTTCAAGCGGCCAGGCCGGGTCCCGATGGACGCCAACAGCATGTTTGTGGTAGACGACGCCAAGCAGCGGGAAAAGATGGCGTCCGCGTTCTATAACACCGTCCGAAAGGAAATTGCGGAGTATGAAGAGCGCGCCACCCATCTGATCCAGTCGGGCAGTCAGAGCCCGGCAATTCTGGACCGGCTGGTCCTGCGTATTCAAGGGTTGGAACAGAAGCGGAGTTATTATGAGGGCATTCTCAGCCGGGAGCTGACCGATCTCAACGACCAGTTTACCTCCCTGCGTTACCTGTCCGAAGAATTACAGATTCGGGCCCGTGGATTGCGGTCACAGAAAAACGCTGCATAAGTAGCATGATCTATAGAAAAGCATCGGTTAGGATAATCCCAACCGATGCTTTTTTATACTCTGTCTTAAATTTTTGACAAAATTATTGCATCATAATTATATTTTAGCGGCTACCGTCATTTCTCAGATTTTCTTGGACGAAGTGAATAAATTCCCGAGTCAATCCGGAAGGGGGCTGTCCTCTGTTCCAGACTAGGATATATTCCACCTGACGGGAGGGCTGGATCACCACCTTGGACACCACCAGACCGTTGGACACGTCAACGGTTTGAGGGAAGATGCTGATTCCAACCCCCTGGCTGGTCAGGGCCGCTGCATCCATATAGTTGGACATCTCGCAGAGGATATGAGGCTCCGCGCCAACCTCTCCGAACCAGCGGCGGATAGCGTCCATCCGAGATTTTCGGCTGGGGACAATCAGCGGCTCCCCTGCCAGGCTGGATAGGGGAATGGTGTCTCCCACCGTCTGGGCCAGGGGATGGCCTGGGTGAAGCATAGCAATCCAGGGTTCCCGACCCACGGGAAAGCCCTCCAGGTGTTCGGTGTCGTAAGGGGCGGCGATGACAGCCAGGTCAGCCAGCCCCTTGCGCAGCCGGTCCAGCACATCGTCGCTGCTGCCATTCCACAGGTTGTACCGAACCAAGGGGAATTCCTCCCGGAAGCCGGCGATCCACCGGGCGGCCAGGAAGGGGGCGCGGCCCTCCACCATACTCAGATATATGACACCCGTCATCCCCTCCCGCAGGCTGGCAATCTCCTGCCGGGTCTTGTCTGCCAGCTCCTGAATCTGGACCGCCCGACGCAGCAGCAGGCCTCCCTCCTCGGTCAGCTCCAGATGCCGCTTGCCCCGGATGAACAGCTGAACTCCCAGTTCCTCCTCCAGCGCCTTGATCTGATTGCTGAGGGGAGGCTGGCTCATGTTCAGTTTTTCTGCCGCCCGGGTAATGTTCAATTCCTGAGCCACAACGGTAAAATAGTGCAGGGTGCGCAGTTCCATGGCAAGGACTCCCTCTATCGTCCGTTTTTCATTTTACTCCACCGTCACGCTCTTGGCCAGATTCCGGGGCTTGTCGATGTCGCAGCCCCGCATAAGGGCCACGTAATAGGCAAAGAGCTGGAGGGGGACCACCCCCAAGATGGGGAGCAGCAGTGTATGGATGTCAGGGATGGTCATCACCACATCGGCGGTGCGTGCCATCTCCTCCTGGTGGGGGTAAGTAGTAAGGGCCAAGACACTGGCCCCTCGGGACTTTACCTCCACCACGTTGCTCATGGCCTTGGCAAACAGCTTTCCATAGGTCCCCAAAGCCACCACCAGGGTGCCTTCCTCGATGAGACTGATGGTGCCGTGCTTCAGCTCTCCAGAAGCATAGGCCTCCGAGTGGATGTAGCTGATCTCCTTCAGCTTCAGCGAGCCCTCCAGCCCCAGGGCGTAGTCCAGATTACGGCCCATGAAGAAGATGGAGTCGTGGTTGAAGTGCTGGGAAGCAAAGTACTGAATGTCGTCCCGGTGGGAAAGCACCTCTTCCATCTTACCAGGCAGCTCCCGGAAGGCGGACACCATTTCCCGGCAGTCCTTCTCCGGGACGGTCCCCAGCCGTTTCCCCAGCCACAGGGCCAGCAGGGACAGCAAGGCCAGCTGGGTGGTGTAGGCCTTGGTGGTGGCCACGGCGATCTCCGGACCCGCCCAGGTGTATAGCACCTGGTCCGACTCCCGGGCGATGGAGGAGCCCACCACGTTGACGATGGACAGGATGTGTCCTCCCAGCCGCCGGGCCTCCCGGAGGGCGGCCATGGTGTCCAGGGTCTCGCCCGACTGGCTGATGACGATCACCAGGGTGTGTTCATCTACAATAGGGTCCATGTACCGGAACTCGGAGCCCAGGGCCACCTCCACCGGAATGCGGGTGAGCCGCTCCAGGTGGTACTTGCCCACCATCCCCACATGGTAACTGGAGCCGCAGGCCACGATGTAGATGCGGCGCATATTTTGGAGAAAATCCTTGCTGAGGGAAAAATCCTCAAAGACGACCTCCTCCTCCCGGATGCGCGGGGAGAGGCACCGGCGCAGGGCCTCAGGCTGCTCCATGATCTCCTTGAACATGAAGTGCTCGTACCCGCCCTTCTCGGCGGCATCAATCTCCCAATCTACGGTGACGATCTCTTTTTCGATAGGCTGCATCAGGTGGTTGTAACACTGAACGCCCTCCCGGGTGAGGACGGCCAGCTCCCCGTCCTCCATGTAGCCCACCCGGCGCGTGTGGCGCAGGATGGCAGTGACATCACTGGCAATGAAATTGCACCCCTCCCCGTAACCCAGAATCAGCGGGCTGTCCTTTCGGACGGCGATGATCTGGTCGGGACAGTCGGCGCACAGGATGCCCAGGGCGTAGGCTCCCTGGATGCGGTGGAGCACCCGGCCCACGGCCTGGAGCAGGTCGCCGTCGTAGAAGTACTCGATGAGCTGGGCCACCACCTCGGTGTCGGTCTCCGAGGTGAAGGAGACCCCCTGGTTCATGAGGAAGGCCTTCAGCTCAGCGTAATTCTCAATGATCCCGTTGTGGACCACGGCAATCTTTCCGCTGCGGCTCACCTGGGGGTGGGAGTTGACGTCGCTGGGGGCCCCGTGGGTGGCCCAGCGGGTGTGGCCCACCCCCGCAGTGCTGTCCAGGTCCGCTCCCCCGTGGAGCTGGTCGGAGAGCACCTGGAGCCGCCCCTTGGCCTTGCGGACGGCCAGCGACCCCGTCTGCCCGTCAAACACCGCCACCCCGGCGGAGTCATACCCCCGGTACTCCAGCCGGGACAGTCCCTCCAGCAGGATGGGGGCGGCCTGTTCCCGTCCGATATAGCCTACAATTCCGCACATATTCAATTTTCCTCCTTGTCCCGCCCATGTTTGGAAGTCCCCGCTGCTGGCGGGGGCTGTGTCATTGCGGCGGGGATAAAATAGGAGGACAAACTCGCAGCCATTTGACCTCGTTCCCCGGTCACAGCCCCTCTGTTTTGCGGTTGCCCGCATATTTACAGGCTGTGTACGCGCCCGGAGCTGGCGCGGAGGGGCATCCGCCGAACCATCGATTCTCCCCTCACCTCGTCGTCCCGCCAAAGCGGGCGCTGGCGCTTCTGATGGGCCGTGCCCATGGTCCTCCTTTCCCTCTGCGATGTATGGGATTGTATGCGGCGTCCGCTTTGTCCCATACGCCCGTTCATTATAGGCCCTTTGGCCTCAGATGTAAAGAAAAACTGACCGAGGAGCTCGGACCTTCCTTGTCAAGACGACAGCCCGGACGATGCTTCTGCATGTCCGGGCTGCTGCTTACTTCGGTGACGGATGGATCACGCAAAGCTTGGAGAGGGCAATCTCAGCGGGAGAAGGTTCTGTAGTATTCCGACAGGAAATCAGCCAGCTTTTTCATCGTCAGTTCCTCCTTATACTCGTTTGGGCATCCCCGTTAAAAGTCCATGGAGAACGACTTGTAATAGCCGGTCAGCATGGCGGACAGCTTCTCAAAAAATGTCTTTTTCATGGTCAATTCCTCCACTTTCTTTTGTTCTGTTCAGGTATTTGTGTGTGTTCCCTTTGGATGTTTTCATCATAGCACAGGTTTGAGGAAAAAGGAAATACATATATCATTGGAGCTTCCATATCGTTTAAATATGATAAGTCCGCAAGCCAGCCGGCATTGAGATGATTTGAAAAAATTTTCACACACCACATGAAGTTAAACAGAAATGGTTGACAGTGTTCAAGCTGGAGTGTATAATGCGCCCTGTAAAGGCAAAGACGTCTTTTCAGTTTACATCTGGAAAGGCGTCTTTGCGCTTTTTATTGGATGGATTTCCGGCACTCCGCGGGGAAGATAATTATGCCGCCCTTCTCTTTGCGGCGGCATAATTACATCTGGCGGGCACTATTGATCTGCGATAAAACGGAGGTATAGAAATGAGTATCCATGAGGAATGCGGTGTCTTTGGAGTGATTGCTCCCCGGCCTGCGGACGTGGGCCGTCTGGCTTATTATGGCCTGTATGCCCTCCAGCACCGTGGGCAGGAGAGCTGCGGCATTGTGGTCAACGACGACGGGATATTTGCTTCCCGCAAGGACCTAGGGCTGGTGGGGGAGGTCTTTTCCGGCGAGACACTAGACCGGCTACCCCAAGGGACTATGGCGGTGGGCCATACCCGCTACGGCACCACCGGGGCCGCCAACCGGAGCAACTGCCAGCCCATCGAGGTCAATCACCAGAAAGGACATTTGGCCCTGGCGCACAACGGAAATCTGAGCAATGCAGCCCGGCTTCGAGACAAACTGGAGCTGTCTGGAGCTATCTTCCATGGTACCAGCGATACCGAGATTATCGCCTACCTTGTCACCAGGGAGCGGCTGTCCACCCCCTCCATTGAGAACGCGCTCAGCGCGGCCATGAACAGGCTGGAGGGAGCCTACTCCCTTGTGCTCATGTCTCCCCAGAAACTGATCTGCGCCCGGGACCCCAACGGCTTTCGCCCTCTGTGCTATGGAAAAATGGAGGACGGAAGTTATGTGGCCGCCTCCGAGAGCTGCGCTTTGGCCGCTGTAGGGGCGGAGTTTGTCCGTGACCTGGAGCCAGGAGAAATTTTGGTGTTTTCCAAGGATGGCATTGTGTCCCGCCGGGAGCACTGCGGAAAAGCGGAGCCCTCCCCCTGCATCTTTGAGTACATCTACTTTGCCCGGCCCGACTCGGTCATTGACGGGGTATCCGTCCACGCCGCCCGTCTGCGGGCCGGGGAGATACTGGCCCAGACCCACCCAGTCCAGGCGGACGTGGTGGTGGGGGTGCCCGACTCCGGGCTGGATGCCGCGTTGGGCTACAGCCATGCGTCCGGCATTCCCTACGGTATCGGCCTCATCAAGAACAAGTATATCGGCCGTACCTTTATCGCTCCTGGCCAGGACCACCGGTTGGACCAAGTGAAAATCAAACTTAGCGCTATCCAGGACAGCGTGGCCGGAAAGCGGGTGGTGCTGGTGGATGACTCCATCGTCCGGGGAACCACCAGCGGCCGGATCGTCAGCCTGCTACGGGAAGCGGGGGCCCGGGAGGTCCATCTCCGGGTGTCCGCGCCCCCCTTCCTGAATCCCTGTTATTATGGCACTGACATTGATTCCCAGGAAAACCTCATCGCCTGCCATCACAGTGTGGAGGAGATCGCCCAGATCATTGGAGTGGATTCTTTGGGTTATCTGCCTGTGGAACAGCTGGGGGCGCTCATTGGGCAGGCGCATTACTGCGGTGCCTGTTTTACTGGGCTATACCCCACGCCGGTTCCTGTAAATACACGAAAAGACCGCTTTGAGCAGAAACTGTCAGAGAAAAACGCCATAACCCCTCATCAGTAGCTGCTGGCGGCTTTTTCCTTGACGTTGCTAGCTGTACAGCCGGATAATTTCCTCGGCCACCGCCCGCTTGGAGCAGCAGCGGTCCATGGCCTGATGGGTGATGTAGTGGTGGGCGTCTGGCTCCGACATCTTCAGCTCGCGGATAAGCAGCCATTTGGCCCGGTTCACCAGACGAATCTCCTCCATCTTCTCCTCAACGGGCTGGACCTTCTTCTCGTAGCTCCTCAGCCGTTCCCGGGCGGCGGCCATCCAGTTCAGCCCCCGGAGGATGGCGTCCCGGGGTACGGGCCTGGGCAGGACAAATACCCCGTGCCTCTCCACCCGGCTCTGAATCGAGTCGTACAGCGCCGCCGCCGCGAAGAGCAGCACCACCGTCCCCCCGGCGCGGCAGCAGTCGATGGCGAAGCGGATGCCGGCGTCGTCGGGGAGGGGAGAGTTGACAAACACAAAGTCGAAGTCCTGGTTGTTTCGGGCGCGCTCCGCCGCCCCCACGCTGGCCACAGTGACAATGGGGGAGTAGGCGCTTTCAGGCAGGAGGGAGCGCAGGCCGCTTTGAAACTTTTCTGAGTTCGATACGATAAGCACGCTGTAGACCCGCTCCTGCAACTCCATACACATCCCCTCCTCCCTCTAAAATCGGCGTCATCCCTTAGAACCTGTATTCACAATCTCAAACGACCGTCTGGACGGGCCTTTAGCCGCC
>OFFZ01001749.1_pt1 | contig 11935 bp, 10 predicted proteins | sample 1521631 | NCBI WGS metagenome assembly OFFZ01 (sample SAMEA3504102, study PRJEB24116) | mouse gut metagenome | biome: mouse gut; feature: mouse-associated habitat; material: faeces | place: Denmark | collected 2011 | reverse complement strand
CTATGGAGCAAGGGCACTCAACGAAGTGTTCTACCTTCAGGATTTCCTCCAGCTGGAGAAAGATTTCCCCAACTTCAAGTTCCATCTCGCCCTGGACCGCCCCGACCCGGCGGCCGACGCAGCCGGCGTCAGATACACCGCCGGATTTGTTCACGACGTAATGTACAAGACTTATCTGAAAGACCATGAGGCTCCGGAGGATATAGAGTACTATATGTGCGGACCCGGCCCGATGAGTGCCGCCGTCAACAAGATGCTTGATGACCTCGGGGTAGATCCGGAATCGATACATTACGATAATTTCGGAGGATAAAAGCTTAGGCAACAACATATACGGGGGCGCATTCTTTAAGGAAGACGCCCCCATGTCGTATGCAAAGCATAACACTAAAGCCAGAAACCTAAATTCAAGAACTTTTTAACGGTTTACAGGGTTTGTATTATATACGGTCATGACCGTACGACTCAGCCTCATGCCGGAACATATACAATAAATTCACTTTCACTATATCAGCTATACGACAATGAACACCATATCATCCCCATCCGCAATCACTAACGGCATGCCACTTAAAAGTGTAAGAGGACAGATGCTGTCGTTCAAAGACGATCCGTTCCTTAAGCCGGCTTCAGAATGCTACGACCATTACCAGGACGGACTGATTGTGATCAGAGACGGAAAAATCATCGATGCGGGAGACTACTCCATTGTCGCGCCAAGATATCCTCAGCTCAATGATATAGACACATACTCCGATGCCCTCATAATGCCTGGATTAATAGACTGCCACACTCACTATGTGCAGTCACCGATGCTCGGTTCATTCGGAGACACTCTGCTCAATTGGCTCAACCGTTACACCTATCCCACCGAATCGATGTTCAGGGACAAGGGGGTTGCCGACGAGGTGGCCCGCATGTTCTTCAGGCAGCTGCTTGAGCATGGCACCACCACTGCCAATGTGTTTGCCACAACATTCGAGACATCGGTGGAGGCGTTTTTCGAAGAATCGGAACGTTACAATACACGAATGATATCAGGGAAGGTGCTTCAGGACCGGAATCTACCCGACTCACTAAAGGATGAGTCGACCGAAGGATCGATACTCCTATCCGAAAGGCTTCTCAACAAATGGCACCGTCGAGGGCGTCAGCTCTATGCCATCATACCACGCTTCGCCCCTACTTCAACACCCGAACAACTTCGTCTCGCCGGAGAGCTATACCGGAGCAACATGGATAAGGGAGTATATGTGCATACACATCTTGACGAGGCTCAAAGCGAGATAGACTGGGTGAGACAGCTCTATCCGTCGCACCCTAACTACACTGAGGTGTACGGTCATTTCGGTCTTCTCGGCAGACGCTCGATAATGGCACACTGCTGCATAGTGCAGGAAGATGAATGGGAGACCCTGCACCGATGCGGATGCGGAGTGGCACACTGCCCTTCTTCCAATCTGTTTCTCGGAGACGGTGAATTCAAGTACTGGGAAGCCAAGGAGAAGTCCCGTCCGATACGTTTCGGAATCGGCACCGATGTGGGCGCAGGCACCAATTTCTCTGTACCACGCCAGCTCAGCGAAGCATACAAGGTGGCAATGCTGCATTCACACAACCTTGATGCGTTGAGAAGCTTCTATCTCGCCACACGCGGCGGAGCAGAGACTCTATGCCTCGGCGACACAATAGGCTCACTGGCTCCGGGATATGAAGCTGACATTGCTGTGATCGATCTGAAACCGTCGGAGTACGCGGAATGGCGCATGAGATTCTCAGACGACATATTCGAAAAACTATTCGTAATAATGACTCTGGGGCTCGATAACATTAACCTCGCCACCTATGTGGCAGGACGCAAGGTATACGACCGCATGCGGGACAGAAAATTCATGTATGCATCCGAAACCGGCAGATAATCTCACTCGGGCTGACCGAGCAGGAGTTCCATGTCCGTAACGTCAAGATACCGTCCGAGCTTGTAGCCCACCTCACTAAAATGGGACACCTCCCTGAATCCGAGCGCCCGGTGGAAACGGCGGCTCCCCTCGTTTTCGGTGGTTATGCAGGCTATGAGGGCATGACAGCCCACATCACGGCATGCATCAATCAGAGTCTCCATAAGCCTGCGTCCCACACCATGGGATGTCAATCCGTGACGCAGATAGACAGTGTTCTCAAACGTGCGCCTGTAGGCAGGTCTCTCTTTCCACTCATGGGCATAACAATATCCGAGTATCTCACCCCCGCGCTCAGCAACGAAATAAGGGTATTCACCTAATATACGCTCGATGCGTCCACGCATATCTTCGACGCTCAGGACAGCCACCTCGAATGACACTGTGGTCTCCCTTACATAATAATTGTATATGTCAGCAATCTGACATGCATCCTCGGGGAGAACCCTCCTTATGGTAATGTCGGAATCTGTCGGTTTCATGCCTGCAAAGGTAGCACAAAATATAATGCGGTTAACATGCGGGGACACTTTTTTAACTCAGTCCGCGCCAACCGGGGGGCACTGAAATGCGTTATACCAATAAAAAACGCGCTATGAACCCTCTTGACACTCACGAAATCCTCATGTGGCTCGCCATTATAGCCATTATTGTGCTGGTATCAATTACAGGCATGTGCATCAACCGCGTGTACATCCATCGTGCCCACCGCAAAGCTCTCGCAGAACTGCGACGCCGGGTCATCGACTCAGCCATGCATTGCGAGAATACATATGATATAAAGAAGGAAACATACAATAACGGACCGGAAATTGACTCAGCCACAATAGATATCAAAACATCGATCTCAGAATCTCAAGCGACCTGATATGGCTCAACGGGGCGACATGCAGACTGTAGTAGCGCAACACGAGGTCAAGTGCGCGCGAACGTTGCTCTCGTGTCAGCCTGAACGATGCCATGTTGGAATAAGTCATCCTCAACATCCCCACTGCCGCCGCGGACTCCTCAGGAGATAGCCACTCACCATGAAGAGGCATGGAGCCACGCCATATACCGTCACGCAGGTCAATCACCATTCCAGGAGCATAGGTGGAAACATCAGGCTCTATGCCGAGAAGCCTCCCGAGATGGAGAAGAAAACAGATATGAAAATTGGCAACAAGTCCGCCATGCACAGAGTCAAGATAACTTATGGAGCTTTCCAGATACCGGTAGACTCTATCGTCAGGGACACTCTCGCGCAGAACGACTGACAGCACCTCGGCAAGAAACATAGCGAGCATCTGTTTTACAGGATGGGTGTGAACCTCGCCGAGCACAATGACCGGACGCACCTGGCGAATAGGCATCACCTCTCTGCCGGGCTTGACATCAGTCTCACACTCCAGTATGCTCAGCGGCATTGTGAGAGCCCTGATCCTTGAAGCACCTTTCCCTTTGCCAGCCGGCACAGCCATAGACACCCTGCCGAGCTCACGACTATATGCCGTGAGAATGCTTTGGGAATCGCTGTAACGAGTTGATTTCAGGGCTATAAATGACAGTTTCATTGGCTCAGGAGGATGATTAAATGCAAAATTAATAAAAAACAATCAAAAAATTTGTCTAATACAAAAAAACTATCTAACTTTGCAATCGCTTTTGAGCAACTATGCTTTTATCGCAAGGCCCATTCGTCTATCGGTTAGGACGCAAGATTTTCATTCTTGAAAGAGGAGTTCGACTCTCCTATGGGCTACGCAACGGCGCCCCGACCCGCACGGCGAAGGGTGACGGACGGTAACGATCCTTGGAGCGGGCCCCGGGCCCATCCGCAAGCGGCTACGGCCGTCGTACGATCCGGACGGTTCGCAAGTCCGAACACCGCCCCGGACCGCTTCGGAGCAATCCGAAAATAGAGAAGAAACCGAAAAAGTAAAAAATAAAAATTTAAAGTTATGGCAAACCATAAGTCGTCGAAGAAACGTATTCGCCAGACGATCACCAAGCGCGCACACAACCGTCTGTACCACAAGACGGCCCGCAATGCCGTGAAAGCGCTGCGCAATACGACGGAGAAGAGCGCTGCCGAGGCACTGCTGCCGAAGGTTACCGCGATGCTGGACAAGTTGTCGAAGCACAACATCATCCACAAGAACAAGGCCGGCAACCTGAAGAGCGCACTCCAGCTCCACGTGAACGCCCTGTAATCTTTCTTCGCACGAAGACCATGCTCCTGTCCCCTCCCGGGACGGGAGTTTTTCGTTTCGTGCCCCGAGCGCTCCGGTTCTCTCGTTTTTTTTGTCGTGCGCCTTGCTTCGCCCGGCCCCGCCGGCACCCGAATCCGCACAGACCGCAACACCCGAAATCCCTCCCCGCCAAGCCGCCCGCAGCAAGCGCCCGAAAACGCCCGGCGCATTAAAAATCAGCGTCGTTTGTTGGTCGGTCCGACAAAAAAGCGTATATTTGCGGGTCTTTTCGGCCGCAGCCTCGCAGCCGCACGCCGCAAGGACGGAAAACATTATTCAACAACCATTTAACGAGCGATTGTATCGCAAAAATTTCCATCATGGAAGAGATGAAAAACGCAGCCGCAAACGAGAATTTCGACTGGAACGCATTCGAAAACGACCTGGGCGTCTACAACCAGCCCAAGGAGGAGATCGCGGCGGAGTACGACAAAACGCTGTCGAACGTAGCTGTCGGCGAGGTAGTCGAGGGCACCGTCATGAGCATCAGCAAGCGTGAAGTCGTTGTGAACATCGGCTACAAGAGCGAGGGCATCATCCCCGTTTCCGAGTTCCGCTACAACCCCGAACTGAAAGTCGGCGACAAGATCGAGGTATACGTCGAGTCCGCCGAGGACAAGAGCGGCCAGCTCGCGCTGTCGCACAAGAAGGCCCGTCAGCTCAAGTCGTGGGATCGTGTGAACGAGGCCCTCGAAAAGGACGAGATCATCAAGGGTTACATCAAGTGCCGCACGAAGGGCGGTATGATCGTGGACGTATTCGGCATCGAGGCGTTCCTGCCCGGTTCGCAGATCGACGTGAAGCCCATCCGCGACTACGACGTATACGTGGACAAGACCATGGAGTTCAAGGTGGTGAAGATCAACCAGGAGTTCCGCAACGTGGTCGTGTCGCACAAGGCCCTGATCGAGGCCGAGCTTGAGGCGCAGAAGCAGATCATCATGTCGCGTCTGGAGAAGGGTCAGATCCTGGAGGGTACCGTCAAGAACATCACCTCGTACGGCGTATTCGTCGATCTGGGCGGTGTGGACGGTCTGATCCACATCACCGACCTGTCGTGGGGCCGCGTAAGCCACCCCGAGGAGATCGTGGCTCTGGATCAGAAGATCCGCGTCGTGATCCTCGACTTCGACGACGCCAAGAAGCGCATCGCCCTGGGTCTGAAGCAGCTCGAACCCCATCCGTGGGAGGCGCTCGACCAGAACCTCAAGGTGGGCGACCGCGTGAAGGGCAAAGTCGTGGTGATGGCCGACTACGGTGCGTTCGTCGAGATCGCAGCAGGCGTAGAGGGTCTGATCCACGTGTCGGAGATGTCGTGGAGCCAGCACCTGCGTTCGGCCCAGGATTTCCTGAAGGTCGGCGACGAGGTGGAGGCCGTAATCCTGACCCTCGACCGCGAGGAGCGCAAGATGTCGCTCGGCGTGAAGCAGCTCACGCCCGATCCGTGGGAGAACATCGAGGTGAAATACCCCGTGGGCACGCGTTGCGCAGCCAAGGTGCGTAACTTCACGAACTTCGGCGTATTCGTCGAGATCGAGGAGGGCATCGACGGCCTGATCCACATTTCGGACCTGAGCTGGACGAAGAAGGTGAAGCATCCGGGCGAATTCACGCAGGTGGGCGCCGAGATCGAGGTCGTAGTGCTCGAAATCGACAAGGACAACCGCCGTCTGAGCCTGGGCCACAAGCAGCTTGAGGAGAATCCCTGGAACGCCATCGAGGGTCAGTTCGCACCCGACAGCGTACACGAGGGCACGATCACCGAGATGACCGAGAAGGGCGCCGTGGTATCGCTCGGCACCAACATCGAGGGCTTCGCACCCGCACGTCACCTGGTGAAAGAGGACGGCACGACCCCGAAGGTGGGCGACAAGCTCGACTTCAAGGTACTGGAGTTCTCGAAGGCCACCAAGCGCATCACCCTGTCGCACACCCGTCTGTTCGAGGAGGCGAAGCGTGCCGAGTACGCAGCCGAGAAGGCCGAGAAGCGTGCCGCAGCCGACGCCACCAAATCGACGGTGAAGAAAATCAACGCATCGGTCGAGAAGACCACGCTGGGCGACATCGCCGGGCTGGCCGCACTCAAGGCCGCAATGGAGAAAGCCGAGGAGTAATCCTTCCCGACCTCTCTTCGGACAACGGGCCGGACACGCTTTATCGCGTGTCCGGCTTTTTTCATGCTTATAACTTCGTTTTAGTACTTCGACCCGGCAAAATGCAAGCAAGCCTGCTTTTGCCCACGCTTATTCACATCCTCACCCTGTGCCGTCCGCCGTATCATGAAGCGCCCGAAACGCCTCCGAGGCGGGCACGTGCCGGACATCCGGTCGCAACCGAAAAGAGGGTAAAAACCCGACGTACCGGAATTCCTCCGACGACTCGTCGCAACGATGCCGCACCGAAACTTCGCACGGCACGACGGCCGCAACTCCGAATCGCCCCCGCTTCCGCCCGAAAACGGACTTACCCTCCGCGGAACATCCACAGCATCCACAGCATCCACAACACCCCACCGCGCAGCGCTACCGTGCCCGACTCCGAGACGCACGGCGCAAACGCATCGCAGCGAAGCGCGCCGCCACCCTACCCCACGACGCAAACGCCCCCGGATCCGTACGGATCCGGGGGCGTTCGTCATGCGGCGACCGCGATTACTTGCGGTACACCTTCTCGTAGCCGTAGATGGCGTTCTCGCCCAGCTCCTCCTCGATGCGGAGCAGCTGGTTGTACTTGGCCATACGGTCCGAACGCGACATGGAACCGGTCTTGATCTGGCCCGAGTTGGTCGCCACGGCGATGTCGGCGATCGTCGAATCCTCGGTCTCGCCCGAGCGGTGCGACGTAACCGACGTATAGCCCGCACGGTGCGCCATCTCGATCGCGTCGAGGGTCTCGGTGAGCGAACCGATCTGGTTCACCTTGATGAGGATCGAGTTGGCGCAGCCCATCTCGATGCCCTTGCGGAGGAAATCGACGTTCGTCACGAACAGGTCGTCGCCCACGAGCTGGCACTTGTCGCCGATCTCGCGCGTGAGCAGCTGCCATCCCTCCCAGTCGTTCTCCGACATGCCGTCCTCGATCGAGTCGATGGGGTACTTGGCCACCAGGCCCTTCAGATACTCCACCTGCTCCTGCGACGAGCGCTTGGCGCCCTTCTCGCCCTCGAATTTCGAGTAGTCGTACACGCCGTCGGCATAGAACTCCGACGAAGCGCAGTCCATGCCGATCGACACGTCGCCGCCCTCGCACTTGCGGCCCGGCTTGTAACCCGCAGCCTTGATGGCCTCGATGATCGAGTCGAGGGCATCCTCCGTGCCTTCGAGCGCCGGCGCGAAGCCGCCCTCGTCGCCCACGGCCGTCGAGAGGCCGCGCTTGTGCAGCACTTTCTTCAGATTGTGGAACACCTCGGCACCCATGCGCAGGGCCTCCTTGAGCGACGGAGCACCCACGGGACGGATCATGAACTCCTGGAATGCGATGGGGGCATCGGAGTGCGAACCGCCGTTGATGATGTTCATCATCGGCACGGGCAGCGTCTTGGCATTCGCGCCGCCGATGTAACGGTAGAGGGGCATGCCGAAGTAGTCGGCCGCAGCGCGTGCCACGGCCAGCGAAACGCCCAGAATGGCGTTGGCACCGAGGTTCGACTTGGTTTTGGTGCCGTCGAGCTCGATCATCGCCGTGTCGATGCCCACCTGATCGGCCACGTTCATGCCGATGATTGCGGGAGCGATCACCTCGTTCACGTTCTTCACGGCCTTCTCCACGCCCTTGCCCAGGTAACGGCCCTTGTCGCCGTCGCGGAGTTCGAGCGCCTCGTGCTCACCGGTCGATGCGCCGCTCGGCACGGCGGCGCGGCCGAATGCGCCCGACACGGTGCGCACCTCCACCTCGACGGTCGGGTTACCGCGCGAATCGAGGATCTCTCTTGCATGAATCTCTACAATCTGCATAGCTGTAATGATTTTAATATTGTTTGAAACTGACTTTCCTGTTGCGTCGCAAAGTTACGAAAATTTTTGAAAATACTTCGGCCGCACCCCGTCTCATCGCGCACACCGCACACCGGATCGCGCAATCCGCACGCCGCGGCGGCCGTGCGGCAGCGCACCGGGAGCGGTCCGGGAGCGGTCCGGCCGCAAAGGGCACGCGCACACCGCACACCGAATGCAAAATCCGCACCTCACGGCCGCACGAACGGCCGGAGACGAAAAGCGGAACGCCCCGCACAGGGAGCGTTCCGCAAATCGGACGCCGAAACCGCCGGGGGCGGCAGCCATTCCGGTGCGTTCAGCCGACCGCCGCACGGCCTCCCGGCCAACGGACCGAAAAGACCGCAAGGACCGCTCGAGCACCGGAGGCCGCGACTGCCGGAACACCGCCCCGAAAACCGGAGCCCCCGGGCCGTCCGCCGCGCTAAAACTCCGAGGTGAAGCGGAAACGGATGTTCTTGAATTTCTCCTGCGCCAGGGCCAGGGCGTAGCTCGTGTCGGCGAGGAAGACGTCGCGGCCGTGTTTGTCCACCGCCATGTTGGTGTGCTTGCGGCGCTTGAAATCCTCCAGCTCGGCCTTGTCGTCGCTCTCGATCCAGCACGCCTTGTAGATCGAAATCGGCTCCCAGCGGCACGCAGCGTTGTACTCGTGCTCCAGACGGTACTGAATCACCTCGAACTGCAACGCGCCCACCGTGCCGATGATCCGGCGGCCGTTGAGCGAGCTGGTGAAGAGCTGCGCCACGCCTTCGTCCATGAGCTGGTCGATGCCCTTGGCGAGCTGCTTGAACTTCAGCGGATCGGCATTCTCGATGTAGCGGAACTGTTCCGGCGCGAACGAAGGTATGCCCGTGAACTTCAGTTTCTCGCCCTCGGTGAAGGTGTCGCCGATCTTGAAGTTGCCGGTGTCGTGCAGACCCACGATGTCGCCCGGCCATGCCGTGTCGATCACCGACTTCTTCTCGGCCATGAAAGCCGTGGGCGACGAGAACTTCATCTGCTTGCCGCTGCGCACGTGCAGGTAGTTGCGATTGCGCTCGAACGTGCCCGAGCAGATCTTCATGAAGGCGATGCGGTCGCGGTGGTTGGGGTCCATGTTGGCGTGGATCTTGAAGACGAAGCCCGTCATCTTCGCCTCCCCGGGCTCCACGGTACGCGTCTCGGCGGGCGCCGGACGCGGCGAGGGAGCGATGCGCACGAAGCACTCCAGGAGCTCGCGCACGCCGAAGTTATTGACCGCCGACCCGAAGAAGACGGGAGCCAGCTCGCCGCGCAGGTAGGCGTCGCGGTCGAAGGCGTCGTAGACCCCCTCCACCAGTTCGACGTCCGCACGCAGCTGCGCCGCATAGCGCTCGCCCACATGCTGCGCCAGCTCGGGCGCCGCGAGGTCGGCGATCTCCACCGTGGCGGCATCGGCCGTCAGCTTCTCGTCGGAGGTGAAGAGCGAGAGGTGCTTCTCGTAGAGGTTGTACACGCCCTTGAAGGTCGGACCGTTGGATATGGGGAAAGCCAGCGGCCGCACGCGGATGCGCAGCTCGCGCTCCACCTCGTCCAGCAGGTCGAAGGGATCCTTCGACGGACGGTCGAGCTTGTTGATGAAGACGATCACCGGCGTCGAACGCATGCGGCACACCTCCATCAGCTTGCGCGTCTGCGACTCCACGCCCTTGGCGCCGTCGATGACGATGATGACCGAGTCCACGGCCGTGAGCGTGCGGTAGGTATCTTCGGCGAAGTCCTCGTGGCCCGGCGTATCGAGGATGTTGATCTTGTGGCCCCCGTATTCGAAGCCCATGACGGACGTGGCGACCGAGATGCCTCGCTGGCGCTCGATCTCCATGAAGTCGGAGGTCGCCCCCTTCTTGATCTTATTGCTCTTGACGGCACCCGCCACGTGGATCGCACCGCCGAACAGCAGCAGCTTCTCGGTAAGGGTCGTCTTACCCGCATCGGGGTGTGCGATCACGGCGAACGTGCGCCGGCGCATGATTTCTTCCTGTAAGGTCATGTCGTGTTATCGGTTCGTGTATCGTTTCTCCGCGCCGGACGCCGCAGCGCACCGACACGCGTCGCGAGGGGTCACTCCGCCTCGCGGTTCGGAAAATCCATGTTGTAGTGGCACCCCACCGACTCCTTGATCTCGCGCCCCTGCTTGATGACCAGGTAGGCCACGGCGATCATGTTGCGCAGCTCGCACAGGTCGCGGTTGGGCTTGGTGCGGGCATAGAGCTCCTCGGTCTCCTGCCACAGAATCTCCAGCCGCCGCATGGCGCGCTTGAGCGAGAGGTTCGAGCGCACGATGCCCACGTAGTTGGACATGATCTGCTGCATCTCGCGCTTCGACTGGATGATCATCAGCATCTCCTCGGTATGGCGCGTACCCTCGAAATCCCAGTCGGGAATGCCCTCCTGGAACTCCGTGCGGTCGAGCCGCTCCGAAGCGTGGCGGGCCGCCCGGTCGGCATAGACCACGGCCTCGATCAGCGAATTCGATGCCAGGCGGTTGGCCCCGTGCAGCCCCGTGCAGGAGGTCTCGCCCAGCGCATAGAGCCGCCGCACGGAGGTCTGTCCGTCGGCATCGACCTTCACGCCGCCGCAGCAGTAGTGGGCCGCAGGGGTCACGGGGATCCACTGCCGCGTGATGTCGATGCCGATCGAGCGGCACTTCTCGCAGATGTTCGGGAAGTGGCGCCGCACCTGATCGGGGTCCTTGTGCGTGACGTCGAGGTAGACGTAATCCTCGCCCCGCTTGGTCATCTCGCGGTAGATGGCGCGCGCCACCACGTCGCGCGGCGCGAGCGACTTCATGGGGTGGTAGCGGTCCATGAACTCCTCGCCGTTCTGGAGCCGCAGGATGGCGCCGAAGCCGCGCATAGCCTCCGTAATGAGGAAGTTGGGCTTCTCGCCGGGATTGTACAGCGACGTGGGGTGGAACTGGATGAACTCCATGTTCTCGGTGATGGCCTTGGCGCGGTGACACATGGCGATGCCGTCGCCCGTGGCCACGACCGGGTTGGTCGTCGAGGAGTAGATGTTGCCGCAGCCGCCCGTGGCCACCACCGTGAAGCGGGCGAGCATGGTCTCCATTTCGTTCGTCTCCAGGTTGAGCACGTAGGCGCCGAAGCAGGCCAGGCCGCGCGTGTGGCGCGTGACGAACTCGCCCAGGTGGTGCTGCGTCAGCAGGTCGATGGCGAAGCGGTGTTCGAGCACCGTGATGTTCGGATGGCGCCGCACCGACTCGACGAGCGCCCGTTCGATCTCGGCGCCCGTGAGGTCCTCGTGGTGGAGGATGCGGTGTTCGGTATGCCCGCCCTCGCGGTTGAGCTCGAAGCGGCCGTCGGGCGTGCGGTCGAAGCGCGTGCCCCAGGCGATCAGGTCGCGGATCGAATCGGGCGCCTGACGCACGACGCGTTCCACGGCCCCGGGGTCGCACTTGCCCGCGCCGCACACGAGCGTGTCGCGGATGTGCTTCTCGAATGTGTCGGGCGCATAGGTCACCGAGCAGATGCCGCCCTGGGCATAGTTGGTGTTGCACTCATTCATCTCGCCCTTGGTGACGACGGTGACGCGACCGCGCTCGGCGGCTTTCAGTGCGAAGCTCAGGCCGGCGGCGCCGGAGCCGATAACCAGGAAATCGGTTTTCATACCAAAAAAATGCATCGTTGTGCGTCCGCAAAGGTACGAAACAATTCAGAAACCGCAATCCGTCCCCCGATTTATTCGTACTTTTGCGGGCGATAAGGCAGCCGTTTCC
>OFFZ01001748.1_pt1 | contig 11938 bp, 10 predicted proteins | sample 1521631 | NCBI WGS metagenome assembly OFFZ01 (sample SAMEA3504102, study PRJEB24116) | mouse gut metagenome | biome: mouse gut; feature: mouse-associated habitat; material: faeces | place: Denmark | collected 2011 | reverse complement strand
AAGCTTTGAAGACTCGGCTAACGGGAACGCTGCGCGGCCTTTGGCTTGGCCTCTAGGCCCGCTGCGCTCGGGCCTCTGGCGGTCAAGGATATCTTCAACACTATTCTGGAACAGAGCCAATCCCTTTTTGTCACCTCCCCTCTGAGGGAGAGGCAATCCGCACGCCCTTTGTCCGTCAGTGGCGGAGTCAGCCGGCGGATGGGGCGACTGTGGATTAAAACATCAGTCTGAGCAGTTACGCGCATTTTTCGCTTCAAGGCGGAAATCAAGGAGTTTTTCATGCGTCAGGTCTTATCGGTTCTTGTGGAAAACGAGCCTGGGGTGCTTTCTCGTGTGGCCGGGCTTTTCAGCGGACGCGGGTTCAATATTGAATCTCTGAACGTGGCCCCCACGCTTGATCCATCCGTATCGCACATGACCATTGCTACGCACGGCGACGCGCAGATTATTGAGCAGATTATCAAGCAACTGCGTAAGCTGGTGAGCGTGATTAAAGTGGTGGAATTTGCCGACAGCGCTGTGGTGGAACGGGAAATGGTCGTCTTTCGGGTCAATGCGGAAGAGAGCAAACGTAGCGAGATTTTGCGCATTGTGGATATTTTCCGTTGCAAGGTGGTGGATGTGAGCCTGAGTGAATTCACCATTGAGGCTACGGGCTCGCACGACAAGCTGGAAGCCATTCTTACCCTGCTGACCCGATTCGGCATCAAGGAAATCGCTCGTACCGGAACAGTGGCTATGCGCCGAGCGTTGCAGAGCGTAGATTAAACTCCGGAAGGGAGTGTACCGGAACGCTTGACAGCGTCGGCTCTCCGCAACATATTGCTTTTCGCGATCGCGCGGCATTTCGCCGCGCGTTGCGGTTTACCATTCGGAGGATTCCATGAAAGCCTATTATGATCAGGATGCCGACCTTTCGGTGCTCAAAGGCAAGACCGTCGCCATTCTCGGCTATGGCAGCCAGGGCCATGCTCATGCCCAGAATCTGCGGGATTCCGGGGTTAATGTCATTGTCGGGCAGCGCCCCGGCAGCGCCAACTATGCACTGGCCAAGGAACACGGTTTTGAACCTGTTTCCGCCGCTGAAGCAGCCGAAAAGGCTGACCTGATCATGATTCTGTTGCCTGATGAACACCAGGCCGCTGTTTATGAAAAGGACATTAAGCCGCACCTCAAGGCGGGAAAGGCTCTGCTCTTCGCGCATGGTTTCAACATCCATTTCGGCCAGATTGAGCCGCCCAAGGATGTAGACGTCTTTATGATCGCGCCCAAGGGCCCCGGCCATTTGGTACGCCGCACCTATGTGGAAGGCGGCGGTGTTCCCTGCCTTGTTGCGATATATCAGGATGCCAGCGGTCAGGCTCTTCAGAAGGCTCTCGCCTATGCCAAGGGCATTGGCGGCACCCGTTCCGGAGTTATTGAAACTTCATTCCGTGAAGAGACGGAAACCGACCTCTTCGGTGAGCAGGCCGTTCTGTGCGGCGGTGTGTGCGCATTGATGCAGGCCGGTTTTGAGACTTTGGTGGAGGCCGGTTATGATGAGAGAAATGCTTACTTTGAGTGTATCCATGAGATGAAGCTGATCGTGGATCTGATCTATCAGTCCGGTTTCGAGGGAATGAGATATTCCATCTCCAACACCGCAGAGTACGGCGACTATATCACCGGACCCAAGGTGATCACGGAGGAGACCAAGGCGGCCATGAAGAAGATTCTCAGCGATATCCAGGACGGCACTTTTGCCAAGGAGTTCCTGCTGGATATGTCCCCCGCAGGCAGGCAGGTGCACTTTAAGGCCATGAGAAAACTGGCCGCAGAGCATCCCGCAGAGAAGGTGGGCGAGGAGATCCGCAAACTCTACAGCTGGAACAATGAGGATGACAAGCTGATCAATAACTGATAACGGCACATGGTGCTGTAAAAGGACATGGAGAAGAGTTGCGATAACTTTTCTCCATGTCCTTTTCAAATAGGGGAACGGAGAAAAATTCCTTTTACCGCAAGGACTGTGAGGTACGTTTCGGAAGTGGAAAGCAGCGCTTTTATCCCTAGAGGATAAGAGCGCTTTTCTAAGTTTTTCAAATATCTTTAGATTTTCTTGGGAAATCCCTGCGGATAGAGTTTATTTTTTCTCAGTATACTAACTCCAACAAAAAGATGAAGGGGGACATATATTATGGATCTGGGTGCACTGACTTTTTATTTCACCAAGTATGGTGCCATCGCTATTTTTGTGATTGTTCTGTTGGAGTATATGAATCTGCCGGGGTTTCCCGCAGGGATCATTATGCCTCTGTCCGGCATAATGGCAGCCAAAGGCAATATCAGCTTTTTCTGGGTGATGGTCATCACTCTGGCTGCGGGGCTTTTGGGCAGCCTTATTCTGTACGCTCTGGGGAGAAAAGGCGGAGAGGTATTCCTGAATGCCTATACCAGAAAGTTCCCCAAGCAGAAGGAGACCATTGACAAGAATCTGGACTGGATCCGGCGCAAAGGATGTATGGGGGTATTCCTTGGGAAGCTCCTGCCCATGATCCGGACCATTGTGTCCATTCCCGCAGGGGTGGTGAAGATGGATCTGGGCAAGTATGTGGTCAGCTCCGCCTGCGGTATCCTGATCTGGAACTTTGTGTTTGTGGGCGCAGGGTATCTCATGGGGGACAAGGTGTTTCAGATTCTTGGGATTGCATAAGACTTTCGGACGGTACAGTGACAGAGGGAAAGGCATGGTGGTATAAGGATGAGAATCGCGCTGATGACAAATAATTATAAGCCGGTGCTGGGAGGAGTTCCCATCTCCATAGAGAGACTGGCAGGAGGACTTAAGGCCTTGGGGCATGAAGTGACAATCTTCGCCCCCACTTACAACGAACAGCAGCAGGAGGAAAATGTATTCCGCTACGCCACCTGTATGAAGCGTTTTGTGGGAGGGATTGTGCTGCCAAATCCCTTTGATGCCAGGATAGAGAAGGAATTCCAGGAGCACACCTATGACATTATCCATGTACACCATCCCATGCTCATCGGCAGGACGGCCGTGCGTATGTCCCGTAAGTATGGGATTCCTCTGGTGTTCACCTATCACACCAGATACGAGCAGTATGCCCGCTGCTACACCAAAGGAATCCTCCGCCTGGAGCGTGTGATGCCCCTGTACCTGAGGACATTTTTTCAAAACTGCAGCGTTGTCTTTGCCCCCACGGAAGGCATGGGGCAGTATCTGACACAGGAGTGCAGGCTGGACCCTGAAAAGGTAGGTATCCTGCCCACGGGCATTGAGAACAGGAATTTCCAGACAAAAGAGGAGGAGGCCGCCGCCGTCCGCAGAAAGTACGGAGCGGAGAACATGCCTCTGCTTTTGACCGTGTCCAGAATGACCCAGGAAAAAAATGTGACATTTCTCCTGGAGAGCCTGGCCCGGGCCAAAGCGCTGTACGGGAAGCCATTCCGCATGCTGATGGTGGGCTGGGGCCAGGATCTGGAGGCTCTGCGCAGCCGCAGTGTCCAGCTGGGCCTGGAGGAGGAAGTGGTCTTTACAGGAGCGCTGCCCAACGAGGAGACGGCGCCCTATTTTAAGGCCGCAGACGGGTTCTGCTTTGCCTCCAAAACCGAGACCCAGGGCATTGTGGTGCTGGAGGCTTTTGCCGGAGGGACCCCTGTGGTGGCAGTGAGGGCTTCCGGCGTGGAGGATCTGGTGGACCACGGGGTGAACGGGATACTGACGGAAGAGAATCAGGAAGAATATGCCGAAAGCCTGGCGGATTTCCTCAATGGAATATCCTCCCGGGAGTACATTGCCATGGCCGGGAACGCTCTCCAAAAAGCACAGCTGTTTCGGGAAGAAGCTGTTGCCTTGAAGGCAGTTTCTTATTATAATATAGCTTGTCGGAAAGAAGGCAGCCTGGGAAGAAGGGCCAGGGCAAACGCCGGACTGCGTTCGGCATAAAGGGCCCCCAGGCAGAATACATCAGGAATTGCCCTGCATTAGAGATCGGGTGGCATTTCCTTACTGAGGGGGGTAACATATGGAACAGAAGTTTCACATTTTGGTGGTGGAGGATGACAAGGAGATCAGGGAGGGCATTGAGATCTATCTGAGGAATCAGGGATACGAAGTCCATCAGGCGGCCAACGGCGCGGAGGGGCTGAAGATTATCGGGCAGGAAGAGATACATCTGGCTATTGTTGACATTATGATGCCGGTGATGGACGGAGTTACCATGCTGTTAAAGCTTCGCTCCCAGGAGTGTGAATTTCCTGTGATTATGCTCTCTGCCAAGTCCGAAGAGGTGGATAAAATCATGGGGCTGAACATGGGGGCGGACGACTATGTCACCAAGCCTTTCACGCCTCTGGAACTGCTGGCCAGGGTGAATTCCCACCTTCGCAGATACTCCAAATATCTCTCCGCCCTGAAGGAGGACAGCGGCAGGGACCATGTTCATGTCATTGGGGGACTGGAGCTGAATGAGGACACTGTGGAGGTGAGCGTGGACGGGGAGCCGGTAAAACTGACCCCCATGGAGTTTAAGATTGTACAGCTTCTGATTAAGAATCCGGGCAGGGTGTTCTCTGCGGATGAGATCTATGAGCGCATCTGGAACGAGAAGGCGGTGAACACGGACACTATAATGGTACATGTGAGAAATATCAGAGAGAAGATTGAGATCGACCCGAAAAATCCCAAATATTTGAAGGTGGTCTGGGGAGTAGGATATAAGATAGACCGGCAGTAGGAATTGTCAGGAAATAACTTTAAATGCCGTTTCAGAAAGCCGGGGAGGATTCATATGGGATTTTTGAGAAAAAAGAATCAGCGGGGGGCAGTGCCTGCGGAGTATTCTCCCGGGGAGGACAGAAAGCGGATAAAAGGGTGGCGCAGACCCTGGATTTTCTGGGGCATTGGGGTCAGTTTTGCCTGCGCCGCCGTATTCAGCTGCTTTTATGGCGTGTTCCGCTCCAGTGCGGAAAAATATATAGAAAATCCTCTGGAAAGGGCGGAGAACATTTCCTGGCTTTACCAGAGCTGCTACCTGCTCTACCGGGATCTGTACAATGTCCGCCAGGGAGAGCAGCTGGGTTATGGGGACATTTTTCTGGAGACGGATGAGGGACACCGCTGGCTGTTGGAGGAGAGCAAACTGACTGGATACCGGCAGCTGCTGGAGGTGCTGGTGGACCAGGGACAGTGGGATATCGACGGCCCAAGCCCTGGTTTTCATGAGGAGGAAGAGGCGCCGGAAGTTCCGGAGAGCTCTGAGGAAATGGTTCAGACTGCAGGCGGGGGAAGGTCGGAGATTCAGGGAGAGGCCCTGGGGCAGGAAGGTTTGGCCGCCCTGGGACTGAAGGAGGAATGGCTGCAGGAGGCGGTGGCTAAGGGAAATCTGGACGAAGAATGGCTCAGGGAATATGCCGCCGGGGGAGGAACGGATCAATATGACCTCACTTTTGAGGAATGTGTAAAGGTGGAGGAAGGGCTACAGAGTCTGAGGAATTATTTCCAGAGCCTGGAGAACAGTTTCAGTCATCTCAACAGCAGTTACGACTATATTATCCAGGATAATACCACAGAACGGTATCTCACCAACATGTCGGCGGAGGAAAGGGAACGGGGGCTGGAGGAACAGCATTTTCTGCTGAGTTTCACCTTTGACAGCATGGGGAACGTGACCCTGGGGGAGGATATCTGCGGCACCGATCAGAGCACAGTCCGCAGGCATGCGGGGGAGGCACTGCGGGAAAATATTCTGGGCAGTATTGTGGATGTCTGGGAGGAACTGGGAAGCTACGTGTCGGTGAAAGGGCCTGTGGACTGTACGGTCACATTTGCCATTTCCAATGAGGCCTGGGCAAGCATGGGAGGGGACAGCCGGGTAGAGACGGTCTCCATGGAAATGTCTTATGACCAGGGGAATTACTCGGTGAGAATCTACCAGAGGGAGGGATGGATATTCCATGCCTATCTGGATATGGGCGTGGGTGGATTTCTGCTTATCGTCATGACCCTGGTGGCTCTGGGAGGGCTTTTTCTCCCTCTTCCGGGGAAGGAAAAACCCTGGCAGGAGGAGCGGATCTGTTCTGTCTCCCTGGAAGTGCTGACGGGTGTTGTGATCACTCTGGGTACGGTTGTGTATTATATGGTCAGTATGGTGGCATTTATGGCCAGCGGCAGGGCAGGGGGGGTATTTTCCAGACATCTGAACAATCCGGAGGTCGCATGGCTTATAGCGGGTGCTCTGAATCTGGCGGTGCTGACGGCGTTTTTCTTCTGCTGCTGGTATGTGGGTATCTGTGCCAGGGCGCTTCGGGAGTTGGGAATGAAAGAATATATTAAGCAAAGGAGTATTCTCTATCGTTTCTTCCCGTTTATGAAACGAAATCTGGTGCGTTTTTACCAGGCTGTGGCCCATATGGATCTGACCCGGGACTCCCACAAGGTGATTATGAAACTGGTTCTGGTGAATGCAGTGATCCTTTTCTTTATCAGCTGTCTGTGGTTTGGGGGGCTGGGCATAACGGTGGCGTATTCTGTGGTGCTGTACTTTATCCTGAGAAAATATGTCAGCGGGCTGCAGTATTCTTACCGGATTCTGCTCAGGGCCGTGGATGAGATTGCAAAGGGCAGGCTGAATGTGACCATCAATGAGGATCTGGGAGTCTTTGAGCCTTTCCGGGAACAGGTTTTTAAGATTCAGGAAGGCCTGAAAAAGGCCGTGGACGCGGAGGTAAAGAGCCAGCGCATGAAGGCGGAGCTGGTGACAAATATGTCCCACGACTTAAAGACGCCCCTTACGGCCATTATCACCTACGCGGATCTGCTGAAGGAGAAGGATATCCCGGAGGCCCGGCGGCAGGAGTATCTGTCCACTCTGGAACGGAAGGCTCTCAGGCTGAAATCTCTCATTGAGGATCTGTTCGAGTTCAGCAAGGCCAGTTCCGACAATATGACCCTGAACCTTATGGATGTGGACATTATGAGCCTTATAAAGCAGGCTGCGTTTGAGATGTCCGACAAGCTGGAGGAGGCCCGGCTGGACGTGAGGATGAATCTGACGGACGAGAAGGTGATTCTGCCTCTGGACAGCCAGAAGACATTCCGGATCTATGAGAATCTTTTTGGGAACATTGCAAAATATGCCCTCAGGGGCACCAGGGTCTATGTGAATGGTTTCCGGATAGATGATACGGTTGTGATTACCATGAAAAATATTTCCGCCCAGGAGATCACGGTGGCGGCGGAGGAGCTGACAGAGCGTTTTGTGCGGGGGGATTCTTCCCGCAACACCGAGGGAAGCGGGCTGGGGCTTGCCATCGCCAAGAGTTTTACCCAGCTTCAGGGCGGGGAGCTGTCCCTGGAGGTGGACGGGGACCTGTTCAAGGTGACTACCATATGGCATTTACCTTTGGGGAAGGATGTCGCTCTGCCGGGCCCTCTGTAAATTCCTGTAAGAATTCTTTCCCCATACGCCTTGACATGATTTTGGCATATGTTATACTTAAATAAACATTTTTCAGGAGGAGTATGACATGTTAATCGGAGGCATTGAAGCCGGCGGCACAAAGATGATCTGTGCTGTCGGGGATGAGAACGGAACCATACTGGACAGGAAGTCCTACCCCACCAGGCAGCCCCGGGAGACTTTTGGAGAGCTGATCAGCTACTTTAAAGGATGGGATATCAAGGCTCTGGGCATTGGGTGTTTCGGTCCCCTTGACCTGAACCGGCAGTCGGAGACTTACGGCTATATCACCAGGACGCCCAAGCAGGGCTGGGAGAACTGCAATGTGGTGGGAACTTTCCAGGATGCTCTGGGTGTGCCGGTGGGATTTGACACGGATGTAAACGGAGCGGTTCTTGGGGAAGTGACCTGGGGGGCGGCTCAGGGGGTGGAGAGCGCCATCTATGTGACGGTGGGAACCGGCGTGGGTGTGGGTGTCTACATCAACGGGGGCCTGCTGCACGGTCTGGTACATCCGGAGGCAGGGCATATCCTGCTGATGAGGCACCCGGAGGACCACTACAAGGGACGCTGTCCTTACCATGGCAATTGCATGGAGAGTCTGGCCAGCGGTCCGGCGGTGGAGGAGCGCTGGGGACAAAAAGGGCATCTTCTGGCGGACCGGGATGAAGTGTGGGAGCTGGAGGCCTACTACATTGGACAGGCTGTGGCAGACTATATCCTGACCTATTCGCCCCAGAAAGTTATTCTCTGGGGAGGCATTATGCATCAGGAGAAGCTCTTTGGCATGGTGCGGAAAGAGGTGGTGAAATTCCTCAACGGCTATGTCTCCCACAAGATGCTTCAGGAATCCATTGATGACTATATCGTTGCGCCTGCCCTGGGGGAGGATCCCGGCATCAAGGGCGCCATCAGACTGGGGGTACTTGCGTTATGAGAGAGTTGCTTTTACTGGATCCTGTGTGCGTACACAATATCTGGGGCGGCACCAAGCTCCGGGAGGAGTTCGGCTACCCTGTGGAGGGTAGCGGCATTGGGGAGTGCTGGGGGATCTCGGCCCATCCCAACGGGGACGGCACCGTCCGCAGCGGCAGTTTCAAAGGCAGGAAGCTCTCCTGGGTGTGGAAGGAGCATCCTGAATTTTTCGGCAGCCTGCCCTATGACAGGTATCCGCTGCTGACCAAGATCATTGACGCCCAGGACGATCTGAGCATTCAGGTTCATCCTGACGACGCCTACGCAGGGGAACATGAGAACGGCAGCCTTGGAAAGACAGAATGCTGGTATATTATGGACTGCGGGGAAGATGCCAAAATTGTCATTGGCCACAATGCCAGGACAGAGGAAGAACTTCACGCCATGGTGGAGGAGGCCAGGTGGGGGGAACTGATCCGGGAGATTCCCATCAGGAAGGGGGATTTTCTTCAGATCGATCCCGGCACGGTACATGCCATCAAGGCTCACACCTTGATTCTGGAAACCCAGCAGAACAGCGATATCACCTACAGGCTTTATGACTATGACAGGCTTCAGGACGGAAAGAAGCGGGAGCTGCACATTGAGAAGAGCCTGGACGTGATCCGCGTGCCGGAGAGGGATACCCGGGACTGCGTGAAATCCACGGAGAATCTGCCGGAGAATACACTGAATCAGATCTATTCCTGTGATAAGTACAGTGTCTTTAAGCTGGACGTGAACGGCAAGGCTTCTTTTGCGCAGAAGTATCCTTTCCTGGCAGCCTCTGTCCTGGAGGGAGAGGGAAGTGTTGACGGAACGAACGTCCGCAAGGGGGATCATTTCATTCTCTCCGCCGGATACGGTGACGTGGAGATGGAGGGAAAGATGAGCCTGATCCTGTCAACGGTGGAGAAGTAGGAAATAAAGACAGAAAATAATAAAGATAAGAAATAATAAAGAGGAAGGCTGTCGTTTTGGCGAAATCAAATTCGTGGGGCGGCAGCTTCCTTTTTGCCGGAGAAGGTTTGAAAAGAGAAGAGGTGTGCCAGATGGGGGCGGCGGAATCTGATAACAGGAAAAATGAGAAAATAAACGGTGTGGTTTACAATATGTCTCCGGCTCCGGGCTACCAGCACGGAATCATCAACGGAAATATCTACAGTATCGTTAAAACTGGACTGAAACAAACAGTATGTCTTGTATTTATGGAGAATCTTGATTTTAGATATCATCCTGATGTCAATGATGATTATTTATGTCCGGATATTATGGTCATCTGTGACCGCATGCACCTGAAGGGCGGGTTCTACAGCGGCGTGCCCAGGTTCATTGTGGAGACACTGAGCCCATCCACTGCCAGGAGGGATAAACGGGAAAAGAAAGATATCTATGAAAAAGCGGGGGTGGAGGAATACTGGATCGTTGCTCCTCAGGGAAAGTCAGTTGAAATCTATTATCTGGAAAACGGAAAGTATGTTTTGGAACAGAGCTATATCCTGGCAGGGGATCTGGAGGATGAACACTACAATGCCGATACGGAGATTACGCTAAAGGCATTCCCCCATATAAAAATGAAACTTAAAGAGATCTTTGACGGATTAGAGGAAGAAAAATAAGGTCATACGTCTGCTGTAAGAGAGGGAGGCGCCGGAAAAAACGGCTATAAAACATCAATAACTTGTATTTGAAGAATATAAGGGGTTGTGGTATGATTCTGAATAGATATTTTACAGAAAGGTGTGGTTAAGAATATGGGAATGACAATGACGCAGAAGATTCTCGCCGCGGCTGCGGGACTGGAAAAAGTGGAAGCCGGACAGCTGATTGAGGCTGATCTTGACCTGGTGCTTGGCAATGATATCACAAGCCCGGTGGCCATAAAAGAGATGGAAAAGATTCAGGCAGAGGGGGTATTTGACAAGGATAAGATCGCCCTGGTGCCGGATCATTTCGTACCCAACAAAGATATAAAATCTGCGGAACATTGTAAGTGTGTCCGTGAATTTGCACGGAAAAATGAGATTACCAATTATTTTGAAGTGGGAGAGATGGGGATCGAGCACGCGCTGCTTCCGGAGAAAGGCCTTACCGTGGCCGGGGACGTGATTATCGGCGCGGACTCCCATACCTGCACCTATGGCGCGCTGGGGGCATTTTCCACGGGTGTGGGAAGCACGGACATGGCCGCCGGCATGGCTACGGGAAAGGCGTGGTTCAAAGTGCCCGCCGCCATTAAATTTATACTCACGGGAAAGCCTGCAAAATGGGTCAGCGGCAAGGATGTGATTTTACATATTATCGGAATGATCGGCGTGGACGGAGCCCTGTACAAATCCATGGAATTTGTGGGAGATGGCATTGGGAATCTTTCCATGGATGACCGTTTTACCATTGCCAACATGGCTATCGAAGCCGGCGGAAAGAACGGTATTTTTCCCGTGGACGAAGCGGTGGAGAAATATATAAAAGAACATTCCTCCAAAAGCTACAGGATCTACGAGGCGGATGAGGACGCGGTATATGATGCGGAGTACACCATCGACTTAAGCGCCCTGCGCCCTACGGTGGCATTTCCGCATTTGCCCGAGAATACCCATACCATTGATGAGATACGGCAGATGGAGCCCATCACCGTGGACCAGGTGGTCATCGGATCCTGCACCAACGGGCGCCTGGATGATCTGAGGACTGCCGCCCAAGTCCTGAAGGGCAGGCATGTGGCAAAGGGAATGCGCTGTATCGTGATTCCGGCTACCCAGGCCATTTATATGCAGGCCATGGAAGAGGGACTGTTGAAGACTTTCATTGAGGCGGGCGCCGTTGTCAGCACGCCCACCTGCGGACCCTGCCTGGGAGGTTATATGGGGATTCTGGCAGAGGGAGAACGCTGTGTATCCACCACAAACCGCAATTTTGTGGGACGTATGGGGCATGTGAGTTCCGAAATTTACCTGGCAAGTCCGGCAGTGGCAGCAGCCAGTGCGGTTGCGGGGGGGATTGCCGCCCCGGATACGCTGTAATTTCCGGCGAAGGCACGGGCACCGGGGCCCGAAAACGGTGCAAAGGGGCGGTGTGAAAATAAGCAGTGAGAAAACAGGCAGTAAAAAATGGAAGGAGGAGAATTCCCGGGGCGTTTTGACGCAATACCGTAAAAACGGTATTTCCGTAAGGGGCGCCGGGAAAAAGGGAAAATGAACGCAAAAGGAACAGTGTTTAAATATGGCGATAATGTGGATACGGATGTGATTATTCCCGCAAGATACCTGAACTCCTCGGATCCTGCGGAGCTTGCAGCCCATTGTATGGAGGACATTGACAGTGAATTTATCAAAAAGGTGCGCAAGGGCGATATCATTGTGGCAGAGAAAAACTTCGGCTGCGGTTCCTCCAGGGAGCATGCACCCATTGCCATCAAGGCGGCAGGTGTCAGCTGCGTGATCGCGGAGACTTTCGCAAGAATTTTTTATAGGAATGCCATCAATATCGGACTGCCCATCATTGAGTGCCCGGAAGCGGCCAGG